>Ga0079998_112279_pt1 | contig 27570 bp, 28 predicted proteins | sample PerSpoBPS_BMetaG_FD_69201 | JGI IMG/M metagenome (GOLD analysis project Ga0079998, IMG submission 69201) | Thermal spring microbial communities from Yellowstone National Park, Wyoming, USA - Perpetual Spouter B (PS_B) MetaG (SPADES assembly)... | ecosystem: Environmental > Aquatic > Thermal... | reverse complement strand
AAGGATGTTTCAACCTAAATATATATATGCGTTTTTCACTTTTCTTTTTGTTTTAACTTTATTAAAATTCAAGGAAAAAACACATTTATTTATAATTACTTTAATAGTCTTTGTCATTACTATAATTGCTAATTTTACTCAAAGTCCAGATCTTCAATCCTGCCTTACAAGGCTTTTCATTACGAATTTTCCATTATTTATTTTCTTGGCAAGGTTTTTGAAAAATGAATTAGCTTTTTCTTTTATTCTTATTCTATTTTCAATTGAGTTATTATTGTTCTCACTACTTTTTAATTTTAATATTATTTCTATTTCATTTCCAGAGCTAATTTATATTCCTTAAATCGCTATCCTTTAAAATTTCAAACATGGAAACGCTTATTTTAAATAAAATTGAAAATCTTCTTGTTGTTAAACTGAACCGACCTGAAAGTTTAAATGCTATAACTACAAAAATGCTTAAAGAATTAAATAATGTTTTTTCGGAAGCTCAAAAAGATAATTCAGTTAGGGCAATTTTATTAATAGGTGAAGGAAAAGGTTTTTGTTCAGGTCAGGATTTAAAAGATATTGAAAATTTAGAAAGTTTTTCATTTTATGAACATCTTGTAAATAACTATAACCCTTTAATTTTAAAAATGAGGACAATTGAAAAGCCTATAATTGTTGGGATAAATGGAGCATGTGCAGGAGCAGGTTTATCATTAGCACTTGCTGGTGATATTAGAATTGCTAAGAGAAGTGCTAAATTTACACTTGCTTTTGGTAAAATTGGCTTAATTACGGATTCTGGAAGCTCTTATTTTCTTGTTAGAATGATTGGAATTTCAAAAACGTTTGAATTATTATGGACTAATGAGATATTTGATAGCCAAAAAGCATTAGAGCTTGGAATTATAAATAAAATTTTTGAGGATGATGAATTTGATAATAAAATTATAGAATTTTCATTAGATATAGCAAATGGTCCAACAAAAGCTTATGCCATATCAAAAAGATTTTATAATAGAATTTATGAATTGAATTTAAATGAAGTTTTAGAGCTTGAAGCACAATATCAAGAGGTTCTTGGAAAGACGGAAGATTTTAAAGAAGGTGTAAAAGCATTTATTGAAAAGAGAAAGCCTAACTTTAAGGGGTGTTAAATTTTAAAATAATCTTTTCAATCAATAACTATTGTTGGACAATACCTTAAATTTTAGCTTTAAAATTTCAATATGCTTAAAATCACTGCTATTGAAAATGGACCTTATATGATAGAAACTGATGCTCAAAGCTTAGAAATTGAGAGAGAAGGAAATAAGGAAGAGATAAAGAAAAATGTTATATATTTATGTAGATGTGGTCATTCAAATAACAAACCTTTTTGTGATGGCTCTCATTCAAGAGTAGGATTTCAAGCAAAGGCTGTGAAAATTCAAAAATTGACTTGATATGGATTGATTTAGCAAATTCACCACATGTTTTATTTTTCAAACCAATTATAGAAAAATTAAGTAATGTTATTATTACTATTAGAGATTTTGGGCAAACAATTGAGCTTGCCAAAAAATTTAATTTAGAATTTGAAATTATTGGAAAGCATGATGGTAAAAGTAAAATTAAAAAATTTTTTGGACTATTTAAAAGAGCAAATCAATTAAAAAACTTTATTAAAGATAAAAATGTCATTTTAGCACTATCTCACAATTCATACCATCAGATATTGGCTTGTAAGATGCTTAAAATAAAAAATATAACATTTATGGACTTTGAAGGTCAAATTGCTAATCATTTAGCATTTAGATTATCAGATTTAGTAGTTGTTTCAAAGTTTTTTAAAAAACATTATTTAAAACTTTATGGGGCTAAAAATGTTAGATTTTATAGTGGGTTGAAGGAAGAAGTTTATCTTTGGGATTTTAACGATGATAAAGATTACATATTAGAACTTGGCATTAAAAGAGATTTGCCTGTTTGTGTAATGAGACCACCTGCAACAAGCTCACTATATTATAAGAAAAATGATTTATTCTTTGAGGTTTTAAATTATATTTCAAAGGAATGTAAAGTTATTTTAATTTTAAGAAACAAAGAGCAAATAAATGAGTTAAAGCTAAATAAAATAATTAATGAAAATATAATAATTCCAAATGAAGTTTTAGATGGTCCAAGGTTGCTGTATTGGGCAGATTTTACAATATCAGCAGGGGGAACAATGAATAGAGAAAGCGCATTACTTGGAACACCAACTTATAGTATATTTAAGGGTTTAAAAAGTGGTGTTGATGAATATCTTGAAAGCTTAGGAATTTTGAAATTTATTAAAAGTCCAAAAGAGATAAAAATTGAGAAAAAAAACATTTATAAAAAGCTCATTAATAAACCAAATGTTTTAAATGAAATTTTAGATATTATTGAGCAGAATCTAAAATTAGCTTCTTAAATTCTTTTATGACTTTAACAACCTTAACATTTATTTTTTGACCTAACTTATAAGTTTTCCCATTTACATAAGCAATATATCTATTTTCATCAATTCTTATATTATCAAACTTAATTATCCCTTCTACTAAATGCTCTTTTATTTCAACAAATATCCCCTCATCAGAAAATCCAGAAATAACACCTTCAAAAATTTCACCTATCTTATTTTTCATAAATTCAAGTTTTTTATATTCCCATAAATCCCATTCAGCATTATCAGCCTTTTCTTCCATATTTGAGCAATGATTAGCTATATCTTCAAGCATTTCTAAAAATTCATCACTTCTATCTATTTTATTTTTTAAAGCAGAATAAAGAATTCTATGAACCATTAAATCAGGATATCTTCTTATGGGTGATGTAAAATGAGTATAGTTTTTAAGTGCTAATCCGAAATGTCCTATATTTTTTATTGAATATCTTGCTCTTGCCATGCTTCTTAATAGCAAATAAGTTAGTAAATCTTCATTATCTGAATTCTTAACCATTTTTAAAATTTTTGAAATTTCAAGTGATGTAATTTTTTCAGGAATTGAAATTGGTATATTTAATAAATTTTGAGCAATTATTATGAAATTTTTAATTTTTTTAGGGTCTGGTCTATCATGAATTCTGTAAATAGCAGGGATATTGTTTTTTGAGAAAAAGTTAGCAACACTAACATTTGCACTTATCATAAAATCTTCAATAATTCTATGAGTTTTTAATCTAATTTTTGGAATTATGTTTATGATATTCTTATTTTCATCAAAGATAAAATATGGCTCAGGTAAGTCAAAATCTAAACTTCCCTCACTTTCCCTTTTCTCTCTTATTATTTCAGAAAGTTCTTCTGCCAATTTTAAATTTTCTCTAATTATTTTAATATAACTTTCATCAGCAAATTTGCTAATGCCCGTCCATGGCTCTTTATTTTCTAAAAGTGCTTGTGCATCTTCATAAGTTAATCTTGCTTTTGAATTTATAACACTTTTAAAAAATGTTGTTTCTACTATTTCACCTTTTTTATTTATTTTCATAATAACTGAAAATGCATATCTATTTTTTAATGGTTGAAGTGATGCTAAATAATTTGATAATTTATGTGGAAGCATAGGAATTACAAAATTCAATAAATAAACACTTGTTGCTCTTTTTCTTGCTTCAAGATCAATAGCACTATTAAATTTTACATAATGTGAAACATCTGCTATATGAACACCAAGAATATAATAATTTCCTTCTTTTTTAACACTTATTGCATCATCATAATCTTTCGCATCAATAGGGTCAATTGTATAAATAAGCTCATTTGTTAAATCTAATCTATTTTTAAAATTTATGTTTTCGGGAATTTTATCAACTTCACTTTCGACCTCTTTACTAAAATTCATCGGCAAATCATAAGTTTTAATTACAACTTTTAAATCAACATCAGGCTCATCAATTTTCCCAATTACTTCAACAATACTTGCTTTAAGTTTTTTGCCTCTTATAAGTCTAAATAAAACCTTGCTATTCTCCTCAATTTTCAATTTTTTTGATTTTTTTGTTATTTCAATGGATATTCCAAGGGATTTGTCATCAGGATAAACTTTCTTATTTCTATATGTTCCTATAAATAAATGCTTTTTCTTAACAATTTTTATAATTTTTCCAACAATTTTTCCATTTTCTTTCTTTATAGGTTTGACAATTACCAAATCTCCACTAATTGCTAAATTTGACCATTTTGGTGGAATGAAAATATCATTTACAAAACCATAATTTTTTTTCTTTTCAAATTCTCCAAAAATTAAATTTAGTTTTTTTATTGAATAAGCTTTTGAATTTCTTATTAAAATTTTACCTTCCAATTCAAGCTCTTTTAAAATTTTTTTTATTGCTCTTTGTGATATATTTTCTCCTATTTCCTTTTGAATTTGTTTAATTGATTTTCCTTTTTTAGAAGCATTAATAATTTTTAAAATTTTTAATTTATCCACTACTTCCAAAACCTCTCTCTCCTCTTCTTGTTTTTCCAAGTTCTTCTAAACTATCAACTTCAATTATGTTATTAGGCTCTATAACATTAACAATTAAAAGTTGTGCTATAAATTCCCCTTCTTTAATTTCTACATATTCATCTTTATTTGAATTATATAAAACAACAATAATCTCTCCCCTATATGAGTTATCAATAATTCCCGCAAGTGTAAATAATCCCTTCTTTAATGCTATTGAGCTTCTTTCTTTTATAAATCCAAATGTTCCTTTTGGTAGGGCAATATGAATTCCTGTTCTAATTGATTTTCTACTTAATGGCTCAATTAAAACATTTTCAATACTTGCTAAATCTATTCCTTGACTTTCTCCATAAGCAACTCTATATTTAGCATTTTTTGAGCTTTTATAAATTTTAATCATTTTTTAACCTTATTTAAAATTTCAGAAATGATGTTTGATAATTCCAAGGGAAAAATAATTTTTGTTGAAGAGGAATTTGATATATTTTCAAGTGCTTTTAAGTATTCAAGGGCAATTGTGTTAGGGTCTATATTTTTAGCAACTTCATAAATTTTTGATAAGGCTAATGCATAACCTTCTGCTCTTAAAATTTGAGCTTGTCTTTCACCTTCCGCTTTTAATATCTGAGATTGTTTTACACCTTCTGCTTCCGTTATCATGGCTCTTCTATTTCTTTCTGCTGCCATTTGTTTTGTCATAGCTTCTTGTATTTCTCTTGGAGGAATAATTTCTCTAATTTCAACAGTTGTTACTTTTACTCCCCATCTTTGTGTCACTTCATCTATCCTCATCTGTAATTTTTGATTTATTTCTTCCCTTTTTGATAAAACATCATCAAGTATAATATCACCAATTATTGCTCTTAATGTCGTGGTGGCAAGTCCTTGCGTTGCTAAATATAAATTTTCAACACTTACAACTGAAAGAACAGGGTCAATTATTCTTAAATATATTAAAAAATCAACTTTAATGAGAGCATTATCTTTTGTAATACAAGATTGCTCTGCTATTTCAAAAACTCTTTCTCTTAAATCAACCCTTATAGGATAATCAATTATTGGAATTACAAGGACAAGTCCAGGTCCTTTTGCTTCTTTTAAAGCTCTTCCAAGTCTCAAAATAACAATCCTTTCATATTCAGGAACAATTTTTATTGCTGTTAGCAAAAGAATCAAAAGAAATAATAATAAAATAATAATTAACCAAGACATAGTTTTAAAATTTTAAGGCTTGTTTAAAAATAATTTCTTTTTTGGTCCATATTTTCCTGTAAATTCACCTCTTTCTTTCCTTTCTTTAAATGTTTTATAAACAGTATGTTTTACTATTTCTTCATAGGCTATTGGTTCTTCATCCTTGAAATTTTCCAATCTTTTCTTGGCAAATTCAACATATATAATTATGTCCTAAAATTTTAGCAGCCACAAGTGTAGTGCCACTTCCACAATAAGGGTCTAAAACAAGTCCTCCTTTCCTTTCATCCATAATAGAAAAAATACATCTAATAGGTAATGCTAATGGAAATGGAGCAGGATGAGGATTGTTCTTTTCAGGTGGAAATCTCCAAATTGAAGTTAGTAAGGCGTGTCTTGATTTTAGTTCCTCTCCTATTAAGTTATTACCCTTAGGTTTGTATAACCAATATATTCTTTCATCTACTTGCCAGAAACGCCAACCTCTGATATTCGCAGCAATCATTCTATCCCATATTATCTCTTGTCTAATAACCCACTTTGTTTTCCTTAACCAATCCATAGGATGTAATAATTGTCCTTTTTCCCATCTAATTTTGTGATTATAAAAAAATGAACCACCTGGTTTTGTTATTCTGTATATTTCATTCAAAACTTCTATCTGATTTTCTTGATATTCATCTTCGGGTAATTTATCAGAAGCAGATTCATATTTTACATTCGCAACTAACCACCCCTTTTTATTTTCACCTTTGTTATAAGGAGGGGAAGTTACACCTACATCAACAATTTCACTTGGTAAATTTTTTAAAATCGTTAGGGCATCTGAACAAAATATTTTGTTTATATAATCTTTAATCATTTTGCTTTCTCTATCAAAAATTTATAAAAGTCTTTAACTATATAGTCTTTATATTCAGATAGTTCTTTTTTAGGTAGAAGAAAAACAACTTTTAATTTGGGACATTTTATATAGTCCTTGTAAGTAAGGCTTGCACTTCTGAGAAATTGACCTTTTGTAGTTTTACTGCCTTTTAATTTTTCTTGCCATTTTTTATTTGTTTTTCTAAGCATTTCACAAAACTTGGGCAATTAAATGGAAATTCTATGATATAAATGAGCTTTCCATCTATAAATCCGCTTACAAGTATATTTAAATTTTCTTTTTTATCTCTTTTTAACCTTAATAAATCAACCAACATAGCTATCAGGTTATCCTTGTTTTAAAATTTTAAGGCTTATAGTGTTCAAGTGTTAAACACTTGACGCCACCACCTACTAAATGAAATTCTGATAAATTAAAGAATTCAACTTTATAACCAAGTTTTATAAATAATTCGGCTAATTGCTCCTCAATTTTTGACTTATTACAAAAAATAACATTTTCAAAATAAGTATTATTTAAAGCAAAATCAAATGACCAATCATTTGGAACTTTTATTAAGTGAAATTTATTTTCTTTTAAAATTTCTATTGAGTTTTCACTTATTGTTCCTTCTGCATAAATAACAATATCATTTATTGGGAATATACAAATATCAAGATGAAATTTATAAGTTTCTATTGGTATAACCTTAATTCCTAAAATTTTTTCAATGAAGTTTTTCATTTCATAACTTGTTCTTTTACCATAAGCCATAATTATAACATTTTTTGAATGAGAATATATTGCTTCTGCATTTCCTTCAAATGTTAAATTTTTAGGAAGTTCTATAACTTCAAAATTTTTCTTATATGCCCATTCTTTAACATATTCTGCTTCTTTTTGTCGTTCTTTATGCTTGAAATTGCTTATTATTGCTTTATTGTTAAATAGGAAAATTGAATCACCAATAAATGTTAGCTCTGGTAAGTTTTCTTTTGAAGGAATAAGCTCTACATTAATGCCATATTTCAAATATGTTAAATAAACATTAAACCACTGCTTATAAGCATTTTTTTGATTAACAACTTTTCCCTTATGAAAAACATAGTATTCATTATCATCAGAAAAATCATATTTTACTTCATAATAACAAGGAGGACATAAGAGGAATTTTCTTTTCAATTTGAAAATTTTAAGGCTTTAAAATTTTAAAACTTTGCAGTTACAGACAATCTCTTATTTTAAATTAAAAGAGTTAAATATAAAGAGGGTTTTTTTACCTGTTGGGACAATAGAAGCACATGGACCTGCCCCCTTAGGAACAGATAACTTTATACCTTTTAAACTTTCAGAGGAATTGGCAAGTGATTTTTCAGCTGTTGTTCTTCCAATTGTAAGCTACGGAATAAATAAAACAATTGATTATTATCGTGGCTCTATGGGTATATCAGAAAAAGCCTTTAAATTATTAATTTATGATATTTTATCTTCATGCTATAAAAATGGATTTGAAGAGATTTTTATATTTAATGGTCATTCTGGAAATACAAATGCTTTAAAAGAAGTGTCTTTCAAGGCTCATAAAAAATTTAATTTAAAAATTGCTATTATTGATTGGTGGGAAATAGCAAAGGAAATTGATTACTTTAAAGAAAGTAAAGGTCATGCGGGAATTGATGAATTATCTATGCTAATTTATGCTTATCCAAAAGCATTAAATGAAATAAAAGGAATTTACAAGAGTTATAAGCCAAATTCCTTAATCGTTTATCCAAATCCAAGAAGCATTTTAATTGATAACAATCAAATTGATTATTCAGTTTTGGACCTTGAAAAAGCAAAGGAATTTTTTAGAATGGTAAAAGAAAGGATAAAGCATTATATAAATGAGGTTTTAGAAGGATGGAGAGAAATATAAAAACCTTAGATGTTTCAGTAATTGGCTCTGAAATTCCAGAAAGTTATTTCCATCCAAAACTTGATAATTTTAAACTTGGTGAATTCCTTTGGGTAAAATTAGAAAATGAAAATTATGAAAAACTTGTAAAAGTAAGAGGCATAAATCAGAAAGTTTCAAAAGAAATAAAAAAAATTGTGTCTTATAGAAGAGCATATAAGGATAATATTATAAAGGTTATGAAAAATATGATAAAAGGTATATTGTGGGAAATGGGATATGAAAATGTTAAACTTGCTAATTTTGAGATTGATGTTGATAAAGGTATCTTAAAAGTTGATTATATTTCAGATAAAAAATTAAATTTACATCTTCTTGGCTCTAAATTTGCTAAATTATTACATGTTAGAGTTGAGTTAAATCAAATTGGAGCAAGGGATTTAGCAGGTCAAATTGGATGGCTTGAGCCTTGTGGATTAATAGCTTGTTGTAAAACATTTTTAAAAGGTAAATTACCATCAATAAGTATAGATATGGCAAGAAGGCAATATCTATTTACTGCTCCTGAAAGGCTAACAGGAGCTTGTGGAAGATTATTCTGCTGTCTTGCTTATGAATTTGAATTTTATGATGAAATATACAATAAACTTCCAAAAATGGGAGCAAAAGTTAAAACACCTACGGGGATTGGAGAAATTGTTGAAGTAAATCCTTTAAAAGGCTATTTTAGAGTAAAGTATAATAACATAAAATACGAGGTTATAAATATAGAAGAAAATAAAGAATGGTATATCATTTCAGAGCCTGAAATTGGAAAGGATATTTCTGAGAATAAAAGCTCTGTAAATGATAATGGGATTGAAGATAAAATCAATTAACCAATTATTTAAATTGAAAAATTTGTAAGCATTATAAAAGTTTTCAAAATTTTGATTAATAATTGTTCTTATTTGGGAGCTTGTAATTATTCTGTTTTCAAAATCTAAATTAAAACTTTTTTTATAAATGTTTTCAATTTGATATAGTGAGAAAATTCCTATTGGTAGTTTTTCTAATGATTTTAAATTCTCAAAAACTATAAAGTCTTCAAGAGGGAAATAATAGTAAAATTTTTCAATTTTTGGAATTTTTTTAAATTTTTTAAAAATTTTTTTTCTACTTAACCTATCCAAAAAACTAAATTTTAAATTTCTTTCCTTTAAATCAAAAATTAAAAGCCTATTTTCCATCTCAATAATATTGCTTTTGTATTTTCTTATAAAGTCAATAGCGGATTTTTCATTTATTGTCCATTCTGAAAGTTTATAAAATAAATCAAAATCAGTCCATATAAAATACCTTTCCTTGTATTTTTCCTTAAAAAAGTAAAAATTTCCAAAAATTATAAGTTTTCTTTCAGTAATATCAAGAATAACGCCAAAATAAGTTTTGTTTAACTTTTCTAAATTGTTTTGGAGATATGATTTTATAACTTCTTCATTTTCATAATTTCCCGTATAAATTATAATTAAGTTATTGTGCTTTTTAATTTCCATTTTTGTAAAAATAATGCCAAAAAATTCATCAAATGCTAATGAAGGGACATTATTTAAAATAGTAAATTTATCACCAAATAAAATAATGTTGTAATTTTTTATTGTAGTTTTTAAATTTAAATTTTCAAAATCAAGAAGAATTAGAAAGGATTTTTCCAATTTCCTTTGCTATATTTTCCAAAAATTCCTTATCACTTTCATTAAAAGCATTTAGATAGTCACTATCAATATCTATTTCTCCAAGAACATTTCCGTTTTCATCTCTTATTGGAACTACAATTTCAGATTTTGTATATATTGAACATGCTAAATATCTTTCATCTTTGCTAACATCATTTACAATTAATGTTTTGTTTTCCCTAAATGCAGCACCACAGATTCCTTTATCTATTGGGATTTTAGTGTGGGGTGTTGGTCTTCCTATATAGTAAGGAAATAGCTCTAATACCCCATCTTTATATAAGTAAATCCCTACCCAGTGGTACTTTTCGGAGTGAGATTTAATTTTGTCTATGTAATTTTTAAGAATCTCTTCCATATTATTCTTTAAGCTCTTCAACAATTTCAATATCAAGACTTTTAGCAATCTCAATAGCTTTATTATTGGCAAATGGTGTTAAAATAATTTTCTTGTCAATTTTTATATTGAATTTCTTTTCATATAATTTAACTTTCCTTTCAAATGTAGAAACATCACCTTCACTAACGGATGACTTTATTTCAACTGCTATTTTTCTTCCATCTTTAATAATTATATCAATTTCTATTCTGCTTGGCTTTAAAAAGACATATCCTTCATCATCAAAAAATACAACATTTTCAACAGCATAACCTAAATCTTCAATTATCGTTTTTAATCCTGCTCTAAATGTTTCTTCTGCCATTAGTCCCCATCTTGCTCCTAATCCTTCAATCTTCCTATTCATTCTTTCAAAGCCTTCTTTCATAGTTTTTTCCAACTTTTCAATAGCCTGCCATATTCTCTCTATGTTTTGCCATATTCTTTCATTCTCTTTTTCCTGCCTTTCAAAGCCTTCCTTCATATCTTTTCTTAATTCTTCAATTGTTTGCCAAATTCTTTGATTTTCTTTTTCTTGTCTTTCAAATCCTTCTTTTATAGCTTGCCATATCCTTTCATTTTCTTGTGCTTGTCTTTCAAAACCCTCCTTTATAGCTTGCCATATTTTTTCATTTTCTTTCTCTTGCCTTTCAAATCCTTCTCTCATAGTCTTTTCCAATTTTTCAATAGCTTGCCAAATTCTTTCAATTGTTTGCCATATTCTCTCATTTTCCTTTTCTTGTCTTTCAAATCCTTCTTTCATAGTTTGCCAAATTTTTTCAATAGATTGCCATATTCTTTCATTATCCTTAATAACAGCATTTATAACTTCTTCAATAAGAATAGTAAATGCTTCTCTCATTATGTCTCTATGTTCAGGCGGTAATTTTTCAAAAACCTTATTTAATTTTTCTATCATAGTTTGATAATTTTAAAGCCCCCGAGAGGGGGCTAAAATTTATCTAAGGATAACTGATTTGAATTCTTTCTTTATGTTTTCTGTTTCAGCCCTAAGGATATAAACACCTCTTGGGAGCTTATTTAAATCAAATCTAATATAACCAGCAGGATAATTTGAGTTTATATTTATAATTGCTCTACCAGCTACATTATATACTTGAAGCTTTATGGATGCTGACTTTGGAAGAGCAAATGTTAATAAACCATTTTTATATGTAATGTCAAACTTCTTTGGAATATCTGAAAGGATTGAGGAAAAGATTGGGATAATTGTTGTATCAGTTATTCTTGTATTATTAAATGTATCTGCTACTACGAAGTAAAACCAAAGTGTATCAGAAGGTAGCAATGGACTTACAGATATGTTATAAATAAATGTATCAGCAATAACGGAGGTATGGGAGGTTGAATTCCAAGATGTTGATTTTATTTTATAGTAAATTGTATCATATTTTAATGGTGAGAAGTCTGTAAATAATGCTTTAATGCCTGTGTTCAAAGTTGTTCCAGATATATTAAAGTTGAAAGTATCAGAATAAGTTTTTCTTGGCGCTCTTATATCGTATATGGTATATGTTGAAACATAAGGAGATTCACCTGCTGAATAAACCGCTTTAATTCTGTAATACTTAATATATTCACTATCTGCTGGCGCTCCAAAAATATGAGTATAATTAGTTGTGTTTATATCATTTATTGTTGCGATAACTGACCATAAAACATTATCTTGTGAATATTCAAGAACATAATGTTGAAATGCTAAAATTTTATTATCATTTTTCTTTAATAAAGCAGGTGGATTCCAAGTTAATTTAGCACTATCTAAATCTCTATAAATAACTTGTAAGCTGGTTGGTGAATTTAGAGCGTCATATTCATAAATAAGTTTAGCATTATTTGATAAATTAGCAGGTCCATAAACACCATAATTTAATTTATGAGCGGTAAAGTAAAATTCAAAGGAGTCTTTTTGAGCGGTATTGGGGTCTATTATTGTAATAGGAGCGCTAAAGAAATATCCGCTAGCATTAGAAGAATCATAATTTGCTAAAACTTTTGTCCAGCTTGGGTCTGAGAATTTCCTATAATATAAATAAACTCTTAAATCAGATGAACTGCTAATAGATGGATCTTGAACTCTTACTACAACATTAACTAAATCATTTACTCCATCAGCAGGTAGATTTACAGAATTATCATAAGCTTGAACAACATTTAAACATGTAGAAACAGGGTTAAAATTATGAATTCTTCTAATGAGTGTATCTACTCGGGCTTGTCCACTAGCATCATAAGTTGCTACATAGTTTAAACTAAATGAGCCAAATATAGAATAATATCCAAGGCCATTATAAAATACGGAAGCAATTGATGGATTTGATGGATTAGCTAATGTACTATCTCCATTCTTTACATATAATATAGCAACTGATGTATTTTCATCACCAGTGGGATGTGGTCTAATATCATCTGGCCAAGGGTCATTTGTATATATTTGATATGTCATATCACCAAATATAGGTTTTGAAGGAATTCCAAGAATTGTATCTGAAACATCCGAGGCACTTGTCCAATCATCTGATACATATCTAAAGTGTAAATAATTTCTTGTAAGGATAGTATCTCTATCAGAAGCACCAGCTCTATCATGATAATAACCCATATCATTTCCAAACCATATTATGGATTTTCTATTTGAGCAAGTTCCAGCGTCTAAATAGCTTTTAATTTTATTTCTCCTTGTAGCACTTGTACTGTTTTGATGCCAATAAATTTTGTCCCATAATGTTAAGGAATCTATCCATATAAGAGAATCAGCAAAAAGTAATAAATCAGGTTGTACATCTATATTATTATTATAAAGAGCAACTCTTATTCTAAGTTCATCTGTAAATTGATATTTTTGGGCGAATTTTGCTGTTGGCATTATATTATAAATGTACCAGTTGCTTGAAGGAGCACCTGATGGATCATAACTTGTAGCTCCATAAATATCAGTGCATTTTACATAATAATTTCCTCTTAAACCTCTATCTGTATAAGGTATAACATAAACGAATGTGTCAGGATATGTAAATGGAGAGGCATCTTGAAGTGTCATAGAATATTCTGTAAATGGTCCTGATGGAGAATTTCCTTCTTGTGAAGAATTTATAACATACCTATAACCTACATAACAACTAACATTTGGGTCTTCATCTGAAACAGCAATTTTTATAGTATCAGGTATTCCATTATAAAAATGATAAGTTGCACCTTTTATCAAACTTATACTTGGTGGAAGATTTGGTGTAACTGCTCCATAAGAAACTACATCATCTACATAAAGTCTAAGCTGATCAAGTGCTTTATATCTTATTGCTACATATACTGTATCTCCTACATTCCCTCCATCTGCTCTTAAATCATAAGCGGTGTAAATATATGGAAGACCTGATGTTCCAGTTCTTGGATATTTTGTATCAATCCTTACACCAAAGTTTATAAAATCATTTGGTGTTGGAAGAGAAGGCATATTATTCCAAGTAAGAATATAAACATCAAAAGAGTCTATCCAAGTTGTTGATTGGGATTGATACCAAAATCCAATTATATTTGGAGATAGATAAATTCTTGGAGATGTTAAATAGGCATAACCTGTTGTAGTTCCTGTTTCTGTATAGGCATATCCAGCACAAGCGGTAGTAGATTCTGTAAATGGACAAGCAGTTGTCCTTCTTTGCCATCTTCTTGTAGTAGTAGCATTAGTAGTGTCATATCCTGCTGAAAGGAAAATTGTGGAAGCAGTCCAACTTTCAATAAGATATACATAACTTCCTGCTGTAATTTTAAGAGAGTCTATGTTAAAGTAATTATTAGAAGCATCAGCAGTGCTATTATTATCAAAGAAAGCAAATCTTAAAAGTATTGTATTATTCATATAGGCGGAAAGGTCAATAGATACATTTTGAGCAGTTGTAGTTCCAATTCCATCCCACTGCCATATCTTTGTCCAAGTAGAGCCTCCATCCGTTGATATATAAAGCACTAAGGAATCACCACTATTCATATTTGTAGCAGTTGATGTTATATAAGAAAATGTTAATGTAGGAGAAGCTGGCATTACATTTTGTAAAATAAGACCAGGTGTTATAAGCCAGTCGTTATTAGCAAGTGTAGAGCTTTCATATGATACAGAAGCACAAGCAGGTGTAGTTCTACAATTTGAAGTATATCTTACCCATTGCTGAGAGCCTCCATCAACATTAAAAACACTCCATCCAGGAGGTGGAAATGCTGTTCCTGTAAAGCTTTCATTTAGAGGACCTCCAAGTATGTAATTAGGACCTGGTTTTTTATATGTTATTTGAACGTTAGGATTTGGATTAGCAGTTATGTATTTATCTTCAATTCTCTTTTCACCCCGTAGGATACACTCTTGTCTCTTATTGTTATCAACGATGCTTGCACACTCAGTGCTTATTTTGGTTATTAGAATTAGCTCCATCATATTCTAGCCTCCCTTTTCCCCTTGTAGTTTATAGAAGCCTTCTTTATAGCCTTCAGGTATATACCAATTTTTTAAGTTTTTAAAGCCATGGCTTAAAAGCATTTGTCCTATCCATGTTTCTTCTGGCTCTTTGTAAAGTAAAATTTTGTACATTTCAAAATCGTAGTTTATCATAACATGTGAGTTATTTGGCATTAACGTTAAAAAAGCCTTTAAAAAATTCATAATAATTTCGTAATTTTTAAAGTTTTCATTATAGGCAATTTCAAGCCAAGGTCTATAATAATCTCTTCCATAAAAAACTTTCCCATAAAGGAAAAATTCTTCAATAAGCTCATCATCTTTATATAATGAAAAAACAAAATTCCTCTCTTCTTTAAATCTTCCATTTTCAAACCTAACAAGTTTAATAGAATAATTTTTATATTTATAACCATCAAGTTTTTTAATATCCATTATTTTGCTAATTTTCTCTTAATTTCCTCTCTTAATTTTAAATTTCTTCTGTAATAATCACCAAGTCTATATGGCTTTGGAATAACAGGACCAGATGGAACATCAAAATCCTTATTGGATAATATATGCTCTCTATCAATAATCCAAAATTCAAGAACATCTCCTCTTCTTCCAAAAGTCTCTTTGGATAAAATTATAGCAGTTTCAATATCAGGTGCTTTTAGACTTGCTATATGAACCATTGGACCCCCTTCCTCACGACGAGCAAATACTTCAAAAACTTTCATGCTAAAAGCTCCCTTATAATTGAAGTCTTTTTATAATAATGCTCTCTTAATAGTAATCTTGCTTTTGTTTTAGGTCCATCATTATTTAAAATTCTCTTAAATTCATCCCAGTGTAAATCACCTGTAATCCATTTACCTGTTTTTTCATCATAATGTAAATCTGGATCTGGAATTTCAAGACCAATTTCTTTAATTAAAGGAACATATCTTTTTAAGTATTCTTGACGCAATTCATCATTCGTTTTAATTTTAATTTTCCATTTCATAGCTATTTGAGTATTAGGTGATTCTTCGTCAGGAGGACCAAAGAAGTGCATTATTGGAAACCACCATCTATTTAAAGCATCTTGAAGCATTTCTTTTTGTTTTTTTGTCCCACTTGCAAGTTCTAAAACTAATTCTTCACCATATTTTAAATGAACACTTTCTTCCCAACATATTCTTTTCATAATTCTGGCATAAGGTCCATAAGAGCATTGAGTTAAAGCACCTTGTGTCACAAGTGCTGCTCCATCCACAAGCCAAGCAATAATAGCAACATCAGCCCAATTCTCAGCAGGATAGTGAAAAACATTATGAAACTTTGCCTTACCTGATATTAACTCTTCAAGCATTTCTTCCCTGCTAATACCACTTAAATCTTCCACAACTCTGTAAATCATTTGAGCGTGTCCTACTTCATCTTGAACTTTTGAAACAAGCTGTAATTTCCTTTTTATACTTGGTGCTTTTGGAATCCATTCACCTTCTGGTAATGCTCCCATTAATTCACTATTGGCATGCATTTTTATAAGCCTTATAAGTTGTTTTCTATATTCTTCAGGCATCCAATCGTTTGCCTCTATAAATTCACCCCTTTTTATTCTATCCTCAAATTCCAAAAGTTTCTCTTCCATAGTCCGAAAATTATAAAGGATGTTAAGATGTTTTGTTTGTATTGTCCAATAATTCTAAAATTATTTATTTTTCTATATTTTCCCCACCCACCATAAAAATAAACCTAAGGCTTATAAACTTCACCCCCTATTATTCCCCCGTAAAATAAATAATTTCCAAAAATTAGGGTATTTTAAAAAGGCAAGTTAAACATCCTTTAAAATTTTCATTATGAGGAAAATTCTTTTTGTTTGGCTATTGACTATGGGTATAAATCATGCTCAACAACTTTGTCCAAAACCCTCTGTGTTCTATAATCTGAGGGTTTTCGTTGACCCTAATGGTGTTATAGCAAGAAGCATAAGAGGTGGTGAAGCTGAAATCCAAAGAAGTCTAAATGCTGTTCTTGCGAAGATGGACACACTTGTTGATAAATCTCTTACTAATGTTGGAAAAAATCTAAAAAGAATTGATAGAGATGAGTTTGTTCAACTTGTAGGTAGAAATCCAAGAAATCCTGAAACATTTTTAAACACATTATCTGTTCCTCAAAGTGCTGAATTTCTTTTTGATGTTATTGTAGGTGAGGATGTTAAGGGCGTTAGTATTTATGGATTTCTTATAAATACAAGAACCAAGAAAATATATAGAGAATTATCAACTTATGTTCCTTCAAATGAAGCAAAACAAAATGTAATACAAGCACTTATAAAACTTATTTACAATTTAGCAACACAATACATAAACTTTGCTGGAAATAGAGATTATTTAGCAGTAATAGTTAAAAATACTGAATATCCAAGAAATATAGAAATTGAAATTAGTCCTAAACAACCAAATATAAGAGAAGTTAAATTTGCAAAAGTTAAAGTTAAGAGAGCTATAAATTATTATGGTGATAATGTTTTTGATTATCTTGGAATGAATACGGGTTTTGCTATAAAGCTTGACAATGGAAAGGTTACAAATGCTCCTGAACTTGGAAATGGTTTTTACTATGTAAGATCTGATAATCCTGAATTTGTAGTTGAATTACCATCTTGCGATAAGTTTGATATTACAGGTAAAATTGATGTTAATATGCAATTTGCTTATATGTGTCCAAGAGGAAATGTATCAGAAGGCTCAGTTCAAGCAAATCAAACAAAATTTACTGTGGAAGCACCTCTTGCTTGGGATGTTGTTGAGAATTGGAAATTTCAAGGCAAAAATATAAATCTTGAATTTACTAACAAATATCAACTTCATTTAAAGGCTAATTGTGAAAAGAAAATTGTTAAAAGTATATTTATGGAAGGTATGAAAGTTGCTGATGCTGATTGGATTAGTGATGGATTTATAAGTGGAGCATCAATTAGACCAGCGGATGTTTTGAATGTTAAGTATTCAGATTGCGGAATTTTAGATCCTTGGACTACAAACGACAAATCAATTGATAGTATTTTTGTAGTAGGTTTTGATAACAAAAATGAAGGATTTACCGAGCTTGGCTATTTCTTTCAAGGTCTTGATATGAAAAGCTCAATAAATGAAATTAATGATTTATTTGACTTAATAGGAGCAAAAATTATTGGAAGTAGAGTTAAATTTGGTGATTATCCACTTAATATTACATCTTTAATTCCAGTTGATTTAAATAAATTAAGAAGCTTTAAAACATTTACTTATACTTTTCCAATTCAATATAAATTTTCTAATAGTGGTTGCGGTGAAGAGAATGTTTCAGTAATAGTTAATTATCAATTTCAACCAAGGGTTGATTGTGGTTGTGTTCAAACTTCTCAGCAACCATAATTGTTGTTTTTTAATGTTCTTTTAAGTAATGAAATAGGTTATAGGTTATTTTTTGAATTTGAAACTAATGCTTATAAAAATAAGAATTTGGAAATTAATTTTTGGAATAGAATTTATTTTGGAAGAAATGATTTTAGATATATTTCTCCATCTCACTTTTCATTCTATTGGGAAGGGTTTTATTATTTTGAGAAGTTTTTTATATATTACATTCATAATTGTGAAAATGGAATTGACAAAAATGCTTATGATAACAGGAGATGGGATTTAATTGGGCTTGGATTTAATTTAAAAAATTTTAGATTTATTCTTGGTCATGTTGTATCACCATTTAAAACATCTTATGACAATCAAAATTATCTCCTTGGTTTAAGCTTGAAAGGTTATTATAAATTTTTAAAAGTCCATTATCTTTTAATTTTAACCGAAGATAAAATTTTTAAGCAGAGTTTCCAGGTTAAACTTGATTATCCTATTTATTATGGATTTGAAAGGAGGATGGATATGATGTCAATTTACAATAAGGATGAAAAAAATATTCAATTTTTTGGCTTTGGTTTTAAGAAACAATTTGATATTTTTGAATTTTATAATTTATTTAATGTGAATTTTTCAAATCCTTCTTATAATGTTATTTATTTCTCAAAATTCGGCTATAATTTTTTGAATTTTGATGTTGAAGGAAAATCTGCTGAAAATAGATGGACGCCAGAAATTATGAAAATTGAAGTTTTTGTTTGTAGTCAATTTTGTTTAAAGTCCCTCTCAATCCATAAATTTGATTTAAATTACTTCAATAATCCAAATTATCATTTTGATAATACAGATAAGTTTCCATTTTCTATTGCTTTTGGATATAGAGAAAATGCTTTTGGATTTTTTTATTATTTTCTTAAGAGAAACTTTGAAGATATTTTTGAATTAAGTTTTCATTTTAAACAATTTTCTTTGAAAATTTATTTTGACGATTTATTAAATATCTCCTATTCATACTCATTTTATTTTTCAGAAAATTTTTTTAAAACTAAAATAATTTTTGGAGTTTTTAAAAATGAAAATATAAACTTAAATAGTTTTCTCTTTGGTCTAAAATTTTTTATCCTTTAAAATTTTGTAAATGAAAACAGACTTTAATAGTGAAATTCAGAAAGCTATAAATTCAAAGTGGACAGGACGATTAATTTTTATTGGACCAGAGGGAGGTGTTGTTAGGGTGGCATTTATAGATGGTAGGATAAAGGAGGTTGATAGCACCTGGGGTGTTGGTGCTAAGGAGCTTGAAAAAATTAAAAAGTGGAAAGAAGGTAATGTTATTGCTAAGGACTTAAATGAAAAAGAAATAGAAAAACTTAAAGTTTTACCTGATATTGAATATAAATTTAATTGCCCTAATTGTAGCTTTGAAATTCCTATTAATACAAATTTTTGTCCAGAATGTGGTTATCAGATAAGAGATGTGAAAGTTTGCTTGAATTGTGGCTTTGAAAATCCTCCTGATGCTAAGTTTTGTGAAAAATGTGGAAATAAATTTTATATTGAGCAAACAACAAAAAATGTTAAAATTTGTCCAAATTGCTCAAGCTCGATATCTCAAAAAGTTAAATTTTGCCCTGAATGTGGTTATAGTTTTTTAAAAATTTGTCCAAGGTGTAAATCTGAAAATCCATCAGATGCCAAATTTTGTGAAGAATGTGGTTATGAATTTAAAGAAAAAACATTCATTTTTTATAAAATTTTTATTCCATTTCTTCTTTCAGTTGTAATAATATCAGTTCTCATTTATTATTTTCTAATTCCTAAAAGTAATAAAATTGAAATTTTACAAGCACCAAATGTAATTCAAGAATTTATAAGTTTTTCAAAAGATACAACAAAGACAAAAATAGAAACATTAAATATTCAACCAAAACGAACTCGAAAAATATATGAGATTAAGAAAGAAATTAGGAAAACTGAAAATGATACTCAAACAAAAATAAGTAGTTTTAGTTATCCTAAAAAGTTTGAGCTTACTTGTGAAAGGGAAAATTATAGTTATAAGGAAATAAAAGTTCCTTCAGCAAAATTTGAAATAAATGAAAATAGAGTATTGCCATTTTATAAATATGGACCAATTAAGTTAAGCTCATATGATACACTAATTGTAAATTTTGAAATTATTTCTGGGATTTTAAGAAGTAAGGAAGCAATAATTGTTGTTTTAAATTCAAATGATATTGGATATTTAGAAACTGATTATTATAAAACGAGTAATTATGAAAACTATCAAGAATTTGTAAGCTTGGGTTTTAATTTACCATTTTTTAAGGTTTATGCTAATAAAAAAACTAATTTTAAATTCATTCCTAAAAGTTATGGTGATTATTATATTGTTGTAATAAATGCTCCTTTTATAGAGCAAAAAGAAAATAAAATTTATATCAAATCAAATCCTTTGTTTTTTAATATAATTATTGACATTGTAAAGTGTAAGGAAAAGAAAGAAAGTTAATTTTGATTAGCAAGTTTTTGCTCTTCAAGATGAAATATCTTTGAGGAAAACCTTTATATTGATGAACACGAGCATAAATTAAATCTCCAACTACTCCAAGCCTATATCAATTAAAACTTTTGAAGAATTTTTTCGTTTTGTGTTTATTTTAATAGGTTTCCATTTGTTTCCATAAGGGTCTTGTTGTAAGTTAAAAAGTCTTATCGTTTCAGCCTCTAATATGCTTGCTATTTTGTTAATAATTAACCTTTTATTGTTTCTGATTTGGTTTATCTTGTTTTTGATTTCATTATCATCTATTTTGATTTGTATCATTCAAAACCCATTTTTTTATATTCTTCTTCAAGTTTTTTTCCAAAAATTTCTCTTACTTTTTCAGCGTCAGTTTCATCAGGATAAGGAAAAGGTTCTCCTATTCTTCTTTCATATACTTCTTTCCAATACTCAGGATTATCCCAATTTCTATGTATTTCTTCTTTTGTTTTTGCCTCTTCTCTAATGGCTTTTAATTCCTCTTCAAGTGTATCATATAACTTTATGCGATAGATTTTTGGTTTTTTTTCTCTTTTTGCCATATTGAAATTTTAAAGCATAAATTAAACTTCTTCAACTTTTGGACAAGCAAAATATAGAAATAATCTATATTTTAGAATTACTGAACAACGCAAGAAGTTTTTAGTTTGTCCAATAAATAGTGATAAGCCCTTGATAATCAATAAGTTATGAAAATTTTAGGAGATTATAGCTTTTATTGGGGGGTTTTGTTAGAGAGCAAAGCTCCTACCGAAAAATGGGCATTTAAAACCCAAAGGCTTATTTTTGGGGCGGGTGGGAAGATAAAGTAATAATTTTAATTTCAGAATTATTGGACAGGGCAAGAAGTTTTTGCTTTGTCCAATAAATAATGTTAAGTCCTTGATAATCAATAAGTTATTAAAGATTTTCTGAAACTATTGGTTTAATGGGGGGAATTTAAGGGGGGCTTTTAGTAGGGTCTTTTAAAGCAGAAGGCTTGTTTTTAGGGTGGGTGGGAAAATAAAGAAATAATCATATTTTCAGAATTATTAGATAAGGCAAGTTTTTTTGCTTTGTCCAATAAATAATGTTAAATAATTGACTATCAATAACTTATGAGAATTTTAATGGAATTATAGATTTTATTAGGGGTATTATTAGGGGGCGAAAGCCCCCTGCCGAAAAACGGGCATTTTTAAGCCGAAGGCTTAAATATAGGGTGGGCGGGCAAAATAAGAAATAATCTATATTTTAGAATTATTGGACAATGCATGAAGTTTTTATCACTTTACTTTAAAATTTTCGCTATGAATGAATATAAAATTTTCATAAATGGTAATTTTGTGGATGGAAGAGGTGGCATAGGTGAAGTTATAAATCCTCATGATAACTCTATTTTAGCTAAATATCATATTGCTAGTAAAGAGGATGTTGATTTGGCTGTAAAGTCGGCAAGAGAAGGTTTTGAAAAGTGGAAAAATTTATCAATAAATAAAAGGATTAGAATTTTACAAAATTTATCAAAGCTCTTATCTGAAAATCTTGACAAAATTGCTCAAATAGAAACTTTAAATGTAGGAAAGCCAATAAATGCTTCAAAAACTGAAATATCAGCAGGAATAAGTGTTTTGGAATTTTATATTGGAGCTATAAATAAAATTATGGGTGAAACTATTCCAACCCTTCCTGGACACTTTAATTATACAATTAGGGAACCTATTGGTGTTTGTGCTTTAATAGTTCCTTGGAATTATCCTTTAATGCTAACATTATGGAAGCTTTCACCTGCTCTTGCTTGTGGTAATAGTGTGATAATTAAACCTGCAAGTTGGACACCACTTTCCGCGTTGGAGCTTGCTAAATTATGTAAAGAAGCTGGAATTCCTGATGGTGTAGTAAATGTTATTACAGGTCCAGGAAATGAAATAGGCTCATATTTAGTAAGTCATGAAGGCATTAATAAAATTTCATTTACAGGTGAAACAAAAACAGGCTCAGAAATTATGAAATTGGCAAGCAATACTATAAAGAGAGTTTCATTAGAATTGGGAGGAAAGTCTGCTAATATCGTTTTTGAAGATGCTGATTTAGAAGATGCTATAAATGGCTCAATTTGGGCAATATATTATAATTCTGGTCAGTCTTGTGAGGCAAGAAGTAGATTGTTTATCCATAAAAAAATTTATGATAAATTCCTTTCAGAATTTACTGAAAAAACCAAGAAAATAAAAATTGGAAATCCAATAAATAAAGAAACTCAAATGGGACCTCTTGTTTCAAAATCACATTTAAATAGTGTTCATAAATATGTTGAGAAAGGTTTGGAAGAAGGAGCAAAGTTAATTTATGGTGGAAAAAAGATAGAAAATGAAGATTTGAAAAATGGAAATTATTATATGCCTACAATTTTAGAACTAAATTCAACAGAGAATATATGTTTTAAAGAGGAGATATTTGGTCCTGTTGTGGTTGTAATGTCTTTTGAAAGTGAAGAAGAGGCAATTAAATTAGCAAATAATTCAAAGTATGGTCTTGCTGGAACAATTTGGACAAGAGATGTAAAAAGAGCAATAAGGGTTTCAAATAGTATAAGAGCAGGTAGTATTACAATAAATCATCCTCTTACTGCTATTCCTGGCCTTCCATTTGGAGGTTATAAACAATCAGGTTTTGGAAGGGAATTATCCTTGGATGCTATTGAATTATTTACGGAAAAGAAAAGTGTAATATATAAATTTGATGAAACACCTGTAAATCCATGGAACTTATAGAGAATAGATTAATTTTATCATTTTGTGATAATGGAGGCTCAATTAGTATAGAAAATTATATTAAAAAAGGTGGTTATAAAGCAATTAAAAAAGCACTTGAAATGAAACCTGAGGAAATTATTGAAGAAGTTAAAAAATCAGGTCTGAGGGGTAGAGGCGGTGCTGGATTTCCAACAGGTCAAAAGTGGTCATTTGTTCCTATGGATAATAATGAGCATTATCTTGTAATAAATGCAGATGAAGGAGAACCTGGAACTTTTAAAGATAGGGAAATTTTAGAAAAGGCACCACACTTGTTGATTGAAGGAGCAATAATATCTGCTTATGCTATTAGGGCAAATGAAGGTTTTATATATTTAAGAGCTGAGTATCTTGATGCATTTAGAGTTCTTAAATCTGCTATCAAAGAAGCTTATGATAACAAATTGTTAGGTAAAAACATTCTTGGAAGTTCGTTTTCTTTTGATTTACATATTTATCCTGCTGCTGGCGCTTATATATGCGGTGAAGAGACTGCACTATTAAATTCACTTGAAGGTGGTAGGGGAATTCCAAGATTAAAGCCACCATTTCCTGCAACAAAAGGACTTTATGGAAAACCAACTGTTGTAAATAATGTTGAAACAATAGCAAACATTCCAATTATTATAAATAATGGTGGAGATTGGTATAGAAAACTTGGAACAGAAAAAAGTCCAGGAACAAAAATTTTTACAATTAGCGGAGCAGTTAAAAAGCCAAAAGTTTGTGAGTTTGAGCTTGGTAAAATAACTTTTAGACAATTGATGGAATATGCAGGAGGATTAAGAGAAGGTTCAAAATTAGTTGGTATAATTCCAGGAGGACTATCAGCACCAATTTTAGTTGGTGAGGAAATAGATATTCCGGCAACTTATGAAGATTGTTCTGCGAAAAACACAATGCTTGGTAGTGGAGCAGTAATTGTAATAGATGATAGAATTCCATTAGTTAAAATTATAAGAAGGTCAGTCCAATTTTTTGCTTTTGAAAGTTGTGGTTGGTGTACGCCTTGTAGGGATGGACTTCCTTGGGCTGTTAGAATTTTAAGGAAAATTGAAATGGGAAAAGGTGAAAAGAAAGATTTAGATATTTTATATGAGATTTGTAATTATATGAAAAGTAAAACATTTTGCGCACTTGGTGAGGGTGCTCAGTGGATTTTAAGAGTTTATATTGAGAAGTTTGGAGAAAAAATTTTGGAAGTTTAAATTGAATTATTTCCGTAAAAAATTTGCTCTGCTAAATCAAAAATATCTGCTTCTCTAAAATAGTTTCCCATAATTTGTAGATTAATATAAAAACCATTACTTGCTTTTTTAATGGGAACGGATATTGCTGGAATACCAACTAAATTAGCAAGAACAGTATAAATATCTGCCAAGTACATTTTCATAGGGTCATCTATTCTTTCACCAATTTTCCAAGGAAATGTTGGAACAGTTGGAGTGATTATAACATCAACATTCTTAAAAGCATTAATAAAATCTTCTTTTAATAATCTTCTAACTTTACTTGCTTTTATATAGTATTCATCATAATATCCATAAGATAAACAAAATGTTCCAATTAAAATTCTTCTTTTAACTTCATCACCAAAGCCTTCGCTTCTTGTTTTAAAATAAATTTCCATTAAGTCTTTACCATCTGCTCTATAACCATACCTTATTCCATCATATCTTAATAAATTTGAGCTTGCTTCCGATGAGCTTATTATATGATAAACACTTAAAGCGTATTTCCAATAATTTAATTTAATGTTTTCAACAATATGTCCCATATCTATAAGTTTTTTTATAGCATATTCAAAACCTTCTTTTATCTCCTTATCAACATCATCTGTAATAATATCTCTTGGAACACCAATTTTATATTTTTTAAATTTAAAAATTTCCTCAAATTTCTCAACTTGAATATTTACACTTGTGCTATCCTTTGGATCATATCCTGAGATAATTGTCCAAATATAAGCTACATCTTTAACATTAAGTCCAATTGGTCCAATTTGATCTAAACTTGAAGCAAATGCTACTAAACCGTACCTTGAAACTCTGCCATAGGTTGGTTTAAGTCCAACAAGTCCATTAAAAGCAGAAGGTTGTCTTATTGAGCCTCCTGTATCTGAGCCAAGAGAAATAGCACATTCTCCAATTTTGACTGCAACTGCTGAGCCTCCTGAAGAGCCACCAGCAACATATTCAGGATTTATCGCATTTCTCGTAGGACCAAAATAAGAAAACTCCGTAGAGCAACCCATTCCAAATTCATCTAAGTTTGTCTTTCCAATAATTATAGCACCTTCATTTATTAATCTTCTAACAGCAGTAGCAGAATAAGGAGATTTAAATCCAAGTAAAATTCGTGAGCCACAAGTCAATTCCATATTTTCAACTGCTATATTATCTTTAACAGCAACTGGAATACCATATAATAGGTATTCTTCGGGATTGGATTTTGAAAGTTCTAATGCTCTTTTGATTGCTTCTTCCTTATAAACATTAATAAATGCGTTATAAACATTTTCTTTTTCTTCAGTAACTTTTATGTATTCTGAAATCACTTCATAAGGTGTAATTTCCTTTTTTCTTAAAAGTTTTAAAAGCTCTAAAACACTCATCCTTTCAAATAGGTATTTCTTATAATTTCGCCTTTTTTTGTCTTATAATTTTCTAAAATAACATTAGGACCAATTTCACAATTTTCACTAATATAGCTATTTCCAAGAATTGATACAAATGGATAAATTACTACATCACTTTCAATAATAACATCTTCTTCAATATAAACGAGATTTGGAAATAATATGCTAACTCCGTTTTCTAAATGTCTTTTAATTATTCTTTCTTGTAAAATTGAATGAGCTTGTGCTAATTGCTCCCTTGTATTTATACCTATAATTTCTTTCCAATCATTTATTTTGTAAGCATAAACACCTCCATATTTTCTTTGAATAATAGCAATAACATCTGTTAAGTAGTATTCGCCTTGTTTGTTATCAGGTTTAATTTCATTTAATGCTTCAATTAAAATATTACTTTCAAATATATATATACCTGAATTGATTTCCTTTATTTGTTTCTCTTCAGGGAAAGCATCCGCTTCTTCTACAATCATTAAAACTCTATTACCACTACTTCTAATTATTCTTCCATATCCTGTTGGGTCTGGCATTTCTGTTGTTAAAATGCTAACAAGTGCATCATTTTCTTTATGAAAATTATAAAGTTCTTTTATTGTTTCTATTCTAATTAGTGGAGCATCAGCAGGCATTATTAAAACATCCATATCTTTATTTTTTAAGTATGGAATTACTTGCATAACTGCATGTCCTGTTCCAAGAGGCTCACTTTGATACACAAAAACTACATCATTGTCATTTATTACATTTTTTATATCTTCGCTATTTTGACCAATTACAATATATAATTCGTCTGGAATTAAACTTTTACATGCCTTAATTGGATAACTTATAATAGGCTTTCCACAAAGTTTATGTAAAACTTTACTTTTCTTTGATTTCATTCTCTTTGATTTACCACCTGCTAAAATAATACAAGCTAATGGATATCGCTCCAAAGTTTTAAAATTTTAAAGGATTAGTTTATTTATATTTTGCCTTGTCCAATAATTCTAAAACTATTTATTTTTCTTGATTTTCCCACCCACCCTGAAATCAAGCCTTCGGCTTTAAAAAACCCCATTTTTTGACTTGGGGGGCTTTGCCCCCCTTAAATTCCCCCCAAAAATCTATAATTTCCTAAAATTTTCATAAATTATTGATTATCAACCACTTAACACTATTTATTGGACAAAGCATTTATATTTTGCCTTGTCCAATAATTCTAAAATTATTTATTTTTCTATATTTTCCCCACCCACCCTGAAAATAAGGCTTCGCCTTAAAACTTTCG
>Ga0079998_129701_pt1 | contig 27665 bp, 31 predicted proteins | sample PerSpoBPS_BMetaG_FD_69201 | JGI IMG/M metagenome (GOLD analysis project Ga0079998, IMG submission 69201) | Thermal spring microbial communities from Yellowstone National Park, Wyoming, USA - Perpetual Spouter B (PS_B) MetaG (SPADES assembly)... | ecosystem: Environmental > Aquatic > Thermal... | reverse complement strand
GTAGAACAAACAATTCAATGGCGTCTCCGTCAGGAGTCTCAAAGTGCGCACTGGTGAAGAGAATTTTTCGCAGGTCAGGTTCGTTTCTCAGAACTGGCGGCAACACATCTTGCACTTCTCTAAGCAGTACAACGACGCTCTTGCGCTCATCCTGCATACGCACTCACCTCCGCTTCGCAGTCCTCTGACGGCACATAAACGCCCATGCCGTCGCAGTCGTAAAGCCAGAATTCTTCGTCTGCTCTGAACAAGTGGTGACCCTTGCACTCAACAAGGAGAAATTCGTGATCACTCTCTGCGTCCCACGAGATATCAGCCCAATTTGCACCGCACTTTGGGCACTCTCGCCAGATTTGAAGAAACTCCTGCCGCACTCGCCTCAATTCCTGCTTCCAGTGCAAAATTTCCTGAACCATCATGACCACTCACCTCCATCACAAAATCCCGCACCGCACAGGCTCATGAAAAAACCTGCACGGTGCGGTGCTCTTGCGCATAGTCGCCGAATCAAGCTTCAGGTTGCATCAATTTCCACCACTCACGAACATCGTCTAAAATTCGCTGCAGCAATGAATAGTTGCGGTCATCAGGGTAAATGAGAGTCGCCAACACAATCAGTGGCAGGCATATCAATTTCACCGACAGGATAATCAACGCTCCTACGAAAGAGAAAACGATAACTACCAGAACAATCGTCAATCCAGTCAGAAAGGTCGCAACTGAACCACAGGCAAGTCCGAAAATTTCACGCAGGCGTCTTAACCAGCGTCCTGCCTTTCTCAGAACCTTCGCCATCACTGCCCACCTCCGTTCCTGCGCAACACTGCGTTCAAATGCCTGTAGTGCTCCCAGAACATCTGGGAACGGAGTCTTTGATAGAACTGCGGGTTGATAGACACGACTTCTTTGATGACATAACGAATTGCTCGCTGTGCTGCTTCTTCTACACTAATCCCAGCCTGATGTGCCATCTCCTTCAGGCACTCCATTTCCGGCTCAGTCAATACGACTCTGATTTCCTGCATCATAGTCACCTCCCGTGCTAAAATTATTTTCGACACGAATAAATATGCTGCGAGGTGACCGAAAATGCTGCCACTGCCACTCGTACTTGACTTGGTCAAGATGTGGGCACTGCAGCAAGGCGTTAAGAAACTGCGCAAATACGCAGCAGATGACCGCCCAGACGTCCAGTTTGATATGCCCATAATTGGGCAAAAACTGGACATCTGGGTGCGCTCAGAACCTACTCCGCCACCGACTGCACCAAAAGCAAAGCGTGCAATGGAGATTACTGTCGGCGGAGAGAAGTTCTGGCTCTTCTACCTGTTCCAGAGGGCGAAGAAGTAGTCTCAAAAGTCACAAAGTCATTTCCAGTTTCCTGCCCTTTGCAGTCTTTCTTTCGTCAAGCAATTGGTCAGCAATAGTACGCAGCCTGTAGGCATAACAATGATCGACTCCAGCAAGGAAGTACAGATAGACAAAACGCAGCAGTCCGCAAAATTCTCCGAGTTCTTCCGCCCATTCAAGCACATCAAGTGCGAATCGCCTCTCCTGTGCGCCATAGGCGACTTGCAAAGCTTTGCCCTGTACTAAAGCCCTCCAGCTGCTGTTTCGGTCAAACTCTGGTGTTGTGTAAATTGACTCAGTGATGGAAGCCAGTGTGTGGATAAATTCAGAAATCTCAAGCCACGCAGAATCTTCTACGTCCTGTTTGTCATTAAAGGCATAAAGTTTCATCACAGTCGCAGATCGTCTGACTCGAGCGTCACCATAACGCACTTCTGCGTCAATGAAAAATCCACTCTTCGGCTCGCAGACACCATTGATGGTAAATGGCGTCGCACTCAGAACGAGAGTCCTGCCATAGCGCTCCTCGTGCAGAACCACTGTTGCCTTCCTGAACTTCATAGAACATGCACCTCCTCAGCACTCAAAGAAATTTCGCCTCCGCTCCCTGCCTCGCCGTCCCTGCCACTAACGAGAGTCGCAGTCGCAGCTTGTCAACGACACAATCAACCTGTGGTTAATCGCTAATCGGACAGCACCAACGAAGCCTCTTTCTCTGTCACTCGCAGTCGCCTTCCGCACCGTGAATTTCCCGACCTGCGGCGTGAATTCCTCTACCAGTCTCCAGAATTCACGCTTCGCAGCAGATTTCGGCAATGCCCGTGAACTCCATAATGGTCTGCATGCTGTGTCAAATAAGTCCACATGATAGTGCTTCGCCATCGCACTCACCTCCTAAAAAAATTCGCAGGCAGGCGAAATTTCTCCCGGCTAAAACGGAAGTTTGCGAATCTCGAAATCCCACTCCTGCGAAAGTACTCCAGATTCTTCTCCGGCTTTCTTCACTATCGCCTCCCACTGTCGCAGATGGCGCTTGCAAAAATTCACTGTAAACTGCAGCCTACCTTTGTAGTAGCCCTTAACTTGCCAAGCAGCAGTTTTCCTACACTTCGGCTCTCCGAGAGTCGGAAACTCGCAGCGTAGAACTCGCTTCATGCTAATCCCTCCTTCCCTGCCAACTGATTCTCAAGACTGCAGCAATTCAGCAGTCGCATCGTCCATAGAAATTTCCCAACGCCCGCACTCTACTCTGCGAGTGCGGTCTGTCCTGCCCGCACTCGCCCGCGCAGGTAAGCAACCGCAGCCAGTCGCCAGCCCAAAATTCACTCCTGCTCACCTCCGAACAGGCTTGAGAAGTCAACGACATCATCAGGAGCTACACAGAAAATCCAGCCGAACTCCAGTGCATTCTTCACTAACTCGGCAAACCAGTAAGGATTGAATCGCACTGGCGGCAGAACTTTGCCAGTCGCCGAGTTCACTACTCGCTCAATCACTTGGTCACCTTCCAACTTTGCCCAGTGCACTTCTGGGTAATACAAGTGCACCGACTTTACAATTGCACCATTAATCAGTGTTTCCATCACTTCGTCAGCACTTTGAAGCACTCCTTCTAACTGCAACATTTCACTCACCTCGCCCATAAAAATTTCAGGAGTGCGCACCTACCACTTCCAGTGCGCACTCCCATCCCACTGTGGTGCGATTGCTACCTACCACCAGCACTGCAAAAATGAAACGGCACGGCAGACTGCAGTCGCCTGCCGTGCCATCTCTGTAGCACTGCTATTGTTCGCATTAATGCGCTTTAGTGCTAATCAACTGCGACACTCTAAACCACCTTTCACCGTCAGCACTGACTTCAAGTTTTTCCCACTGGCGCTCTATCACTGGATACTTGCACCTCCATGACTTCAATATCTGCTGCCACTCCAGTTTTGGCAATTTCGCCTGCCACTTGCCACACCGAACTTGCACTGTTTCACTCAACGCAGTCATCAACCATCGCCTTTCTCTCTCTGGCAACACTACGCCTCTTTGACTGCCAACTGGCGCCAACACCGTAGTTTTATCTGGCTCAGAAATTACTAACCTGACCAATTCAACTTTCTCTGCTTTTACCTGCTTCAATTTCTGCGCAATAAACCTGCGATTGTAAGGACTCTGCCTGCCGATACTATGCCTAATCTCTGCCATAGTCACAATGCCATTCTGCCGAAACACCACAATTGACCTACTCGGAGAAATTTGCACGCCAGTCGCCTGAAAATCTGCTTGCAGGCGACTGCGCACAGATCTCTCCCATTCTCGCAATAGCAACTGCTGCCTGAACTGCTCCATAGTCGCCTCGTCAAGTTTTTCCGACTTCACCAACTTTGTCCTGCTCCTGCGTGACTGCGAAGTCTTCGCAGTCACCTGCATTGTGGCAAGGACTTCTGAAATTTCAGAGTCACTAAGCCCTTTGGCCCTCAACACTTCTGCCAGAATTTTCGCATCCACTCGCATCGTCGCACACCTCCAATTCTGAGTGTCAAGACATTGTGCAGAAAATTCTGCACAATGGCATCACTGCTCATCCAGTTCAATGCGCCACGACTGGAAAACTGCGTCAAAGTAGTACAGCAGCAATTCAATCGTTTCTCGTGCCACAGGCACTCTCAAGCCGAGTGCTTCAGTGAAGTACTGGTCATTGTCACCTTTGCGAAAAATTACTACACCATCACGCAGTTTCACTCGCACTGGCTTGCCTTCTTCCAGTCTCTGCAACGCCAGTGCTGCTTTTGCTGGCTCAGGCTCTGCGAGTTTGTGCAACCACTCGTGCGACTTCACTGCATTTCACCTCCTTGCACTATACGCAGGACTTCAATCGGATTGAGTGCTGCTGGCGCAGCAGGATTAGTGCGCCGCAGCACTGTTTTGCGGTTCTGTCGGTCAATGATGAGTTCCTCGCACATAGTGTTTTCGTCAGGAAAATCAACCTTGACTTGCACTTCTGCAAAAATTTCACCGTTGCGCAGGACTTTGTGCCAGCTGGTCAAGTGCGAGTGGCGCATTACCTGCCACCCGCCGTCTTGCAGAACTGCGTGCCACTCTGGCAGTTTCGCTTTCTTTTCTTCAATCCTGCAGAAGATGCACAACTCTCCAGCACTCGGTCTACCGCACTTCTTGCACACTGCGCAGCACCTCCTTAGTGTAGATTTTTAAACTTACTCAAAAATTTCACAACTGCGCATCTTTACACTCTTTCAAAATCTGTATGACTATACTGCGCCACTTTGCTGCGTCCTGCCGTCCTGCTGCTGCGTCCTGCTGCTGCGTCCTGCCATTTTCTGGCAACTCCTTTCTATCATCACCTTAGGGTAGTCTATTTTTGTGGCATCAAAAAAGGGTAGCCGATAACCTGCTGGCTATCGGCTACCCTTGATGGCATCATGCCGTAGCATTTTGCGTTTCGGCATTTTGCGTCTCGGCATCATTTTGCGTCAAAATGTCCTGTGGCAATTCACCCTTCCTTTCGGGATGCCATTCAGCATACATCTTGACGGCATCCCGAAAATCGGCATCTTGCAAGATGCCATTTTCGGTCCCCTTGATGAGGCTTTTGGCAATTTGTGGGAAATGGAAGGCAATGCTGCGTTTTTGCCATTCTTTCAACTCAATGCCGAACCTTTTTGCTGCATTTTCCAGTTTAGCCACAATTTCTGGTCCTTTGGCGTCTTTGCGTCTTCTTTCTTTGCCGTCGGTGTCTTCTTTGGCATCATCTTGCGTCAATGCCAATTTTGCCGTCTCCGTCAATGTGCCATCATCCCACCACACCGTCACCGTCCCGTCCTCTACCTTTACATCAATACGCACTAACCCGAACTCTCCGATAATCTTTGCTACTTTTCTGCCTACCTCTGTCAAGAGTCCGATAATGTCCTGCCTGCGTCGAGCCTCCTGCAGTACCTCCTCAGGATTGAGTCCCTTTGCCTGCAACACTTGCATCAAAATGTCCTCTCGCACCATCATGTCCGTCAACCTCCTTTTGTCAAGGATTTTTGCTATCGGCATTTTTTGCCGATAGCCATCATGTAAGATAGCCACGATGACGCCGATGTAAGCCCGCCCTACGCTTACCAGACTTTTCTTTTAGTCGCCACGCCGAAAGCGTGTTTACTAACGCCAGAACCGCCAAGCCAGTCTTGACGAGAAACTGTTCCCGTGATATAATCATTCACGAGTATAAGGTGAACTTGATATGTTGTTGACAGTCAAGAAAGTATCAGATTTACTCGGCGTCGATTGGAAAGTTTTGCGTGTTTTGTATAAAGTTGGTCTTTTGAAACTTTTCAACAGTTGTTATGTTGATGTATTTCAGGCAAGAGCGTTATTGCTTGACGAAGATATCCGCTATGCTGCAGAGAAAATCGCAAGTGAGTTTCCGAAAATCACTAATGACAAGCGACGACTGCGGACGAAGTTTGTGAAGTTTCTTCTTGAGAACCGAGGCTATGTCAGGACTTCTGCGTTGGCGAAGATGTTCGGAAAGAGTTACCAGTGGGCGAATGTAGTTGCGCGCAGGAAACTGACGACGATTAAAATTGGTGGCAGGTTATACATTCGTGTTGGTGACGAAAAGTGGCAAAATTTCATGGCTGAGATGGAAGAACGCAGGTTAACAGGAGGCTAAGCGCAAGGCTCGAAGGTCAGTCAAATGTGGAAGCTGTTCGCAGCAATCATGGTAGATGGCGCTGAACTCAAAAAACTTGTCGAAATTGTTCGAAGCGCGAACTTGAACTTCAATCCATTTGAGCGTGTAATCGTGACACCAGTAGTTGCTAAGCGTCACTTGATCAGTACAGTTTCTGAACTTCGCGAACGAGGTGACATCGAGGTTGTAATGTTCGATTCTGGCGGTTATCAAGTCCAGTGCGGTCAGATTGAAAGTTTCGAGAAACTGTGCGTTCGTTTGGCAAATGTCTGGCGCAAACATGATTGGGCAGATTACTTTGTCTTGCCTGACCATGTTCCGAAAACGAAGGATTCCGACGAAGAAGTCATGCGAAAGGTCAAAGACACTTTGCTTGCGGGTGAGAGGTTTTTGAAGTTACTGCCAAAGTATGGTGAGCCGATAGGTGTTGTTCACGGCAGGTCTGTTGTGCAGGTTATCAAAGGCGTTCGCTGGTGGCATTCGCTTGGTGTCAGGTATGTTGCGTTCGGGAGCTTTGAGACTGCTGGTAAAGACGAGAGCGTGAACTATGTCAGCGGTAGGTCGATGATTGTGCTTAGAGCGCTGACCGAGGAAGCGTTATCGCTTGGCATGAAGGTTCATGTTTTCGGAATAGGAAGCCCTACGAGTTTAGAGAAGATTTTCCTTGCGGCACCGTTAGTTGAGAGTTTTGACAGCGCAAGTTGGCGCAAGGCTGCAGCATTTCATGAAGTCTTCTTCGGGCTCAAGTTCAAGCGAAGGTTTGGGACACCAAGAGCAATCACGAACAATTTAGTGCTCAATGACGAAATGCTTCGTGCAGTTAAAGAGTTTTCAGGTCATGATTGCCCGTTTTGCAAAAGTGCAACGCAGTTAGATGACTTTGACTGTCGCGCATTGCATAACTTAGTCGTGGTTCACGAGATTGCGAACGAATTTAGGACGCAGATAACTTCAACAAATGGAGGTGCATTGAAGTATGGAGATCAAGATCGATCCGAAGATCGAGAAGTTGTTGCCGCCGCTGGAAGGTGAGGAGTATGAGCAGCTTGCTGAAGACATTGCTCAGCGTGGCGTGCAGGTTCCGATCGTTGTTGACCAAGATGGCTACATCATTGATGGTCACACTCGCTACAGGATTGCGACGGGACTTGGGATTGAAGTCCCGTATGTTCAGATCACTGTTGCTGATGAAGATGAGAGGATTGAGCGTGCGTTGACGCTGAACATGCAGCGTCGGAAGCAAGTGTCCAAGGCGAAGTTGAAGACACTTGCGAAAGAGTTGCATCAGCGTGGCTGGTCTTACAACAGGATTGCTAAGGCGTTGAATTTGCCTGTAGGGCTTGTTTACAATTGGCTTGCCGAGAGGAAGCCGAAGCCGATAAAGCAGCATGTTCGAGTTTTTAAGCACTGGTTCGTTGACTTTGTTGGTTTGCTTCATGACTTTCTCGGGAGGCATGAAAGTTACATTCTGTTCCTTGATCGGGCAAGAGATACTGCTCGGTTAGATTACACTGAGTCTGATGGCGAGCGCAAGGTGATTGAAGTTAGTCGCGTAGGCGTCGAAGAAGGCGAGGAAATCTTCTTGGTTAGGGTCTTAACTGTCGATGAAAGCGAAAACGAGGTTGAAGAGTTGCGTGAAGAAGCTCCGTTTTCCATTGCTGCTCGGATAATCAGGAATGTCCTTAGACCGCCGCTGCAGGAGCTTCTGGAGAAACTTTAATGCCAATTCTCTGCTCGTTGCTGTGCGGAAAGGTTGAAATTTTTGTCGTGGCGTGTTATAGTTACAAACGGGAATAGATAACACTGGAAATGAGGTGTTGCGACTTATGGGAGCGAAAGAGCGGTTTCAGCTCAGGATTTATTTTGTCAGGCGTGAGTGGCTGACGCACTATTATGATGGCAAGGAATGGGTTCGTGGGACGACTGAGGGCAGGGTAACGAACCTGTTCTCCAGCGTGGTCAAGGAGCAGGAGAGGCAACTTGTCCCGCTAATTCCGCTCAACAGGTTAGCAAAGTCCCTCGGCTACGAGAAAGGTTCGGCGTTGATGCTTCAACTTGCGCGTTACTACGCAGTGCCGTTAGTTCCTCTGGCAACTTCGGAAGAGCGACACAGGTGGTTTATCGTCCCGTGCTATGGGCTGTTCCAGTTCCTCAAAGAGGAATTTGGGCTGAGCCTCGACAAAATCGCGTTAGAGGCGTATGTCGATGTCACCGACTTGTCGGACGAAGCGAAACGGCTTCTGCTTGCAGGATTGCTACGAAGCAATAAGTGGATTGACAAGATTGGCAACATCGTGTTTGTGCCTTATGATGTCATCGAAGCATGCTGTAACTCAGAGCAAATTGAGGTTAGCAGATGGTCGTTGAAGACCGTGCTTGTGAAAGGGCTCAAGGCTTTCCTGCGAGCGAGAAATCCGATTATGCGTGTTGATGACACGGAAGGAGCGATGGATGCGGAAGAATCGCACAACTTCCGCAGAGCGAGATCGGAACTCGCAGATCGAGGATTTGAGGTCGAATTGATGTTCGAGAACTTTGCGTATTTTCTCGATAATCTGGAACGGCTGATAAGTGCAATATTCTTTGAGACAAGCGATGAAATGCAGCGTGCGTATAGCAGGCTGTATGCAGACGGACCTGAGTTTCCTGAAGGGACGCCTGGTGTATGGTGGAACGCTGAGACCGAGACGATCGACCCGTTATTCGCTATCTACTACGAAGCCAGACGCAGGGTTATGTGCAACATGTTCAGGCGAGCGAAATTGACGGAGAATTACATCAAAGTTTACCCACCATACTGGTCGCCAAAGCCGGACCGTTTGCTGACACGAGCGTTGAACGCAAGTTACAAGAAACTCCGCGACAAAACTGAGGAGTTTTTTCGGAAGCTGAAGACGAAGGAGGTAGAATGCGTCAAGATTGCTGCGTCGGTTCTTAAGGACAAGATGGTTCATCTTGCAATTCCTAAGAGCACGGTCGACTGGGTAGCGCGTAAGCTTAAGATTGGCGAAGCAGCAGCCAAAATCTTCCTGCGCTGGATCTACGAATTTTTCGGCTTCTCGGGTCTGAAGTTAGCGATTTATCGAGACGGAAGTGAAGTTCAATCCTACAACCGGAGGTTCGCTCGGTTTGAATCGTTGGCGAGAGAGTTCGCTGAGTTCTACAGCCTTTTCTGGAAACTCGTCGTCGTTGCGATTGAAGAACCACGATATCAATTCCCGAAGTGGCGGTATGCGTTCGCTGAGGCAGATTACTGACCGCTGACATAAGACTCCAGCTCGGTTTCCTGCGTTGAAACCTTCACAGCGGACTCCGTCTGCGATTTGAGTAAATTTCAATTTCCGCTTGCTGACAACTGTTTCTCCGATTTATTCTGGCATGATTGCGCAGGAAGAATGGTTTTGCATGGCCAGAATTTCGTTTGAACTGGCAGGTAAGAGTCGAGTTTGGTTGAAGATTTGCTGTGATTGGTTTAACATTTTAACGGATTCTTTAGACGTATTTAACGAGAGAATATAACAGAATTGTTTAACCAATCACAGCCAAACTCCAACCAGTGGTTGAGTTTGGAAGCTAATTGACAGATCTTTCTACTGCCAGTCAAGAAAATATTACGAAACTGGACGGAGAATCGAAGCGGAAACGGCTCAGAAAGCGTTGACAAACGGCTTCAAACTGCGATATTTCTGAGATTCAAGCAATGGCGGTTGATGCGTCGCTGATTAGTTGCAGACCGTTCCCGCAGCCGGTTGATGCTTCGCTGAGCGGTTGCAAAGCACCTCCAGTGCGGTTGATTGTTCGCTAATTGGTTGCAAGGGCTTCCCGACCGGCTCGGTTGTAGTTTTGCTGATTGGTTGCAGGTCTTCCAAGTCGCAACTTGGCTGGTTGGTTGCATCCAATTTCTCAAGTCTTGACGAATATCCGAAGAAGCGCGATAATTTATTCTGGAAGGTAGGTTTGAGAGCATGCGTTACATACAGAACGGAAAACGGGTTCATCCAATGAAGATTTCGTACCTTTTCCCGGAGAGTTCTTCATTTCTGACCGAAGAAGCGAAGCTTCTGGCTCGCTTCTATGACGATGGCATTGTCAGGCTTTACGAGTTCGTTTCTGGAGCGAAGACTTGCATCCCAGCCCACCTTAGAGTCTTCACCAAGACCATTAAAGTTCCAACTTACCATGCTGTAGCGACGATGTATGCTGTCCCGACTGGACTAGACCTCGACCTTTCGGACAACATCAGATTTGTTGTCATTTCCAAGTCTGAAGGACTCTTTGATGCCATTTGCCTGCAAGCGCTCGGCAAGCTTGCAGGCTACCTTTACCTGTCTCAATTTTCCAACGGTGTCTACGAACAAATTGCAAGGAAAGTCTGCGAAAGAGACTTTCCTGAGCAGCCTCCAGTTTCGTTCAACCTCGATATCGCTGGCGTGTTAGAACCTTACTACAAACTTGCCCAGTTCATCAAGCCGACTGAACTTGCCAAAGACTACGAAGACTTTGCGTTCATGGTCGATCGTGCAAAGAGATTTCTGAGCACACCTGACAGAAATTGGAACGAATTTGTCTTTCGGACAGTTCTTTCGCTTGCCAGTTTTCTCAAGAAGCAAACTACAGCGACAGGGATGAAGGAGGTAGTGTTGAATGGCGCGATCAAAGCATTCAAACCGACCGAGCGATGATATTTCAACGAAGACTTCGGTTGCGATGATGGGCAGGTCAAGATTTTACTGGATGCTTCTGCCAGAAGAACTTAGGAAGGCGATTTTGAAAGCCATCGGCGAAGTATCGGTCATTCTCATGAAGCGACTTACCGAATATGCGCAAGAGTTGCAGACTAAAGACAAGATTGCTGCTACATTTCTGACCTCGCTACTTGTTGCTCGCTTCAACAAGCTCGGCAAGTTTGCCATTTCTAGGCAGAGCGGGAAGGTATCGAGCCCGATTGAGTATCTGTTTACTACCGGAGTTGCTTTGGATGAGTTATACTTTCCTGAGGACATGGTTTGGCTTTGCGGTAAAGTTCCGACGAGGGTTTGGTGGTGGATTGTGTTAGACCCGATAAAGCGACGGCGATTTTTCGAGTTCATTCGCGAGCAATTTCCTGACCCAATCCCAGTCGAACGGAGGGTCAACGATGAGAACACCGTCGTCGGCAACAATAGCGATGCCGAAAACGCTGTTGAAGGACATTCAGAAAGAACTGAACAGCAAGGTGGCTGAGTTTGTGGATACGCTTTCGCAGTTTCAGGAACTCAGGCTGCGGTTGAAAGAGATGCTTGACGATGCGATTGCAAGCGGTAAGGTTCAGGTCAAGACTTCAAGGGATGTCCATCAACTTGTGGATGCTTTTGCGAAACTTGCGGATGTAGAAGCGAAGCTTGCCATAGCGCTGACATCGTTAATGCGAGCGATGAACGAACGAGATGCAGTTACAGTTGCGATGGTTTCTGCAGTTTCTTCGATACCTCTTGAGCAGCCTGAGCTTAGCAGGGCGTTAGTTCCTGTCGTTGCAGAAGAGGATGGTGATGAACCTTGAGCGGCGAGCAGGAACTTCGTATAGTTAAAGGCAATGACGAAGAGTTTCTCGTGACTGTCGAAGCTGGCGGGATACCGCTCAATCTATCTGGCGTGTCAATTCGGTGCGAAGTGAAAACCGAACCTGGACGAGTGAAGTTATTCGAAGCTATCGTTGAACCAGACGATCCCGCTAACGGCAAGGTCAGGGTGAAGTTTCCGCGCACAGAGACTGAAAAGCTGAAGGAAGGTTCAGTCATTGCTTTCGACCTCTTGTTATCGCTTCCAGACGGGACTGTCAAGAATGTTCCGAGTCCACCGTTCAAAGCAATCGTAGTTGGGCGCGTAACCGATTGAGCATAACGGAAGCCTTGTAGCAAGTCAGGATGTCGCGTTTGTTCGATGGAGTGAGAGTCAATGAGCGATGCCAGATTCGATCAAGTTGCTGCCGAAAATGCAGGGCAGGAAGTGATCCCAGTTTCCTTGAACATGCAAATTCAAGGTGGTGGCGTGTTCTACCTAATTATCGAACGAGAGCGTGATGGTCAGAAGGAGCGTGAGATCATCGAAATCAAGAACCTCATCACAGACCTCGGCTTAGACATCTTCATTCGCAACCTGATCAACTCCAGCCCAGTTTCCATCGGTTACATCGTCCTTTCAGACAGCACGACGACTCCAGACCCGAACGAGACAACTATGCCCGGAACGAACAAGTGGGCACAGGCTGCGACGGTTTCAAGACCGACTGCGCGGCAAGCACGCTGGCAAGCGTCTTGGGCTAAAGGTGCAATAAGCGGGACGATTGGCTCGATTGGGCTTTGTTCTGACAGTGCAGGGAACAATTTGTTCGCTCGCGTGAAGTTGACGACGCCAAAGACTGTTGGTGCAGATGACACCGTTTCAGTCGTTTACGATTTGACACTGAGCCGACAGACATAGGCAATCGGTTAATTTCGAACTGACGGTGGTGTCCTGACATGCCTGATGGGCAGGATCGCCATGCAGGGTTGCCTGCTGAGCTTGTGCAGCTTATGCGGACGATTGTGATGAACATCTACGACACAAATGTTTGCTCTGATTTCGAGACCAGATTCGCTGACATGGCTGAGCAGTTTCGTGCGACTAAGCGGAGAACAACTTCCTATCTCCAAGCGCTTCACAGTCGTGCCAGCAAGTTGTTTGACTACCGACGATTCCCGCAACTGCTAAAGCAGTTTCTCTATGTCCTCGATGAAATTGAAGCTGACATAGATGCGATGATTGCTCGGCTCGAGACAGGGCTCAAGTCGGTTGAGGAAACTGTCAATCGCCCAGATTTCGATAGTCTGGACGAGCAAGTCAAGCAGCAGTATCTCGAGTGCCTTGAGAACACTCAAAGAGATGTCGAGTCTAAGATGCCCGAACTTTTAGCGCGCAAAGAAGTCATTGCTAAGTTACGGCAGACTTTGAACAAGCAGGAGTGAGCGTATGGCTGTAATTACTTCGGCTCGATCTGGAAACTGGTCTGATCCAGCAACTTGGACTGGCGGTGTAGTGCCAGTTGAGGGCGATAATGTCGTCATTTCGAGCGGTCATACAGTTATCCTCGATGATGCCGCTTTCGGCGCAAGTGGATTGGTCACTGTTGGCAATGACTCATCTACGCCTGCGATCCAGATAGCTGAGAATGCGACGCTGTTAATTCCTTCGAACAGTCAACTTGCTACAAGGATACTGCGCTTAAAGGGCAACATGGAAGTGAAATCCAACGGCACTTTTCAAGTTGGAGACTCAGAAGACAATCCTGTCCCGCCAGACAAAGTTGTCAGGGTTCAGTTGAACTATTCTGCGAGTCTGGCTGCCGGCAAGTATGGGATTATTCTGCGAACTCCGTCGACAGGACCGGGCAAGTTGCGATTGTATGGGACGATCAAGGACAGTTTCGCTGAGATTGAGAGTGTCAATGGAGCGACCTTCAAGGTCAGTAGGTTGAATGGCTGGCAGGTCGGTGACAGGATTTGTCTTGCAGCGCCATCAGCGACTGACACGACAGAGCGAATCGAGGAACTTACAATTGCGAGCATCGACCCAGATAACCGCACAGTCACGCTGTCGTCGACTCCGCAGTACAGTTACCAACCATCGCGCGTTACTGTTCGAGATACTACTTTCGTGACATATCTTGTTGCGAATGTTACGCGAAATGTCGTAATCGAGTCTTACAGTTCATCACATCCATCGTGGATTTTCGCAGACTTGTATCCTTCGTATTCTGGAACTATTGACCAAATAATTGCGAAAGGTGTTCAATTTGCCTATATTGGAAACAACGCTGGCAATCAGGTCGGTGTCCATGTTACTGGCTATGTCGCTGGAGCACCGGCTCGTTCGACATTTGTCGGCTGTTCGTTTTATCGAGGTTTCGTTGGAATCGTTGTGCTTGATTCTCTCTCTTATGCAGCAGTTACGATCGACAATTGCGTGTTCTGGAAATGCAGTGCAGATGGCATTAGGTTGAAAGGGAGTTCTGTAAGCGACGCATCATACAGTGTCACTTCTAACACGGCGATAATTGCCTGCGGAAATGGCGTTTGGTATGAAAGTTATGGAGAAGTATACACAAGTTCGTCACCTAGTTCTCTCCTTAATTCTGCATGGAAATGGCGAAACACATACATCTTTGCTTGCTCGACTGGCATTTCTGCCTCGCATTTCTTGAGCGTCATCAGCGGAGATGGAGATGACGGGTTGCAAATTTCTTACGCAGTTAACTGCGGAGTCGGGATTTGGCCTGCATATACTTCTTGGTATGCAGTTTGTGGGCGTGTGAGAATCTACAACTGCAACCGAGCTAAGAGCACGAGCAACTCAGGTATCAAAGTAACAATGGGCAACTCTAAGTCTGGCGTCTACATTGGCGATTGTGTCATTTTCAACAACAATCTCAGCTCAGTTTTCCTCGAATCTTTTGGTTCGGCGAGAATTACCAACTGCAAATTCTACAGTCTCGGAAGTGGAGCATATTATGCGTGTCAAATCGCGTTGCCAGCCGGTGGAGAATCATGGTTTCTCCTTGCCGAGAATTGCGTCTTTTACCAAAAGGGCAACCTCCGTGTTTTTGGACCAGCATCCGGCAATCCGTCATTTGGCGGCTTAGCCCTGCTCGTGAACTGTAGCTACACGAGTGATTCGGACTGGCCGTCAATGCGCGTCCATGCAGGCTTTCTTCAATCTATGCGCGGTCCGATAGAACTGCGACCGTTTACTGGCTTTTATTCCATCAACGACCAGAATGATCGTCGACTGTTTGCATTCGCTCGGTTGTTCTCCGACTCAAAGCAGGAATTATGGACTCAATTCGGTGGTCCAACAGGACAGGAAGTTATCATCAAGCTCAGCAATCTGCAGTATGTTTTCGCAGTTTATGTTCCTGCTGGAACAAAACCCAAAATCAGCTTCTATGCGCGTGATGCCTCAAGTTCATCGACCTTGACTATAACCGTCGTGAACGATGGCGGGACTGGGATTTCTCTGAACTGGTCTGCGACACTGACAACTGATTGGCAGCAGTTCACTGTTGAGCCAGACAATCTTGCCGTAGCTGATGGTTTGGTCATTTTCCGTATGACCATGTCATCAAGCGCTGAAGTCACGCAGCCGAGCGTCGAAGGTGCGGCTCTGATTCCATATTTGCTGCCATTGTACTTCGCAGGATACGGACTTGCCTATCACATCTTTGCAGGCGCTGGTCTTGGCGGAGGTGGCGGTGGCGGAACTAACATTTCCTTCAACATCGCTGACCAACTTGCAGTCATTGCCTCTGAGATGATGCAATTGCCGCTCGCGTTCAGCATCGCCGATGCAGCAAACCTTCTGTTATCTGAGAATGCCACTGTGCACTCAGATCAAGTGACGACAATTGATGTCTCAGACAACATAGCCTTGATTGCTGCCGAATCTTCGCAACAAAGCATTGCGTTATCGTTGCAGGATGCGCTTGCAATCGCAGCGAGTGAGCCTGTATCTGCGAGTTTGAATTTCGCAGTGGCGGACAGCGTGCCAGTTTCAACTCATGAATCTGCTTCTTCAAATTTGCAAATTTCGACCTCTGAGAGCATGACAGTCAGAGCGAGCGAGCAGCCGACAGCATCCTTGCAATTCTCAATCTCAGAATTGGACAATCTGTCTCTTGCAGAAACACAATCTGCATCATTGTCGATTTCAGCGGGCGCTGTCGAACAAATTTCAGCGATCGAAAGCGCTCAAGTTCCTGTTTCCGTAGCGGCAGCGGTTACGGTCTTAGCATCCGCGTCCGAGAACACTTCAGCGTCCATTGTGGCTTCTATCAGTGGAATAGAGCAACTTGTCGGAGTCGAAAGCCAATCTATTCCAATCTCGGTTGCAGCTTCCGATTCGACGAGAATTGCAGCAACTGAAAGCGAATCTTCATCCATTGCTGTAGGAGCTTCAGATTTGGTAGCTGTCGCTGCTGCTGAATTGGCAAGTCCAAGCTTCATGTTTGCGGTTGCAGACGCGGTAAGCGTCGCATCGAGTGAATCAGTGCAGGTTGGTTCGACAAGCGAAAGTGAACCGATAACGATTGCTGTCAATGAGCAAACGAATGTCGTCGCTGCCGATAGCGCTTCAAGCAGTGTCGCAGTGCAATTTAGTGAAGTTCGCAACTTAATCGGAAGCGAGCAAGTCCAGCCGCTCCTTCAAGTTGCAATTGCTGATAGCATTCTCGGGAGCATTCAGGAACAAAAGTCAGTTTCCATTCAAGCTGCACCAGCTACAACTGTTCGAATCTCAACTTCCGATGCAGTGACGCCAACGATTGCACTTGCAGTCTCAGAGGCACAGCAGGTCTCTTCAAGCGAGGATGTTAAGGTCAGCAGTGTCAGCGGAGTCGCCATTCAGGTTTCGGATTCGATTGGCGTAGTCGCGTCAGAGCAAAGCGAAAGCGATGTAATCATCAATCTTGCTCAGCCAGAAACTATCAAGACGGTCGAGACTACGACTTCACAGATTGCAATAGGTGCTTCTGAGGCGCTTGCGGCGGCTGTTGGAGAGTCTGTTCAGCCAACAGTTCAGGCACAGGTGACAGAATCAACGCGAGTATCTGCGTCGTCGCAAGTTTCTCCATCATTGCAAATTGGCGCACAGACAACGGCAAGCATTAAAACGACCGAATCTGTGACTTCTTCTGTTCAAGTTGTGACACCCGAAATTCAGATTGTTACAACGACTGAAAGCAGCCAAATCACCGTTACACCAGTCGTCACCGAGACAATCCGCGTTGCAGCGACGAATCAGCCAACTGTGAATATGCAATTACAAGCGATTGAGTCAGTGACAGAGATTGAGACCGAGCAAACTTCCTTCGTCGGCTATGTGCAACGCATCGCCACTGGGTTATCAGTCGATGTAACCAAGTACATCACCCTCGTTGTGCAACTCGAAAGGGTCTCATTGAATGCAGACATTTACCATGAAGGGAGTTGATGGGACTTGGCATGGCAGCCTGATTTAGAGTTCCTTGAGTTCCTGAAAAGTTTCAAACTGCCCAAAGGGAGACCGTTTGTATTCAAGCCACACCTTCTTGCCCTTTATGCCTACCCGCTGCGGCAAAGAAAGTTCGTCGCAATCCAGAAAGCGTCGCAACTTGGAATCTCAACCTACGCAATCGCAAGAGCGATCTACGAGTGCATGCACAGGAAACTCGATGTCATGTATGTCCTGTCTTCGTGGCCAGTGGTCAAGAAATTTGTGCTCAGCAAAGTTGATCCAATCTTGACCGCAATGGGCATCCAACCTCGCCCAGATAGTATCGACACGAAAGGCATCGTCAACGGGATAATCCACTTCACCGGCGGTCAGAAAGTCACTCAGGCAATTTCAATCACCGCTGACTTCCTGATCCTCGACGAGTTCTCTTTCCTCGACCCAACAACTCGAGACACCTTCGAAGACCGATTGCTTGCGTCAGAAGAAGGGATGATTCTGCAGCTTTCAATCCCATCAGGCACAGAAAGTGGGATAGAGTCCGTTGTCGCTGCAACGAAAATGTTCATTTGGCATGTCAAATGTCGTTCATGCGGCAGGACAGTCCCGCTTGATCCTCGCGAGTATGAGCGCATCATAACCCTTGACGATACCGGAAAACGATGGACTTTCAGGTGCTTAATCTGCAGCGGACCACTCGATCCTAATGACCCAGATGCAGTTGCAGTGCGACAATCTGGCTTCTATGTCGCACTTAACCCGTCAGCGGACAGAGACGGGTTCATAATCTCGACGATTTACGACAGCGAACGGTCTGCGGAATGGTTCAAACAGATGGAGCAAAAGCGGGACGCAAGCAGGTTCTATCCGGGCGTCATCGGGATTCCCTATGTCGTCTCAATCCGCATCCAATTCTCAGACTTGGTTCGGATGGTCTTGCCAGAGAACGAATGGCAAGAGCCGAAAGCTGTTCCTGTTGTTGCCGGAGTCGATTACGGCAAAGTCTTCCATATCGCATACATCGCTCTCACCGACCCGCCGCAAGTCGTTCGCCTCTCAGTCCAATCCGACTGGCAATCCGCTTTGGACGAACTCATGATTTTCAAGCCAAAACTTACCCTCATCGATGAACTCCCACCGGGCGATAACTACATGCTTCGTGACGAACTTGTAGCGAGAGGTGCAGAAGCGAGGCTCGCATTAGCCCGTGCGCCTCACAATGTCACTGGCGACATTCAGGTCGATAAGCGCAGGGTAGTTTACAACAATGTTCAAGCTTTCAACCAGTTGTTCGGAGCGATCCAGAACAACGGAATTCGTTTTCTCAGAAGCAGGCGATTGGAGGAACTCTTTGGGCACATACTTCGAGCCAGAAAGGCGTTTGCGTCTTTGAGAGGGCGAATGTATCACACATGGGTCATCGGAGAAACTGCACACTTCCTTGACGCACTTAAGATGGCTTGGCTTGCAAAGACAATCGTCGACATCCACCCGTCCAGTTACAGCGGGTTTGCAGCAGATGAGAAGGAAGGCTCAAAGCGTGCTTTCGAGACCGAGGAAGAATTTCTCGACTACATTATCTCCCGCATTGCAGGAATGAGTTGGAATTCAGACATTTGAATGTTCGTGCTATACTTTCATGAAGACATCAAATGATGGAGCGTGGTGATGCCATGTCTGACCTGTCGAACCTGATGATCGTGACCCACCTCTACACAAAAGAGCACGCAGAAGCGTTATCGTTGACCTTATCCGAATGGAGAAAGTTAGCGCCTTCTTCGCAAATCATTGTCGGATATTACCAGAGCCGTTTCCAACCTTCCGATTTCAGCAACTTGATGCAAGATGATGCTGTTGAGTTCGTCCCAGTTTCCAATTCATCCTACGGTGCTGCTTATGATACACTTCTTGAGAGGACAATTGGCAAGCCAATTCTCATATTAGCGCCTTATGCTGTTCCGAAGGAGTGGTTTATTGGAGCGAACGGTTCGCTTCTCAAGTGGTTTGAGTCCTATGCGATCATTGGGCGCTACAAGCAACCCAGAATTCTTGTTTCGGATGCGATACTCATGCCACTTGTTGCTCCAGTCATCGTTGAGCTTGGTCGGTTGCAAATGGACTGCATCGCTGTCAGGGAAGATGTTCCTCGTTCTGTCGGCTATCATGAGTGGTGGTTTGGGTCAATTCTCGTCAGGGCTCGTCCCGGAGCGTTCCTGCTTTACAACGCATTGGCTGCGGGTTACCCAGTCCTGACCCTCCCGCGCAATTGCAATCCAGTTAGGTATGTAAAGTCCGAAACTCAGATGGACAAAAAAATCAGGTAAGCCATTAGGAAGGCGGTGATGATGCAGTGCTGCTTACTGACCAGATAGCGGATGCGCGCAGACAGCCAGTTCCTGGCTCTCGTGGGTTCAGGCGAGCGCTCAACTCAATAATGCGAAGCCTCGTCCAGACAGCAATGACTGGACGATTAATCCCGAGACCGTCCGTGAAGCGTTCTCTGTTCACGCTAATCCCTGAATTCGCGATCGCAGCGTTTGACGCTGCCTCGTTCGCATCGCAGGCAAAAGTCATCGTCTCGCTTCCGAATGACACTTTTGCCTTAGACCAGACATTGCTTCAGATGCTTTACCTTGACATGTTGGTGTTTGGGTTCGCTACATTTGAGGTCATGGATGCGTCGGTTCTCTATGCTGACCCGACCCAGTTCACGATTTCGCTCAGGGATGATGGCTCGCCAAAGATTACGCTTTCTAACGACGAAGATGTGACTGATAGAGTTGGTTGCATTCCATTCTGCCCGAACCCGATTCTCTATGGCGTCAGCGTCCCAGAAGTTATCCCGCAGACATTTTTGTTCTTCCTTTCGTTTTATGGGCGGGTTCACTACGAACTTTCGCCGTTCAAGAAGCCAGACCTTATGTTGATTACTCAAGAGACGCTATCGACAGACGAGTTGCTCCAAAGGCGTCGACAAATCATCGAACAAGCTGAAGATGACTATGACAGTTTCATCATCTACTCACACGGTGTTGAAGAAAAGCCGATAATCCAAGATCTGTCTAAATCCGAACGAGCCGCAGTCGATCTCGCACAACGGCTTTATGACACTCAGGTCGCGATTCTGAGAAGGATTTGTGGCTGCGTTGATGAATCTTGGACTCTTCCACACGCATTGGTCTCGTTTTTCTCGCAGTTGTCATCTGAACTGGAGCGATTGTTGCCAGAAGGTGCGTCTGTTTCGGTTTCGTTGCCGGAAAGAGGTGAATGATGATGGACATCGTTATAGCCCGTGCTGCATTCCCAATAGAGCTCGAACTTTCCGAGAAAGCTTTTCCCAACAGGCGTCCAGTGAAGGCAGTCCTTTTCAGGGCTAATGTCAGGTCGATTGCTCCGCCGTCGGGCGCTGACAAACCAGTCGTTATCGATCGTAGGGCGCTCGATACTATTGACCTCGACAGGTTGATTGGACTTCCTTTGCACGCAACAGAGGATTTGACAGCGCACTGGGAGACTGATGAACGAGGCGAAAAGAGGGTTTACTCGATCGGAACGATAACTTCGGTCCTCAAGAAGGACGGGATGATCATCGGAAGCGGTTATCTCTGGGACATTGACTTCGCTGACTTGGTTGAGAATGTCAGGCGGGCAGCCGCCAACGGAGAACTTGCAGTTTCGTGGGAAATGACCGATGTAGTCTTGCAGGATGAAGGAGACCATTACCGAATCTTAGGCTTTCAACCTACGGGTTGGGCGCTTCTCAGGGCTCAGTTTGCCGCTTACCGAGACCTTATGCCTGCGCTTGCAGCCATTGCAGACAAACGAACATACGATCCAAGAAAGGTTGAGCTTAAGGTTTTGCTCGATGATCACAGAATAATGCACGCTTACTACGCGACGCTCATGCGAGGTGGGACGATAAGCAACTGGACTGTGGCTGAAGTTGTCCAGATGCACGCAAGGATCGCAGATGAAATGCTTGCAAGGCATGTCCAGCATAGGCGTGGAGAGGGCTATGCGAAAGCTTTGAACGAAGAGAGCCTTTCAAAACAAGCTTTCAAGTTCTTCACAGACGAAGTCACTAACAGTTTCGTAGATGTCTGGGTGCACGATGATGAAGAGGAAGTTAAGTCGTGGATTAAGAGCGCAGAGAAACACAAGCCCATTGAGTTGGATTCGTTCCCGAAAGTTCCAGAAGGTCTTCCAGTTGCGCTGCAATGCAAAGACCAGATAGTTGCCATTGTTGCAGTCGCGAGAGTTGGAGATTCAATCTTGCTTTCAGTTCCGAAGGTTTTCTCAGAGCCACTTCCGGCATCACTTGCATCTGAGGCTAAATCGAAGTTCACTCTTGCTAACGAAGTTTTGAGTGCGCTTCCCGATGTCATAGTCGTGCCTGGTTACATCGCGGTTACCGGTTCTTCACTGCTTACGCCGTTCAGCCAAGATTTGGACTTACTCGTCTGCGACAACGGTAAACTGGAAAGAGTTGCTCGTGAAGTCAGCACGGACAAGGAAGTTCACATCACCATAACCGATAAACCAGCAGGGCTTTCCTTCCCAGTCTACGATCTCATCCTCGTAAAGCGCCCTCGGAGACCGATTATCCCGGTAAACGAACCGGAGAAACTCGCGCCGCACTCGACTGTTAGGGTTGATGGTGATTTGAATTCGTTCCTGTCTGCGCGCATGCGGTCACTTGGAGACCTTGATGTCTATCCTGCTTGCGTCTATTGCACTGACATGATTCCACAACGGCGCGGATTGTTGAAAGCAGACGGGAATTCAGTCGAGATCATTACAAACGAGGACGAAGTTATCACATTTGCTTCGGACATTTCTGAAAGACACCCATCGTGTCTGACTTTGACCGCAGAAGTCTGGTGGGTTGATGGGACATGGATGGTTGCAGATTGTTTGTGGTGGAACGCGACCAAAGTTGCAGAACTGCCGTTCCCGTGGAGATTGAGTTTCGCTCAGAAAATTTCAGATGCGCTTGTCATGCCGTTAGTAAAGTGGCGTGTTATCTGGTCACCGAAGGAAGCGCCGAAACCGCCGTTCATTCTCCAAGACTCGCAAGCCGTCTACGATGCTGGCAGAATTGTTATGCTCTCGAATAAAGCATCCAAAGCAAAGGAGGTTGTGCAGTGATGGAAGCAGTTCCTGCGAAGACAGAGAAAGCAAAAGTCGGCAAAAGGGAAGATTCTGTTTTCTTTGCGCCGTCCGTCAGGGCAAATCCAGAAAAGGTGAAACTCATACGAACATTCCTCGGTTGGCGTTACGGGTTGACCCAAACGGCGGCTTCAATTCAACATGCGTCGGTAGTTGTTGGCAAGGTTGATGTCGATACCGACGCTGTTGTCCTGCCGGACACGAACCTCAGGGAACTTAGGATCGTTGCTGATGAGAAACTTAAGATCGTGAACGAGAAGCCGACAATATACGCGCCGCTCATCGAGCCGTTTGTCAGGAGGCAACTTGAGACAATGGCTGTAGTCGGAGACGATTCGATATTGGAACTTCATCTTAAGTCGCACCCACATGCGTCGTCAATTTTCCAAAAGCGTTCCATTGAACGCAACATCAAGGAAGCGATCCTGGCAGGTATCAACGGAGCGCAATATGTTGTGGTCGATGAATCTATGGGTTCACTTCACATCGCTGTGGCAGCAATTGCTGCATCAATGGGAAAGTATGTCGTTGCGGTTTGCTCATCACCTGTGATGGCTGCTTTCGCTGATTACCCTATCGCGAGAATGGAAGACATCGTTGCTGCAGTAGCTGCGGTGATTGGGCATGAGTTGATGACTTATGCAGGTCAGACCGGGCAAAGCCGTCAAACCGTTGAAACCCGCCGAAGGTTACGGTCACTATGAGTTCGACGACTTAGACCAAGTCATCGAAAATTTCATCAAACCGATCTTTGACGAAGGCAGCTATGTTGTCGTAGAGCCGAAATGGGACGGAGTTCGGCTCGTTGTGCACTATGATAGCGGGAACTTTCACGCATTTACCGAGGACAGGCAGCGTGATAGGGCTGAAATTCTCCCAGAGTTAGAGCAAGCAGTTGTGAAATTGCTTGGTGATCGCTCAGCGATCATCGATGGTGAACTGTTGCTTGGTCGGATAGTTGATGGAAAGTTCAAGCCAGTCATGAGACCTGACATGATGAAGGTCGTTGTCGGAAAAGAACCGATTACAGAGCCGATACGGTTTTGTGCTTTCGACCTTCTTTACCTCGATGGAGAAGACCTGACAGACCTTCCGCTGCGCGAACGACGGGCGAAACTTGAGCAACTCCTTTCAAACCCGCCAGAAACGATAATCCTGACGCCACAGAAAATCGTGCGAACGGTGGAGGAGGCGAGGGAAGCGATTGAGTGGGCAGCGTCCTTCATTGGCTCAGAGGGAGCGATGATAAAGGATGCCAATTCAGTCTACGAACTCGACGGTCGCTCAACGAATTGGGCGAAATACAAGCGTTGGAAGTCACTTAAATGCCTCATCATTGGCATAAGTAAAGTCTTCCCACCTAATACTGACCCTGACAACTGGAAGCAAGCCTTCAGGGAATCGCAAACCTATATCTTTCGCTGTGCAGTGCTTGGACCTGACGGAAAGACTCTCATTCCAATCGAGTCCAAGCGAACGCTTACACCGAGTGACCTTGAACTTCGATATGTTCGTTCAGGTGAGGAAGACCCAGTTACTGGCAAGGTGGCGTCAAAGAGCGAGTGGCGTGGAAGGGATGACTACAGGCTTTGGACGATGGACGAACGGTTTCCCAACAGAGATGTCGGAGAACTTGCTTATGGTCAGACCTACGCGATCAAGCTCGAACAGGAACCTCAACTTGGCGATGTCGTTGAAGTCGCTCCGATAAGTCTTAACTGGTTTGCCGATGAAGATGGTTTCGTGCACCTGACATGGATGCACCCGAGGGCGTTGCGCGCTGGTGTCGATGACCCATCGGAAGTTGCGGATTGGGATAGGGTCACGGAACTCATTTTGGCATCAGGTCAAGAAGTTCCGAGTGTCACAGTAGCCGACGGAAAGTTGAAGTTGTCTGGCAATACGGTTGAAAGTTCAATCTCAGTTATGGCACGCAAAGATGAGAATGATGAAGATGAAGCCGATGGCAGCGACAGTGACGAGAATGTGCCTGTCTGGCAAAGGAAAATGCTTCCGAGGCTCTTGAAAATCTTTGGACTCGGCTTCGCGAGGGTGATCGTTCGTGCGTGCGTTGCACTTCTTCCAGACGACTATGACACCTATGTCGATCTTTTCTCCGGCGTTAACTGCGGTCTGCTTAGGCTAAAAGAGCGAAGACCGGGAGAGAAAGAGATTTTGGTCGACATTGACCCGTATGTTGTGAACTTCCTGAGGGTCATAAAGAGCGGTGACTGGGTGAAACTGCGCAGATATAGGTGGAATCCGAGTAAGGAACGGTGGTCTGACCTCCGTGAGGGATTGATCAACGGCGATTTCGATGACGCAGACAGCATCAAGAAAGCCTATGTTTTCGGCTACACGACATTCTACTGTGGTGCAGGTTATGGTTACTTGCCGAAATACAATTCGACAAAAGAGATGCGTTATTACTGGCGCAGGGAACTGGAAAGGTTCTGGGACAGGTGTGCTCTTTGGGAGCAGCGTCTTAAAGGCGTCGCACTTTACTGCATGGACGCTCTCGATGCCATGCAGAAGTTCGATGGCAAGAGAACATTTTTCTTCGCAGACCCACCATGGGTTTCGGAGGAAACGGAGAAAGGCAAAGCGCTCTATCAATTCAGCTGGACAGCAGAGGACTTCGAACGGTTCATGGAAGCGTGCAATCAGCTCACTGGGCGCATTCTTCTGCTAAACGAAAGCTTCGCTCGAAAGTTCCAAGCGATGTCTGATAAGTGGCACTATCGGGAGCTCGACTACGTGATTCAGTCAATTCCTTGGCTTGTCATGAGAAAAAAGGACATTTACAAGGAAGGCAGCGATCTGCCGTTGCACAAACTGCGAATTTTCCTGATCGGCAACTACGAATTGCCAGAGATTCCAAAGCCAATTAGGGAAGAAGCCTTGAGGCTCTTATCTTCTTCTGAGATTAGCGAAGAAGAAGAATTGACACACGAAGAGCAGCGACTTGAAGAAGAGAAGAGGCTTGGAGACCCAATGAAGGTCGTTCATGATGTCAAAAAGTTCGAACAAGGTTACGAGTTCGTCTACATGCGCCACTACAGAGGCTTGTGGAGCGACAGCGAGCGCAAAGAAATTGCTTCGATGTTGAAGAAACTCAAAAACGCTGACGACGATGAGCGTGAACAAATCTGGCAGGAACTGGTCAAGACATTTGGAGTTTATTGGCTGACAATTGACTTCGACAAACTCGTCAAACTCGCCCAGAAAGCATCTGACGAGCGAAAAGACGTCTCGAAGGTTCTATCGGATCATCTCAGTCAAGACTTGCCACCAGACATGCGCATCGACGAGCTTGAAGACTGGATCGTCAATGTTGCAAGCGTCCATGGTGATCTTCGAATCGTCAATCCTGCAGCTCCGTCCAGACAGCTTATCGGATGGACGCTCTTCACTCCTGCCGTTGCGCTTCAATTCCTTGATGGCACTATAGCACCGGTTCTTCGTGACAAATTCATTAACAACGAAGATGGTGATAGGATAGTTGCCACCAAGAAAGCCCGACAACCCTATGTCTGGCTGACGGTTGTAACTGAGAAAGAGCCACTGCTTTGGGCTCCTCCCGGTGCTGTAGGTTCAACGAAGGCGACATGGTCAATGTTCGAGTGGAAAGCCAACGGTGTTGTTTGGTTTGGAGTCCAAAGACCTGATTACCATGAGTTCTGGATGAAGTTTGAAGAGTGGGACGATGATGTTGAGCCGAGAGACGGGAAGTGGGTAGTTAGGTTGCTTGAAGGTCAAGGACCGAAAATCGGAGGAGAAGGACCATACTGGCAGTTTTGGTATCCTGAAGGCGATGGGCAGCTTCCGTATGTCCTGACTCACACGCCAGCGCAGGCGAAGCGCGAGTGGAAAGGGAGAAAGTATGAATATGTCATCCTCAACTTGGATGTCGTCCCAATCGTTCTCGAGCAGTTCGAACACATTTCTGAACTTGCTGAAAGCAAGCGAAAGGTTCAGGAACGCTCAGAAACACTTGACGAATGGAAGGAACTGGAGCGATATTGACGGCGCTGAGCAACTGTTGCTATAATATTCACGAATGAAGCATATTTGCATTCGGAACGGGATTTCTTGTGCAACTGTAAGGAGGTAATTCTGGGATGGCTGCGTTACCAGACGAAGTTGCAGCCACTATCGCGAAGGCGCAGGTTGTGCCTGACGAACAAGAGCACCATGATCCGCTCATCAAGCGAGTTCTCGGGAAGTTAGCGAAACTTCTCGCTCAGGCGACAGAGACTGATGAAGTTCAGTCTGCTGATGACGGCGAGCAGACAGAGCCAAAGGCATCAGCAACCTGCAGCAACGGGACTGCCTACGGCTACCCGCCCGCTTACGGTTACCCGCCAGCCTATGGTGTCCCTGCCAATGTAGCAGTGCAGCTCTTGTATGACACTTCAAAGTTACTTGAGAAATTGCTCGATGAAGTTTCCGATGACGAGTTATCCAGTGAAATCAAAGAGCTGAGAGAGCGAATTGCTCAAGCACTTGGAATCAACGCACAAGAGTTCGTAGCACCAGTTGATGTCTTCCGAGAGATGCGCCTTGCTGTTACTGTTTCTCTCGGCACTCAACCAGTTTTGCCTGCAACCGAAGCAGCAGAGCGGCTCAAGAACGCATGGAACGGATTTGCGCAGGTTGTCACGCAAGGCGAGTATGCCCTTCCCGTCGGAAAGATGTTCGATGCGACTTTTGCTCTCCGTGCTGCTGTTGAAGCAGCGATCAAATCGCTCGGTGCGATGACAATGGCTGCGAAACTGCAAGAGAACGAATCTGCTGCCGAGACAGAAGACAATGCAGCTGGTAATCAAGATGCAGAACAATCCGCACAAGCTTCAGAAGCTGGTGAGGTCGCAAGTTCAGATCAAGCCGTCGCAGCCGAAGGGCAGCCAAATGAAACGATCATGGAAGCTTCCGATTCTGACGATAACGAACTTGCAGCATCTGCTGCTCAAGAAAGCGGTTCAGGGCTGACCAACGACAGGCTCGCAAGCATTCTTCAGGAAGCGATCGCACCGATTGTTGGTCGGATCGAGGAACTCATGCAACGCATAGAAGCTGTCGAAAGCGCAATCAAGACCCGCAGGCGTGTCTCATCGTTCGTGGCATCAAGCAGCAAGAAAGACAACGAAGAAGACCTCTGGCGCAGGTGGCTTTCAGCATCCGATCGGGAGCGCAAGGTGTTGATACGAGAAGCCCAGAAACTTTTAGCAGCACCTATCCCGATCGATCGTGATTGATCAAAGCACTCTGACAATTGAAATCAACCTCTGGGAAGCCAGATAGCCCCTCGGGATAACTGGAAAGTAAACAACAGCTCCAACGAAAATCTGGAGGTGCAAAACATGAGTGAGCGACTCGAACAAAAAGTTACCGAGAGCTTGCAGGCTGCAGGGATCACTCCAACAACTGAATTCCTCTGGACGCCAGTTAC
>Ga0079998_112326_pt1 | contig 27938 bp, 26 predicted proteins | sample PerSpoBPS_BMetaG_FD_69201 | JGI IMG/M metagenome (GOLD analysis project Ga0079998, IMG submission 69201) | Thermal spring microbial communities from Yellowstone National Park, Wyoming, USA - Perpetual Spouter B (PS_B) MetaG (SPADES assembly)... | ecosystem: Environmental > Aquatic > Thermal... | reverse complement strand
GGGAAATCCCGGGGCAGCAGGTCGAAGGCGGCCAGGGTGAGGGTGTCCTGGCGGGCCTCCTCCGGCGTGTAGTCCTTTTCGAACTTCCGCTCCTGGTAGGCGCGCAGCTCCGCCTGGGTCATCAGGGATCGGGTGTAGGGCCCGGTGGCCCGCAGGCCCCGGATCTCCTCCACGGTCCGGGCGATGGTGTCGAAGACGGAGGCCGCCGGGGTTGCCGTGCGGGGAGCTGCCGCGGTGGGGGGAGGAGGCGCGGGGGTCTCCACCCGTGTGGGGGAAGGAGGCAAGGGCGTCGCGGTGGGCCACGTGGGTGGGGCCATCCGCTGAGCGGCCGTCCAGGTCAGGGCCACCGCCCCCGCGCTGCAGGCCAGGATCAGGAGGACGAGCAACGCGATCCCGAGTTTGCGCATGGCATCCCTCGCTCAGGGGTTCAGAGGGATTGTCCCCTGCGGGAGCGGGAACGTCAATCCGGGCGCAGTCGGGCGAGCAGCTCCGCATCGGAGCGGCGGCGGCGGGCGAAGACCTGAGGGCGTTTGCGGGCGACCCGGGGCCAGGTGAGGAGGCCCGCGAGCATCCCCCGCAGACGCGCCCGGGCGGCCGCCCCCCGCCACGCCCGCAGCGCCTCGCCGGCGAGGCGCAGCTGCGCCCGGAGGACGCGCGGCCAGAACCGGCGCAGCAACCCCAGGGGGTAGTCCTTCGCGATCAAATAGAGGAAGTTGCGTCCGTCGTAGAAGCTGGCGATGGGGCCGCCGCCGGTGGCGCTGAGCTTGTGGTAGACCACCGCATCGGGGATATACCAGCAGTTCCATCCGGCGATCTGGGCCCGCCAGGCCAGATCCACATCTTCGCACGAATAGAAGAAATCCTCATCGAAGAGCCCGATGTCCTCGAGGAGCGCCCGCCGATAGGCGGCCGCCGCCCCGCAGGCGGAGAACACCTCCTCCTCCCGGTCGTATTGCCCGACGTCCGGCTCCCAGACCCCCCGGTTGCCCGGGATGCCGTCCACCCGGTAGTAATCGCCGGCGGAGTGGAAGACCTCCCGCCGGTCGAAGAGCAGGATCTTGGAGGCCAGCAGCCCGGCGTCGGGATGGCGCGCGAAGGCCGCTGCCAGCGCTTCGAGCCAGGTCGGCGCCGCCTCGGTGTCGTTGTTCAGGAGGACCAGGATCTCCCCGCGGGCAGCCCGGATCCCGGCGTTGACGGCCCCGGCGAAACCCCGGTTGCGCCCCAGCGCCAGGACCCGCACCTCGGGGTAGCGAGCGAGCAGGGAGAGGGAGCTGTCGGTCGAGCCGTTGTCCACCACCAGGACCTCCCGGTGGGGATACGTCTGCCGGCGCAGCGCCTCCAGGCAGGTCGGCAGATGCGCGGCGCCGTTCCAGTTGGGGATGATCACGGAGAGGAGGGGCAAGTTCATCCGACCAGCCATCCTTCCTCGGCCAGGTAGGCCTGCAGGGCCTCCGGCCAGGGCCGCAGGGTGATCCCCAGGGCGGCCCCGCACAGGTTGCGCAGCGGGGTAAAGGGAGGGACCCGCGAGGGGCGCGGGAACTCCGCCAAGGCGATGGGAGTCACCGGGATATGGCCCCGCCCGGTCCGGCGCAGGATCTCAACGGCGTATTCATAGCGGGAGCACATCCCTTCGTTGACGAAATGGTAGATGCCGTAGGCCTCGGTCTCGATCAGCCGGGCGATGGCGGCGGCCACGTCCCGGGTGTAGCTGGGCGAGCCCACCTCATCGTGGACCACGCGAAGGGCTCCCTGCTCGTCGGCCCGCCGGAGGATCTTGCGGATGAAGTGGTTGCCGCCCGGCCCGAAGACCCAGGCGGTGCGGACGATGTAGAAGCGCTGGAGGAGGTGGGAGACGAACCATTCCCCAGCCCACTTGCTGCGGCCATACGGGTTGATCGGATTCGGGGGGTCGAACTCCAGATACGGCTCCCCTTTGGTCCCATCGAAGACCTCGTTGGTGCTGATGTAGACCAGGGCGGCGCCGGCGGCGACGCAGGCCATGGCCACCGCCTGGGTCCCCAGGGCGTTCACCCGGAAGGCTCGTTCCGGATCCCGGGCGCAGCCGTCCACGTCGGTCATAGCCGCGGCATGGATGACCACATCGGGGCGGGCGCGGAGGATGGCCCGGAAGACCGCCGCGCGATCCGTGACGTCCAGGTCCGCCCGGGCGAGCGGAATCAACGTGTGGAAGGAGAGGGCCTCCTGCAGGGCCCGCCCCAGCTGCCCTCCCGCGCCGGTGATCAGGATGCGCATCGGCAGCCCGCCTCGGATGAAAGATGGGCACAGGGTTGAGGGAGCGGATCCCTCTTTACAGCAGGGGGAGGCCGCCTGCGGCGGCCTCCCCCCATCCGACGCACGAACGTCCCGATCGCCGATGGGCTTCGGATCACTGGCCCGAGCCGGAGGCGGGCGCGCCGGCCAGCTCCGGCACCTCCCGCTTGCTCTGCCAGATCACCCAGAGCAGGACGGCGAGGAGGACCGCCACGGCCGCCCCGATGGCCAGCAGCGTCCCGGCGGTCAGGGCGCCGCGGAACTGGACGATGATGGGGGCGGCCAGCACCGAGACCAGGTTGACGGCCTTGATCATCGGGTTGATGGCCGGGCCCGCCGTGTCCTTCAGCGGATCGCCCACCGTGTCGCCGACCACGCTGGCCTTGTGGCGCTCGCTGCCCTTGCCCAGGTTGCGGGCGGGATCCCGCGGCTCGTTCTCCACCCGCTTCTTGGCGTTGTCCCAGGCGGCCCCGGCGTTGGCCATGAAGACCGCCAGCAGCTGCCCGACCAGGATGGAGCCGGCCAGGAAGGCGCCCAGGGCCTCCACCTGCAGCACCAGGCCCACCACCAGCGGGGTGGCCACCGAGAGCAGGGCCAGGGAGAGCAGCTCCTTCTGGGCCGCCAGGGTGCAGATGGTGACCACCCGGGCGTAGTCCGGCTTCACCGTCCCCTCCAGCACGCCGGGGATGCGGAACTGCCGGCGGACCTCCTCCACGATGAGGGTGGCGGCCCGGCTGACGGCCCGGATGGCGAAGGAGGAGAAGAGCCAGGGCAGGGCCCCGCCCAGCAGCAGGCCCACGAAGACCAGAGGCTGGTCGATGCGGATGCCGATGTCCTGGAGCGTAGGCATCTGGCCCAACTGGGCCTGCACCTTGCTCACGTCGGTGAGGTAGGAGCCGAACAGGGCGACGGCGGCGATCACCGCCGTGGCGATGGCCAGGCCCTTGGTGGTCGCCTTGGTGGTGTTGCCCACCGCGTCCAGGTCCGCCAGCACCTCCTGGGCCCGCTCCTCCAGCCCGGCCATCTCGGCGATCCCGCCGGCGTTGTCCGTCACCGGCCCGTAGGAGTCCATCCCCACCACGTTGCCGGTGAGCATCAGCAGGCCGATGCCGGTGAGGGAGACCCCGTAGAGGACGTAGACGGGCGGCAGGCCCCAGTAGATCAGGGTGGAGGTGGCGATGGTGAGGGCGATGACCACGATGGCCCACACCGTGGATTCATAGCCCACGGCCAGGCCGCTGAGGATGGTGGTGGCCGGCCCGGCCCGGGTGGCCTTCTCGATCTCGCCCACGGGGGCCCGCTCGGTGCTGGTGAAGTAATCCGTCAGCCGCTCGATGACCAGGGAGAGGATCAGGCCCACCGTCGTCGAGGCCACCACCCGCCAGTCCCGGGCATAGAGGAAGCCGATGGCGGCGAAGCCGAGGAAGGAGAGGACCGCCCCGATCAGGAAGCCCCGGCTGATGGCCCGCAGGGCATCCCCCCGGCGGCCGGTCACCCCGCCGACAGTGTAGGTGCTAAGGATCGAGGCGATCACCCCCACCGCCCGGGCCAGCAGCGGGAAGACGATCCAGACCATCGAGTGCTGGGGATCCACCGCGCGGAGGGCGAGGCCCAAGATCATGGCCGAGACCATGGTGACCTCGTAGGACTCGAAGATGTCTGCGGCCATCCCCGCGCAGTCGCCCACGTTATCGCCCACCAGGTCGGCCACCACCGCGGCGTTGCGGGGGTCGTCCTCGGGCACGTCCATCTCCACCTTGCCCACCAGGTCCGCCCCCACATCGGCGGCCTTGGTGTAGATCCCGCCGCCCACGCGCATGAAGAGGGCGAGCAGCGTCCCGCCGAACCCGAAGCCGAGCAGGGCGTCCGGCGCGGCGATCCCGAAGATCAGGAAGATGGTGGAGCCGCCCAGCAGCCCCAGGCCGTTGGTCAGCATCCCGGTGATGGTGCCGGCCCGGTAGGCCAGGCGCAGGGCGGCGTCATAGCCCTGCGTGCGCGCCGCCTCCGCCACCCGGATGTTCCCCTGCACCGCCATGCGCATCCCCAGCTGCCCGACGGCCAGGGAGAAGCCGGCGCCCAGGATGAAGGCCACTGCCCGGCCCAGCCCCATCACCAGACGGAGGGTGGTCTCGTCCAGCTGGGGGAAGACCTCGCGGGCCTCCGGCGAGGGGGGGACGATGTAGACGCTGAGGAAGAGCAGGACGCTGAGCAACCCCATGAACGGCAGGATGCTCATGAGCTGCCGGCGCAGGTAGGCCTCGGCCCCCTCGCGGATCGCCTCCCAGACCTCCTGCATCTTCGGCGTGCCCTTGGGATGACGCATGACCTCCGCCCGGAGGATCCAGGCGAAGATCAGGCTGATCACCGCCACCCCGAGCACAGCGAGCACGGCGTAAAACTCAAAGGGCGTCAGCCCATGCCAGCTCATGCGCGCACCTCCCTAAGGGTTTCCGCCCGCACAGAGGAAATGTGAGGAAAGACGCAAACCCATTCTACTGAATCTGGCGGAAAGGGTCAAGGACGGTCTCCCCAAGGTTCATAAACTGGGGAAGAGGGCAACGATCGCCCGATCCACGGGCGAGACCGGTTCAGCCCACGAGGATTCAGCATAAGGAGCTTTTCCGAGCTCCAGCCTGGCTGTAAAGGCCGGGGCGTCGAAGAGGACGTGCCCTCATCCGCACGGGGATCGCCCCCGGGATGGGTGCTCAGGGGTCTAACCCGCCTTGTCCCGAGATCTTCCCCCTCGGGCCCCCCTCATGGCCGAAGCGCGGTTCGCGGTTTCCCGGAAACTTGACAACCCGCCCATTTTGAGATAAATTTCACGAGGCCTGTCGGATCGGGGCGCGACAGGCCCATGGCTCACCTCCTGGCGTCGTGGGGCACGGGGGATCCCGTGCCCCACACGTCATAGATAGGGGTTTCTTCGGCGGGGGGCCGTCCACGAATGAGGAGCACGAATAGGGGATCCATTTCTGTAGGAGTAGGAGCGGCTTCCGCCGCGACCTTTGTGTCATCGAGGACGGAGGTTCGGGGCAAAGCCCCTCCTACCAAAAACCATTATCGTAGGAGCGGCTTCAGCCGCGACCTCTGCGCCATCGAAGACGGGAGGTTCGGGGCGAAAGCCCCTCCTACCAAAAACCCATTTTCGTAGGAGCGGCTTCAGCCGCGACCTTTGTGTCATCGAGGACGGAGGTTCGGGGCGAAAGCCCCTCCTACCAAAAACCGATTTTCGTAGGAGCGGCTTCAGCCGCAACCCCTGCGTCATCGAAGACGGAGGTTCGGGGCGAAAGCCTCTCCCACGTAAGCCGAAATTCATTTCGGCAACCCTGTCGTCAGAGCGGCTTTCGCCGCGACCTTTGCGTCATCGAAAACAGAGGGTTCCGGGCTGAAGCCCCGCCTACCATTCGACCCGGAGGTGTTTCAGCGCCTCCGGGATCGCGGCGGGGATCCGCGGGGCTTCGCCGGTGGCCCGGATGGCGCTGGGGACGTCTTTCAGGCCGTTGCCGGTGGCCATCACCACCACCTCCTCTTCCTCTCCCACCATCCCCTCCCGGACGGCTTTCTCCAGCCCGGCGAAGGCGGCGGCCGCCGAGGGCTCCGCGAACACCCCGACCTCCCGGGCCAGGGTCTGCATGGCCTGCAGGATCTCCTCATCCCGAACGGTGAGAAAGGCCCCGCCGGTTTCCCGGACCGCCTGCAGGGCGAAGCGAGCGTCCCGAGGGCGGCCGACGGCGATGCTGTCAGCGATGGTCTGGGCCGGCTCCGGGCGGGCATCCGGATCGCCCCGCGCCCACGCATGGGCCAGGGCCGCCGCGCCCTCGGCCTGCACGCCCATCAGGACAGGGAGGCGATCGATCCAGCCCAGCGCGGCCAGGTCCCGAAAGCCCTTCCAGATCCCGCTGAGGATGTTCCCATCCCCCACGGCCACGAACACCCGGTCCGGCGCCCGACCGCCCAGCTGCTCCCAGAGCTCGTAGGCCGCGGTCTTCTTGCCTTCGCGGGTGAAGGGATTGTAGGCGGTGTTGCGGCAATACCAGCCGAAGGCCTCCGCCGCTGCGACGGCCAGGTCGAACGCTTCGTCATACGTGCCTTCCACCAGATAGACCCGTGCGCCGTAGATCAGGAGCTGGGCGATCTTGGCCGGGGGGGCGGTATGGGGGACGAAGATGACGGCCGGGAGGCCGAGGGCCGCGGCCATGCCGGCCAGGGCCGCCGCCGCGTTCCCCGAGGAGGCGGTGGTGACCACGGAAGCGCCCTCCTCCAGGGCTTTCAGGGCCACCACGGCGCTGGCCCGATCCTTGAAGGAGGCCGTCGGGTTGCGGCCGTCGTCTTTCACGTAGACCGCCCGCAGGCCCAGCCGCCGCGCCGTCCGCTCCGCGCGATAGAGCGGGGTCCACCCCACGGTCTGCAAGGGCCCCGCCCCCTCCCCGCGCGTTAGGGTCTCGGGCCGCAAAGGGAGCAACGGGGCGTAGCGCCAGATGGACCGGGCCGGATGCGCCCGCAGCCGCTCCGGGTCCAGGGCCACCCGCAATCGATCGTAGTCGTAGAGCACGTCGAGGGTCCCCTCCGCGCCGTCCCGCGGGCATACATATCGAACCTCGCCCGGATCGTAGGTGGCCCCGCACCGTCCGCAGCGAAAGCCGATGAACGCCATGGGATGCACCTCCGGCAAGGGATAGGGATGAGGCACTCCACGAATGATTCGTGGAATACCTTTTATGGTTCGCGCGCCGCCGCGCCGGAGGGGCATTGTTCCCCGGATCCTCCTATCGGTCAAGGGAAGGCCGATGGGAGCGCGCGGGGCCTGTGCTATACTGAGCGCGATTGCGGAGGCCGAAAGGAGTTTCGGCTTACATCCGAAAGGGGAAAGGAGTTCCCGATGCGAAACGGAGGCTATGTTCGGATCGCGCTAATTGCGCTGGGGCTGGCGGCCTGCGCCCGCCCCACGCCCGGCCCAGGGGGAGCGGGGACCCCAACGGCTCTCCCCTCTCCCAGCCCGTCCCCGGAGGCCACGGCCACCGTCCCGGCCGCTACGGCGCCGTCGGCCACCCCGGACCTGCAGCGGATCCTCTTCCCGACGCCGGAGGATTGGAGCAAAGGCGCCCCGGACGCCCGGGTGACCTTCATCGAGTGGGGCGATTTCCAGTGACCGTATTGCGGGCAGCTCGCACCGCTGCTCCGGCGTCTGGTAGACGCCTACCCGAATGAAGTGCGCGTGGTTTACCGGCATTTCCCCCTGCGGACCATCCACGACAAGGCGATGATCACCGCCGAGGCCAGCGAGGCGGCCGGGGCGCAGGGGAAGTTCTGGGAGATGCACGACTGGCTCTTCGCGCATCAGGCGGAGTGGGTCGCCAGCTCGAACATCACCGAAACCCTGATCTCCGCGGCGCGGACCCTGGGGCTGGACGCGGAGCGGTTCCGCCGGGATCTGGAGGAGGGACGCTATCGGGCCAAGGTGGAGGCCGCCTACGCGGAAGCGGTCGCCCTGGGCCTCCCGGGCACGCCCTTCCTGCTGGTCAACGGGCGTCCATGGCCGCAGACCCTGAATTACCTGGAATACGCCCACCTGGAGGCCATGGTGAAGCTGGCCCGGCTGGCGGAGCGTCATTTCCCGGCCCCGCCGCCCATGACCATCGATCCGACGCGGCGCTACCGCGCCATCCTGAAGACGGAGAAGGGCGAGGTGGTGATCGAGCTCTTCGCGGATCGAGCGCCGGTGACGGTGAACAACTTCGTCTTCCTCGCCCGACAGGGCTGGTATAACGACATCACGTTCCACTACGTGATCTCCGACGTGGTGGCCATCACCGGCGACCCCAGCGGCACCGGGTTCGGCGGGCCGGGCTACACCATCCCGGACGAGATCACGGAGACCCTGACCTTCGACGCGCCGGGGATGGTCGGGATGCTGAACGCCGGGCCGAACACCGGCGGCAGCCAGTTCTTCATCACGATGGCGCCCCTCCCTCAGCTGAACGGCCGCTATACGATCTTCGGGCGCGTGCTGGAGGGGCTGGAGGTCGTCCGCGCCCTGCGGCCCCGGAACCCGGAGGCGGACCCCGGGGCGCCCCCGGGCGACCGGCTGCTGGAGGTCGTGATCGAAGAACGCTGAGCGTTCCACCGTCCGGCTCCTGAACGGATCATCGACGGCCATGGGCATCCCGCCGATCCCGGAGGACCTATCCGAAAGGTACCACTCGGCGGAAGCCCGGGAGGAGGTCGCGGAGCGCTCCTCGCCGACCGGCGCGTTATGGGTGGCGGCGGGCCTCCTGACGGGGGTGGCCCTCGGCGGGCTGTGGCTGGGGCTGGCGGCTCTCGCCGCCCTCCTGAGCGCGCCGATGCCGCCCCCGGGGCTGCTCCTCCTCGGCTTGCTGATGGGGATAGGGCTCTTCCAGGAGGGCATCCGGATCACCCGGGGGATACCGGACGCCCTGCTCCCCGTCCCCACTCTGGCCGCCCAGGTCCGGATGTTGTCCTTCCTCCTGATCCTGATCGGATGCGGGGCGGTGGTCGAGCGGCTGGCTCCGGATCTTCCCATCGTGCTCCTTCCCCTCCACGCGGGGATCGCCGTGCTGGGGCCGCTGTGGTGGTTCAACCTGTTGCGCCAGCGCCTGGCCGCCTCCTGGTCCCGCCGTCGGACCTGGTGGGGCCTGGGCCTGGGGGGGCTGGCCGCGCCGGGCCTGGCGCTCCTCCTGGAGGGGATGGCACTGGTCGGGCTGGGCCTGGGGTTGCTGATCGCGCGGCTCGTCGTCGAGGGCCCCGATTTCATCCGCCGGTGGTTCCCGATGGGGTTCCCCCCGGGCGCGCCCCCCGTCGTCCCCACCGAGCGCCTGCTCGGCGATCCGTGGGTCTGGGCGGCCCTCCTCATCGGCGGCGCGGGGCTGGTCCCGCTGATCGAAGAGGCGGTCAAGCCGCTGCCGGCCTTCCTGCGAGCCCGGGCTCCCACCGCCGAGGGGATCCTGTATGGGGCGCTGGGAGGCGCCGGCTTCGCCATCGCGGAGAACCTCTTGAACTGGACGCTGGGGGCTCCCTGGGCGCTGACGGCGCTGGGGCGTCTGGGGGCCTCAGCGCTTCATGTCTTCAACAGCGCCCTGATGGGATGGGCCTGGGGGATGCTCCGTCAGGGTCGTCCGGGCGCGGGCCTCGGCGCGTATCTCCTGGTCGTCCTGCTTCATAGCCTCTGGAACGCCGGGGCCCTGCTCCTGGGGATCGGCTTCCTAACTCCGCTCCCCGACCGGGTCCGGGTCCTGATCGCGCCCCCGGTGCTGATCGGGATGGGGGCGGTGGGGCTGGCGGTTCTCATCGGATTGGGATGGGCTCTGCCGGCGCTGGCGGGCGGAGAGGATCCGGTTGAACCGTGGGCAGGGGGATCATCGCAAGGAGGATGAAGGGGATGCAGGTCTGGCGGGAATGGCGGATGCGCTCCGCGCGGCTCCGGGCTTCCCTGGGGATCTCCGGGGAGGCCCGCGATCCGCATTTGCGGCGCAACTTCACGGTGGGGGTGATCAACGGCGCCCTGTTCATCTTCGCGGAGACCATCCTGGATCCCAACCTGGTGCTGATCTGGTTCCTCTCCCGCCTGGGGGCGCCCAACCTCCTGCTGGCCCTGGTCTCCCCGATGCGGGACGGCCTGTGGTTCCTGCCCCAGCTCTTCGTCTCCCGGCGGATGCGGCATCGCGTGTATTACATGGACCTGTATCGTCGCATGGCTTTCGTGCGAGCAGCAGGGGCCTTCGCCATGGCTCTGGGGATCTGGCTGGCCGCCCCGCATCCGACATGGATGCTGCTGGCCTTCTTCTTGCCTTATCTGGTGATCTCCCTCGCCTCCGGGATCTCCGGGCTGCCGTTTATGGAGATCGTGGGCAAGACCATCCCGCCCCGGCAGCGGGGCGTCTTCTTCGCCGCCCGCCTCTTCTTCGGAGGGCTGCTGGGTCTGGTGGCCAGCGGGCTGGTCCGTCTGCTCCTGGAGGAGCGCGCGGGGCTGTTCTTCCCCTACAACGTGGCGTTGCTGTTTCTGATCTTCGCGGTCTTCACCTCCGCCGGGATGGCGGTCTTCGCCATGGTGGTGGAGCCGCCCAGCCCCACCCGGGACGGTTATGCCGCGCCGCTCCCATGGCGGGAGGCCATCCGGGCCCTCTGGCGCCATATCCCTTATCGGCTGTTCCTGGGAGCCCGGATGGCGTTGATGTGGGCGGCCATCGCCACCCCCTTCTTCACCGCCTACGCGGTCCGGGACCTGCGGATCCCGGACGCGGCCATCGGGATCTACCTGGGGTTGAACGTGGGGGCCTCCCTGCTCTCCAACCTGCTGTGGAGCTGGATCAGCGTGCGGTGGGGCCATCGGGCGGTGCTGGAGGGCGCCACCGCCTGCGGATTGGTCAGCGTCCTGTGGGCGTTGATGGTGGGGCCCCTGAGCGCAGTGCAGCCGGGCCTGGCGGAGGCGTTGATGGGGCCGGTGTTCGTCCTGAGCGGGGCCTACGCCTCCGGGGCGGCCATCGGCGGTCTCTCCCTGTTGCTGGAGATCGCCCCGGGCCACGATCGGCCCCTCACCATCGGCCTGACCAACACCCTGCTGGGCGTCGCCCTGCTTTCTACCGCCATGGGCGGCCTGATCGCCGACCTTATCGGCTACCGGGGGCTGTTCGCCCTCTCCTTCGGCTTCTACGCCCTGGCCCTGGCGTTGCTGTGGGGATTGCGACGGGCGATGGCGGCCTCCGCGTAAGCGCCCCACGCGTCTCTCCCTCACCGGAGACGCCACAGCTGGACGATCCCGCTGCGATGGCCCAGGGCCAGGCGCGCCCCGTCCGGCGAGAAGGCCAGGGCCCGCAGGGGATCCCCCTCCCGGCCCCAGCGGGCGCGGAGGATCCCCTCCGGCATCGCCCACAGGATCACCTCCCCTTCTTCGCCACCCGCGGCAAGCCACCGGCCGTCGGGAGAGAAGGCCAGAGCCCGAACGGCCTTCGTCCCTGCCTGCAGGACGCGGCGCTCGGAGCCGGCGAGGGCGTCCCAGAGGCGCACCGTTCCGTCCTCCGCCCCCACCGCCAGATACCGGCCGTCCGGGGAGAAGGCCACCGCATACAGCCGGAACGGATAGCGTCCCAGGACCTGGCTGCTAACGCCGTCGGCGGTCTCCCAGCCCAGGAGGAGGGCTCCATCGCCTCCTACGGAAGCGAGAAGCTGTCCGTCCGGGGAAAAGGCCACATCCCAGACCTCGGCGGCATGGCCGATCCGCGCGTGTTCCACCCGTCGGTCCGGATCCCAGATCCGCGTCGTCCAATCCCACGAGGCGGAGGCCAGCCGCCGGCCGTCGGGGGAAAAGGTCACCGCCCGCACCGGCCCCCGGTGGCCGATCAATGTCCCTTCGAGGGACCAATTCCCATCCGGGGCGCGCCGATAAAGCCGGATGGGTCCCTCGGCCAGGCCGACGGCCAGCCGATCGCCCTCCGGGGAGAACGCCAGGCTCAGGCCCTCGCCGCTTCGGAGCGGGATCGGGGGATCGGCGGGCCCGTCGCCCAGAGGGCGGAACCGCACGAGCGCGCCCTCCAGGAGGCCTAAAGCCGCCCCGTCCGGCGTGAAACCCAGACCCCACACGGGGAGCAGGCGGGGGAGGAAGCGATAGCGCTCCGCGCCGGTCGCGGCTTCCCGGATCTGCACGAAGGGCCCGATGAGCTCCGGGAAGGCCGGATCCACCTGTCCTTCCCCGCGCACCGCCAGCCATCGCCCGTTGGCGGAGAAGGCGAGCTCATGCACGCGGCGGATCCACGGCTCCGGCCCGGCCGCCCAGCGCGCCCGCCCGCTTCGCAGATCCCGCAGAACCAGCGTGGGCGGGCTCCCCTTCGCCCACGCCAGCGCGGCTCCATCCGGGGAGAAGGCCGCCGGCCCGCCGGGTTCCGACCATCGGATCCGGCCGCTGCCTCGTTCCACCAGATCCAGGAAGTCCGCATGGCGGATGAGCAGCCAGCGCCCATCTCCGGAGAGCTGGAGCTCGCGGATCCGGGCGGAAAGGTTCCGCCACAGGATCGCCTCCGCGCCGCGCGGATCCCTCCGGCGGATCACGCCATCGCGCCCGCCAAGGATCCGCTCCCCCTCCGGGGTCCAGACCGGGGGGACCTCGGCGGGGAGGATCTCCCGCACCCGACCGGTGGCGACCTCCACCTCCAGCAGGCCCGATGGGGAAGGACACGGAGGATCCTCCGGACCCGGCGGCGCCGGAGAGGGACAGGTGAACAACCGCTCCCCGTCCGGGGAGAACCCGAGCGGCCGGGCCCCTAAGACGCGACGGATCTCCCGGCCGGTGGCCGTTTCCAGCAGGCGCACCCATCCATCGGCGTGACCCACGGCCAGGATCGCGGGATCCGGGGAAGCCATCAGGCCCGTGCCGATCATCCCGGCGTCGGACCATTCCTCCCGCCGGGAGGGGATCCCCCAGGCTTTCAGCGTGCCGGTCTCCAGCCGACCGATGAGGCGCTCCCCATCCGCGGCGAAGGCCAGTTCGAGGACACGGGCCTCTGGGGTGAAGAACGCGAGAAGCCGCATGGAGGGGATGTGATAGACATACACCCGGTGGGAGGAGGCGAGGGCCAGCCATGGCCGGCGCGGGGACCAGGCCATCTGTAGCGGATAATCCCGAAACCCCCACTGGGCCTGGAGGGCGGGCTGAAGGGAGAGGGGGGTGGAGGGAAGGGTGGGGGCCGGAAGCGCAGGAAGAGGGGTGGGAGGGTTGCGCTCCGCAACTCCGGACACCTTCGGCGATGTCCGTTGACAGGACGCTCCGCCCAGCGTCAGAATCAGCCCCAGGGCGATCACCCATCCAGATCGGAAGAAGCCCACCGGTATCCGCCTTTCCATCCCAGCCCACTCCGGATTATAGGCGTAAGTCCGCAGGGCGTGGATCGCGCTGGAACGGGAGATCCGATTCCATGCGGAGGAAGGGGCATGGAGCTGCGGGCGCTGGAGCAGGCCATGGAGGATTTCGTGACCTCGAAGGGCTGGTATCGGCCGGACTCGCCGCGGCCGCAGACGCCGCGCAACCTGGCCATCTCCCTGGTCCTGGAGGCCGCGGAGGTCCTCGAGCTCTTCCAGTGGGGGGAGACGGCGGACCGCGAGGCCCTGGCCGATGAGCTGGCGGACGTGATGCTGTATCTGCTGCAGCTGGCCCGGCTGCACGGGATCGATCTGGGCGAGGCGGTGATGGCCAAGCTGGCCCGGAACGCCCAGCGGGAGTGGCCATGAAGGCGGAGGGACGGCTTCGCATCCTCGCCGTCTCCGACCAGGTGGTCGAGCCCCTCTATTCCCCTCAGGCCCGGGAGTGGCTCGCGCCGGTGCATCTCATCCTCTCCTGCGGGGATCTGCCTTACGGATATCTCGAGTTCCTGATGGAGGTGTTCAACGCGCCCCTGTTCTACGTCCATGGCAACCACGACCGGCCGGAGCTCCGCGCCGACGGGCGGATCCGCCTGGCCCCGGAGGGCGGACAAAGCCTGGAGGGGATCGTGGTGTGGGAGCAGGGGCTGCTGCTCAGCGGGCTGGGAGGATCACGGCGCTACCATCCCGAAGGTTCCCATCAATATACCGAGGGGGAGATGTGGGTGCGGGTCCTCCGGCTGGCCCCGCGCCTGCTCTGGAACCGGTGGCGGTATGGCCGAGCGCTGGATGTGTTCGTCGCCCACGCCCCGCCCCGCGCCATCGGCGACGCCCCGGACCTGGCGCATCAGGGTTTCGCCGCCTTCCGCTGGTTGATCCATCGGTTCCGCCCGCGCTATTTTTTGCATGGGCATGTGCATTTCTATGGGTGCCGGCCGATCTTTCAAATCGGCCCCACCCGAGTGATCAATGTGTTCCCGTATTACCTGCTGGAACTCTGATCGAACACACCACCCTGTGATGGGATGGAGGACAAGAGGCTGATCATGGAAGAGCATGGACCGCTCACCGAGGAGGTCGCTGCCCAGTATCGGAGGGCTCGTCTCCGGGCACTGGTGCGGAACCTTCTGGCCCGTTTGACCGGGCGTTCAAACCGGCTGCTGTCCTTCGGTGAGGTCAAGGAGAAGCTCCGCCTGCGGGGCTCCGTCTACCGGGGCCTCCAGCGGGTCCCCTTGGATCACATCATCGGGAGCGTCAACCGCTATCAGGATTTCGATCGGGCCTTCCTCCCGATCCATCCTCACACGGCCGACCGCTGGATCGCCGTGGGGACGATCCTCTTTCGGGAAGGAGATCTCCCTCCGGTCCGGTTGTATCGGATCGGCGACGCTTACTTCGTCCTCGACGGCCATCACCGGATCTCCGTGGCCCGGGCCATGGGCTGGAAGGAGATCGAGGCGGAGGTCATTGAGGTCCGAAGCCGGGTGCCGGTGGGGCCGGAGCTGCGAGCCGAGGATCTGGAGATCCTGCGGGAGTATGAGGAGTTCCTGGAGCGGACGCGCCTGGACGTCCTCCGCCCGGAGGCGGACATCCGGTTCACCATCGCCGGGGGCTATCATCGCCTGCTGGAACACATCGCCGTGCATCGCTACTTCATGGGCCTGGAGCAGGGGCGGGAGATCCCGGAGGATGAGGCCGTGGCCCACTGGTATGACACCGTCTACCGGCCGGTGATCGAGATCATCCGCGCCCACCGCCTGCTGGAGGACTTCCCGGGGCGGACGGAGGCCGATCTCTATCTCTGGATCATGGACCATCTCTATTACCTGCGGGAGGCCTACGGTCCAGAGGTCGATGCGGAAAGCGCCGCCCTGGATTACGCCGAGCAGTTCCCGGAGCATCCCATCCGGCGCCTGGTGGCCGAGATCCGCCGCGCGGTGGAGGCCATGGGCGACCTCCCGCCGACTGAGATCGAGCCGAAGGTGTAGCGAGGATGGCCCGCGCGGTTGCCCGAAACCAAGCATGGGGAAGCATGGCCTGGGTCCGTTGGGGGTTCATGCTCGGCCTCCTGGGCCTGGCCTTCCAGCTCTCCGCCGCACCCGCCCGTGCCTATCAGGAAGAGGAGGCGGAGCGGGGGGCGGCCGTCTTCGCCCGACGTTGTTCGACGTGCCATGGCGACCAGGGGCAGGGGTTGACCGACGAATGGCGGGCGACCTGGCCCCCCACGCACCAGAACTGCTGGAAGGCCAACTGTCACGGCCTGCAGCCCTACCCCGAGGACGGCTTCACTCTCCCCCGGGTGGTTCCTGCGCTCATCGGGCCGGGGACCCTGCGTCGGTTCGCCACGGCCGCGGATCTCTACGCCTACATCCGGGCCCGGATGCCCTTCCACGCGCCCGGGAGCCTGCCGGAGGCCGATTACCGGGCGGTCACGGCCTTTCTGCTTCAACGCCACGGGATCCCTGCCGATGGCCGACCCTTCGATCCTGAGGCCGCCCGGGGCATCCCGTTATCCGCTCCGACTCCCCTGGGGGAGGGACGCCGGACGGTCCTGCCGGCGGCGATCCTGGCTCTGGGAGGTGTCGCGGCAGGGGGGATCCTGCTCGGCGTTCTCCTCGGGCTCCGGCGGCGAAGGAGGTCCTTGTGGCCATCCGGCTGATCCTGGAGACACTCTCTCCCGACGAATCGACGACCCGTCGCCTCGGCGCCGTCCTGGGACGCTGGCTCCGGGCCGGCGACGTGGTGGCGGTGCAGGGTCCTCTGGGGGCCGGGAAGACCCGCTTCATCCAGGGCCTCGCCGAGGGCCTCGGGGTGACGGACCCGGTCCAGAGCCCCTCATTTGTCCTGATCCAGGCCTATCCGCTGCCCGACGGCGGCCGGCTCTACCACGTCGACCTCTACCGGTTGTCGGAGCCCGGGGAGGCGTGGGCCCTGGGGCTGTGGGATCTGTTCGAGGAACCCGCGGTGATCGCCATCGAGTGGCCGGAGCGGGCGGTGGGTCTGATCCCGGAGCCCTATCTCCGGGTCACCCTGAGCCCGTTGGGGGATTCCGGACGCCGGGTTCGGATCGAGGCGATCGGGGAGTTTCCGCCGGAGCGCCTCGAGGCGCTCCTTGCACGATTGAAGGAGCAGGTGGAGACGGGATGAGGGAGCGGAAGCCCACGTATTTGCTGGCTCTGGATACGGCCACCTCCGGCCTCGCCTTGGCGCTTTTCGATGGGGTCGAATGGCGGGCGGTGGCCTGCTGGCGCACCCCGGACCGGCACACGGCCGAGCTGATGACGCGTTGCCAGGAGCTGTTGCGGGCAGCCGGTCTGGGGCCGGAGGATCTGGCGGCCATCGCCGTGGTGAGCGGCCCCGGGTCCTTCACCGGCCTGCGGGCGGGCGTCGCCGCCGCCAAAGGCCTGGCCCTGGCCCTGGAGCTTCCCCTCTTCGGGATCGGGACGGAAGAGGCCATCCTGGCGGAGCTGCCCGCCGCCCTCAGTCCTCTCCATCTGGTGATCCCGGCCGGGCGGGGACGGCTGGCCCTGCATCGTTACCGCTGGGAGGCCGGATGGATGCCGGAGGGAGAGCCGGTGCTGACCACCGCCTCCGCCCTGGCGGAAGCCTGGACGCCCGGAACCTGGCTGGTGGGGGAATGGACGGCCCGGGATCAGGCGGTGCTGGAGCGGCATCCGATCGCCGCCTGGTGCATCCCCTGGGAGATCCCATCCCGGGTGATGGGGGCGGCTCGGCGGGCCTGGGCACGCTATCAGGCCGGCGAACGCCCGGATCCGGCCCTCCTGCGCCCCACCTATCTGCGCACACCCAGCGTCCCGGAAGGTTAACCTCCCGCGCCGATTGAAATCGGCCCTCCCAGGCGCTGCGCGCCAGGCGTCGGCCTCCGCCGACGCAAAACCCCTTCCCGGTCGGCGCAGGCCGACCGCCGGCCGAAGGCCTCTTGAGGCCGAATTCATTCGGCACGTGTGCCGACCACCGGCCGAAGGCCCCCGAGGTCGAATTCGTTCACGCATAGCACGCCGGGGGCCGGCCTTCGCCGGCGCTTTTCGGCTTCGCCTGTTTTCGCCCGGTGCGAAGATCCTTTGAGGGCGAATTCGCTCGAGGCTCGTCGATCGCCTCTCCCCCTGCGCTATAATCGGTGGGGGCTCGAGCCGGGCGTCCCGGCGGCGGGCCACTTTCGCGGCGGATGGATGGGCTTTCACCATTGAATCCGGACTGTGCGCGGAGGGAAGGCCCTGGTTCTGAGCCGGATGCTTGCGGGTCGAAACTCATTTCGACCGTCGACCGCGGCCCCGGCCGGCGCGGAGGACCGTCCGTCCGCAGGCGCCTGGATCAATTCGTAAAAGCTCCGCATCCGCTGCCTTCATCTCGAGGGAGAATGCCGGCGCTGGCGATCCCGGAGTCCGTTCCCTTTCAGATCGATCCGATGCGCTGGGAGGACGTCGCGGAGGTCATGGAGATCGAGCGGCGCACGTTCTCCATGCCATGGCCGATGCGCGCCTACGAGCAGGAGCTCCTGCGCAACCCCAACGCCCATTACCTGGTGTTGCGCCCGCGGGAGGTGCGCACGGCCATGCCGCTGCGGCCTTCCCAGCGCCTGCCGATCCTGGGCTATGGAGGCTTCTGGTTGGTCCCCGACGAGGCCCATATCAGCACCATCGCCGTCGACGCGCCGTGGCGGGGACGGGGGCTGGGGGAGCTGATGTTCCTGGCTCTGGTGGAGGAGGCCATCGCCTATGGAGCGAACCTGATCACCCTGGAGGTGCGGGCCTCCAACGCGATCGCCCAGCGCCTCTACCGGAAGTATGGCCTGGAGGTCGTGGGACGCCGCCCCCGATACTATCGGGACAACCTGGAGGACGCCCTGGTGATGAGTGTGGAGGGGGTGCGCTCCGCCGCCTACCGGGAGCGGCTGGAGGCCCTCAAGGCCCGCCTCTGGGCCCGCCTGCAGGCCGCCGGACCCATCTCCCTGCATCGATCCACACCCAATTAGCAAACGGCGGAGACGTTCTCTTCTATCTCTTCGAACTTTCCGGTTTGAGGGACAGCGATGCGCATTCGGGGGTTGATCTTCGATCTCGGCCACACGCTGATCGAGCTGCCGGCGGATCCGGAGAGCCTGCGCCGGGAGATGTATGCCGCCGCCCGGAGCGCGCTGAGCCATCACGGAATCCGGGTCGAGGCGCAAGCCTTCGGGGCCGCCCTCGAGCGCTGGATGGCCCTCCGGTATGGACGCTGGCAGGAGGACTGGCGGGAGTATCCCCTGGTGGAGACCTTCGGGCTGGCCCTGGCGGAGCTGGGCTATCCCGGGACGCCGGAGGCGATCCTCCGGGAAGCCGTTCGGGCGTTCCTGGCCCCTCAGGAGGCCCGCTGGCGGCTCTTCCCGGATGCCCTCCCGACCCTGGATCAGCTGAAGCATCGGGGCTATCGCCTGGCCCTGCTGACCAACTCCGGCGACGCCGATCACTCCTGGCGGCTGATCCGGCGCTTCGGGCTTCAGACTTACTTCGATCCCATCGTGATCTCCGCCGCCGTGGGTTGGCGGAAACCGCACCCGGCTCTCTTCGAAGGGATCGCGGCAGCCTGGGGTCTCCCCCCGGAGACGATCGCCGTGGTCGGCGACCTCCCGGAGGCAGATATCCGGGGCGCCCATCTGGCCGGGATGCGGGGCATCTGGGCGGCGATGGTCGCCGGGACCTCCGCGCCGACAGGGGCCCTCCGGCCCGATGCGGTGATCCGGTCGCTCTCGGAGATCCCGGCGATCCTGGACCGCTGGGCGGATGGTGCGGAGGCATAGTTGACCTCGAGGGGATACGGTGGGATGTGGCGGGGAGTGCGGGTTTTCCTGGAAGCGATCAAGTTCGAGCACACCATCTTCGCCCTCCCCTTCGCTTACATCGGGATGCTGCTGGCGGCCGGAGGGTGGCCCCGCCTGGATCAGGTGTTCTGGATCACCGTGGCCATGGCGGCGGCCCGCACCCTGGCGATGAGCATGAACCGGCTGGCGGATCGGGAATACGATGCGCGCAACCCGCGCACGGCGAACCGTCCGTTGCCCCGGGGGCTGTTGCGGCCGGAGACCCTTCGATGGGCGGTGGGAGTCTCCGGGGTGATCCTGGTGATCGCCGCCTGGGCCCTGAATCCCCTCTGCGTGGCTCTGCTCCCGGTCGCGTTGCTCTTCCTGATCGGCTACCACTACACGAAGCGCTTCACCTGGCTCAGCCACTGGATCCTGGGGTTCACCGACGGCCTGGCCCCGATGGGAGCCTGGATCGCCCTGCGGGGCTCCTTCTGGAAACCGGAGGATCTCCCCGCCTGGATCCTGACCGCTGCCGTCACCCTCTGGATCGCCGGCTTCGATCTGATTTATGCCTGTCAGGATGTGGACTTCGACCGCCGGGAGGGCTTGCACAGCGTCCCGGCCCGGTTCGGGGTGGCCGCCGCGTTGCGGCTGGCCCGCCTGAACCACCTGGGGATGCTTCTCCTGCTGGCCGGACTGGGCCTCGGGCTCCGGCTGGGATGGCCCTACGGGCTCGGGCTGGCCGGAGTGGCGGCGCTGCTCGTCTACGAGCACCGTCTGGTCTCCCCGCAGGACCTCTCACGGGTGGACGTCGCCTTCTTCAACGTCAACGCCTACATCAGCGTGCTCCTGTTCGCCGCCACCTGGGGCGGGCTGGCCTGGGGACGATGGTAGCGACCCGCCTGGCTCCCTGTGCCGATCGGCAATCCGCCTCAATCGGCTTCTCTGTTTAATCCGGACCGTGCGCGCGGGGAAGGCCGATCATATGGCGTCGCCCGGCTCTCGGTCAGGGCGACAGCCGGGCGACGATCAGAAGGAGGGAGCCCACGAGCAGCAGAAGCGCGGCGAGGACGATCAGACGCTCCCCCCAGCGTCGCCGCCGGCCGAGGCGGTGATGATGGCGGCGGCCCGCCTCCGCCTGCTCGGGATGCGCAACGGGATGCCCCTGGCGGCGATGCCACCACGCCCGGGCGCAGAAGACATACTCCCCGACCTCATGGGCCTGGATCCATCGCGGATCGTGAGGTTCCATCGCCTTTCCCACTTCGCGTGTGGATGAGGCGTCGCACACCTCATCTCATGCTTCTGGCCCGGAGGAGGCCTCCGAGCGTTCAGCAGGCCCTCAGGCCGGCAAGAGCGCGAGGGAGACCTCAAGCGAAAGGGTCTGCCCCAGCCGCTCGGAAGCATCCAGCACCGCAATGCCGATCAGCCGGCCCTCCCGATCGAAATCCGCATGCACGCCCGGAGCGATCCACACTGTCCGGGCCTCGATCTTTATCGATCTTTTGCAGGAGAGGCTTCAGCTCCGAACCGGTATCTCGATGGCAACCGCGATCGTTTCGAAAGGAGGAGCCTTCCGCCCGCAATCCCTGTCTTCTTTGATCCCATAGGGGCTCGCATTGAAAGCCGCTTCCGCAGCCCGAATCTCCATCTCCTTGATCTCGCAATGGTCGCGGCTGAAGCCGCTCCTACGAAAAAACGGTTTTTGTAGGAGGGGCTTTCGCCCCCAACTCCTGTCTTCGATGGCACAACGGTCGCGGCGAAAGCCGCTCCTGCAACAAACATATGGGTGCCGAAATGAATTTCGGCTTACAACCGGAAGGGCTCCCGCCTCGCATCTTCCGCCATCGAGACGGCCGGAGGTTGCAAGGGTTTTTGATCTCCTCCCGGGTAACACCCCGCTGGCCCATAGGAGCGCGTCAATGCGGATGGAGATCCGCCTCAGTCAGCCGGATCCTGGGATCTTCCATCCGGACTGGCTCCCGTTGTGGGATGTGGCTCCCTTCGCGCTATCCACAGGCTATGGAGCGAATCCGCGAAGCCGGCCCTTCCGACGAGGGTTCCGGCCGGACCCAACCTGCCCGGTTGGCAGGATCCGCTGCTTCTACTATACTCGGTGTAGCGCGGGTTCCGTTGGGGCCTGTCAGGCGTTCCCGCAAACCCCTGTTTTGCGAAAGGAGGAGAAGCCATGCGTCGGAAGAGTCTTGTCGTTGCGCGTGTCCTGGTCCTGCTCGCCCTGGCGCTGGCCGCCTGCGCGCCCGGGGCGACCCCGACGCCGACGGCCACGGTTCCGCCCCCCACGCCCACCCCACCACCTGCCACCCCGACTCCGGCTTTCCAACCCATGAAGGTGGAGGCGCCGGATTGCAACTACGGTGGGGAGTTCAAGGCCATCGAGGCCGTCGATCAATATACCGTGCGTTTCACCCTGTGCTACCCTGATCCCGCCTTCCCCTCCAAAGTGGCCTTCGCTGCCTTTGCCATCCAGGACAAAGATTACCTGGACGCCAATGGCGGCGACACGGTGAAGATGAGCGAGAAGCCCAACGGGACCGGCCCCTACAAGGTGAAGGAGTGGATCCGGGGCGATCGCATCATCTTCGAGGCGAACCCGGATTACTGGGGCGAGAAGCCGAAGGCCAAGACCCTCGTCTTCCGCTGGTCCAAGGAGGCCGCCGCCCGTCTGCTCGAGCTCCAGGCCGGGACGGTGGACGGCATCGACAACCCCAACCCGGAGGACTTCGAGACCATCCAGAAGGATCCGAACCTCAAGCTCTACATCCGTCCGCCGCTGAACATCGCCTACCTGGGCCTGAACAACAACCACCCGCCTCTGGACAACGAGAAGGTCCGCCAGGCCATCGCCATGGCCATCGACCGGGCGCGCCTGGTCAAGAACTTCTACCCGGCGGGCTCCATGGTGGCGGAGCAGTTCGTGCCGCCGGCCCTCAAGCCCGGCTACACCGAGGGCTTGAAGTGGTATGACTACAACCCGCAGGAGGCCAAGCGGCTCCTCGCCGAGGCCGGCTACCCCAACGGCTTCGACATCACCCTCTCCTACCGCGACGTGGTGCGGGGTTACCTGCCGCGGCCGGGCCAGGTCGCCCAGGACATCCAGGCTCAGCTCGCGGAGGTCGGCATCCGGGTCAAGATCAAGGTCATGGAGTCCGGCGCTTTCCTGGACGCGGTGTCTGCCGGCAGCGAGCCGATGTATCTCCTGGGCTGGCTGGCGGATTACCCGGACGCTACCAACTTCTACGACTACCATTTCGCCAACGAGCAGAACCAGCAGTTCGGCAAGCTCTTCCCCGACCTGGTCGAGGAGATCCGCGCCGCAGCCCGGCTGGCCGACCCGGCGGAGCGCCAGAAGCACTACGATAAGGTGAACGAGCTGATCAAACAGCACGTCCCCATGATCCCCCTGGCCCACGGGGTCGCCGCCGCGGCCTTCAAGGCGACGGTGAAGGGCGCCCACGCCAGCCCGCTGAACAACGAGCGCTTCTCGGTGATGGACCCCGGCAAGGACGAGCTGGTCTGGATGCAGAACGCGGAGCCCATCGCCCTCTGGTGCGCCGATGAGACCGACGGCGAGACCTTCCGGGCCTGCGTCCAGATCTACGAGCCGCTCCTGGATTACAAGGTGGGCGGCGTGGAGGTGGTCCCCGCTCTCGCCGAGCGCTACGAGGCCAACGCGGACCTCACGGTGTGGACCTTCTACCTGCGCAAGGGGGTGAAGTTCCACAACGGCGCGGAGCTGGACGCCAACGACGTGGTGGCCACCTTCAAGGCCCAGTGGGACGCCAAGGATCCCAACCACAAGGGCCGCACGGGAACCTTCGAATACTTCGGCGCTTTCTTCGGGAAGTTCCTGAACGCGGAGAAGTAGCGCGGCCCTTGAAGCCTCCATCCGGTCGCCGGGGGGCGCCTGAGAGCGCCCCCCGGCGCTTTACGGCTGAATCTGAATGAGAACCTCGCACTGGGCAGCCTCCCGGGCCGCCTGATCCACCACCACCACGCGCAGCCGGTAAGCCCCCGGCTGGCTGAAGAACGGACGGGGGTCAAATCGCCACAAGGGGCCCCGGAACACCGGTTGCCGCACCACGTCCCCCAGAGTGACCCACTGGTCTCCCGTATACGGCCCGCGGATCTCCACCTTGTAGAACTGAAAGGCCGGATGGGTGGCCGTCCCGATCATGGTCACCGGTTGGGAGATCACCTGGCCGGGGGCTGGGATCTCAATCTGCGCGTTCGGATCCGGGCAGCGGGCTCGCGGAACGGTTGGGCTCGGGGTGGGAGAAGGGGACGGTGAGGGGGAAGGAGACGGGACAGGTGTGAGCGTTCGAAGAGGCTCCGTGGGGCGTGGAGGAAGCACAGTCGGGGAAGGGAATGCTGGAACCGGCCGGGTGGGAGAAGGGGTGGCCGTGAAGGTAGGGGAGGGTGCCGCCGGGCCCAGCACAGGGAAGCCCGGTCCCAGCAGCAGCCACAGGCCCAGCCCCACGATGAGCAGCAGGCCCGCCCGGGCCAGCCCGCCCCACAGCTCCATTTGCGCCATCTCCCGCTCCACCCGGAAGAAAGCACGGGCGAGCCGGCGATATGCGCGCCAGACCTGCCCCAGGGTGATCAGCCACAACAGGCCGATCCCCCCATACAGCACGGGGGCCAACGATTGAAGCAGCTCGCGAAGGGTTTCCATCAAGCGTGCGGCTTCGAAAGGTCAGACCCTGCTTCGTGGGGGAGGCGGCGCAGCACGCCGCGGATGAGGGTCAGCAGGCGAGGCGCCAGCACCCGACCGGCCTGGAGCACCTCTTCATGGGTGGGCGGCTCGAAGGCCTCCGGGTTCAGAACGTTGGAGATCCCCGAGAGCGCCAGGACACGCATCCCCCCATGGCAGGCGACGATCACCTCGGGGACGGTGGACATCCCGACCGCGTCGGCGCCGATCATGCGCAGGAAGCGCACCTCCGCAGGCGTCTCGAAGCTGGGCCCGGCCAGCATCACGTAAACCCCCTCATGGACCGGCAGGCCCTCCGCCTCCCCGACCTCCCGCGCCAGGGCCCGCAGCGCCGGATCATAGGCCCGTGAGAGCTCGGGGAAGCGAGGCCCCCAATCGGCCTCGTTGGGCCCCCGCAGGGGGTTCATCCCCGCCATCCCCGGAAGCCCGATGTGATCCCGCACGATCATCACATCCCCGGGCCGGAAAGCCGGGTTCAATCCCCCCGCCGCGTTGGTGAGGATCAGCATCCGGACCCCGAGCAGCTGCATCACCCGGATGGGAAAGGTGATCCGCTGCACCGAGTAGCCCTCATAGAAATGGGCCCGCCCCTGAAGGACCAGGACCGGATGTCCTTCCAGACGGCCGGCGATCACCCGGCCGGGATGCCCCTCCACCGTGGCGGCCGGAAAGCCCGGGATCTCCGCAAACGGCCAGACCATGGCCTCCTCCACCGCTTCCGCCAGCGCCGCCAGGCCGGATCCCAGCACCAGTCCGATGCGCGGCAGGGAAGGTAGCCGCTCGCGGAGCCAGGCGGCGGCCGCCTCGTATTCCGAGCGGGGGATCACCTCGTGGACATGCATTCGGAGCCCCTCATCCCCGGGATTTGAGGAGAGCCTGTCGCTTCGCCTCGAATTCCTCTTCGCTGAGCAGACCGCTGCGCCGCAGGGCCTCCAGATGCATGAGCAGCCGGGCGCGGTCCTCCCCACCCTCCTCGCCCTCCAGCGCGAAGCGCCCCTCGAGGGCGGCTTTCTGATCCAGCATCACCTGTTTGAACCGCAGGGGGTCCGCGATGCAGCGCAGCCGGTTCACCCCGATCTCGCTGGCCGTCAGGATCTCGATGTCCCCGTAGTTCAGCAAGCGCCCCAACAGGGACTGGCGCAGCATGACATCGTTCACCTTCTCCAGGGACGAGTCCATAACGCTCTTGTTCAGGATCCCTTCGACCTGGACCACCCGCCGGGTGGTCACCAGATAAACCTCGTTCCACCAGCGCAGGAGGGTGTGGATCAACAGGATCAGGGGGATGGCAGCCAGCGCCAGGCCGGCGATCAGGAGCGGGGGCGTCAGGGTCGGGAAAGCAGCCCCTCCCGCCAGGGCCAGGCCGATCAACACGCCGGTCAGCACCCCGTAGCCCAGAACCGGGCGGAGGAGGACCACCGGATGGGGATGGGTTCGGAAGAGGATCCGCTCGTTCTCCCCAAGCAACCGCTCGATGTATCCCATTCCGCACGCTCCTTTCCCGGGCGGACGGCGGGATCCGCCCACCCGATCGAAGGGGCTCCTGCGAACCTCGCCTCAGCGTTCGTCGGAAAGCTCCCCACGCCCGCCGGAGACTTGGGGGCCCTCGCTTTCCATCGCAGGCTCCCCGGTCCGGCCTCCCCCGCGCCGATGGGGCGGGATGGCTTCCATCAGCGAGAAAACCAGCTCGTAGCGGCCCATCGGCGGCATCACGTAAAAGCCCTGGACGAACTCCGCCAGCTCGGCGACGACCTCCTGCGCGATGCGGAGCCCCTCCCCCCGCGCCCGCCCCTCCCCGGCCCGCCGCAGGCGCTCCCGCACCGCCTCCGGCACCATGATACCGGGGACCTCGTTGTGGAGGAACTCCGCATGGCGAAGGCTGACCAGGGGAAGCACGCCGGCCAGGATCGGAATGGACAGCGGCCCCGCTTCTTCCTCATAACGCCGCAGGAAAGCTCGTAGGGCCTCCGGCTCATACACCGGCTGGGTCATGATGAAATCCGCCCCCGCCCGCACCTTCCGGCGCAGGGCCTTGATCTCCCGGGCCGGATCCGGGGCGTTGAAGTTCAACGCCACCCCGACGAAGAAGGCGGTGGGGCGGCCGAGGGGCTCCCCGGCGTGATCCTGCCCCGCGTTGAACCGCTCCTTGATCAACCGGACCAGACCGGAGGGCACGATGTCCATGGCGTCCGAGGCCTCTGGATAATCCCCCTGCGCGGGAGGATCGCCCATCACGATGAAGAGGTTCCGCACCCCCAGCGCGTGAACGGCCAGCAGATCGGACTGGATGCGCAGGAGGTTGCGACCCCGGGTGGGGAAGTGCAGGATGGTCTCCATCCCCACGTGGTTCTGCACCAGGAAGGCCAGCGCCCAGGGGCTCATCCGCAGTCGGGCCATCGGGCTGTCCGCGATGTTCAGCACGTCCACCCCGCCGGCCTTCAGGGAGCGGGCCACCTCCAGCAGGGCGCTGGCATCCGGCCCCCGGGGGGGATCCACCTCCACGCTGATCACCAGCCGCCCCGACCGCAGGCGCCTCGCCAGCTCCGTCGGGGGCTGCTCCGTGGGCGCAGGGGGTGGAGGAGGCATGAGGATCACCGGCCGAGGCTCCGGAGCGGGCTCCGGATGGGCCGACAGGGCGCGGCGAATCGCCGCGATGTGCTCCGGCGTCGTTCCGCAACATCCGCCGATCACCCGCACCCCCAGGGCGAGGAAACGTCCAGCATAGTCCGCGAAATAATCCGGCGTGGCCGGGTAGCGCAAGCGGCCCGCCGCCATCTCTGGCCAGCCGGCGTTGGGCATCACCACCAGATCGGGAGGCGGTCCCCCGGCCTCCCGCACCCGGGCGGCCATCCGGCGGATCACCGGGAGCAGCTTGGCGGGCCCCACGGAGCAGTTCGCCCCGATGAGGGGCACCCCCAGGGCCATCAGGGCGTCCACAACCTCCTCCGGCGTGTGGCCCATCAGCGTATGGCCATCCTGGGCGAAGGTCATCTCCGCCACCAGGGGAAGATGCGGGGCAACCTCCTGGGCGGCCCGCACCGCCTCCACCAGCTCCGGGAGCGAAGAGAAAGTCTCCAGGATCAGGAGATCCACCCCGGCTTCGGCCAGGGCGGCGATCTGCTCCCGGAAAGCCTCGCGGGCTTCCACCGCCTTCACCCGGCCCAGAGGGGCCAGGGGAACCCCAAGGGGCCCTACCGAGCCGGCGATCCACACCGGGCGGCCGGCGTCCGACGCAGCCTGACGGGCCAGCTCCACCCCTGCGCGGTTGAGGCGGGCCACCTGATCCTCCAGACCGTGCTCCGCCAGCCGGTAACGGTTCGCCCCGAAGGTGTTGGTCTCCAGGATCTCCGCCCCGGCCTCCAGATACAGCCGATGGATCTCTCGGACGACCTCAGGGGCTTCCACGTTCAGCGCTTCATAGCAGCGATCAAAGGAGAAGCCCCGGGCGTAGAGCATCGTGCCCATCGCCCCATCGGCCAGCACCGGACCCCGGGCCAGACGCTCCAGCAGCGAAGGTTTGGATGTCACCGCTCCTCTCTCCCGGGAGAAAGGGATCTGGGCTCCTCTCCACCAGCGATTTGACGAACCTGATCTCTCCTCAGTATACTATCCAACCCGGATGGGCGGGCGCTCGTCGGCTTGACCGGGAGAATTCGGACCGGGTATAATTGAGTCCGGGATGCCGACGTAGCTCAACCGGTAGAGCAAGCGCCTTGTAAGCGCGAGGTTGCGGGTTCGAATCCCGCCGTCGGCTTGACCTGGGCGGGTACCCAAGTGGCCAACGGGGCCTGGCTGTAAACCAGGTGGCGGAAGCCTTCGGGGGTTCGAATCCCTCCCCGCCCACTGAAACGGCTCACGCCGGGGCGCCTGGGCGCCCCGGCCCATCGCACCGGCCGATCGTTGATCCAGGTTGTCCCGGCAGAAGCAGTTCCGCGAGCCCACGTAGCTCAGGCGGCAGAGCACACCCTTGGTAAGGGTGGGGTCACGGGTTCGAGTCCCGTCGTGGGCTCCTGTTCATCTCTCAGACGCTTGCACTTGATTTTTATTTTTTGTTGGAAAACCGCGGGGGATGCCCGGGGCATGCCCCGGGCATCCGTATGGGTGGTGCAGGCTGCAAAGTTCCGAACCCGACTGAAACCTTCTTCGAGAGGAGGCGAGCGATGTCGAAGGCGGTGTTTGTGCGGGCGAAGCCGCATGTGAATGTGGGGACGATTGGGCATATTGATCATGGGAAGACGACGCTGACGTCGGCGATCACGAAGGTGTTGT
>Ga0079998_114464_pt1 | contig 28074 bp, 42 predicted proteins | sample PerSpoBPS_BMetaG_FD_69201 | JGI IMG/M metagenome (GOLD analysis project Ga0079998, IMG submission 69201) | Thermal spring microbial communities from Yellowstone National Park, Wyoming, USA - Perpetual Spouter B (PS_B) MetaG (SPADES assembly)... | ecosystem: Environmental > Aquatic > Thermal... | reverse complement strand
GAGGGCCTCCCTCCAGAAGGTCTGCAGCCAGGATGATAAGGGATTACGGGTACAGAGCCTGGAGCAGAATAGTGGGATATGGTAGGAGGTGGATGGCTGAGACTGCAATATCCAGGTTCAAGGCATTGTTCGGAGAACATCTCCTCTCCAGGAAGCCGAGATGGATGGACTCAGAGCTGACGATCAAGGCGTTCATACACAACATGCTATTGAGAGCCGTAACGACGTAGGAAACCGGGCACCAGACGGAGAGGGGAAAATCGAACCATAGGAATTAGGCCACAAGGCACTAATTATCAACTCATTATATAAAGTGTATTAATATATTCACCGTCATACAAATCGCCTTCCTCCATTTCGCTTCTTCCACCAATATTCTCTTTCACCTACTATATCTTCTTCCATCCTGCTTAGCATGTTCTTAACACGTCTCTGTATATCGAGGGCCCTCATGCGGAGCTCCTCGAAGGATGAGAGGGTACTGGAAGAGATGCGGGGGTCTAGAAGGAGGTTCTCTATGGTCTCTATGATCTCGGAGATGTTGCTGTCGACCATCTCGAGCCTAGAGCCCGTTTTTAGCTGGTTCTCGAAGAAGTCTAGGGTGTCCTTGAGCTCCTCGTATATTCGGTGAATCTGCTTCAGCGTCGTCATCCGCGCGAGAGACCTCCATACTTAGGCTATAAGTGTTTCTCGCTAAATCAGAACAGTTTAATAGTCTAACACAGTTTACTTCGTGAAAAGGGGTTGGGGGCGGCAACGATCCAAGAGCTTTACTTCATGCTCTGGGAGCTCGTTAGGATGAGGGGAAGCTTCCACGTGATGCGCGACAAGATATTAAAGGACATCCTCCCGAAGCATCCGGACGTGACCCTAGACGAGCTTTCCCTATATCTCGGAATATCGAGGGGAGAGGCGCTAATACTTCTTCGGAGCCACAGGTTGTGGCACTACGAGGTGGAGGAGGAGGTCGCGTTGTCTGGCGCGTTTAGGCCCATATACCAGGTCTCGGCACTAGGCGGAACCTTCGACGAGATACACGTAGGCCACATAGCGCTCCTCAACACCGCCTTCAGAATCTCAAAAGAGGTGATGATCGGGTTAACAAGCGACGAGTTTGCGGCGACGCTGAGAAAGGAGGGGGATGTCGCTCCCTTCGAGGAGAGGGAGAGAGAGCTTAGGGAGGTTCTGGATAAGTATGGCTGGCTTGACCGGGCGAGGATAATCAAGCTGGACGATTTCTATGGTCCTATCCTGACCGACCAGAGCGTCAAGGCACTTGTCTCAGGACCCCTCGTGCTGGAGCGTGCGGAGCAGGCTGTCCGTCTACGAGAGGCTAAAGGCCTGCCCCCCATCTCTCTGGAGGTTTCCCCCCTGGTCCTTGCTAGTGATGGGGAGCCAGTAAACAGCACTAGGATCAGGCGGGGCGAGATAGATAGGAGTGGGGTGGTTATAGGAGGCCGAGTAAAAGCATGATCGAGAGGCAGAAGATCGCCGCCGTCGCGCATAAGCGTCGGCCGACGCCATAGACTCTGCTCACCACGACCATTACGTAGGAGTTTACCCACAGCCATGAAGCAATTGTAGCGATTGAGCCGTATATGTTGCGCCCCATATCTTGCTGGGTCCTATATTCGTAGCCGCTGAACTCGATCCTCTCCCAAGATATTTTCTCTATATAGATGTCTCCGAGGCTCTCAATCCTATCGGAAACCCTCGCCGTGACGGATCTCAGCTCGATTGGCTGGAGCTGGTTCGACGCGTTGTATACCATGAGGGGTGACCTAAGCACTATGATGCTGAGAGATATTCTCGATCCATTCGAGGCCAAGTTGCCGACGAGTTCGACGTATTCCAGCTTTACGTCGCGGATCTCGGCGCTCGTTATGACGACCTCTTGGGGTGGCGATGCCGCTAGAAGCGGGAGAAGGAGGGCTGATGCCACGGATATAGCTATGAACGAGTGCATGACGGCGCTGGTGAGGCGCGTTAGACCACTCCCCACCGATCCGCCAAGATACACCGCTATGGAGAATACCCCCCACACTACCAGGAATCCCAGGCTTAGGTAGAGGATTGAGACGAAGACAGCCTCTCCGGGCTCAGTTATGGACGGCCTGGGGAGCTGGACGCCCTCGGTCGCGTACCCTATCCTCAGCTTCTCCACAGCGAAGTATGTCGTGGAGGCGGCGTAGACGGCGGCGGCTAGGAGGAGGATGAGAAGGCCTCTTCGGATACGGGCCCCACCCTCCATCGCCCTCGCCAGCGCCCTCGGGTCGAAGATCTCCGCCAGAAGACCCATAGATACGCTAAAAGTGTGGGGCGCCCTATTTTTGGTTATGTCTTGGGCCCGCGCGGCGGGCGAGATAGTAGGCGCACAGGTCGCGCAGCACGCATCTCGTACATTGTGGAGACTTAGCCTTGCAGGTCCGCCGGCCATGCGTGATTAGGAGAAGGTGAGCCTCGTGGCGAGACCCCTCCCTGAAGGTCCTCACGAGTAGGTCGTGAGCCTCCTCGTAGCCCATCCCCGCCTTTATCAGGCCCAGCCTCGAAGACACGCGATACACGTGGGTGTCTATCGGAAGCCTCTCCATTATCCCGAAAACCGTGAGTAGGATGTCTGCCGTCTTATCACCTACACCGGGAAGCGACTTCAGCCTCTCCCTAACCAAGTGGGGGTCGCCTCGAAGAATCTCCTCGAAATCACCACCATTCATCTCGACGATCATTTTTGATAATCTCCAGAGATGACGGGCTTTGACCCTGTATATCCCCGCAGGCTTGATGGCCCTGCTTATCAGCCTCACCCCCGCCTTATAGAGAGAGGTCGGCGTGACAGGGATGGTGGATGCGAGGTTGTTGAAGGCCCTCATCGCTGACGTGTCGGTCGTGTTTTGAGAGAGTATAGTCGCCACTAGCACCTCGAAGGGGCTCCCACTCCTAAGATATGCTTGGAGTGAGACGAAGTCGTCGGGGGAGATCTCGTAGACGCCTCTTAGACGCCTGAGTATCTCATCCCCGATGTCGGCCAAGGGCGAGCACCGTGACCCCCAAAGAACTTTGACCGTTGGAAGGACTTAAATTATGCATCACGTAAGGATCGCTAGATGTCGGTGGCCGAGCGCCTAAGGCAGGTCGTTAGGCCGATACTGGTTGCGGCTAGACATGTCCTATTCAAGCCCTACACCTACAAGTACCCCTACGAGGAGGTCCCCACCCTACCGTCCGAGAACTACAAGTTTGACCCGAAGCTCGGGATCGCCTTCCCAGGGTTCAAAGGGAGACACCTCCTCATCCTAGAGAAGTGCACAGGATGCAGCCTCTGCGACATTGCCTGCCAGAACATCGCCGAGGCCATTACGATGGTCTATGCGTTTGATATAGTGGTGGAGGCTGAGGAGCGATATTTTGCAGGGCTTGCGTCGGGGAAGAGCGTCCTCGCAGAGCTTTTAAGCGTGGTTGGGGAGGGGCTTGTCAGACCCTTGGTCTCGCAGCCGCAGGCTAGGGGAGGGTCGCATCCCACCTTGGGTTACGTCACCGACGCTAAGCAGATCTCAAAAGCGGATGGTGTCGTGAAGGTTCAACTTAACGCGGACCCGATCTGGGAGCACAACACCTCCACACTCTACGACAACTATCTAGATGAGGGCTTCAGGACACTCACAGCACGAGGCTGGAGGATAAGGATCACCGAGGATAAGTTCCCCGAGGCCATGTACCTGGAGGCTCAGAAGGGGGACGCGGTCTTCAAGATAGCTGTGTCGAAGCGGGACCTGAAGTATCCCCAGAACAAGAAGTCCTACTTCCCCCAAGTCGACTACGGTAGATGCGTCTTCTGCGGCTTCTGCGTCGATGCCTGCCCCTTCTACGCCCTCGAGATGACGCCGGACATCGAGCTCTCGAGCATATCGCGCCAGGGACTCGTCTACAACCCGATCACGCTTTCCGGGCCGAAAATCTCGACCAACCCGCCATCCACGAACCCCATCGACGCCCTGTATGGTTGGCTGCGCTCTAAGCTGAGCTGAGCACGGGCTAAAAATTTATCAGAGGGCGTCGCTGCGCCTCGATAGGGTGTTCTGATTGGCGGTAAGGCTCGGCATCGTGTTGGCGTCTGAGGAGTATTCTCCGCGGACGCTTGTCGAGCAGGGGGTTGAGGCGGAGAGGATGGGCCTTGACGCGGTCTGGGGATCCGATCATTTCCACCCCTGGTTCGACACAAACGCCCACGGAGTTTTCATATGGTCCACGCTCTCGGCCGTGGGCGTCCTAACCAGCAAGATAGTCCTAGGTACGAGCGTAACCTGCCCCCTCTTCAGGTATCCTCCCCCAATTGTGGCCCAAGCCTTCTCGACCATGCAGAACATGTTTGTCGGCAGGGTCTTTCTAGGCGTCGGCACGGGCGAGGCGCTGAACGAGGTCCCCTGCGGGTTTCCCTGGCCCCCATACAAGGAGAGGATCGAGAGACTTGAGGAGGCGGTATTCCTGATAAGGCTGCTCTGGACAGGTAAGCAGACAAGCTACCAGGGAAAATACTACAGCGTGCAAAAGGCTAGGCTCTATGATCCTCCGCCAATACCAATCCCGATACACATAGCCACGACCGGGGCGCGTGGGGCGCGGCTTGCGGGCCTGCTCGGCGACGCCCTGATGACGCTGCCGACAGACGACAAGACACTCTATACGCAGAAGCTCTTCCCAGCCGTCGATGCGGGTGCTAGGGAGGTCGGGCGCCGCGGTGAGGAGATCGAGAGGTCAATCCTCATCCACGTGGGTTATCACCCCACCGACTACGAGGCGGCGCTAAGATCCCTCCTCCCATGGCGCGGGACCCTCCTCCCAGCTCTCTTCGACCTCAAGGTCTACGACCCCAGGTACATCGAGATGCATGGAAACAGGGTCTCGGAGAAGCTTGTTGAGCAGGTCTTCCTAGTCACCACAGACAGCGAGAGGGTCTTCAAGTATCTCGAGGAATACCTGAGCCTGGGATTCAGACACATCGCCTTCTCCGTCAGCGGCGACGTTATGGGCTTCATAAGGCTGCTGGGAAGAGTGGTGGCGCCCTACATCAGGGAGAGGTATGGGGAGGCCAAGGACCCCTACGCTGGGAGCTACAACAGGGATCACCTGGCAAGGTATATAGAGCTGAAGGGGCTGAAGGTGGCGGTTTAGAGGTGGAGAACCCTTCCCCTCTTAGGGGATACACTAAAAAGATGCATCTGCTCCCTATGCTTGTTGTCGGCGGCCCAGAAGCACGGTGAGCTCAAGGAGGCTTGGAGGATGCTCCGGGAGATAATCGCGAGTCTCAGGAGCTTCCTCGAGACAGATGACTACTCACGTATCGATGAGGCGTATAGGATTTGTGAGGAGCTCTCAGCCAGCCCCGTAAGCTCCGAGCTCAGCGGCCTGAAGGACCTCGCGGCAAATCTAAGCGAGATGAAGAGAAGGCTTGAGGCGAGGAACTACAGCCCCAACACGATAGAGCACGGCCTCCTGGTCCAGCAGGCCGTCTACGCCATCTCACGCGCCAACATCATTGCCACGGGGCTTGAGTTCCTGTCCAAGAGGGCTAGGGGCGGATAATCGGCCCGGCCAGGCTGAAGGAAGCCACCAGAATCAGGTTCACGAGGCCGAGAGGTATCAGGTACCTCCAGCCCAGGTCGAGGACTTTCTCTATCGTTAGGCGCGGGTAGACCCCCCTCAGGAGGGCGACGAAAGTGAAGACGAGGAGGGCCTTGAGGATGACCCAGAAGGGGGCTGATATGGTCTCCGGAACCCCCGGTATTGGCGGGCCGATCCAGCCACCCAGATAGATTATGGCTGCGAGGAAGCAAAAGGCGAGCACCTTCTCAAACATAGCCAGCTGTATCATCAGGAAGTACACCCCCGAGTATTCCGTCTGCCAGCCGAATACTATCTCACCCTCGGCGGTCGGGATGTCGAAAGGAAGCCTCTCAGTCTCGGCCAACATCGTGACCGTGAAGACTATGAATCCCAGCACCTGAGTTACCGCGAACGGGACCGCAAGCTGCGCCTCCACTATCTTCTCCAAGTTAAGGGAGCCGGCCGCTAGGACCACGCCTAGGAGCGCCAGGAACAGGGGTATCTCGTAGGCGAAGAGCTGGAGCGCCATCCTCGACATGCCTATGAACGGATACTTGCTCCTCGAGGCGTATCCCGCAAGGACTATCGGGACAGGAGTTAGTGCAGCGACCAAGAAGAACAGCAGTAGGCCGATGTCTGAGGGGAAGATGATCCACCCGGCCCCGAAGGGGAGAAAAGCGTATAGCAGGAGGGAAAGGACGAGGGCGAGGCAGGGCATCAGGACGAAGAGCGGCCTGTTCACGCCCTCCGGGATTATCCTCTCCTTCGAGAGGAACTTGACCGCGTCGGCCACGAGCTGTAGCAACCCGGAGACCCGACCGACATGCAGCGGCCCAATCCTGAGGGAGACTCTCGCGAAGAGCTTTCGCTCAAACCACACGGCGAACAGGCCTACCAGGGTGCTGAAGAGTGCTCCGGGGAATATTGCAGCCTTGATGAAGGGCTCGCTGTAGAGGAAGCGAACGATCTCCTGTAACTGGGGTGGGAGCTGGTTGAAGAACTGTAAAAACATCTGGACAGGGTCGATCATCCCGTCCGACCTCTCTCCAGCCTCTGCTTGAGGGAGGGAAGCAGGCTCGACGCATAGATCGATGCAAACGTCAGGACGATCAGGATTATCAGGCCTCTCAAGATGTTTTGACTCGCGCTGATCATGTCTAGGACTACTATGAAGGCGATCACGGCTATCACCGCGTAGGCCACGTAGATGATTATGTAGGGAAAGTACTCGATGGGGAAGGGCGCGGCACGGGTGGGTATGGGGGCTTGGCCTGACTCGAACGGCATTAGCTTGACCCTCAGCTTCTTTCTCGGGGCGGGCGCGAGGAGGAGCGAGACTACATAGAATATGGGTGGAGCCACTACTGTCAGCACAGCGTATAGGAAGAGCGTCCAGAGCGCAGCCTCAGACCCAGCCGCCAACAACACATCGTCCCTAAAGCCTCGATTTATACACTACCTACACAATCAGAGATTAAGTTGCCTGTTAGTTAGTCTTGTCTTGGGTATCCGTATAGTGTTGTTTGTCCTTTTCTCCTGAATATTACTTCGTTGCCCATAGGTCTAGCTGTATTGGTATGTTTCCGTGTTCTATGGTTTAACAGCATACCGTGCTGTGAAGAGGGATGGCATAAGCTTAATCGCATGGCTCTGGGACATCTAGACCGATACTCGCCCTGATCTCAACTATTCTTCGCTTCAGATACTCTATCTCCGCCCTATCGGGCACCCCCTCGTCTATGCCCGTTGACCCGGACAAGACCCGCCTTTTCAGCTCCGCCCACTTGCGTGCGACCTCCTCGACCTCGCTCCAAGATAGGTTTGGCCCAAGTATACGCCTAGTGATCTCGCGAAACTCCTCTTGATAACTCATGGCGTCAGCCGGAACCTATCACGTGGGAACAGTATCACGTCGCGTATGTTAGTCCTCCTAGTGATAACCATGAGGAGACGCTCGAAGCCGAGGCCCCAGCCCGCGTGGACCGGCATCCCGTAGTCATAGACGGCCGTGTGGTGCTTGAAGCTCTCGGGGTTAAGACCCTGCTCCTCAAGGCGCCTCGTGAGGAGGGATTTGTCGGATATCCTTGTGCCGCCTGACGCTAGCTCCAGCCATTGGTACATCAAGTCGAAAGACTCCGAAAGCGCGGGGTTCGAGTCGCAGGGCTGGATGTAGAAGGGCTTGATCTTTGTTGGGAAATGCGTGATGAAGTAGAATCCGGTGTGTTTCTTGGCCAGTAGCCGGAGGTCCATGGTCTCAAGGTCTCCGCCCCACTCCTTTGCATGACCCATCTCCGACAACTCCTTCAGCGCTGCGTCGTAAGTTATCCTGGGGAATGGGGCCCTGGGGACCCTCAAGCTTACACCAAGCCTCTCAAGCTCGCCGCGCCGCTCCTCGGCCACCCGCTTAAAAACATGCACTACGAGCCTCTCAAGAACCTGCATCACGTCCTCATAGTTCATATAGGCGGCCTCGATATCTACGGATGTGAACTCACTTACGTGCCTACGGGTATGCGATGCTTCTGCACGAAAGAACGGCCCAATCTCAAAGACCCTCTCGAAGACGGTGACCAGCTCCTCCTTATACAGCTGTGGACTCTGAGCAAGATAAGCGGTCCTCCCGAAGTAGTCTACCCTGAACAGCGCCGCGCCACCTTCCGTGGCTGTCGCTATGATCTTCGGGGTCCTGACCTCGGTGAACCCCTCACCACGTAGATACTCTCTTATTGCGTCGAAGACAGTGTCCGCTATCAGGAAGATGGCGGTGTTCTCGGGCTTTCTTAGGTCGAGTATCCTATGATCGAGCCTTGTAGTCATAGAGGCCTGGACTTTGCCAGTCACTTCGTAAGGTAGCCTCGCTGCGGCCCTCGCGAGCAACTCAATCCGCTCGCCCTTCAGCTCTATACCCAACCTAGCCTGAGGGGTGACACCAACCACCCCATACACCTTCACGACGGACTCGCGTGTAAGGTTATCCAGCACCCTCCGGACATCCTCTCCGACCTTCGACCTGTTAAAAACGACCTGACAAAGACCAGTCCTGTCGCGTAACAATAGGAAGACTAGCGAGCCGAGATCCCTGATTTCGTGCACCCATCCATAAATCTTGACGGGCTTACCGTCGAGATCGGGCCTTACAAGACCAGGCCTAGCCTCCAGATACTCTTCTTCCGAGAGATCCTCTTTAGACAATCTTCACCGATACCAACGAAGACCCCCTCTGCGACGTATTTAAACACTATCTACACTATATCTACCATTTATAAGCTTAATTGTTGGACACGCCCCGAGAAGCTAAGCTAAATAAACAAGTTTTTAGTATAGAGTTCGCCTTCAAACACACGCTTATGGCCTCGGGTATCCGTATATTGTTGCTTGTCTTTTTCCCCTGAATATTACCTCGTTTCCCCACAGGTCTAATTGTATTGGTATGTTTCCGTGTTCTATGCCTAGTATGTGTCTTAGTTTAGATTTCTCCTTCTCCAAGCCCTTAACGTTTGTTGGGGCATTGTAGATTTCTCTGGGCAGTACTAGTCCCTTTGAAGTCTTTATATATCGTCGTAATAGTTCCTTGGCGCTTTTTATGAAGTGTAGTGATGTTTCCGAGCTTCTCCAAATCATTCATGTATTGTATCGCCCAATAGTGTTTGCTGTAAAGAGTTTTGATTTTTATCTTCTTGTTCCCTCCCTCTACTCTCTCTATCATTCTCCTCAAGACTGGGTTTGGAGCGATCCTTATGGATGGTGTGTCCAGCTCTTAGTGAGTGCAGGGTTGGTGATGGCATGGTTATTGGGGCCACTACTCTTTATATGTGGGGCCGGTGGAAGGATCTTCCCGAACGGGTGTTGGGGATGGTGGAGAGGTTCCAGTTGGTGGCGTGGCCATACGAGGTCAAGACTGACGGAGAGGTGTAGGGATATTGAAGTTCTATGCGGATGTTCATAGGACTAAGAAGAATAGCGGGAGATACGGGATAACATACTCTACTGATGGAACGACTTTCAGGCACGTAGACAGCTTCAGCGGGATGCCGGCTGGGCCCGGAGATCAAGTATTCGTAGATACACTACCGGTCCAGCACACCTACGGCGTGATAGAACTTCTGAGAAAGGGAGTGGAGGTCTATTATCTTAGGAGGTTTACGCTGATTGAGAAGGCGCGCAGGGAGCTTAGGCTGCCGAAGAACGCTAGGGGAGACATAAGGGCATTGATGAGTGTTGAGGAGGGGTGGTTTAGGAGGGTTACTGGGGACTTCCTAGTCTTGAGGAGGATGATATTGGCCTATAGGTCTCTATTGAAGACTCATCAACAATTACTCAACAAGTATAAGGCTTTGTCTGAGGCTGAGAGGGAGGTTCTGAAGCCAGCTATCTCATCCATAGAGAAGCAGATGGTGGAGATGGCAAAAAATAGTTGAGGAGGCTGGTAAGAGGTATCCGGCCTACAACATGCTTCTTGAGGGGCTGGGGATAGACGATAGTTTGGCTGTCAGGGAGGCCCTAGCAGAACTGTTGGTGTATGCTGATTTTGTTGATAGTTCTTTGAGGGTGTTGGAGAGGCTTTTAGGACTTTACAAACCGATTAGGTCGTCTGGAAGGGAGTATTGGAGGCTATATGATGGTAGGCTTCATCGGGCTGTCACTAGGCTGGCGATGGCATACTACAAGAATAGACCAAGTGGACGACATTGTTAGGAGCTGGTGAAAAAGATCAAACAACTAGTGGTGACGTTTTCGGGCACTAGGATAGGCCCCCGGCAGCGAGGGGGAAACCCCAGAACTATACACATCGGGGGCTGACGTATTATAATCGCTGGAGAATTTCTCCGGCGGGCTATATTTTTATAATCCCGGTGTCTGGGGTTGCTAGGCTTGCTGCCGGGGCCTACAGACTAATCAACCCCCACTCTTTTCTCCGGTTATCGGGATTGGTTTTGTTTTGCGGTTTAATTCATTCTTAAAATATTCGCGGGAAACTATCGCCTTGCGATCCTCTCTATCCTCACGGACCTCTTCTTCAGTGCTGAGACTATCTCGACTATTTCCTCTGGATATAGCTGGAGCTTAGACAAGTCGTCCAACGTCACGATCGTCTCCTCAGACCCGTCCGGCAGCCAAACAACGTTTATCGAGGAGACCTTGGCTGGTGCTACAAGCTCTGATAAGAAGTCGTTGAAGTTGGGGGAGTCGCGGAGAACCCTTACAGGGGCTCCAACCCTTTTTGCGATGAGGGCGGAGAGTTGGTTAAGGTGCTGGGGAGTAGCGTCTAGGTTCCGGAAAAACACAAAAACCCGAGACTTGATCTTGACGGAGCCTACGTACTCTGCCTTCTCAAGTGGTGGAGACTCTATATCTAGGAGAGAACGCATGATCTCTACGTCGAGCCTCGTAAACTCGCCCCTCTCCAGCTTCCTCTGACAGCTCTGGCATAAGGCACCACTCCTGAGATCGAACTCGCATACTGGAAGCCTCAGTAGTCACCGCCCCCATGCTAGCCATCAGCCTCGTCGCCATTTATCTCTTATGAGCAGCGCCTTTAAGACCCGACCTTGATCTCGATCGTACTCACGTTTACGTCCCTGTTATCCTGGCCCTTCAGCACCTCGGTACCCAGTTTGATCTCCTGCACCTTCAGATCCTTGTAGAACCTGTTTTTCAGTATCTGCACGACGTCTACCGCCCTGCTGATAGACCTGCCTCTCGCCTTCAGCGTAACGCTCTGGCCCTGCTGCAGCGATATCAGACACGCCAGCACATAGCTCATCGCCGGTTTCTTACCCACCAAGACAGTTACCTCGTTTGCCGACAACCTTTGATCCCCTCTTGCAAGCATTCACTCTCTCTGGGCTAAATAAAAAGGTATCGAGGGGGGAGCTCTATGGGGAGCGCACTTAAAAGCTCTCTAGAGGTTCTCCGCAAAAACGTTGATCTACTTTTTCGAGCCCCCGCTTAAGCACCTACATCCAGTTTTGGGGTATGTATTTTAAAGTTAATGAGAAGCTAAGCTAAATAAGCAGGCTTTTAGCATAGAATTCGCCTTCAAGCTCATGCTTCTGGCCTCGGGTATCCATATAGTGTTGTCTGTCCTTTTCCCCTGAATATTACCTCATTTCCCCACAAATCCAACTGTATAGGGATGTTTCCGTGTTCTATGCCTAGCATGTGTCTTAGTTTAGATTTCTCCTTCTTTACTACTCCTATCTCCTTCTCTAAGCCCTTAATGTTTGTTAGTGCGTAGTATATTTCTCTTGGCAGTATTAGTCCTTTTGAAGTCTTTATATATCCTGGTAGTAGTTCCTTAGCGCTCTCTATGAAGAATAGGATGTTTCCGTCCATCTGTAGGTTTTTCTTCTCGTATTTTATGGCCCAGTAGTGCTTGTTGTAGAGTATCCTGACCTCTATCTTCTTGCTCCCTCCCTCAGCCCTCTGTATCAAACCCCTCAATACGGGGTTTAGAGAGACCCTTATGAATGGTTTATCCATTTCATAGTTAGTCCAAGTTAGTGTGTTTCCGACCATTAGCCCCACATATCCCTTCCTGTATAGCCTCTCCCTAACCCTCTCTGGTAGCTTGCTTAGTCTAATCTTGAGCCTCTTATCAGTCAGGTATGCTGGGATTGGGGCGGGCTCCCCAGACACGCGGGACACCTCCGCCCCAAACATAGCGGGGGTGGATGGTTAAAAAATTCTCGTTTTTGCAGGGCTTATATATGCTATTACTCCTCTATGGCCTCAGCTTATTAGTCTTAGTTTTTGTAGTATGCTTGGTCTTCCTCTCTTAGCCTCTGTCCAGCCCTCTATCCAGCCGTAGATGTAGCCTATAAGCTCCGTCCAGAGCCATTCGGGCGTAACCCTCGGGGCAACGACGACGGCCTCATCCCTCTTGAACGTTATAACGACCTCTATCCTATACTCCTGACCACGACACCACGTATCGAAGTATCCGCGCCTCCTACCCCTAAGCCTCGCGAGGCCACTCGGCAAATCCCTAGGAAGAATAATCCTCTTAGTCCAGGGCTCCCTAAAGCCATGAATCTTATCATACCTAAACTCTATCGTCTCCAGCACGCTCCCACCACCTATCCATCAACCTCAAGGGCCTCCCTGACTACTTCCTCTGGCACGGGCTCTAAGCCGTAGTGTAGCGCCTCAAGGCTCTCCACCTTCTCCACCTCTAAATGCTTTATCTTGAGGCCATCGAACTCCTCTGGAAACCTTCCAACACCATAGGCGTATAGGTCGTCGCCATAAGCCTTACCAACTCCCAAGAGCCTGAGCCTGCCGTCCCTTGAGGCCCTGCCATTCGCATATAAATGGTCGTATAGCCTCTTGAGGAGTCTCAGGTTATCTATTAGGCCCTTCCTGCACCTGTGATATACGTGGTCTATGTCGGCCCTCGCTAACCACCTGCCGTCCTTAAAGTATAGGCATAGGGCGCCAGCATGTAGCCTAAGCCTCTCAAACCTAGACCCCTCTCCGCAGTCTCCGCATCTTGTAGCCTCGGCCTCCCCCTCACCCTCCAGCTCCCCGTCCTCAGACTCTCCAGAGAAGTTGTCTAGGGTTGTTAGGTAGCTGTCTAGGCTGGTCTGGTCTCCAAACCTCCCAGTCATGGCCGTCCATATGCGTGGGAGAGCTTAAGCAGTTGTGGCCCTCCAGAATATATAAAAAATATTGTGTGTTGGGATATTGGTTAGACCGTGTATCGCTTCTCCTCCTCTCCCATGAGTTGTAGCTTCAGCACCTCTAGGCCCGCTTCGTTCAGGTCTGTAAACAGCTTGTATGCGATCCTCGCGTTCTCCGTCTGGCCCCTCTCCCTTAGAAGCTTCACTAGGGCCCCCATCTTTGCGAATGCCACGTATAGGTGGGCGCTGGCTATAAGTAGTGTCGGGTAGTCGTCTAGGCCAGAATCCTCGACTACGGCCTCAAGCCTCTCCGCAAACTCCGCAGTATCCCTCACAAACCTGCTCCTCATACCGTCCATACCTCTCACGGCTTGATGGTTGGTTCGGGGAGGCTTTAAGGAGTTGTGGCCCTGTTGAGTGTTAGAAAATTGCTGTGGGCGCGTCGTATCTCTCTTACGATGTCTTCTCCCGTCCTAGAGTCTTTGAAGAAGTATACTCCGCTGTTTAGGTGATATAGTGCTATCTCGTAGTCCATTACCTTGTCTCCTATCTCCCTTATGAGGGCTTCAACCCTCTCGCTGAACGCTCCGTATCCAATAGAGTCCGCGTCTCTAGGAAGCTCCAGAGCGTCCTTTATCCTATCTATCAGTAGCCTCCTCTCATCCCAGCCCAAGGACTCCTTAAAGCCGACGCATCCAGCGACAACTACACCCATGCTTACGGCTGGATAGAGTGGGCTAGAAAACTTAAGCACTTGTGGCCCCGCTAAAGAAGCTCCCTGAAGAGGCTTGTTGCGAGGATTAGGGTCTGGTCTGGGGAGCCGTCCATCAGGTCGAGCAGGACGAGGAGCAGGAGCAGTAGGGCCGTCTTGGAGAGTAGGCTCCAGCGCATCATAGCCCAGCCTCTTCAGACAGGTCTTCGCCACAGTCGGCGCACTCGACTCCATAGATGACCTCCCACTCGACATCTAAGGGGTCGCTGTCAAGAGTCGTGTAGCTGTTGCCCGCGTCCCACACCTCCTCGTATATCACTTTTCTTGCCACCTCAACCCTCAGCCTCGTCGAGCCACAGTAGGGGCACTTCTCCAGCCTCAGCTCCTCTGACGTTATGTATTCCCTACCCATACTAGCCCAACCCGACAAAGGTGTGGAGGAGAGAGGTATTTAACGGGTCGTGGCCCTCAGTATGGCCTTATCCATCCCCTTATAAGGCTCCTGAGCCGTAGGAATATCTCGTATTCGTATGTGCCCTCTGCATAGACCACGTATAGCCTCGCCTTCTTTCCTTGGACGGGCCTTATAAGCCTACCCTGCCTCTGGACAAGCTGTCTAACCTCCTTTCCAGACGCTATTATTATCCCAGTCTTTACCTCTGGCACGTCCACCCCCTCGTCTAGGGCCCTTACTGCTAGTAATACTCTGAATCCCCTGCCCCACTCGGCGAATATCGAGTCCCTGACGCTCTCGGGCTTCTGGGAGTGGTAAGTTTCAGCCGATACTCCGTTCTCGATTAGATATTTTTTAAGCTCCTCTATGCTCTCTATGCTCTCGCTGAAGACTATCACCCTATCGTCCTCGACGCTCCTGACTATCCCTAGGACTCTGACCCTCTTGGACGGTATCTTTGATAGGAGCTGTCTCCTCTCGTTTAGGAGTATCTTAAGCCTCCTGTCGAGCCTCTCGACTAGGTAGCTGGAGGAGCTTGCCTTCGCGGCCGCAAGCTCGGCCCTAACCCTCCTGATCCTAAGCTCCACGTCGTTGTAGAGCATCCTCTCCTGAGACGTGAGTGGTGCTGGGATCGGGACAATATCTATCGGGGATACGTATCCCCTCTCGATGGCCGTCTTCAGGTCGAGGGTATAGACTATCGGTAGCCTCGCAACTATCTCGGTGTGCCGCCCATCACCCCTCTTCAGCGTCGCCGTCAGGGCCATGACGGCCCTCCCACCAACTAGGTCTAGAATCCTCCTGAATACAGAGGCCGCGGCGTGGTGAACCTCGTCCAGAACGACCATCCCGAACCCATCAACAATCTCTGGGTGCCTCACCACGCTGTTGTATATGCTTATGGTTAGGGGGCTTGGGCTCTTCTCCCTCCCGTAGTAGGCGGTAGCCCTCAATCCAAACCTCGCGAGGGCCGTGATCCAGGTCTTGAGAATCCTCTCGGTGGGCACTATAACCAATGTTGGCAGTCCAGAGGTCTTTATCGCGTAGGCGGCTATCACGGTCTTTCCAGTCCCCGTAGGAGCCACGACGACGCCCCTCCTCCCCCTCTCGACCCAAGCCTGATAAGCCTCCTCCTGATACGGCCTGAGCCTCACACCAACCGTCTCCTTCTCTTGAGCCGTCCTCTGAGGCTCCTCGTCCCTGAAGTCCGTGAGCCTTAGCTGGGACAACTACGTAAGAGCCTCAAGCCGATATAAATCGAGAAGTGGCCCTCGTAGGTCTCAGCCATTAGAAGAGGATGGGTGGGGCCTCACCAGTCGTCTGGGGTTATGTAGCCTATGTCCTCTGGCCTCCCGTAGCGGGCCTGATAAAGGCACTCGTGGCTACAGCTTTCCTCGCTCCTCCAGCTCACGCACCACCCGCAGTCCCCCTCGACGCATGGGGGGCATACGGCCCTCCCGCTCGCCGTGAAGCCCCAGCCGCACCTCCCGCATACTCGGAGACCCGTCAATAAGTCCTCCCAGAGCCTCCCACCGCACCGCCTACAAGGGTCTAGGGCTACCATACGGTAGAGTGCGTGCGGGCGTATTAGATAAGCCGTTGTGGCCCTCCTAGTCTGGGTTCTCGATGGGCTCCTCCAGCTCCTCGACCCTCTCCCGCAGGCCTATCATGCTGCGTAAAGGCCTCGCCACGTAGCTAGCTGGCTTGAAGCCCGTAGCGGCCCTCGCCTCCACCATCCTCCTGTTAAGCTCCAAGCACTCTTTCTCGGCCTCCTCCTTGGTAGCGACCACCTTCACTATTGTCTGGCTGGAGTAGTGGCCGTCGTCATACTCATAGACCACCGCGTAGGCGTCGTGGTCTGGGCAGACAACGCCCAAGTCCTTTACCCACACCATCCTCTCCTTGGCTTTGCCGCATAGGAGGCACTCGCCCCACTTTGGCCTGATAACCCTGACGATGTGGGGCTCGAAGTAATGCCTATGCGGGCTCATCGTATATAATGGGCTTGCAACGTTATATAACCTGTCGCGGCCCCCTCACCAGCCGTCTCGGCTCAGGATCGCCTTGACCGCGCATCCGTAGTCCTCCCTACACACGTATATCCCTTCACGGGTCTCCTTGAAGGGTATCCCAGCCCACAATAGCCTGTTCCTCACGGAGCCGAGATAGTCTGGCCCCCACACCCTCCTAGCCACGAGCCTCACGCCCTCGCCCCTCTCAAGCGCCTCAAGCCTCCCCAATAGGAGTTTGTATAGCCTGACCCACAGGAGGGCCTTGCCTCGCTCCCTGCGGTAGTCCTCTGGCTCGTATCTATTCCTGTTCCCCTCGACCCATCCTAGGTGCTTCTCAGCGTTCCTCAGCGCCCTCTCAACGCTCCTCTTAGGATTCTTCTTTCCGTAATCGAGAAGCGCGGTTACGAAGGCTTGATAGATGGGGGGCCTAGGCCACGCCGGGTAGCACCCCTCTGGTATGGGTATCTTGCCCTCAAGCGCCTTCCTTATGATCGGTATGACCTCCCTCCTATGCCTCTCCTCGCCGAGCCCCACGTAGTCGTGAAAGGCGTCCCCGATGATTGCCTTGACATCCGTGTCCCTGATGATCAGCTTCTTCCCCGTGCGCTCCTGCACCACGAGGTAGTGCCAGGGGTCTATTATCCTGATTATTACTGCCCATGTGTTGTGGTGCTTCCTGAGAGCTGGGTCGTAGTCCCCGCATATCTTCACGACGACTCCGCGCCTGTATCCGAGCCTCCCCTCCTCGACCGCCCTGTAGTAGTCCTCCGAGCCTCCTATGACCTTCTGTAGGAAGCCCCTCTCTGGAGGCCTCCCCTGAGCCTGCCTAAGCGAGAGCTTTAGCCCGCTCCTCGTGTCGAATATCTTTCCCATAAGGACGTCTTCTCGGAAGGCCTCGGTTGGCGTCTTGAAGTGGTATATGACGTATCCCTCGCCGTCCCAGTCTGCCGTGTCTAGGGCGCCCCTGCTCCTCTCCACGAATCGTTTTAGGAGCTCAAGCCTCTCCTCCACGCTCCCGTGAGTCATAGCGTCCCTGAACCCCTCAAGCGTGGTGCCTACCGTCTGGGCGCAGAGGCCGTCGAGGAGCGTTGCCTCAAGCCCATTCGGGTATCGGTGGACTATGTGGCTCCTGCCGCCCCGCTCCCTCAGAAGGAACTTGCCGACGCAGACCCACTCACCCCTGTAGTTCTGCTCGATGTATAGCCTCCAGAAGGGCAGGAACCCTCCCTCCCCATCCGAGGAATAGACCGCCTCTATCACGCCGAGATCGGAGGCCTCATCACATATAGCGGGTTGTGGCCCTCATATCAGCTCCATTAGGCTCCTTATCCTCCTGACCCCCTCTATCACCCTGTTCCAAGGCCTATCGTATATTATGACCCTCCCTCTGTCTCGTAGGGCCATGTTTGGGTTGTCGTCCACGAAGAAGATATACTCCTTAAGCTCCGTCTTCTCTGCTTTTGGCGGGAGTAGGCGGAGGTCGTCGTATCCTATGCCGCGCCACCTAAGCCACTCGGCAGTCCCAGCCCACGTATCCGTCGGCCTGCACGAGACTATATCCACCACGTATCTCTCCCTGAGCGCGGCGATGGTCTGGGGGGCCGACTCCTCTATAAGCGGGATGGAGCGGTAGTCCCTGCTCCAAAGCTCCCTATAGGCGTCCCAGAACACCCTCCGCTCCAGCCCCAGCTCCTCGAAGAAGTCCCACACCCGTATGTCCTCGGCTCTTAGGTTTAACCCGAGCCTCCTGAACACGGCTGTATGTATGTCGGCGAGAACGCCGTCAATATCTACTGCTATCTTGGGCCTCATGGATTGACCAGTATAATCCTGTTCCTCGTCCGAATTATCTTGGCGGCCCTTACGGGCGGCAGCTCCCTCAACGGCTTGGGGAAGATGATGACGCTGTAGTAGCAGTCGCTGTGAAGCGACTCCACCCGTATCCCGAGAGGCCTCGGGAGGGGGAGTTCCTTCGAGGAGGCGACGAGGCTGGCGCTTACGCCCCTTTCCTCAAGGACTCTTAGGGCGTGGAGGTAGCTCAGGGGTCTGGAGACACCTATCCCGCAAGTAAATACGTATCCCCCTTTCACGACGACTGCCCGAGCGGCCACATCCGAGACGGGGAGCCAGTCCAGCCTCTTTAGGGAGGCTGCATCAACCTCATACACGGCCTCGCCACCACCCTCGAACACTACGCGGCCCGCCGACGCCACCAGCTCCTCGATGGCGGCCACCCTAATCCTCTCCCTCTCCCTCCTCTCAGCCCTCTCCCTCTCTTCCTCCTCGGTTGGGACGGCTACCAGAATAAAGTCGTGTGCCTCGGCGAAGGGATAGATTTCGAGAACCCTCACGAACCTGACGCCCTCCCTCTTCGGGTAATCTGCGTCCCAGTTCCAGAGGAAGAACTCGTCGCGCCTCCACGCCCCTTCGTTCAGGACTGTGGGCGGGTTCTCCCCGACCCTCTTGCAGTAGGCCCTTATCTCCTCATAGATGCGGGCGAATTCTCGGCGGCTGATGGGTGGATGGTCGGCGCTGGAGGGGACTATCGGTCTCCTCTCGCCGAGATACGCCGCCACCACTCCCCCGCCATACGTGATTCCTGTAAACGCATAGACTTCACCATTTATCGAGCGTATGTCGAGGCGCAGCCTACGGCAGAGCCTATAAAGCGGGATATATCTGTCCTGTATCGCGTGTATTCGGTAGCTAGTCTCCTTCATGTCCTCTGGCTTCATTAGGACGAGCTGGGCCCTCCTCGCCCTCAGCTCCTCGACGACCCTCATCCTACGGGCCGTCGGCTGGCAGGCCGATAGAAGCTCGGGGTAGAGGCTGGCCTTCCGAAGCAGGCCGTCAAGCCTCCTTCTAAGGACTCCCAGAACCTCGCTATACGGGACGGAGTCCATACCTTAGAGGCTCATCGGAATCCGATAAAAGAAGTAGTGGCCCTAGAGGACTGTGGTGGAGATAAAAAAAGGTGAAAAAAAGAGTTGGGTTTTGGGGTTTAGAGGTCTATCCACGCGCCCACGACCTTCCGCCTCCCATCCTTCGTAATGACGACGATTGGGTCTCGGCGGTCAGGCGTCTCCACCACACTCACCTCGTCTGGCCTCTCTCGGGCGACGCGCTCCATCAGCGGCCTCGGCATCCTCGGCAGGCTCGCCCTCCTCGCCCTCCTAACCCTCTTAACCTTGGTTCTACGAGCCATCAGGCCGCCACCTCTTTTTTCCTCGATAAGCCCAAGATGGCGTTGGCCTCACTCTCGGTCGTCGCCACGACCTCTCTACACTCTGGGCATTTGAAGACCTCCTCCTCAATATAGGGGTCTTCAAGGTCGTATTCGCCGTCGTAGGTGTATATGTTGTATTCTGTGGTGCAGCAGAGCAGGTATCCCACCTCTGCTCCGCATTTGGGGCAGGGCATAACCATAACACCCCGCATGGAATATATAATGAGTTGTGGCCCCCTTAGACGTAGATTGTCCCGCCGCCGTCTATCCTCGGGCTCTCCATCTCGGAGAGCATTATGCTGAAGCAGTCTCCGCGGAGGCCAGCGTCTCCCTTCCTATACAGGGATACCCTCAGCCTACCCCACCTCCTCGACGCTCCTGAAGAACCGCTTGAAGAGCTGCTCCTCGCTGCCTAGGCTGTGGGCGGCCGCGAGGCCGACTATCAGGGCTAACGCCTTGTCGGGGCTCCTATGCGCGCCAGAGTCTATCCCCCTCATGCAGGGCCTGCCGTCGCGGTAGTATTCAGCCTCACCGTTCCCAACCCTTATCCTGACCCCCTCAGAGTGGTTCTCGTAGGTTATTGCCCAGCCCTCCGAAAGCCTGACAACAGTTATGGAGGCACCGTCTAGCCCTATGCTGAGCGAGCCGCCGTCCAAGCCAGTCTCAAGGTCGAGTAGGGAGCCAAGGTCTGAGACGTAGCTCACCAGCTCGACCCACCCATCCGACTCCATGCCTATCACCCTAAGCCAGAGTCCCAGATATGACGGGTCGTGGCCCTCGTATCAGCTCCGTCAAGCCCCCTCCTTCGGCTTCAGGATTGCTGTGGCCTCCTCGACGCTCCACGTAAGCTCAGCGTCGCAATAGGGGCAGATGAAGAGATAGTCATCGTCATCGGCTGGGGCCATCTCCACATACTCGAACTCCTTGCCGTCGTAGTAGTATTTCGCTCCCGTATAGCACTCCAGATAGTCCAGCTCTTCACCGCATTCGGGGCACCTCGCTAGGGCCTTCTCGGTCGGGGAGGACGGGTTGGGAGGTGTAGCGGCCTCACCCATCCCTCTCAGCCTCCTGTGCAACCTGTAGTGAACTCAGTATGTCCCCCATCCTGACGAATCTTTGAAGGATTTTGGTGCTCATTTCCTGTAGCCTCCTTGAGCGGATTAGCGCGCCTCTGACCCTCTCATCGAGCTGATCCAACGAATAGTGGCCGCAACTGAGTTCGTGGCTTGTCTCGACATCAAGCCACGTCTGCGTCACTTCAGCCGCCAATCCGCCGTTCTTAAAATCGAGGACGAGATAATACCTCTCAAGAACCTCGTAACCGGCCTCATCCACAAACATGTCCACATAAAACGGCACGTTATCTATGACGAGCGACGGCAAGCCCTCTTCATCGTGGATCACCTTAAATTCCTTGCCCCTCTTCAAACCCCAACCAACTTTAGGGCACATCACGACACCACTTCTTACGAATGAGGATATCAAGACTTGTGGCCCTCAATCCACCATCGGGGCTAATAGGTATTGGAGCCTTCCTGCGTGGATTGGGAAGCTGAGCCTTATGGGCATGTTGGGGCTTAGCTCTATGGCTACGGTGTCCGAGAGCCCCCTAGCTGCACCGACAATCCTCTCAAGATATGCGTAGCTGTATTTAGCGCTGGCCTCCTCCTCCGCCTCTATCTTATATACCGTCAGGCTCTCCTCCGGGAGAACGTTCTCCGCCGCCACGCCATCGTCGTTCTCAGCCCTGAAGACCACGCCCTCTGGCCTTATCGTTACTTCTAGGTGGTCTGCCACAAGCCCAGCGTCCTCAACCGCCTCCCATAGGGCCTCGGTGGATACTTCTGCGTGGGCCTTGAAGGATAGGCTTGGCGTCTTTAGGGGCTCCCGCCCCATATCTAGCGTGTTTAGCTGGTAGCTCCTGACCCTAGACCCCGTCGGGTCTTCGATGATTATGCTCAGCCTCCTCCTCTCCCCGTCGTATTGGAGCGTCAGCGCCTCGTCCTTTCTGGCCCTCTTCAGGAACCTCAGAACCTCCCTCACGTCTATGGTGATCTCTGCCCCGCCGTCCGCCCTATACTCCTCAGCAGCCTCCCTGTATAGCTCGAAGTCCACCAGGCTAACGTGGGCGGGATCCATAGAGACCAGCCCTATAGACTCTTCCGTAGCCCTGAAGGTCGCCTCTTCCACCACCGCCGCAACCGCCCTGAAGAGGGCGGCGGCATGTCCCGCGTTTGCGAGACGCATGCTGAACACGACGCACCACCAGAGACCACATCGGAGCGCTCCCTTATAGCGAGTTGTGGCCCTCGTCTCGCTGGGATGAGCGGCAGGCCCTACCGAATAAATAACGTTGTGTAGAGCCTCGGCTGGATGTCCGAGTGGCCTAAGACTCTGTATCAGTGCGTCAGGTGTGGGGGCGTGGTCGAGCTGGATCGCCTCATAAGGGGAGGTTATAGGTGCCCCTCCTGCGGATTCGCGGTACTGAGAAAGGCTGCGAAGAGGTCTAGGCTGATAAAGACTACTAATCTATCGGAGGAGCAGAAGCTCTTCTTCACGTAGTCTAGGGTGGTGATTGGCTCCAGATTCTCTGGAACTCCCTCTCGTAGGCCCCCGCCACGCCTCTGTCCCTAATCACGACTAGGTTCTCGTCGTTCCTCTCCTCGGCGGCGGCTGACCAGTTGTAGCTGCCCGTAACAACTATCTCTCCGTCTATGACCATGAACTTGTGGTGCATCAGGCCCGGGCTCGCGTCAAGCCTGACCTCTACTCCGGCGCCTAGGAGGCGGGGATACTCCGAGCCCGTCACGTTGGCCTCCCTGCGCTCCATCACAACCCTCACATCAACCCCCCTCCTCCTAGCCTCTATCAGGGCCTCCGCCAGCCTGTCGCTTGTGAAGGAGTAGATGGCCACGTATATCCTGTCCTTGGCGCCCCTTATCAGGCCTGTCAGTAGGTCGTCGCACCTCCCGGCCCTGCTGAAGCAAACCGCCTCGACATCCCTAACAGTCTCCGTCGTGGTGTATGTTGTGTAGAGTGTGGTGGTTACTGTTGTTGTCCTGGACTGCTGGGTTGCCGACGAATACATTAGGAGGGCTCCAGCTATAAGCCCTGCGATAAAAATTACTGTGAGGGTTGATGCTAGGCTATATACTCTCCCCATCTCGGCCGCCCCCTTAGGCTCTCGATCGCCTCCCTGACCGAGACGGCCAGCTCCTCCCTCCCCAGCCTTGCCGTTATGTAGTCGAACCTCTTGGACTCGATGTCGAAGCTCCCGCCCACCAGGTAGTATTGCCTCGTCTTTGTGCTGTAGTATATTCCGTGGTTTCCGCTGGGGGTCTTGACTCCGTGGCGGATCGCTAGGAGCTGCATCGTCATGGCTAGGACGTAGAGGGATAGGGGGTCGTATGGGAGGCCGAAATACCTCGAGAGGTGCTTGGTCCCTACGGGGTATATGTCTATGCGGATTAGGAGCTCCCTAAAGATCGAGTTTATGTCGAAGCCCTTGAAGGAGTCGTCCAGCGCCTCAAGGGAGTCCAGGTATCTCTTGGTCGTCTCGACGACCCTCCTGAACAACTCGAACTCCTCATCAGGGTCCCTGTTCATAGATTTTCCCAGAGCGTGGGGGCTTATGAGCCTTCTACACTTGGCAGGCGCTCCAGCCACAGTCAAGGCAGACGAGGCACCTACCCTCCGGGACTAGGTTCTGGCCGCCGCACTCGGGGCACCTCTCGGGCCTCCTAGAACTCCTCATTCTGTCCTCGCCTCCCTCCTGCTCACGAAGGTCTTGCCAGTTGCGCCGACCCTAAGGCTGTATAAGTATTTCCCTATCCTGACTGGTTTTCCCTCCCTCCTTAGCCTCTCGACAAGCGCCTCGGGAGCCTCGTCCTGGTATACCCACTCGCCCGTCCCCGATTGGTATGGTCTCCATGGGAGGCTGTCCAGGTCGGCCTCCGTCGGCTCCACGGGCGCACCGCCACCCATCAATATGTTTCTCAGCTCCTCGTAGATCTGTAGCTCTCTCCTAAGCTGCTCTATCCTCTCCTCCACGAACCTCAGGACATCCTCCCTACTCAAGCATCCCCACCCCCTATTCCGAGGACCTCAAGGGTCCTATTCCTCCTAGAGACCGTCGCCGTTATTGGCTTTGCCTTCAGGACCTGTGCGCCCTTACTAGTGTCCCTGAACACCGTTATTCCCTTTAGGCCGATCCTCTCGGCGGTCACGTAGGCGTTCAGGACGTCCTCGACGGTCGCCGATGCGGGCATGTTTATCGTCTTGCTCACGGCAGCATCGACCCACTTCTGAATCTCCCACTGTGCCCTGAGGTGGTCCCACCAGGGGATCTCCCTCGCCGTCACGAATACCTCCTGCATCTCCTCAGGTATCCCCTCTATCCCCCTGAGGCTTCCCCCGTTCTCGGCTATCCTCCTAAGAGTCTCCTCGCTGTATAGACCGTTCTCCCTCAACTGCCTCTCAAGCTCGATGTCTATATAGTAGAAGCTTCCTACCGTGACTTGCTTCTCATATACTAGTGCGTATTGTGGCTCCAGTCCAGAGGATACGTCGTGTATCATGCTTATGCTACCGGTCGGTGCGACGGTCGTTACGTGGTTGTTCCTGACCCCCCTCCTCACCCGCGCCGCCAGGCCCTCCCAGTCCATCGTCCACCACTCGGGGTGGTGGAACCCCTCTATCGGTAGCGCTCCGGAGGCGTATGTGCTGCTACCGAAGAGCGGGAAAGCTCCCCTCTCCTCCGCCAGCGCCGCCGAAGATCTATATGCGTGGTACGCTATGTATTCCATCACCCTCGACATAGTGGTGAATCCCTCCTCGCTGTTGTATGGTATGTGTAGTGCGTAGAGCATGTCTGCCAGGCCCATAATTCCCAGCCCTATCCTCCTGTGCCTACTGTTCTCCTCCGAGAGCCTCTGGAATGGGTGCCTGTTCACGGTCACTACGTCGTCTAGGAACCTGACGGCTGTCTCTACTGTCTCCCTAAGCTTTTCCCATTCTATCCTCCCCGCTTCCCTATCCACGTGCTCGTATAGGTTTATCGAGCCTAGGTTGCAGGACTCGTATGGGTATAGTGGCTGCTCGCCGCACGGGTTCACGGCCACTATGTCTCCTAGAGCGCTCCTCAGGGGGTTCAGCCTGTTTATGTGGTGTTTGAAGAGGAGTCCGGGGTCTCCCGTGGCCCACGCCTGCCTAGCTATCTCGTATACTAGCTCCCTGGCGCTTACCTCCCCAACCCTCTGCCCAGTCCTCGGGTTCACTAGTGGGTAGCTGCTGTTGGTGCGGTAGGCCTCCCAGAACTCCTCGTCCGTCATCACGCTTAAGTTGAAGTTCTCCAGGCCTCCCCTCTCCTTAGCCGAGACGAACTTCAGTATGTCGGGGTGCCACGCCTCCAGGACACCCATGTTAGCGGCCCTCCTCCTTCCCCCCTGCTTAATCGTCTCAGCCACCGCATCGACTAGCCTCATGAAGGAGACGGGGCCTGAGGCGGCTCCGCAGCTCGAAGCCACTATGTCTCCCTCCGGCCTAATCTTCGAGTAGTTTATCCCTACTCCTCCTCCGCTCTGGAATATCATGGCGCACTTCGTGATTATTGGGAGTATGCTGTCCTCCGTCTCCGTGAGCGAGTCGTCGATGGGCAGGACGAAGCAAGCCGAGAGCTCCCCCAGCCTAGCGCCCGCGTTGAAGAGCGTCGGGCTGTTGGGGAGGAAGCGCCTCTCGAAGAGGAGCCTCTTGAAGAGGCTGAAGGCCTCGACGGCCCTCGACGGGAGCTTGCTGTAGCCCGGCCCCAGCCCCGACAGCCGCATGACGTCCCTGTCTATCCACTCGCTCCTCACGAAGTCCTGGGGCACCGGGGTGTCCGGCTCCCCAAGGCCGGCCTCCGCCGCCGCCACGGCGCTGCATACCCTGAGAACCATCCCCTCCGGGTCCTCCACGAGTCTCCCGTCAGGGCCCCTCAGCAGGTATCTAGATGCCAGCAGCCTTACCGCGTTTACCGATAGTGCCTTCTTCGTCCACCTCTGGGGCTCCCTGCCCTCCAGGAGCCTCCTCTTCTCGACCCTCTCAGCCTCCCTCCTCTTCCTGTAGAGAATGTATGCTTTGGCCACGTCGTATAGCCCTATCCTCATTAGGGAGAGCTCGACTAGGTCCTGGATCTCCTCGACGTGGACCCTCTCCACGCCCCTCCTCCTCAGAATTTCCTCCACCTCCTGCCTCACCGAGGCTGCCCAAGCGTCTCCGTCGCCCCTGCCCACCTCCCTCATCGCCCTCAGGACCGCCCTCTCTATCCTGGAGCCGTCGAAGGCCTCGCTCCTCCCATCCCTCTTAACTACCAGCATCAACAAGAGACTCTCGGGACGTTATATAACGAGTAGTGGCCCCTCCTCATGCTGGACTTCGCGATGTTATGAGGGGCGTGGCCCTGAGGGCGATGTTTACTGGAAGAAGGGCTCAGGAAATGGTTAGTCTTCTCCCGACGCTTCTTTGGGGTTAAATCACCTGAACCTGCGGTATCGGCTGGGATTTAGGCAGGGTGAAGAACGCCTTGATCTGAAGAACCCCGGCGATGAAGAGGAGGACGAGCCCGACCAAGACGATAGCAAGTAGTGTACCGTAGAAGTACAAGCGGCCCACAGTTCTGAACGTCCTCGTCCCTATTCTGATTGCTATGCGCTCGTAGCCCCTCTTGAGGAACCACGCGGAGACGATCAGCGCGGCCCACATTCCGAGCAGCATCATGAGGGTGATGACTGGGAGATCTAGGAAGGTGGGGAGGGGAGGGAGTACAACATCAGTTCGCGGATAGCCACCCTCAGCTAGATAATTGCCGTCAACTATGATAGGGCCCGCGTACATCACTATGCTCAGCCCCACGGCTACAACGATCCCGATAGCCACCAACGGGATTATGACCGCCATCAACACGTTCTTGAAGATCTCCCTGTCGTTCACCGCATCGGAGATCTTCTTGACAGCTACCAGTATCAATACCGACCCGACCAGACCGACCGTCCCGCTGGCGAAGACGATGCCCAAAATTACGTCGGCGAAGAACATGAGCGGAGGAGCGAGGGTCGTCAAAGCTATGATCGGGGACAAAAGCACAAGGATAGAGCCGATGATGCCAATCGCTTTGGCCTGTGCAAGCGACGCCACGTCCACTTTTCATGCCCACACGTTATTTAACGAGTGGTGGCCCTCCTCTAGACGTCTATCATCCTTGAGTCGTTTCTGACTGTCCTTGGGTTGACGGATTCCAGCGCCTCTGCGAGCCTTGCAAGCCTCGCGTCCGAGAGTATCCTTGAGAGCTCCTCAAGCTCGGCCTTTCCCCTCACCATGTATCCCCTCCTCTTCCTAGGCTGGCCCTGGCCGTCCACGGGGTTTATCTCCAGCGCGAGCTCCGCACCCCTCGGGCCCCGGCCCGGAAGCTTGACGACGAAGACTCCGGGAATGCTTGTCCTGGACCTCTCCCAGTCCCCACCGCTCCTCAGGAAGTCCCTCAGCCTCTGCTCAAGGCTCGCGTCTCTAGATTGTGCTGTCTGTGGCCTCTGAGACCCACCCTCCCAAACCCTAGCAACGCTCACAGAGCCAGACTTACTCTCCTCGGTATTAAGTAGTGGTGGCCCCCCTTAGCGCTAAAATAATGTTGGGTTGTTGGGGCTTCTGTGGTGGCTCGGAGGGATACTTATGGAGGCCTGGTTAGGCATCTCCTCAACCCTGCGCCGAGGTGGATAGCCGCCCTGTTCGTCCTCGCCTACATCCTCTCCCTGGCCTTCAGGGTCATGGGTTTCTATTCGAGGTCTATGTCCGACCCTCTCTGGGGAGTCTCTAGGGGCCTCCAGCTAATGTTCTCCCAGCCCAGCACGGTCGTGGTGTTGAAGGCCGTAGCCTTCGCGGCCCTACTCTTCCTGGCCTCGGCCTACGCGGCCGTCCAGCTCCTGAAGCTCCTCGCGGGGCTAGGGCTCTTCACGGCCCTGCTTTCTGGGATAGTGTATGGTGCTGTCAGGTTCCTGGGCCGCGGTTTTGGGTTTGAGTCTGCCCTCTCGGTGCTCCCCTCTACGGGTAATTTGATAGTGGATTTCCTCGTGTCCGCACTGCTGCCCGTCGCTAACCTCCTGTCCCTCCTATTCGACCACGCCGCCAGGACCGTGTATGCGACGATGCCTGCTGTCCCGGCCATGATGCTGGCAAGCTCCGCCCTAGGCTTCCTAGCCATGAGGATAGATAAGGCCCAGGCCGCTAGGGAGGGCTGGAGGCTGAGCGAGAGGAGCATCGTCTGGTACTCGGTGACGGGCGGAGGACCCGGAGTAATCTCGGCGGCCCTAATCTATAGGCATAAGACGCTCCACAAGGCTCTCCTCGCACAGGCCGCTCTAGCGACCGTTCTCGTCTACTCCGTGGCTATTGCTGGCTTCTCTACCATCTGAGACCCT
>Ga0079998_113410_pt1 | contig 28204 bp, 41 predicted proteins | sample PerSpoBPS_BMetaG_FD_69201 | JGI IMG/M metagenome (GOLD analysis project Ga0079998, IMG submission 69201) | Thermal spring microbial communities from Yellowstone National Park, Wyoming, USA - Perpetual Spouter B (PS_B) MetaG (SPADES assembly)... | ecosystem: Environmental > Aquatic > Thermal... | reverse complement strand
TAGGAGGCCGCCGTAATACTCAGCAGCCTCCCTGAGCCTGTCGGAGAGTTCTCCGAAGCCATACCTCTCGGCCTCAGAAGCCGCCTTAACTATCGTCTTCAGGGAAACAGAGTCCCTAACCATCGTCAGAGCCTCTTGGACTATGTGCTGGCCCTCGTCGAGGACCAGTATAGTCCTCTCCCTGCTCCACCTCCACTTAGCCAGCAGCCACCGATCAGGCCCAACTGCCTATGCGTGGCCACTAGAGCCGTAGAGGCGGAGAGGTTCAGTAGCTGTATCTCGTATGGGCACGTGGATGTCCTCGCACCTGCGTCCTTCAGCTCAGACACCGTCGTAGCCTTAACAGCCCTCGGCCTGCCGGGATAGTACGGGCACCTACCCGACTGCCTCGTAGCCCTACAAGTCTGGTTAAACCGTCTCTGATCAACCTTGGATATCACCTCGTGTAGGCACAGCAGCCTCCGGCCATAGACTGGCGTAGCGCCCGTCTCGGAGGCCACCTGCCTAACCTGACTAGCAGTCCTCGTCAGCCAAAGGATCCTCAGCCTCCTCTCCTCGGCGTAGGCCTTTGCGGCGGCCCAGACCGCGGCGGTCTTACCAAGCCCGGTCGGAGCCTCCACCACAACATGCCTAACACCGGAAAGAGACTCATAGACCCTATTCGCCAGATCTCCTTGGAACTGCCTGACCTCGCTGTGCGGGAAATACCTCCTCAGACCATCCCTAAGCTCAGCCTCCCTCTGAAGCTCGATTATGGCGACCCTCCCCGGCCCCCTCGGGCTGGGGGTGCATGAGCCCCCTAGCAGCTAGGAGATTCGACGACCCCTACTCAGCCCCCCACCAAACCCAAAAAGACTCCCGAGGAGGGCCTATGGGTGTCACACCAGCCCAAGAACTCTAAGAACGAATGCCGCCGCTATCGTCGAGACCCACAGCCAGAACAGCCTGTCCATCTTAGCATCGACCCTCCTTATCTCCTCCCTAAACTCCTCCCTAGTCTTTCTGAACTCCTCGACAAGCGCCTCAAGCCTCGCGACCCTATCCGACAGCTCAACCACCCTCTCCGTAAGCTCCTCCATAGTCATCGGGTCCTCACCCATATTAAAGGGTTCGTCGCTCACCTCTCCTCAGCCCCCTCCAAGCTGTCGTAGACCGGTAGACCTCCGTAGTATCGTTTGCGGCAGTCCTCGCAGACGGCCTCGTAGATATATTCTCCGTCAGAGACAACGTATCCAGTCGGGTACTCCTTCTCCTCCTCCCTGCCCGTGTAGAGCTGTGCGTTGCAGGCGTCGCATAGTATAGCCGACTTGTAGACCACATCAACATCCATCCCCGAGTCCCCGAAGAATAGCATCGTCATAGGCCTCCACACAATCCTCTGGATCCTAGGGTCTGTCGCTATCCTTACTAGGAACCTCTCGCTCATCCCTCGCCACCTCCGCAGCTATGCTTCGTGGGGTCTTCCGAGAGCCTGCCGCACCTAGGGCACACGTATCCCTGCCAGCTCCTCCAGTAATCAGTCCTAGTCCTCAGGTCGAACTCTTTCGCGAACCCTCCCGTCCTCTCCGGGTGGGCCGCGGCGAAGTGCTCCATAGCATCCACCAGCCTCCTATACTCCTCTCCACAGGCAGGGCACGGCCATACCCTAACCCCCTCCCTAACATGGTAAGGGAAGAAGGTCCCGTGGGTCCCGGCCCAGGCCCAGCCCTCAGCAGCGCCCTCGGGCGGCAGAACCCTCACCGACCTCCTACCATAATCCACAAGCGGCCTAGTTATCAGGGAATACTCCTCGATGGACTTGGCGCACTCGTCGCAGTAGTTGCTGGTAATGCCTGTCCTTCCGCAGACCCGGCAGAACCCTCCGCCAGGAGCGGGGGTCCCGCACGGCCTCCCCTTCAGGGCCGTCACACCCGTTAGTGGAGCCTCGGCCCCGCACCTGACGCATCTCAGCCTGCTGACCTCGCCGCCAGCAACCTCAACCAGCTCGTGACCAAAGAGCCTGTAGACCCCTCACCTGCTGGCTCGGGAGCCACAGCCCCCGTGGCCACCTCCTCAAGCCTCAGACGGAACCCCGATAATCTTCAGAGGCCTAGGCCTTATAGCAGTGTATAGCCTCCCGTTGTAGAAGACGATGACCCCCTTCCTCGCCTTACCGGTCCTAAGATCTATGGCCATCTCCGCTATGTCCCTCGGTAGGTTCTGGATCGCCGTGGATATGACGGCGGCCACGTCCCTCGGCATGTGTCGCGGTAGCTGCTCGGGGTCGGGGCAGACCAGGACGACCCCAACCCCTACCCCCTCAGCTCGTTCACAATCCTCTCACCCATCGAAGGAAGCTTGTCAAGCCTCCTAGGCCTAACGTAGTTCTGAGCCGCCTCGGCGATAACCAGCGTCCTCAGCCTATCATCCATGCCAGCCCTAGTCGCCCTCCGATAGAGAGTCGTCAGGACATAGTTGGCGTAGAGAGTCTTCAGGTATATGCCCGGCAGGCCCCCTAGGTCATAGACGACGACAGAATAGAGCTTCTCGACGGGAGAGTACCTGTGGGATCGAAATAGATTGGAGAAAGAGCCCAGTACCGCATCGATGACGTGCATCATGGCCAGAGACCCATCCCAAAAGGCCTTTAAGTAAAACTTGTCAGTACCACATACAATAACACAATCCTAATTTCTGGGCTACTCCCTTTAGCCCAATTCGGTCTTTTTCCCAGTAGCCTAAGTGGAAAGATGGGGCTTAAATAATTCGTCATATCGATAATTACTGCAGAAATGGGGAACGGAGAGTTTGCCGCTCGGTCGCTGATAAAGGTTAGGAAGAGGTTTAGGTGGAGTAGCAGGCCGTATAAGATTAGGATGCTGGGTTTGAAGGAGCGTTTTGACCCGCTTGAAGGCGCTCCGATGGCTAAGGGGATTGTGATAGAGAAGAAGGGGATTGAGTCGAGGCAGCCTAACAGTGCTGTTAGGAAATGTGTGAGGGTTCAGCTCACGAAGAATGGGAAAGTAATAACCGCATTTCTGCCAGGAGATGGCGCTCTTAATGTGGTGGACGAGCATGATGAAGTTATTGTGCAGGGTATCGGTGGAACGCTGGGCAAATCGTACGGAGATCTGCCAGGAGTGAGGTATGAGGTAACTATGGTGAACGGGGTTCCCCTAAAGCTCCTAGTATTGGGCAAGGTGAAGAAGCCTAGGAGGTAGGCGCGGCTAAGCCTCGCCCCCTTTAGGCTTTTTATGCAGGGCTCGGCGAAGCGTAAGAATTACAACTGCCCCCGCAATTGCTGACATCGTATAGGGGCTGATAGGTGCTCTGACCTCTACGGCCTCCTTGCTCAGCTGCTGAGCACCCCTTAAAACTCCCAACTCCACTGTGAGTAGCGAGGCGCGCTCCGAAACTCTCTCAAGCGATGCCCTTCCCAGGGGGTCAGATACTGCCTCCGACTCGACAAAGCCGTCGCCATGCACCGCCCTAACCGTGTAGAAGGGCGCGGGTACGCCGAGGTGGTCACGCACTCTGATCTCGAGGGGATGGATGGCTAGTTGCAAGACATACTCGCCCGGCCTGTCCACGTTGATTCTCGATACGGCCTTTACATCTTCACCTCCCCAGTCAGCCCTAAGTATCTCTGCGTCCCCCTCCACCAGCCAGACCGACCGCCCCGGCTCGACCATGACGGTCCTGCCCCCGCTCCTCAATACGATTGGGATGTCGATCTCTGGCTCAGTCCGCAACAAGACCCTGTATATTCGGCGATACTGCTGCTCAACTTCTAAGGGCTCGTTTACCGTTAGGGCAATGGTGGGGTCCTTAAACTCGTAACCCTCGAGGCGCCAGGAAACAAACTCGAGCGCCTCGTCCTCGCTTAGGCTAATAATTGATGGTGTCCGAAGCAGAATGGTCTCGCCGAGCTGCGCCCAATAGGTTTCGTCGACGCCGAGTTCTTTGTTAATGAGACGTACACTTGCCTCCATTCTCCAGTGCCACATAATCACGAGTGGCTCCGTAACTCTGACGCTTATCTCCGGAACCTCTGAATATGCTCCGCCACTAACACCGATGAAGACCGCTCTCAGCCCGCGGCCCTTCTCAACAATCCTGGGGGAGGATAATGAGAGGATACCTCCCGCCTCATACCAGCCCTCACGTGCCTCGAAGTCCGTTTCTAAGACTATCTTGATGAAGTAATACCTGGAGTACTCGGCGGTCAGGGTGGTGGGTCCGCGGATGATGAATGTGAGAGTGTTGCGTGATGGGCCAGGTGGGTCGATCCATCGCCTGAATATGTCTTTGGTCATGTTGCCGTAGTCGAGCTGGTCTGGCACACTCGCCGTGAATAACTCCCCATCCTCAACCCAAGTCTCAAGCAACAGCTCTGCACCGTTTTTTGATATTTTTACGCTGTACTCCCTTGACCAGACCGCCTCAATTCTGAAGGGTCTTGATACATTAATCTCGAGAATTCTCTCTGTGGATTCTACGTCTCCCCTAAATCCTTTGAGAACAAGTCTTGTGCCATTACCGAAAGAGACTAACGTTGGGTCGACCGTGACTACGGCCACCGTGCCCTCAGGCCACCATCCATCTCCAACAGGCATCCCAATCGGTGTGGCAACCTCCACCCGGAGCTCACGGACGTACACGGCCTCCAGCTTGACGGGCCCACTAACAGCCAGCTCGAGGGAGTTTTCAGTCGTGTTTAGGGTACCCTGCCATTCCAGGAACCTAAGCCTCTCAACCTCTGAGAGGTAGTATAGCTCGGGTGCATCAACGCTGATCTTCTCCCCTCTCCGCCTCCAGCTCTCTGTCGGACCTGTGGGAGGCATCACTATTACCACGCGAAACTCCGAGGAGTATGATGCGACGTAGTCCACGTGGCCTCGAGGCTTAACCTCCAGCTCCAATGCGTCACCCAGACTCACGTTACTGCCCTTTACGAACCACCCACTAAATACGTAGCGGACCCCCCTGACCCCCTCACGATAGATGAGTTTGTCCGCGTTAAGTATGATACTCGAACCTGGGGTAAGGAGATAGGTCTTTACTAGCTGAAGCGCCCCATCGAGGTCTAGATAGATCCTGATCCGAAGCTTTATTGGGCTCCCTGACTGGTCAAGAAGATACATGAAAGCTATATCGCTGGGGAGGCTGACGCTTGAAGGTATTGACCGAAAGCCTGCACTCTCAATCCACTCATATAGTTTTGCGAGGGCGTAGAGATCGAGCGTCGAGGGGCGGGCCCCCGGCACGACATATTGGTACATTAGGTCGTCGGACCTTTCTGTATGCCCGAGACCCAAAGCATGCCCCAGCTCGTGAGCGACGACAAGTCTAGCAAGGTCCACCCTTCCCGAGACACACTCGAGAGAAACCTCGACATCAGCGTCAAGAATCTCTCCCCGCTCAATGTACAGATTCGTCAAGCCACATATCCTCCCTCCGAGAGACGCGACGTACTGTACCGTTATATCACCCGAGCTGCCGTTGACGCCCCTCACAAGCTTGACCAGGGTAAGTCTGCCGAGGTACTCGTATCCGTGGAGACTCGTGAACGTCTGTAAAGCATTGGTCCACCAGTCGACCGCCTCTCCCAGAACGCGTGTGAAATATTCACTCTCGTGGGGGATGATGAGTATGGTAAGGGTCGTCTTGTGCCATGCCCCCAAGACCTCTATAGAGTCGGAGGGTGTGGCCGCTTGTGATAAAGCCTCGAGCCCATCGTTATAGAGCAGGTTTTGAGAGAGGGTGTCTGGGGTCTGTTGGAGAGCTAAGCTGGGTGAGGTGGTGAGGATTAATCCAAGGATAGCGAGGAAAACCGCTATGTCGAGGGGCCTAGGCACGTGCCTCAAGGCCTAATTCAAGGATAAATTTCTTGTCCTTGATCCGCCTTTTTTGGCTACACTATCGTTACTCCAAGCACTTCTTTCGCATACTTTATGCCCTCTTCTCTCGTCACTCTATGTCTTCTGCTTATCCTAGCCCTCTTCAACCTCCTCGAGGCAACCCGCTCTCCCGGCCGGGTGAGACTCACTATGATGTCCATGCCTATGATTCCGAGTTCAGGGTCATAGCGTGTCCCGGGGAACTCGAGGTGCTCCTTAACCCCGAACGCGAAGTTACCGAATTCGTCAAAAGAACTCTCCCTCACTCTTCTACCCACGGCGTCGAGAGCCCTCTGGAGAAACTCCTGCGCCTTCTTGCCTCTCAACGTCACCATAACCGCTATAGGCTCGCCCTTACGTATTCCGAAGCCCTTTATCGTCTTCTTGGCCCTCCGGATGGAGGGTTTTTGACCGGTCAGTTGTTCTAGGATCTTCGCCGCTTTCTCCAGCCTCGCGCCTCCCTGACCTATCGCGGAGTTGACCACTACCTTGCTGATCCTAATCCCCCTCATGGGGTTGGTTAAAAGAGCTTGATCCATGGTTTATCATCACCCACAGGCATAAAGTAGTCGAGAATCGTGGTGATTTTGCCGACACTTGTTTGGAGTTCAGCGTGTCTTTTTGCCGGGTACCGCCTTTCATGATCCATGCGTACGAGTTTCCCATGCATACCCATCTGCGATCCGGCGGTTATGAGGCAGTAACCCCCCTCAACCCTCGGGACAGTAGCGTGAACGGCCTTTGATTGCAGGTTAATGAAGACCGTGTCACCAACTTTTATACGCATCATCTCGGCATTAGAGCTGGGGAACTGTAGGTTTCGACCATCATGGAGAGTCAACTGAATGTGTCCTCCAGGCACGTGTTTTTTTGTCTTTACCTGCAACGGCTTTATCATTGCTTCTTCCTCAACTATCTCAAGAAGATCAAGCCCCACATTGAAGCGGGGTAAAACTCTGAAATACTTCCCGATGCGCGGGATGTGGATCACATCCATCAGCCCCACCGCCATTCTAGGCTCCCGCACTATCTTTCCATCAACCATGACGTGTCCCAACCGTATCACCTTCTTGCTCTCTAGGTACGTGCTTGTCAGCTGGAGATAGTCCCGCAGAACTACTGCGAGTGGTATTGAGGCATCTAATGGATGCCTCCCAGGCAGCGCCCGAGGCACAAACTTAGGGCCTTTCCTGGGGACGCGGATCGACTTTGGAGCCGCCAGCCTCTTAAGATGCAGGGCCTCTCGCCTCCACCAGTTTAGATGACTCTAGCTTCCGCTTCCTATACTCATCATCTAGGTTCAGAGAGATGATCACGAGGTTTGAGGCGTGCACGGGGACATCTACTACGCGCCCGTCAACCCTTTTACGCGTCAATCCCTCGATGTAGACTTTCCCCTCGCGGCTTTCCACCCTCTTCACTTTGCCTTGAACGCCCCTGTAGCCGCCCCTCACTATCTTGACCGTATCGCCCACCCTGACGGATAGGGATCTTCGGCCGTAGCGTTCCCGCAGTTCTCTGCTGAGCGGCGCGGATAACATCTTGTGGGAAAGGTGTTTCGGAAGGTTGAGTAAGAGACTCCTTTGCTTCGAAGGTTTGGAAGAAGACGCCATATGCATCACCTACACTATGATGGACGCTATGTTGGCGATCTTGGACCATCGCTCCGCGGCTTCCCGCGCAACCGGGCCCTTGATCTCAGTCCCCTTCACGTCACCTTCTGGGGTGACGAGAGCCGCGGCGTTATCCTCGAACATGACCCACGTGCCGTCTGGCCTCCTGTAGGGCTTGGTCTGTCTGATGATTACTGCGTGGACGACCTTTTTTCTAAGGTCGAGTGGCCCCTTCTTCACAGTTACCGCTACGAGATCGCCGACACCCGCCGCAGGCTGCCTTCGCAACCGTTGCTTACTTCCTATCACCTGAATAACCTCAAGCACTTGAGCCCCGGTATTATCGGCACACACTAATCTTGCACCGTGATTTATCGTTCGGGGTATGTTTGGTCGCCGGAGCAGAACACCAACCTCTGAAACAGCGCGAGAACGCTTAGACACTCCCACCACCCCGCCCAACTTTTTCTATCACGACGAAGCTAATAGTCTTAGATATAGGCCTACACTCCGCTATCTGCACCTCATCACCCACCTCCACCTTTATACAAGGGGGAAGGTGAGCGGAAATCCTCGACCTTTTCCTCATATACCTCTTATACTTCCTTACGTATTGTGTTACGATCCGCTCAACTACAACTGCCCCCGTCATCAACTTCTTATGCACCTTACCACGAAGAAGAATCCCTCGTACCCTTAGCGTGCCGTGGAATGGGCAGTTATCATCATCACAGGTAGTCTCGGGGGGTGAAACTCTTATACCTATGTTACGAAGCACTTGCTGCGACATGCCTTACCCAGCTACCCTAAGGCTGTTGAAAGCGATCTAATTAGTTTAACACCCGCCTGACCTGTGGCAAATGCTTGATACGGGCTATTCTGAGGGCTTCGACCAGACACGCCTCAGCCTCTTCAGCCGATAGAGCGGCCTACCGATAAGCTGCTTCCCGTTTACTTCAAGGACCACGCCGCCAGCTGAGACTCTGATCACGGCCCCTCTTTTGGCGAGCTTTTTCACCCCCTTCTCCGTCATGAGGAAAATCATCCCCGCTGTCTCATCGACGACTACTCCCTCAAACACCTGCGACCCTTTCTGAGTGATGACTTGGCATTTGAGCCCGACCAAACTAGCGGGGGGGCGTGGCCTCACTTTGCTCTCTCTTTCTCACCAAGAATTGTAAGTATTCTGGCAATCCTTCTCCTCAAATTCCTGATGGTTGCCGTCCCAACCTCAGCACTACCAGTGGCTATCTTCATTCTAACGTTTCTCAACTCAGTCCTCGCCTCTTCGAGTTCTCGCCTCAGCTCCTCCTCGCTTTTATCTCGCAGCTCCTTCACCTCTCTAACCACCACTCTTCACCCCCTCTTCTGCGCCGGTCTCAGCCCGCTCGGCCACGTAAACATGCTCCGGCAACGGCGCGGTCGGCGGGTAAATTTTCACCTTAACCCCGAATATTCCCGTGGGGAGCTGTATGTGAGCTATTCCAACCTTCACAAATTTCGCGTATTCGCCAGACTTTGGTATCAGCCCCGCGGTAAATTTCTCCGATCTCGCCCTAGCTGAAATGAGTTTCCCAGAGATGGTTATCTCGGCACCCACGGCTCCGGCGTCCATGATGCGTCTCAAGGCCCAGAACGCGACCCTTCTCCACCTGACCCCGCCGCTGATCGCCTGGGCGATCCTTTGAGCCATTACCTCCGGATTAACCTCCGGGACCTCGATCTCCGAGACTGAAATCTGGACATTCTCTAGGTTGAAACGCCTCTCGACCTCCTCCTGAAGGGCCTTGATCGTCCTCCCCCGCGTACCTATCACGAGCCCAGGCTTCATACAGTATATCGTTATGGTGGTACCTATGGGGGAGGTGTTTATCACAACATCACCCACAATAGCGTCACGCACCTTCTCCTTTATGAATTCTATAAGCTCAGCCCGGTTCAGATTCTTCTGCAGTATCTTGCGAACCGTGGTCACCAATCTGATGTCTCTCATCTGGGAACGCTATTTAAATATTGGGCTTTGCCGAGACGGGATAAGTTAGCTAATTTGAGCCGCCGCAACCTCGATATGTACAAGGAGCTTGTTGTGCGGAGAAGCTCTTCCAAAAGCCCTCGGGAAGTATTTCTTGAGCACTCTCCCCTTATGGGCGGCTGCATGAACAATCACTAACCTGTCCGTCTCCAGGCCCTTAAACTCTGCGTTCGCCTCTAACGAGTCGAGAAGCTTCAACACGTGCCTCGCCACCTTTACCGGGTATCCCCCCGGCCCTTTGGTTTGGGCATGGTGCGCCCTCAACTTCCTATACCTCCGGTAAGGGATCATCCTCCTACCGGCAACTACGTCCTCTAGTAGGCGCTTCGCCTCGCTTACTCTCATACCCTTGATGGCCGCGCACACCTCGCGGCTCCACTTCGGCGAAACATCAATCTCCCTCAGGGACGCCTTCACGGAAACGTTTGGGTCGAGATCCCTTACCGAGTATTTCCAGTTAGGCAACTTGTTCAAAAACGTGTCAAACCAATACATAAACCATCCTTAATATGAGGGGTCAGTGGTTTAATTAGGAGAGTGTTGTGAGGCTTAGTGCTGGTGTAGGGTTGAGAATCAGATGGGTTGAGCCCAGGGTATCCGGTATTTTTGGTTATCCAAGGTGCGAACGCCTCGGCAGCTCGGGTTCTCCGCATAAACCATGAGGAGCGCCCACCACATCAAGGTATATATTCAGAGTGGACACCTTGAAGGCCAGTGGCTAACCAGCTAGCAAAATACGCGAGAGACGAATATGAGGACTATCTGATATATGAGGCTCTAGCAAAAGCCGAGACCAATGAACGCAGGAGGGCGGTTCTCAAAAAACTTTCACAGAAAGAGTATGAGCACTACCTTTTCTGGCGAGACCTAAGTGGGTTTGAGCCCGCAGGGCAACCGAGGCTTAAGGCCTTCATCATCGTAACCTTACGCAGACTCTTAGGACTAGTTTTTGTCGCGAAGTTACTCGAGATTCATGAGCGCTCCGTCGTGAAGTGGTATAAGCAGCTATATCAGTCCCTCACACACAAGGACCAGGACACCCTTATTCACATTATAAGTGAAGAGGAGGAGCATGAAAAGGCTCTCCTAAACCAGATAGAGGAGTCAATAATAAACTACGTCGGGTACATAGCTCTCGGGCTCTCCGACGCTATAATCGAGATAACTGGAGTGCACGCTGGCTTCCTAGGAGCCACGAACGCGACGCTGATAGCAGGCGTTGCAGGACTCGTCGTAGGGTTCGCTGCATCAATATCCATGGCTGCAGCATCTTACATGCAGGCGAAACAAGCTCGCTGGATCTCGCCGCTAAAAGCATCCGCGTTAACAGGTGCGACATACATGACCGCCGTTATAATCCTAGCTCTCCCCTACCTATTAATCCATGACATGCTTATCGCCTTTGCAACATCACTTGCGCTATCTGTAGTAATGATCTCTGCCTTCACTTTTTACGGAGCTGTCCTTAGGGACGAGTCCTTTAAGCGAGAACTTTTGATAGGAATAGCTTTAACACTGGGAACCGCGGGAGCAACTTTCATGTTTGGGGAACTGATTGCTGATGTGACCAACATTAGGACGGTTCTAGGCGGCTAACCCGGCTAGGAGTCTCCGCCTAATTTGTACCGTACGAGTCTATCTCGATTCTACTTCTCTCGACCCCACCCTTCTCGATCTTCTGCATCATCCCATCCTGGCCAAACTGTCTGTCCCCCGCGATGAATTTTGCGCCCCCACAAATTGCGTACCAACACTCCTTCCAATTATGAACCCTCGAATTTATATCGGGAAACTCTAGTCTCCGCCCAAATACGAAGTCGACACGGTCCTTGAAACTTTTGTCGATAGGGAAGACACTTTCATACATCTCCTCCGCGCTGACCTCATGCTCTCTAGTAAAGTTGAGTATCAGGTTGAGCTTCTTATAACTTGATAGAAGTGTTGGGAGTAGAGTCCTGTAGATTAGGTCTCTCCTAGTTCTGTTAACATAGAAAAGCCATATGTTGACGTCTAGCCCGACATCGATCGCGTATTCTATGAAGCACCTGAAGGGCACGATGCCGCTTGAGGACGCGAGAAAGACCACAGTATCGAGCTCTTTATTTTCTATCATCTTTAGGGGTTTGCTTAGAAAACGCCCGTAGGGGCCCTCGATCACGTATTGATCGTTGATTTTCGCCTGCGCTAGGAAGTAGGGAGCGAACTGACCGTGCTCGCTCTTAATGGTGAGCTCCATGTATTCTCGCCTGGTGGGAGACGAGGCTATGGAGTAGAGTCTGAAGTCGTTTTTCCTTAGAGGGGTGTCAAAGTAAAGTTTGACATCCTGCCCCGGATGATAAGCAAACATGTCCTTGTTTAGGGCGCTGACAAATCTATAAGTTTTGCATTCATCGATCTCTTGCCTTATATCGACGATAGTCATCACAAGGCGGGTAATTTGTGTTTGCCTAGACTCCAAGGCGGTCTCTACCACTAACCAATTTTCGCCTCTAATATTAACCTCAATCCACGCGGGGCGACGGAAAACATTTTTGAACAGCTAAATGAGGTTATTTCTCGTGCACAACGAAAGAACCCGAGCCTCGGTTATACAGTCTCTAAAAGTAATGCTCTATCCGGCCAAGTACGGCCTTGAGCGCTGGAGTTATGTCCTCCAGAGGATCAGCGGCGTCGTCATTTCACTCTACTTCATCGCGCATGTAGTTGAGACAGGGAACTTTGTAGGCGGGCCAACCGTTTGGGGGCCTGTCAGTTACGAAACCGCTAAGCGATCATATGAAGCCGCCGAGGCTCTATTGAAGAACCCAGTATTCGATATCGGTCTCGGGATAATAGGTTTCTTGGTTGCCTTTCACACATTCAACGGTATCCGACTGATCCTTGCACATTTCGGGGTTACTCTTGGAAAGCCATCGAGGCCCGAGCCACCTTATCTTCCCGCCTCCTTCAGCAACAAGCAGAGAGCAATATTCTGGCTCTCCGTCGCTATCGGTGTCTTCGCCATTCTGTATACTCTTGACTCGCTGATGGGGGTGTTTAGGTAGTGAGGGAGAGGAACATAATGCTACTTCACTATGCGACGGGCCTGGGAATACTTGTCTTCGGGGCTATTCATGTCTTCGTCGTCTTCTTCACGTATCCTCTTCAGGGCACAATTTGGGAAACAACTCTCAAGTTTGACAATATCCCTTTCGCAATTCTGCCAGTATATCGTAACGCCATACTCGCAGCAAGCCTTTGGGGACTACTACTATGCACTACGATCCATTCCATGAACGGTCTGAGAGTTATATTGCTTGAGTTAATAGGCGAGAGAGGTGCTATGCGGGTAGTGAGCAAGGTGTTGTACCTGGTTGGAGTCATTATAATGATTTACGGGACAAGGACCATAATCGTGGCAAACATGATCACGTAGGTGGTGAATGGTGCAGAAAGTAGTCTTCAGGGTCAAAAGGTACATCCCGGAGAAAGGCCGTAAGAGTTTCTATGAGGAATACGAGGTTCCGTATAGAAGGGGGATGACTGTTCTCGATGGCCTGATTTATATAAAGGAGAACCTCGAAAACACGCTCTCGATCAGATACTCGTGCAGGATGGCCATCTGTGGGTCGTGTGGCATGAGAATAAACGGTATAGAGATGTTGGCATGCAACACGCAGGTTGCGGAGCTGGGGGTGCAAATAATCACGGTCGAGCCGATGCGGAACTTCCCACTCCTCAAGGACCTTGTCGTCAATATGGACGAGATGTTCATAAAGCAGAGACGCCTCAAGACCTGGCTCGTAAGGCGTGACACCGAGGAACAGGACAATCCCACCTCGCAGTATCTTCAGAGCGACGAGGAACTTGTGAGATATTTGCAGTTCTCATACTGTATCCAGTGTGGCTTATGCTACTCAGCCTGCCCCGTGGTCGCGACTTTCCCTAAATTTTATGGTCCTCAGCCGCTCATGAAGAGTTATAGATACATCGCGGACAGCAGAGACGAGGGGGGGAGGGAAAGATTAGGGCTGGTGGATACCTCGGAAGGCGTGTGGAGGTGCCACTTCGCGGGATCATGTAGCAAGGTGTGTCCGAAGGGGGTCGATCCTGCCCTAGCTATTCAGTTGCTAAGACGCAGGGTGCTTACCTCCTAGCCCCCCAATAATTAGATTTAATTCTTCCAACCCCCCACTCATGAGCATGAGTCAGGTCAACGTAAGCGGTAAAGACGTGATTTATAGAGAGGCGGTCGCCGAGGGTTACATCAGGCTAAGGAAGGAAACTATAGAGCTGATCCAGCACGGCAAGATAGAGAAGGGGGATCCGCTCACCGTCTCAAAGGTGGCTGGAATACTTGCCGCTAAACAGACCCACTTAGTCCTCCCTCTCTGTCATCCTCTACAGCTTGAGTACGTGGATATAGCCGCGTGGATCGACGAGGAGAACTCGAGGTTGGTGGTCAGGTCCACAGTAGTCTCTCACGCAAAGACTGGAGTCGAGATGGAAGCATTATTTTCTGTTACAGCAGCTCTTCTGAATGTTTGGGACATGGTGAAGCAATATGAAAAGGATGATCAGGGTCAATATCCTCACACAGCCATTGAGTCGATACGCGTGGTCCTGAAGAAGAAGGGGGGCTGAGTTAGCCCTGAGGTTTGTTTTGTTAGGCGCGGGATCAATTGTGCCGACATCCGATAGATTCTGTACAGCAGCGTATCTAGAGGCGGGTGAAGCGAGAATATTGGTTGACTGTGGTCCGGGGACGCTGGAGAAAATGAGACGAATGGGAATATCGCCACACAATGTTGATGCTGTCTTTCTCACACACTATCACTTAGACCACGTATCAGATTTGCTACCCCTCATCAAGCTTCGGGCCTACACACCCACAGGAGAACCTCAAAGAAGTCCGAAGACACTAAACATAATCGGACCCTCAGGCCTCACAGAGCTGCTCAACCATTTGATCCACTCTAACAAGTTCTTCGAATATCTCGAAAGCCTCATGAATTATCGCAAATACACGGCTCTTACCACTGTAGAGGAGGGGAGAGAATATGAGATTTGTGGTCTGAAATTCAGCTCAGTACCGGTAACGCATAGTTATGGCGTTGCGTATAAGTTTTGGGATGGCCGGTGCTCAGTCGTCTTCTCCGGCGACACCGCCCCCGATAGAAGGCTTATAGAGTTCGCTCGGGGGGCGGACATCCTTATTCATGAGTGCTCTTTTCCTTCAGACTTGCTTATCGGTCAGCATACTGGAGAGAGGGAGCTTGCCCTCATAGTTGCGGAGGCGAGGCCAAGATTAGTTGTAGTTACGCACCTTTACCCGGCTTGGAGTGGGGCTGAGCACCAGATAGTCAGGGCGATAGAAGAGGCCTACAAGTGCAGGGTAATAGTCGGGAGGGACTTGATGGAGATTAGGATTTGAACTGGGGGAGTCTCACTCCCGTCTGTCCCTGATATTTACCCTTATAGGGCTTCTCAACCTCGGAAGTAAGCTTTGCGAAAACAACATGTATGAACCGCTCCCCAGCCTTAAGCCTAACCGGAAACTCGCTCCCAATGATCTCTACAGTCAGCTGGCCCTCAAAGTTTGCGTCTATGATCGTCGGCGGTATCGAGAGCCCTATCCTCGCGTAGCTGCTCCTTAAGTTGACAAAACCCATGATATCTCTCGGGAGAGATAGGTACTCGATCGTATGTAGCAGGACATGCTCGTGGGGATTGATGATGAAGGACTCGCCTTTATCGATCGAATAAAACTCCTCAATAGGTCCATCGGAAGGGTCAAGGACCTTTCCGGTCTTTTTGAGCCTCCCTATCTCGTAGCCGATACGGAGGTCGAGCCCGTTCTCTCTCACAACGTCCTCAGATATTGGCTGGACCTTCAGCCTACCACTCCTGATATAGTTCCAGAGATCGAAGTCAGACAATATCATGTCTTAAGGGTTACCGTAGGGTTAAAATAACTCTTACGTCGCAAAAAGTCCGTAGATAGAGGCAAAGTAAGACTACAGTATTCACTATATCGTGTTTGAGGATCTGTCTGCGTAATGCTTGACGACTTTTTTAGGAGCAAGGTATCTGCACAATTCCTCGAAGGCCGCCTCGGGGTTACTCTCTTCTCCGCAGGTAAATATGTCGACGGTGGCGTATCCATAATGAGGCCAGGTGTGAACCGCTATATGGCTCTCGGTGACAAGCGCTAGAACTGAGACGCCCCCCTTCTCACCACCAAACTTCCACCCCCGAACTGCTACAAGATGCATCTTAGACACCTCTGCAGCCATAATTACGCGCCGCCTTAGAGCTCTTAGGTTCGAGAGGAGTGCGGGATCACAACCATAGAGATTGCCGTAGACATGCTTCCCGATTACTACACCGACCCCAACCTCATTACGAGCTACCTGCATCCGCTTCAACCGACCAAAAGGGCGGATGCTTTTAAATGTGTCCCCGCGGGAACATGACGCCGAGAAACGTGCCCACGCCACTTAATCAAATCTATACACTTTTTATCCGAAAAAACCCCCACACGACTAAAAAAGTCGGAAAAAGTACCGTCCCCAATCGACCTCCGGAAAACAATTTTTGTTTGGCCATAATCGGTGTTAATTTATACGGTTTAACTTAAAAAGTATAACTTTGAAAAACGCCTGGGACGAAAATGTTTTCCCATTTCAAAATAAATCGTAATCGTTGAGTACGGGCAAAATTATATATAGTGACTCCTAACCACAAAACGGAAAATTCTGCGTTAATCTGTTGTAGGCGGCTTTATGCGCTCTAACTTTTAAGAAGGAGTTGTTTGAGACAAGCTTTCTTTGTCCAAATCGGTGTAAAGATTCTACGTGGAATGTTAATGCATTTAGTTTTGTTTTTTGTTGTAAGGTTTAATGTGTAAGGTGAACCATATATACGGGTATGCTGGTTTTTCTCTTTGTGGTTCGAAGGGTCGGAGTCCATAGGGGGATTGGGTCAGGAGAGGGGGTTCAGGTGGAGGCCGCTGGTCGGGGTAGGAGGTCGTCTGTCAAGATTGACAGGAAAGCGCTCGCCTTGTCCGCCCAGGCCGCTAAGCGTCAACCGAGGATAACTTTTTACTCGCCCTCCGCTGCTTTGGTCTTGAACTACCTGAAGAATACGAGGCCGCGCTTTAGCATAAGTGATGAGGTTGCCGGCATCGTGGAGTCTGAGCTTGCCAAAAGGTATCCTGAGCTTATGGCTTCGATAAGGCGTTTGTTGAGGTCTCAGGGGGTTAAGGGTATATAGTGTATGTAGTATAGTTTGGTGATGCTGGTGATCCGCGAAGTCGTGGAGGAGGCCCTTCTTGCAGCCCGCTCGTCCCTTAGAGCTGTCGTAGAGAGGGGCGAGGCCGCGTATCCAATGGGACGTGGAGCATATGGCGATCTCTCGTACCGCGGAGACATCGTGAGCGAAGAAGCCGTATTTGGGGTATTGATGAGGCGCCTTGGTGATGTGGCTCTGATCTCGGAGGAAAGGGGCTTCTTGGGGTCTCCGAAAGGTACCCGGTACTGGGCACTCATAGACCCAGTGGATGGCAGTGCTAATATGAGCCGCGGGATAGACTTCTACTCAACTGGCATAGCCGTAGCTGAGGGACAGTTCTTCCACGACATAATTTGTTCAGGTGTGATTGACCATTCAACAGGTAGGATTTTCCTGAGGGAGGCGGACTTTATAATGCCGAGCTCCAAACGCGAAGACAGAAGCGTCGACGATTCCGGTATAACCGCCTTTTTACATCACGCGACGATCAAGAAGCATGGCAGGGCTAGGCCCGAGCTCTACAAACTGCTAGGCAAGATGAGGTATTTCCGTGTGATGGGGTCGGCGCTGTTGGAGATGTGTCTGGTCTATGCGGGGGGAGGAGACGCATACATATGCCTCACACAGGAGCTGAGGATGCACGATATAGCTCCAGCACTATACATGTCTCTCGGCGGCGGCCTCCTTGCTGCAACCTATCCAAAGAACCTGACAGAGGAGAGGCTGGATACCCGCGAACGCTTCGGGATAATCATCTGCAGATCCGACGAAGTTTTTCAGGAGGTTTTAGAGGTGGCAGGCATGGGCTGGCATGTCTTGGAGAGGGGCGAGGCGGCACCGAGGTCCTGAAGACATGGGGGCAACGAATGTGCAAGGTGAATCCCTATTTAGTTGGTTAGGATACGGGGTAACCGAGCCTTGAGTAGACGAGGCCTTACGCCTCTTGACGAAAGGGTCTGGGAATCTCTTAAGAGGCTTGGCCTCTCCGAGTATGAGGTAAAGGCTTACATGGTTCTCGTTAATTTGAAATCAGGTACGGCGAGCGAAATAAGCAACGCCTCTGGGATCCCCGTCTCCAAAATATACGAAACCCTGAGGTCTCTGGAGCACAAAGGCTTGATTCGGGTTGAGAGAGGCAGACCCATGAGGTACCTTCCAGAGCACCCCCAGTCTGCTGCGGAAGCGTTGAAAGCGGCTCTCGAGGGGCTGTTAAACGAGGACTTAAAGCTCTTTGTATCGACGTTCGCCCCCATCTACGAGGGCGAGGGGCCTGAGAGGCCGGATATATGGATCATCAGGAGCGAGGCCTCGCTCTGGAGAAGTGTAAAAGAGGTCATCGGGCGCGCGAATATGCAGCTCTCGATCGCCATACCGGTTATCCCACCCGAGATCAACCAAATGCTCCTTTCCGTCGCCTCGATCCTAAAGGAGAAGCGTGGCCTCGTGAGAATCATCATTAGCCCCCAATTATCTAACAAAACGACCGCAAAGCTGCTTAGCAACGTAGCCGAGGTAAGGGTCAGAGAGATCACTTTCGGGGGAGGAGTGATTAACGATTCCTCAGAGGTCGTCCTATTGCTCCTTTCCCCCGGCGAAAATTCGCCCAAAATGGCGATATACTCCACCTACACTGCCCTATCAGGGATAGCGCAACTCTACTTTGATATGTTGTGGGAACACTCGGAGCGTCTCAAGCTCTAAGAATCTTCAGGAGCCTCTTTGCGTCACTCTCCATGGACATGTTATTAAACAAAACGAATATACTCTTCGCGTCATAGGTTGCTAGCTTGTTTGCAAGCATTCTGAGGTCGTCGTCCGTATACGTGTAGCTATACATCTTTCTGCCGGGCGGGCTTCCATGGAGTCTCAGATAAATCGTGCCTGTCCCCCCGAGACTTAGGGGGTCTGACGCAAAAGGATCTGTTACGTGGGTTACGCGTGAATTCTCGCATACTTCTATTATTGACTCTCGGCTCCAGCCCCTGGGCTCGAACCCAATAGTTAATCCGTCTCGCTTGATGGTGCTGAAGAACCTCGCGACACGGTTGCGGTTTTCCTGGTTGTCGGTAAATGTCGGAGGAGCTTGTATAACGACGACTGGCGCATTTAACTCCTTACATATGGTTTTGGTCTTCTCCCACGACTCCATAACTTCTCTGGTGGGCTGGAAATAGCCATGTAGCTGTGTTGGCTTTATGTTTGAACGACGCCATGTGGGGCTTGAAGGTGGATGCGTAATCCCCTGAAAAGCCTTTACAGTGAATATGAAGTCGGTAGGTGCACTCTCTCTCCACTTCTTGGCTACTTCAGGACGCACGATCCTGTAAAACGTCGTCTGCGTCTCAACCAGTGTAAATTCTTCCATGTACTTCTTCATAGCCTTGGTGAAGCCGCAGCAGCCCACAAGGATCTTCATACGCCTACTTCACCGCGCGCAGCGACTCTAAGATCTCCCTCACCGAGCTTTTGGTGCTTAGGATGAGTGGTATGTTGGAGAGCTCTGCCAGCTCTACTGCGAGTCTGTCAACGTTTTCGATGTTTTTAGGCCCGTGGAGAGCTACGGCGAGGGGCTTTAGGGGGTATACCCTGACCGCGACGAGGGGAGATCGTCCAGTTGAAACATTTGTAAATGTCAGTAGCCTTACAGAGGTGAGGCCAAATATCTGCATGAACTCGGAGGAATCCATGTGCCTTATCGCGGCTATGCTGTCTATCACAGTGTAGCCAAACACCTCGCTCTCGGCAAACTGTTCGCCGTAGAGATATACGCCGTCTATGGCTTCTACAAGGCGTCTTAGAGAGACTGGTTCCCGATACTCTTTTATATCGAGGATGGCTTTGTGGCGGGACCTTGTGGGCTCGGCGAAATGCCTGATGTTGGCTCCTCCTCTCGCCAGATCAAGTGTAACTAAACTCTCTACAAACCTCCTTACGAATCTGATGCCGGGCGATCTTTTTCCCTTCTCATAATCACTCAGGACTGAGGGTGAGATGCCCATAGTTCGCGCCACTTCGCGCTGCTTCTCGCCAAATAGTGTTCTCCACTTCTTCATGACTAGGCCTGGGTTTTTGGAGGACGCTATCTCACCGGCTATCCTCACTCTGACGGATTCAACCTGCTCCGCATCTATTTGATCGGACTCTCGAGAGGGGTCTACTTCACTCTTCAGGATGGTTCCTCCCTTCTATATGTATTGAGGTGCTTGGAAATAGGTTTTTAGCATAGAGGCGCGGTGTTATGAGAGATGAAGGCAAAGAACTACCGCTCACCCGAGAGGCCATACACTAGGACTGAGTATATTCACGGCGCACCCCAAACCCGACTCGCTAAGTTCGACTATGGCAAGTGGAGGGAGGGATATGAGTATAAGCTCTCACTAAAGTCTAAAGAGCACGTACAGATAAGGGACATAGCGCTTGAGTCGGCTAGGGTTGTCGCCGGGAAGCTTCTCTCACAAAAGATCGGCGAGAACTTCTATCTCCAAATCAAGGCTCATCCACACCATGTGTTGAGGGAAAACAAGATGATCTTTGGGGCTCACGCAGACAGGTTACAGGAGGGCATGAGCAGGGCGTTCGGCAGGCCAGTCGGTAGGGCTGCGCAGGTTGATGCGGGCGACACCGTCATCGAACTATACGTGTCCGGCTCGGATCTCGATTTGGCGAAAGAGGCTTTACGCAGGGCCGCCTCCAAGCTTCCTAAGTCCTACGTCATAACTATTGAGAGGCTGGCTGGTCAGGAGGCCCGGGTGGAGCCTAGCTCTTAGCGGCCAAAACATGGCAGAGGAGGGCGGCCGCTGTATGCATCCTATATTCAGCCTGGTCAAAAATTATTGACTGTTTAGACTCAACCACCTCATCAACAACCTCCTCTCCCCTCCTAATCGGCATGCAGTGCATAAACTTTGCAGTAGGCTTAGCGTGCGCCATAAGCTCTGGTGTGACCTGGTAGCGCGGCAGGAAGTCTCGAAGCCTCCTCTCACGCTCCGCCTCTAGGCCCATAGAAACGAAAACATCAGTATAGACAAAGTCAGCTTCCCTAACAGCCTCACGGGGATCCTCGGTAAACGCTACGTGGGCACCGTTTGACCTCGCCATCTCGCGGTATCTATCTATCTCCTCCCTCGGAAACCAGTATCCCTTGGGCGAGGCCACTGAGATATTAACACCCAATAAGGCACAGATCTGTAGGAGGGAGCGGCAGACATTCCCACAGTCACCCACGTAGGCCACCTTGAAACCCCAGCCCCCCGCGTACTCCAGCATTGTCGCTATGTCAGCTAGGGCTTGGCATGGGTGATGAGCATCTGTCAATGCGTTGATGACTGGCACGTCAGAGTATCTGGCAATCTCCTCTAGAGTAGCATGATGGTTAAGCCGCGCGGCGATGACGTCGACGTATCTGGAGAGAACTCGGGCAGTATCCTTAATCGGCTCTCCGCGTGCAAGCTGAAGCTCCCCCGCTGATAGGTAGACCGCGTCGCCTCCAAGTTTTAGGATGGCTGAAGATAGAGATATTCGTGTCCGCGTGGAGGGCTTCTCAAAGAGCAGCGCCACCACCTTCCCGGATAGTAGGGGCTCACCATATCCCGTTTTTTTAAACTCTGCGGCGGCCTTAAGGATGCTTAGAATCTCGGTTTTAGATGCGTCAAGCACTTGGAGGAAGTGTCTCAATCCGAGCACCAATATGGAGAAGCTTTGTAAAAATCATTACTTCAAAGTCTCCCTTTAGCTATCCCTGCAACCCCATTGAAAGTCTTCAGAAAGATTTCTCCAGCCTCGTGCTTGGATGACAAGAGCTCAACCTTCGCGCCCACCTCCTCAGCCTCCCTGAGAATGACGTCTATGACTGGCTCTTGACGGTCAAGGCTCAGACCCATTGCTCCACAGGAGGGACACTTCTGTGACAACTTTGAGGGAAGCTCGGTGACAATCTCTTGGGAATTCATGGTCTCGACAATTTTATAGCCGCAGTTGCCGCATCTCAAAGCAACTTCATATAGCTCTAAATCCTCGCTGACTACGAGAAGCTCGATCTGTCGCCTCTTCAATGCGTCCCGTACAGCTGACAATCCATAGACCACCGAGTTCCCCGTGACCAGTCTGCGCATGAGATCGTCTACCAGCCTCTTCTCGTAGGTTAGCCTCAGGTCTGAGAGTATGTCCGACGCCTTCTCTATGGCCTCTCTCACCCCCTCTTCTCCAGAATACGAGGTGTCGATGAGGTGGATTTTGTCTTTCAGGGTGTAGTGTAGCTTTGACTCCTTGAGAAAGACTTCCTTGGTTGGGCCTGGGCCGGCTATTATGACTGCCCTCAGGTTTGGATAGCTTAGGAAGATGCTGTTGGCGTGCTCCGCCACTCTATCATAGTATTCTTGGAGAGCCTGCTCTCTAAGCCTCTCGAACCTCCGAGCCGACTGGCCGCCAGCCCTATGTTTCCCGGGAATGCCGCTCGTGTAGGTTCTGATCTCTAGAATCCTGCTACCGCTTAGAACCGCTACAGCAGCCTCCTCGTTGTCTATCGTTATTACTCCGTAAGTATCCTTCTCTTTAAGAAACTCCTTGAGGGGCTCGGTATAGAATTTTGAGTCACATCGGTATAGGAAGAAGTTGATGGGCTCTGGTGGAGCGACATGGTACACCTCTATCTTCTCTGTTCCTTCACCGTTTTGGGGTATGGCGCCGCTGAAAATCACGAGCCCGGTCGGGCCTGGGTCTCTGAAGAGCTTCAGCCTCTGGATAGCGCTCTCAATGGCGTCCATAACGGCCTTCCTCGTTCCCTTCGACTTAATGTTGGAGGCAGTTGCAAGCTCTTGTCTCAGATATCCTATTACCTCGTCAAGCCTCCTACCTGGAGGGATATAGAGGGTCACAAGCTCGGTTCCGCGCCCCTGCCGTGCCTCCAAACTCTCAAGAAACCTCTTGAACTTGTAGCGCTCCACGCTACTCCGCTGCGCTATTCCATTCTCAGACCCCGGGAGATAAGGCAGTGGGTGCATAATTTTAAGTTTCCAGCCTTAGCCATACTTTAATACGTCTCTTTGGCCTGCTTAGGCGGATTGGGCCTCGTGGTAAAGATTGGGGGACACCTTTTTTCTCGTAGCGGTGTGACATCAGTAGATTGGATTAAGGAGGCTTCTGAGGTTTTGAAGAGCTGTCACACCAGCGGGGAGAAGTGGGTATTGGTGGTGGGTGGGGGGGACGCTGCGCGAGGGTTCATCAAGGCTGCTAGGACTCTTGGGGCAAGCGAGACTGTCTGCGACGAAATAGCGATAATGGTGACGAGGATACACGCCAGTTTATTCATTCAGGCGCTGGGTGATGTGTCATACCCTAACGTCGTCGGGTCAGTAGAGGAGCTGAGGAACGCCCTAGTCTCGAGGGATTTAGCGGTTGCTGGTGGATTCTGGCCCGGTCAATCGACCTTCGCTGTGGCTGCTTACTGCGCGGAGACGATAAGGGCACGCAAGATGCTCGTGGCAACCAACGTGGAGGGTATATACGACAAGGATCCGAGAATGTTTAGAGACGCTAGGCTCATTAGTAGGATGACCTATAGTGAGCTAAGGAGGTTGATGGAGGGTTCTCCTCAAACAGCGGGGGAGTACAGAATGGTTGACGCGGTTGGGCTCTCAATATTGGAGAGGAGTAGGATCTCTCTATCAATTATAGATGGGCGCGACCCAAAACGGTTGAGGGAAGCTCTTTCCAAGGGATACGCCGGAACCATCGTGGAGCCGGACTAGCGGGTGAGATTGTTTGGTTATAAATAGGGTGGCGATAGCAGGTGGGGGAGTCGCGGGGAGCTATCTGGCCACACTCCTTGATGGTCATACCGATGTTACAGTCTTCGAGAGACAGAAGAAAGAGAAGTTTCGCGCCATATGCGCCTGGGCGACAAGTAAATACGAGATGAGGCGGCACGCGTCAAGGGCTGGGTTGAGCTTTGACGAGTACATTCTCCACGAGGGGCGCGAGATGCTGGTGCAGCTACCTGATGAGATTATGTCCATTAAGCTTAAGGGATTATGTACGTTCGATAAGAAAAGGCTCATCTTAGATCTTCACAGGAGACTCAAAATCGTTTACGATGTAGATGCCAGGGGGTTAGCGCAGTCCGAGTACGACTTGATAGTCGATGCCACCGGCTTCCACAGAGTCCTTCTCCCAAGGATTCGACGGGACTACTACATACCTACGACCGAATATCTAGTAAGATTCAGAGACCCACCTTTTGACGACTTTTACCTCAAACCCTTCTATAAACTCGCCGGATACCTCTGGTACTTCCCGCTGGAGAAGGGATACGCCCACGTCGGAGCAGGCGACTATCTCAATAGGCAGAGACCCGAGCTCGACGCCTTCACAAAAAAGTACGGAGGTGAGGTAGTGGAGATTGTTGGGAGGCCGGTTAGAATCGCCTCCCCCGCCCAGTGCGAGCCGATATGGTCCGGCAAGGCTGTAGGTGTTGGTGAGTGTATCGGGGCTGTTCACCCAGTAACGGGGGAGGGGATAATCCCTGCGATAGAGTGTGCGAATATTCTTTCCGAGACGCTCGAGCAGGGCCTAGAAAGCTACAGGAGGCGGGTTCTCAGAGACTTCGACGCTTATTACAAGACTTTCATGTTCTTGAGAAAGGTTCACCGAGGAGAGTTCAGCTTCTTACGCGATTTTCATCTTATCCTCTTCCCTTACCTCTATATGAAGAGGAGGGAGGAGAGATTTGGTATGGAGATCCTGCTGAGACAGTGGTTTAAAATTCTGTCCAGCTATATGCGCGCGAGACACTCCCCCGGGGTTCCTTGACGAAGAATTATTTCTATCCCTAGATCAATTTTTCGGGTCGGTTATGGGGAGATCACTGATCAGTGGTAGGCGGCCTGTGAAGGACTACCATACATCCCCAGGGACAAGAATTGATGAGCTTGTCGAGGCGATGGGTCAATCAGGCGGCTTCATGTCTGCTTACTTGGCTGAGGCTGTGAAGATTCTTAGAGAAATGGTGAAGGACGAGGGCTGCATAAGGTGGCTCTCCTTTGTTGGCGCCCTCATCGCAACGGGGGCGAGAGGCGTTTTAGCGAGCTTAATCAAGGACGGCCGCTTCGACTATATTGTCACAACATGTGGAGCACTAGATCACGACATAGCTAGAAACCTCGGTGACTATTACGAGGGGGCTTTTGAGGAGAATGACCTAGAGCTAGAGAGGGAAGGCCTGTACAGGCTTGGCTCGGTCATAATCCCCCAGGAGAACTATGGCTTAGCGATCGAGCGCTTCATGCGGGAGCTGCTAGAGGAGCTCCACCAGAAGGGTCTGAGGGAGCTTGGGAGCATAGAGCTCTGTAGGGAGATCGGGCTCAGGCTCGGGGAGGGCTCGTTCCTTCGAGCTGCCGCTGAGAGAGGGGCTAAAGTTGTGGTTCCGGGACTTATGGACGGAGCCGTGGGTACGCAGCTCTGGATATTCCACACCACGCATAGGGACTTCAGGCTCGACCTCTTCAGAGACTATGACGCACTATCAGAGATCATGTTCAAGGAGGTTAGGAGAGGAGCCCTTATAGTGGGAGGAGGCATAAGCAAACACCATACATTATGGCTGAACCAGTTTGGGGGCGGCCTGGACTACGCGATATACATAACAACGGGGGTGGAGTGGGATGGAAGCCTCACCGGCGCGCCTCTCCGAGAAGCCATAAGCTGGCGAAAAGTGAAGGGCTCGGCCAAGAAGATAACTCTATACGGAGACGCCACAATACTCCTACCGATCCTTGCATCTCAGATAAGGAGTGGGCAGACGACTACTTAAAAACCCAGTTCAGGTCGGGCGGCCCCTCCCTCTTACCGACACGCCCCATCAGAGCATGAGCCACAAATGGAAGAGCGATCGTGGCGTCGCAGAAACACTGAGCGATCAAGCTCTCTGGCCCCTCCTTCCCCCAACTCTTCCCCTCCTCTAAGGTAGCACCTGAGAGCCCACCCCAATGAGGGGCATCTGTAGTGATCTGAGCCGCGAACTTGTGCGGCCTCGTCCTGTGGATATCTCCGCTGAGAAGCAAGTCAACCGCGACCGAGGCTAGCTGTATAACGTCTTTCGGGACACCTCCACCTATGAAGATGGCTGCGCTGTTTGCGTGCCGCGCCTTGATCTTGACTAAGAGTTCGTAGTCCTCGAAATGATCTACAAGTATTCTGAAAGACTCACCGTACCGATATCGGTTGTAAAGATAGGCAACGCCCATGCCTGAGTCGACCAGAGCGGGGGAAAACACGGGGACCCCGCTTCTCCAAGCCTCCGTAAGTATACCCTCGATTCCCCTCGCATTGAGCCACTCTCCCAGCCTATTTAAGAGGGTGGCCGAGTTATAGGTACGAGTCCGGTCAAGGCCGGCTAAGAATTCTGCGAGCATTTTCTCCATCGCTACATAATCTCTCTCCCTGACAAGGACATCGTGGAACCTGTATATGCCTGCCTTCCATAGAGCCGCGTCGTCTAGTCTGGGACTCCCCTTGTAATATTTCGCCCCCATAGCTTCGATGAGGTCTTCGGTTATGTTCGCCCCCGTCGAGACCAATACATCTACAAACCTGTTTCTGATTAGCCACTTGATTATCTCGCTCTGCCCAGCTGTGCTTAGTGAGCCGGCAAGCCCCAGATAAATAACCGTATCACTAGCCCTGCAGGCCTCTTCCCAGACCTTGACAACCTCGCCGAGCGCCCTGCCTTGGAAAGCCGTATTCGACATATCTTCTATGAGTTGACCAATGCTTTTGTTGTCGACTTTGATACTTTTCACCTCTGCGCGGAGGAACCGCTGCTCATCCACTTCTCTAGTCACGCCTGCCTCCTCTCGATGTGAGAATCAATAGAATAAAAACTCAACTCTCCGAGGTTGCCTCGCATGTTTTCACGATGTTCTGGGGTGGGGGCTTTGCCGATGGTTGAGGTGATAGAGCTTACAAAAGTTTTTGGCACGCTAGTGGCCGAAGACCATGTAAGCTTCAGGGTAGCGGAAAGAGAGATCTTCACGAGTCTGTTAGTCTGGTCTTGAGTATCCGTATATCGTTGTCTGCCCTTTTCCCCTGAAGATTACCTCGTTTCCCCACAAGTCCAACTGTATTGGTATGTTTCCGTGTTCTATGCCTAGTATGTGTCTTAGTTTAGATTTCTCCTTCTTTACTACTCCTATCTCCTTCTCTAAGCCCTTAATGTTTGTTAGTGCGTAGTATAGTTCTCGTGGCAGTATTAGTCCCCTTGAAGTCTTTATATATCCTGGCAACAGTTCCTTAGCGCTCTCTATGAAGAATAGTATGTTTCCGTCTATCTCTAAGTCCTTCTCGTATTGTATTGCCCAGTAATACTTGTTATAGAGTATCCTGACCTCTATCTTCCTGCCTCCTCCCTCCGCCTTCTCCATCATCCCCCTCAGGACGGGGTCTGGAGTAATCCTTACGAATGTTTTTAGCTTATAGCGTATCTAGGTTGGGGATGGCCCGATTACTGGGGCCACTACTCTTTATATGCGGAGTCGGTAGAGAGGGTCTCATCCGAGCGGGTGATGGGGATGGAGAGGGAAGAGGTTGGAAGTGGGGATATAGAGAGGTCCCAGTTGGTGGCGAGACCATACGAAGTAAAGACACAGAGTGAGGTGGTGTAGTGAGTGGGTAGATACCTGCCGCTGGAGCTTCGGATCAAGCTGTACAATGATGTTGTTGCTCTTCGGAGAGGTGGGCTGACGTATAGAGGGATTGTCGGGGAGATCTATCGAAGATATGGAGTCAGACTATCCAAGTCTCACATAAGCTACTGGATACGCGGAGCGCATAGCCCATACAACGGAAGAAGGATACCCTCACTAGAACTGTTGAAGCCCTCAGAGGAGTTGGCGTACGTGATAGGTGTGAAGGTTGGCGATGGATATGTTAGCAAGAAAAGCCGCGTCCGCAAATGCTACAACGACGTCATGATAGGTCTTGAGGCTAAAGATAAGGAGTTCATTGAAGAGTTTGATAGATGTCTCGCAAAGGTTCTGGGCAGGAGAGAAATAAGGCCTAGGTACAGGAGATCTTCAGGAAGGTATGTCGTTGAAGTTGAGTCAAAGACGCTCTACGAGCTTCTGAAGAAGCCGGTAGACCTCGAGGATACTGACAAGTTTTACTTAAGCCTTTTGGGATGGTCTCTGGCCATATGCACGTTATTGATGCGGTACTGGGCTCGTTAGCCAGTCTCTTTCGGTTCCATAGGTACTCTCCCGTCGAGAAGCTCTATTCTGTCGTCCTATTCATAGCGGGCCTTAGCTTGAGGGATCTCTCCGAGAGGCTCTCTCTTACAGGTGCGTCAAGGGAATCGGTCAGGATATGGGTTCACAGGTTCTCCTCTATCTTCAGGCCATCCAGAAGGGTTAGGAGGC
>Ga0079998_124278_pt1 | contig 28286 bp, 25 predicted proteins | sample PerSpoBPS_BMetaG_FD_69201 | JGI IMG/M metagenome (GOLD analysis project Ga0079998, IMG submission 69201) | Thermal spring microbial communities from Yellowstone National Park, Wyoming, USA - Perpetual Spouter B (PS_B) MetaG (SPADES assembly)... | ecosystem: Environmental > Aquatic > Thermal... | reverse complement strand
CAAATGGAATAGAGCAAAATAAAATTTATGCAGTTTCTTATGGTGATTCAAGACCATTAACAACTAATTCAACGGAAGAAGGCAGAAGACAAAATAGAAGAATTGAAATTTTGGTTTATTAATGCTATGCTTTAATGCCTTGTCCAATAATTCTAAAATTACGATTATTTCTTTATTTTCCCCACCCGCCCAAAAATAAGCCTTCGGCTTACTTTCGCCCCCTTCAATAAACCCCCGATAAATTCAACAATTTCTTAAAATTTTTATAAGTTATTGATAGTCAATTATTTAACACTATTTATTAGACAAAGCATGGCTTTAAAGCTCCTCATTTTTCGGCAAGGGGGCTTCGCTCCATAACTCTGAAACCATCTATTTCATCATATTTTTCTCACCCTACATTCAAGCCTATGGCTTTGCGAAAACAATTGCCAAGACTGCTGAAATAATAAAAGATGCCAAAATAAATTTTGTAATTCTGCCTTAAGAAATTTTAAAGCTTTACTTTTAGTCCTTTAAAATTTTCGTATGGCAGAAATAAGAAAAGGAATGGCAATTAGATATAAAAATGAACCTTATTTAGTTCTTGATTTTAAACATGTTCATAAAGCAAATGATATTACTACATATTCTTTAAAAGTTAAGCATATAAAAACGGGAAGTGTTTATAATATGACTTTTAAAAGAGATGAGCCATTTGAAGAAATTGAACTTGAAAAACATCAAGGAATTTTTTCTTATAAGCTAAATGATGAAACATTTGTATTTTTTGATAATCAAACTTATGAAGAAGTTCATTTAAATAAATCTGATATTGAAAATGCTCTTGGATATTTAAAAGAAGGTATGGAATTGTTTATATTATATATTGATAATCAAGCGATTGGTATTGAATTACCTAATTTTGTAGAGCTTGAAGTTATTGAAACTGAGCCTAATTTTAAGGGTGATACAGTTGCAGGTGGCGGTAAGCCTGCCAAACTTGAAACAGGCATAATTATAAAAGTCCCTTATTTTATTGAAGTGGGTGATATTATAAAAGTAGATACAAGAGAAGATAAATATGTTGAAAGGGTAGGGAGAAAATGAAATTTGAAGATATTTTAAAAATTATAGAAATTTTTGAAAAAAGCAACTTAACTGAACTTGAAATAAAAATTGATGAGCCTAAATTTAAAATAAAACTTTCAAAAAATAACCAGATTCAAAATCAAGTTATTCAAATTCCGCAAATTCCACAAATTCAAAATTTTCAACCAATTCAAAAGGAAGAAGTTATTAAGGAAGTAAAAGAAGAGAAAAAAGAAAACATTCACATTATTAAATCTCCACTTGTAGGGACATTTTATAGAGCACCTTCGCCTGGTGCTGAGCCATTTGTTAAAGAAGGGGATTTTGTTAAAAAAGGACAAGTTTTATGTATTATTGAAGCTATGAAAGTTATGAATGAGATTGAAAGTGATGTTGATGGTATAGTTGAAAGGATTCTTGTTGAAAATGGAAAACCTGTTGAATATGGTCAAGAGCTATTTATTATTAGGTTAAGTTCTTGATTATCTTAATTCTAATTTTCGCTCTTATTTTAAACTTAATTTTAGTAAAACCTTTATTTTCAAAAATTTTAAGAGCATTAGCTATATTTATTTTAATTTTAATGGTTTTAAATCCAAAAATAACAACTTATGAGGAAAAAAAAGAAAAAATTGCTATTGTCTTTGACTTAACGAAAAGTTCAAAGTGGCTTTTGGAATTTTATAAAAATGTAGATGCGAAGAATTTTGATAAATATGAGCTTGGAGATAGTATTTATAAATTTAAAAATTTTGAGTTTAAATACAACATTACAAATTTAAATGCTTTAAGCTATCTTAAAAATTATGATAAAATTATTTATGTTGGTGATGGCTGGCATAACTATCCATCTGAAATTGATTATAATAGTTTTTTTTCTCCAATTTATGTAATTTATCCAAATGTAAAAACAAATGAAATATCAATAAAAAATTTTATTTATCCAAAAACTATCCAAGTAAATGAAATTTTTCAAGCTTATCTTGAAATTTTCTCAAATAAAGATACAATTATAGATTTTCAAATTGAGCTTGATACAATCATTAAAAAAAATTTAAGTTTGTCAAAAGGAATAAATTCATTTACTTTTATTCTGAAAGCTCCAAATTTTCAAGGAAATTACAAAATCATTTTAAAATTAGCAGATAAAGTAAGACAATATAGTTTAAATGTGAGAAAATCTTCAAAACAGGTTTTAATAAATGTTTATAAAATTACACCTGAAATTGGATTATTAAATAGATTTTTTAAGGAATTGGGATATGATGTTGTTTTAAATTTGAAAAATGAAAAAATTATTGGAAATTTTGAATTAACTATTGGATATGGAAAGGATAATGGCGAGGATTTAGTTTTTATTGATGGTAAGAAAAAATTTGTTAATTTCAAAGGCATAGATAGTATTGTTGATTTTAAGTTAGATGAGTTTATTATTAGTCCTATTAGCGGAATATATAATAATAGAGTTTTTGTTTTAACTAATGAGCTTTGGAAAATCGGAAGATTTGATTTTTTAGAATATAAAAATTTATTATTGCCGATTATAAACACTGCTTTAAACTTAAAGCCAAGGATAAATGTTGAATATCATGTAGTTTTCAATAAAGCATATTTAAAAGTTAGCTCAAATAATCCAAATGTTAAATTTTATTTAAATAACAAAGAAATTCCAAGCTATAATACCATTAAATTTTCTAAACCTGAAACCTTAATCCTAAATGCTTATTTAAACTCAAGAAAAATCTATGAGAATAAAATCACATTAATTCCCGATACACTTGGATTTGAAAATGAGGAAGGAATAGATAGCCTAACACTTGCTAATATCGTTAATAGAACAGGTGGAAAATTTATAAAAAGCATAAATGATATTAAATTTGAAAAAAATAAAGTTCAAAGAGAAATTTTTAATAATTTGTTCTTTGGATTTTTAGTTATTTTTTTGATTTTAATTGATTTTGTGTTAAGAAGATTTTTCGGTTTCAGATAATTCTCTTACATAAGGTAAATATCTAAATTTTTCCGAAAAGTCAAGTCCATAACCTACAAGAAATTTATCAGGGACAATAAAACCTACATAATCCGCTTTTATATCAACCTTCCTTCTTTCAACTTTATCAAGCAAAACAACTAATTTAAGAGATTTTGGATTTCTTGAAAGAAATAATTCTTTTATATATTTAAGTGTTAAGCCTGTGTCAAGTATATCTTCAACAATAATAACATCTTTATTTGTTATATCAATAGAGGTATCAAGCTCAATTCTAACAATTCCAGAACTTTCCGTAGATTGTCCGTATGATGAAACTTTTATAAAATCTATCTTAGATGGAATTTTTATTTCTCTCATAAGATCTGCTAAAAATACAAATGCCCCTTTTAATACACCAATTAAAATTATTTCATCACAATTTTTATAATCTTCATTTATTTTTCTTGCAATTTCCTTAACCTTCTTTTTTATTTCCTCTTCTGTTATTATGAACATAGTGAAAATTTTAAAGGGGCAAAAGCCCCCTACTTTACAACAATTTTAAACTTCTCATTATCTAATTTAATGATATAAATTCCATCTTTTAATTTAATTCTTCTCTTCCCTTCAAATTCATCCCTATAAACTACTTTACCAAGGACATCATAAATATAAACTTCTTTCTTCTTCATTAAATTTATCTCAATATAATTCCTTTGAGATTTTATTTCATATTCACACGATTTAATATATTCATAATTTAAAATTGGTGTAATTTGACAGGAATTTGTAATATTTAAAGCGAATGAATAAGGAGTTAAGTCTAAATTATTAAGTGTAAAATTAACATTTATAATTGTTGGTGTTTCATTTACAATAGTTGGTGTAAAATTATAGATATTAGGAGTAATTGTTGGTTGGGTGCAATGATCTATTAAGTTAGGATTTGTATCTTCTCTAATGATAGCAAATCCTTGTGTTTGATCAACACCTCCTGTGCTTAAATATGTTAGTAAATAGAATTTCCCTTGTCCAATAGGTATTATACCTTTTGCCATATTTGATAATCCCGTGGGAGGCGTATTCCAATAGCGAATATAAATTACATTACCATTACCATCAATTTTTAAAACTAATGGATAACTTGTGGTGCTAGTTTCTATATATCCAGAAACTAAAAAGTTTCCATCTATATCTTTCGTAATGTTAAATGCTCTTGAATTTCCTAAATTGAATTGATATCGCTTTGCCCACATAAAATTCCCATTAAAGTCTATTTTATAAATCATAATATGATGAGGTCTAGGACAGCAGCCACTACCACTCATATAAAGCCCTGCTATTAAAAGTCCATTTATATCTCTTATAATTTTGTATGGCAAAAATTGAAAACCAAAATTTATAAATTTAGAACTTATAAAATTTCCAAGTGTATCTAAAATAATTATTCTTGAATGGTGATATGTCCCATCCCAGAAAAAGCAGCTGATGAATAGCTTATCTCCTACAAGTTCCATACTCGTGCATCTGTTATCAGAGCCAACAGAAACTAACTTTTGATAAATAACATTTCCATTTATATCAATTTTGATAATTCCAGAATATTGACTATTACAACCATCTTTATGAGCCATAAGTATGAATGTATTAGGAGATGTTTGGACAATATCCATAAAAGTTCCATAAGTGCAAGTTTGGGAGGAAAAGCTTTTTGACCAAACGAAACTTTGTGTTTTAACATTAAATAATCCAAAGAAATTACAATTTCGTGAAGAGCATTCGAAGCTTCTTAAACCATGTCCTCCTGACACAAGCACAAGACTATCATTTACTTTTAACATTTGAGTAATACCTAAATTTGGAAGATTATGATTAAAAGCCTTATACCATTTAACATTTAATGAAGAATCTACTGCTATAAGAAATGGTGTCATTTTTCCATTGTTATGAAATGTCCCAAAGATATATAGTGTATCATTCATCTTTACAGATGCTATTCTATGACAAGTAACACATCCTGTTGAGTTATAGCTCATATATATAATTTTACTTGTTTGAGCATATGCTAGGCTTATAAAAAAGGTTATTGTTATTATTAACCTTAACATACTTTCACCTCCTTAAGGTTTTATTCGTCATAGCTAAAATTTTAAAGCATTGCTTTGTCCAATAAATGCCTTGTCCAATAATTCTAAAACTATTTATTTTTCTATATTTTCCCACCCACCCCAAAAATAAGGCTTCGCCTTATAAATACCCCATTTTTTGACTTGGGGGGCTTCGCCCCCCTTAAATTCCCCCAAAAAACAATAATTTCCTGAAATTTTTATAAGTTTTTGATAATCAATTACTTAATACCATTTATTGGACAAAGCATCCAATAAATAGTGTTAAATAATTGACTATCAATAACTTATAAAAATTTTAAGAAATTGTTGAATTTATCGGGGGTTTATTGAAGGGGGCGAAAGCAAGCCGAAGGCTTATTTTTGGGCGGGTGGGAAAATAAAGAAATAATCGTAATTTTAGAATTATTGGACAAGGCATTAAAGCCGATTTTTTATGCTTTAAAATTTTGAAAATGAATAAAAGAAAAATTTCTGATTTGAGATGCTCATTTTGTGGCAGGAGTGAAAGAGAAGCTGGAAGGTTAGTTGGCGGAAATTTTGCTTATATTTGTAGAGATTGTATAGAACTTGCTTATGAAATTATAAATGATGAGGAACTTGAATTAGAAGAAATGAACTATAATTTACCAAAGCCTTCTGAAATAAAAGCATTTTTAGATGAATATATTATTGGTCAAGAAAAAGCAAAAAAAATTATATCAGTAGCAGTTTATAACCATTATAAGCGAATTAAATTCAAAAATAAATTTAAAGATGTTGAAATTGAAAAGTCAAATATACTTATGATTGGACCAACAGGTGTTGGAAAAACACTTATGGCAAAAACACTTTCCAAACTATTAAAAGTTCCATTTGCTATTTATGACGCAACGCCATTAACTGAGGCAGGATATGTTGGAGAAGATGTTGAGAATGTTCTTTTAAGACTTGTTCAAAATGCTAATTATAATTTGAAAATGGCAGAAATAGGAATCGTTTATCTTGATGAATTTGACAAACTTTCAAGAAAAAGTGATAATCCATCAATTACAAGAGATGTTGGTGGAGAAGGTGTTCAACAAGCACTACTTAAAATTGTTGAAGGAACAATTGCAAATATACCACCACAAGGTGGAAGAAAGCATCCTGAACAAAGTTATATTCAACTTGATACAACTAACATTTTATTTATGATGGGTGGCTCATTTGAGGGACTTTCAGAAATTATAAAATCAAGACTTGGTAAGAAACAAATTGGATTTATGGCAAATTTAAATAAAGTTTCAGATACTCAGATATTGCACTATGTTGAACCAGAAGACTTAATAAAATATGGTATTATTCCAGAAATGGTTGGAAGATTACCAGTAATTGCAGTTTTTGATCCATTAGATGTAGGAACACTTGAAAGAATCCTAAAAGAACCTAAAAATGCCTTAATTAAGCAATATCAAAAACTTTTTGAAATGGAAGGTATAGAGCTTGTTTTTACTGATGATGCTATAAGAAGGATAGCAGAGATTTCTTATAATAAGAAAGTTGGAGCAAGAGGACTTAGAGCGATCGTTGAAGATGTACTTATGGAATGGATGTACAAAATTCCAAGTATGAAAGGTGTAAGAAGAATTATAATAACAAGAGAAGTTATTGATAAAGATAACGAGCCAATTATAGAAGCAGCTTGAAAGCAATTTTAATATCTCTAATAAGAAATAGTAAAGATAGATGGAAAGGATTAGATAGACTTGAAGAACTTGAAGAACTTGCCAAATCTGCTGAATTTGAAGTTTTTGAAAAATTTATTCAAATAAGGGAAAAGCCTGATCCTGCTTACTTAATAGGTAAAGGAAAAGTTCTTGAATTAAAGAAAATATGTGATGAATATAAAATTCCTGTCATTATTTTTGATAATGATTTAACACCAATTCAAAAAAGAAATATAGAAAAAGCAACGAATAAAAAAATTATAGATAGAACTGAGTTAATAATTGAGATATTTAGAAGAAGAGCAAGAACATCAGAAGCAAAAATTCAAGTTGAAATAGCATATTGGCAATATCAATTAACTCATCTTGTAGGTTTAAGTAAAGAAATTTCACTTTCAAGATTGGCAGGTGTTGTAGGAACAAGAGGACCTGGTGAGCAATTACTTGAAAATGAAAGAAGAAGAATTAAAGAAAGAATAAGACATTTACAAAGAAAACTAAAAGATATAGAAAGAACGAAAGAAATTCAAAAGGAAAGTAGAAGAGAGTTTATAAAAATTTCACTTGTTGGATATACAAATGTTGGAAAATCAACGATTATGAACTTATTAACAAAATCAAATGTTTATGTAGATGATAAACTATTTGCTACATTGGATGCTACTACGAGAAGTTTAAAAATTGAAGGAATTCCATATAAAGTTGTCCTTTCAGATACAGTAGGATTTATAAGGGATTTACCACCAAATTTAATTGCTTCATTTAAAGCAACATTATCCGTTATTGAAGATGCAGATTTAATTTTACATGTTGTTGATATTTCTCATCCTATGGTAAATGAGCATATTGAAACTGTTGAAAAAATTTTATCAGATATGGGGCTTGGAGAAAAACCAAAAATAATGGTATTTAATAAGATAGATTTGATTATTGATAAAAATCAGATATATAGGTTTAAAGAAAAATTTTCAGATAGTGTTTTTATTTCTGCGAAATTGAAAATAGGCATAGAAAATTTATTAGAAAAAATTAAAGAAATGATATTAAGACAATTTTTAGAATTTGAAATCACAACGGAAAACTACGAGCTATATTCAAAAATTAGAAAATTTGCCCTAGTTGAAGAAGAAGAAATGTTAGATGGGAAAATAAGGATAAAAGGAATAATTCATAAAAGGTTTTATAATTATGTTAATGGTAATAATAGTTGACCTAAAAAATATAGAAAATTACTTAAAAACTCGTCAAATTGATTTAGCAATTTTAGAGCTTAAAAATTTAAAAACTGAGCAAGAATTCACAAAAGCTTATTATTTATTTTTAAAATACAATTTAGATGAATTTGTTGTAATTAAGATGGCAAGAGAAGTTCTAAAAAATGAAAACATTATGATAAATGAAGCATTTGAATACTATTATAAAAAAGATGATATTGAAAATGCATTATTTGAGCTTTCAAAATCAAGAGATGAAAATTATATTTTTTATCAAATGTTGAGGCTTTATAGTAGTTATGGCAATAAAATATATAAATATATTGAAAAGTATAGAGGAAATTATGTTTTTAGAAAAGCAATTTTTAGATTTTTAGTTAATGATAGTAAGCTTGATATAGCTTTGAAATATGCTAATGATATTTCAGATAGTTTAATTGTCGCAAATAGTTATTATGAAAATGGAAATTATAACAAAGTAATAGAAATTTTGAAAAATAAAAATGATAAATTTTCAAGGAGATTATATGGACTTTCACTTTATAAAGTTGGTAATTATGAGGAAGCATCAAGAATTCTTGAGGAATTAGAGCCTGAAACATCTGCTATAAGCTATATGAAAATTGGAAAATATGAAAAAGCAATTAAACTAACAAAAGACACATCCAAAATTATAACTTCTTTATTTGAAATGAAAAAATATAAAGATGTTATAAAATTCTGCTCTAAGGACTTTTATAAAGAATGCTTTTTATCTTATTTATATACACAAAGCCCCGAAAGTGTTGTAAATTATTTTAAAAGAACATTTCCAAAAGCAAGGAATATAGATAATGATATAGCACTTTATATAGAAATTTTAAATACATTTGATTTAGAAACTGCTTTAAATTTTTTTTATATACTCAAAGGTGAAAAGAAAGAAATTCAAGATAAAAATCTTGAAAATTTAGCTTATGCTATTTATTTTGAAAGGAAAAATAATTTAGTTTTAGCTAAAAATTATTATGAAAAAATTTCAGATAATAGTTGGATTAAGCCATTCGCATTATATAAACTTTATGAAATAACAAAAATTAGCACTTATAAAGATAAATTAATTGAGAATTATCCAAATTCTGTTTATTCGGAAATTGTAAGAGACAAATGAGCTTTCTATTTAGAAAAAAATCTTTGAATGAAGCATTATCTGAAATTGAAAGTTCTAAATTAAATAAAGTTTTAAATGTTTTTGATTTAACATTCTTTGGAATTGGTGCTATTATTGGAGCAGGGATTTTTGCTCTTGTTGGAACAGCAAGTTCTTTTGCTGGTCCCTCAATAATTTTATCATTTATAATAGCAAGTTTAGTTTGTTTATTTTCAGCTTTAAGTTATGCTGAATTAACTTCATCAATTCCAATATCAGGAAGTGCTTATACTTATTCTTATATAGCATTTGGCGAATTTATTGCATTTTTAGTGGGTTGGAATTTAATTTTAGAATATCTTGTTGGAAATATAGCAGTTGCAACAAGTTGGTCTGCTTATTTTATTTCTCTTCTTGAAAATTTTCACATTCATATTCCAAATTATCTCTTAAAACCTTTTAATGTTCCTGCTTTCTTTATAGTTTTTTTTATTACAATTTTATTACTGATTGGTATTAAAGAAAGTGCTAAATTTAATAATTTTTTAGTAATTTTAAAAGTTTTAATTTTATTATTTTTTGTTTTTGTTGGTATTTGGTTTATAAAACCTCAACATTATAAGCCTTTTATGCCAAATGGTTTTAGTGGAACATTAACAGGTGCAGGACTTATATTTTTTGCTTATATAGGTTTTGATGCGATTTCAACACTTTCTGAGGAAACAAAAAATCCTAAAAAACATTTACCAATTAGTATTATTTTATCACTTGTTATATCAACAATTATTTACATTTTAACAGCTTTTGTTTTAATAGGTATATCAAATTATAAGAATTTGAATGTTGCTGACCCTTTATCAAAAGTTTTAAATGATATAAATTTAAATTGGGCAGGCTCAATTTTAGCTATTGGTGCTTTAATTTCAACAACAACAGTTTTATTAACATTTCAAGCAGGACAACCAAGAATTTTTTTTGCTATGTCAAGAGATAAATTTATTCCAAAATTCTTTTCATATATTCATCCAAAATTTAAAACACCTTTTATTTCTATAATTATATGTGGTTTAATAGTTGGTATATTTTCTGCTATTTCAGATATTTCAGTAGTCGCAGAACTTACAAATATAGGAACATTATTTACATTTTTCATAATAAATTTAGGTGTTTTGTATTTAAAAATTAAAAAACAAATAAATCCACCTTTTAAAACGCCTTTATTTCCATCTTTTCAAATCCTTGGAGCTATTAGTTGCTTAATTCTTATGTTAAGTCTTCCTAAAATTACTTGGTTTAGATTTATTCTTTGGTTGATTGTAGGTATTATAATTTACTTTATAAGTTTAGTTTTAAGAAAAAAAGCTGTTTAGAAAAGTTCCCTTTAAAATTTCATTATGAATGAAATTGCTACAAATAAAGATCTAAAAATTCTATACTATAAGAAAATTGATCAAAAATTTAATGCTTTGATTATCACCATTATAATCCAAGCTTTGGCAATTATAGGAACTTTAATTGGTATTTTTATAATAATTTAAAAGTTTTTTTACAAAATCATTAACAACAACATATTTTTCTCTTAACCAATCCAAATTGTTTAAATACCAATTGATGGTTATTTTTAAACCTTCATCAATTTTAATTTTTGGAGAAAATCCCATTTCTTTTATCTTATCATAATTTAATGAATATCTGAAATCATGTGATGGTCTGTCATTTGTAAATTCAATTAAGCTATAAGGTTTTTTAAGATAGTCTAAAATTTTTTTAACAATTTCCAAATTTTCATATTCTTCATCTGAACCAATGTTGTAAATTTCTCCAATTTTTCCATAATTCAAAATGATTTTTAAAGCATTTGTAAAGTCTTCAACATATAACCAACTCCTTCTTTGTTTTCCATTTCCATATATTGGAATTTTTTCATTATTTATTGCTTTTAGAATTACAAGAGGAATTAATTTTTCAGGATATTGAAAAGGACCATAATTATTAGTAGGTCTTAATATAATTGATGGAACTTTATATGTTTTATAATATGTCCTAACTAATAAATCGCAACTTGCTTTTGAAAAGGAATAAGGAGAATTAGGCAGTAATGGACTATTTTCAAAAAATGAGCCTTCAATAATTTCACCATAAACTTCATCAGTTGATATATGAATGAACTTTTCAATTTTTAAATCTCTTAGACATTCAAGCAAATTAAATGTTCCAATAATATTATTTTCTATAAAATCCCTTGGAAATAATATGCTTCTGTCAACATGTGTTAAACTTGCTAAATGAATAACGATATTTGGTTTTTTATCATTTAAAAATTTTCTTAATTCTTCAAAATTTTTCAAATCTAACTTTCTAAATTCAATTTTATTTAAAACATCCTCAATTCTCTTTATATCTCCTGAATATTCAAGATTATCAATTACAATAATATCAAAGTTTTCATTTAATAAGCTTTTAACAACAAAACTTCCCATAAATCCAGCGCCACCTGTTATAAGAATTTTCATAGTTTATAAACTTTATATGTTATTTTTTGTTTTATTGGAAAATTCAAGTCTAAAAAATCTGTAAAAATAATTAATGTTTTAATTTGCTCTGAAATTAAATGCTCTATAACTTTCAAAAATCCAAAAATTTTCAATTTTTCATCTTCAACAACATAATGCCATAAATATGCTTTTGACCTATAAACAAAAACAATAAAATAAAATTCATTTTCAATTGTAAATATCCTCAAAAAATTATTTGTTTTACAAATTGATAGTAAATCTGAAATGAAAATTTGAAAGCTTTGAGGAAGTAAATAAATTTTCGTTTTTATAAATAAATCGTAAAAATCAAATTCGTCAATTTTTTTAAATTCATATTGTTTTGAAAGCTTTTTTAAAATTTTAATAATTTCATCATGTTTTTTTGATTTATAAATAATTTCATCAAGTATCTTAGGAAGCTCTAAATAATAAATTTTTGAAAACATTTCCTTTTGAGCATTAAACTGCTCACAAACAATTTTTATTGTTGGACTATCTTCCAAAATCGGAAATAGAGAAAATTTTTTTTCTTTTAAAATGTTAAAAATAAATTCCTTTCTATATTTATTATCAACGATAAAATCTTGGTATGGATGAACATTTTCATAAGTGGGAAATTGATAGTAATTTTCTTCAATTTTTAAAGCACAAATTCCAACAAGCTCATTATCTTGAAAATATCCATAAAATTCACAAAATTCATCTTTTAATATATCATAAAGTGGTAATTGAAAAAATGGGGATAAAATAAAATCATCATTTGAAAGTTTTTCAAAATTCTTAAAATTTGAATAAATTTCTTCAATTTTTATAATCCTAATCAAGTTTAAAAATTTTAAAGCTCTGGATATTTTGCAATAATTAATTCCTTTGTTTTCTTAATATGACTTTTTCTTAGTTTTCTATTTTTACCAATTCGTGTTTCACCTTGACCAAGTGTATAATGAACATCAATTTCAATTATTTCATCACAAAAACTATACCATCTCTTTATAGTTTCAGAGTAATTATAAGAAAGGATAAATCCTCCTTTATGTTTAAATAGTAAATTTCTAAGTTCTTTATGGTCAAAATTTTTATGGTGAATTGGAAAATTTCTATTTGGATATAGTCCTCTAAACACTTCACTATCTTCTCCTAAATAATATGGTGGGTCGCAATATAAAAAATCATTATTATATTTTTTAATAACATTTTCAAAGGTATCACATTCAACCCATAAATTCTTAACATTGAAGTTTAGAACTCTTTCTATCATTTTTTTATAAACCTTTTCATTAGCATAAACAGAAGACATCCAACCAAGAAACATAGGTCCATAAGACAAATTATGGTTGAAAAAATAATAACCTGCTAATGTTATTTTATCTAATTCCAACTTTCCTTGCCAATAAAGACGAAGCTTTTCTTTTACAAATTTATAAGTTTCTTTATCAGGTCTAAGCCTTTTTAAAAATTCATGTAATTCTTTTGGATGCTTAATTTGAACTTGCCAATAATTAACTAATATATCAAATATATCAAAACCCAAAACAGGTATCCCCAATTCTTTTGAAACAGCTATTTCAACTGAACCACCACCAAAAAATGGAGAAATAAGCCTTTCTACTTTTGGAAGCTTGCTAACAACATAACCAACAGCCCAAGATTTTCCACCCATATATCTTAAAGGAGAACCAAGGTACCTTTTAAAGGAACCATTAGAACTTTTTAATTTTGATAAAAACTTTTGCTTTTTATATTCAAACTCATCATTAAATAAAGAAAAGAGGTCTAACTGAATTTTCATTTTTTTCTAACTTCCCTTTGGTAAATGTTATACAATTTTTCTAAATTTTCAGGATAAGGCTTTTTGTTTTCTTGAAAATTCCAAGCAGGGTATTTTCCTAACAATTTTTTAAATTCTTCTAAACATTTTTCTTCAAAAATTTTATATTCGGATATCTGAATATCCTCTTCACCACTATCACTAAAAAATGGCTTATATTTTACATTACAACTAGGTAAAAATGTAAAATACATCTCTATTTTGATATATGGATTTAAAGTTAAATTTCCTGCTATTAGTAAATGTATTATAAACCTTGGTCTTCCTGGACTACCTGTTAAGGCATTTTTATAAAAACTTATCGTTCCTCTTATACCTCCTCTATTTATACTTCAACCTATTTTTACTATCTCTTCATTTATTGTAATGAAATAAATTCTTGCCCGCTCATCACTTAAAATTTCTCTTTTTATATTTTCTTCATAATTAAACCTTATTATATTTCCCATTCTTTGAATTATCCAATTTTCAAAAGCATTATTAATAATGTCTATTTCATCTTTGTAGTTTATTCTTTTATCTTTGTGCAATTTTTCCCATTCTTCTCTCAAAACAAAATTGCCAGCTCTAATTATTTCATAGTTTCTTATATTATTTATTTTAATTACTTTCACTTCTAAAATTTTAAAGTTTGTCTGATTAAAAAAGTATCCTTTAAAATTTTCTTATGGCAAGAAAATGTGAAATATGTGGTAAAGATGTTGTACTTGGAAATAGATTTAGCCATTCAAATAAGAAGAATTCAAGAAAACTTAAGCCAAACTTACATAAAATTACAGTTATTGTAAATGGGCGTAAAAGAAAAGTTAATGTCTGTACCAAGTGTTCAAGAAAATTGCCAAGGCAAATAATTTTTACTATTGAACTACCTTCTAAAATCGGAAATAAAGAAAATTTTTTCTTTTAAAATGTTAAAAATAAATTCCTTATTTGAAAGTTTTTCAAAATCAAGTTTAAAAATTTTAAAGTATCCTTTAAAATTTTCGTATGGCAAGAAAGTGTGAAATATGTGGTAAAGGTGTTGTATTTGGAAATAGAGTTAGCCACTCAAATAAGAAGAGTTCAAGAAAATTTAAACCGAACTTACATAAAATTACAGCTATTGTAAATGGGAGTAAAAGAAAAGTTAAGGTCTGTACCAAGTGTTTAAGAAAATTGCCAAGGGCTTAATTGCCCTTCTTTCACTTCTTTTAATTATTATAGGGATTTCAATTTTTTATTTTTTTCAAAATTTAGATAAATTTTTAAGCAATTTAATAGAAAAAAAATTAGGAAAACCACTTACATATAAAACACTTTCAATAAGCTTAAAAGAAATTTCAATATCCAATTTTGAAATTCCAACAATTTTAAAAGGTGATTCTCTAAAAATAAAATTTTCCATTTCCGAACTATTAAGAAGAAAAACAATTTATAAAATTTCAGCTTATAATGTTGTTTTTAATGTTGATAGCTTTGAAAATAATTTAAAAAGAGATACATCAGGAGTATCCTCTGAAAGCTCATTTGAAAAATTTGAAATAAGAAACATTGAATTTAACAAAATACATTTAATAGTTAATAATTTAAATATAAATGCCCAAAAAATTTATTCAAGTATAAAATCAGATGGAAAAGCAATTTTAATAAAATTAAATGCCTACAATTTATCTGAAAATAAAACAATTCATCAAAATTTAGATAGCTTAAATTCACAAATAAAAATTTACTCTGATAGTATTTTTACAATTTCTGATTTATATGCTGATAGTTTAAGAGCTGAGAAATTAAACTTTGAATTTTTCCCGAATGAAAAAGTTATTATTTTAAATTCAAAATTTATAAAATTTAAGACATTTAACTTTTATAATATCATTAGCAAAATTGAAACAGAAAGTTTAAAGTTATTTAGCGTTGGAGATAGCTTGACATTTGAAAGTAATAGAATTTACAATTTCAATATCAGCTTAAAGTTTAAGAATGATACAATTTTTATATATGAAGGAAAATTTAATTTTCTTAATGGAAAAATTTTATTAAGTGGTTTTGTTTTTGATACAAGCTTTAATATAAATGCGAAAATATCAAAATTAAAGCCTGATAAAGTTATTGAAATTACAGGAAATTTTAACATTTATGGTAATTTCAATAGTAATTTGAATATAACATTTAGCAATACGAAAGTTATTTATGATACTTTCAATTTTGAAAATTTAAGTGGAACAATATATTCAAAGAATTACAAAAATTTTGAAATTTCAAAACTCATAATAAATGATAAAAATGTGGTTGGTGAAATTGTTGGCAGTTATAATTTAGAGAAACAAAAAGGGAATTTAAATTTAAATTTAAGTTATATAAATTTAGGGAAATTTAACAATTTTATAAAAGGCTCTTGTAATTTTCTTGGAAATTTAAAAATTGAAAAAAATCATTTTGAAATTTTTGGTGATGGTAATTTTTCTAAATTGTCTTATGAAAATTATCATCTTGAAAGTGGCATTTATAAAATTCATTTAATTGATAGTTTCATTAATTTTCAAACAAAATTATTAAGTTTAAAAACAAACGATAGTTTAATTTTAGATAGCTCATATATTTTCTTTAAAAAACATCAAGATGAAGGTGATTTTTCAATAATTGCTTTTAGTAAATATGGAAAATTAAATGTTTTTGGAAATATCATTTTAAAAGATACAATAAAATCAAATTTCAATTTCGTTTTTCTAAATGGTGATACAATAATTAAGTTTGAAGATGGATTATTTGAAAGTTATAAAAATTATAATTATTTAAAAGCGAGAAATGAAAATATAATTTTTGAATTGGTTTTGGATAGCCAAAATGTTGATTTAACTTTTATTAGCTCAAATTTTGATTATGAAAAGTTATTAAAAGTTTTTAAAATTGATAGTGTTAGATTTGATGGATATGTTGCTTTGAGAATTAAAGGGGACTTATCAAATCCAAAACTATTCTTGAATATAGATTTAAATAATGCTCAATTTAAAAAATTTTTATTTAATGAGTTATATTCTTCAATTTATTATTATGATAAGCAAATAAATGTTGATTACTTTAAAATTTCTGATAAAAATGGGACATTTGAAGGTAATTTAATTTTATCATCAGTTTTAAAATTAAATCCATTTTCCATAACACTTGAAGAAGGTAATATAAGTGGGGAAGTTTCGTTTAATGGATTTCCTGTTGATATTATTGAGCCTTTTTTATTTCCTAATGTTGTTATTGATGAAGGTTATATTGAAGGAAAAGCAAAAATTTCAGGCTCTTTAACTTCACCATCACTTTCAGGAAATGCTAAAATTCATTCAAAGAATTTGGCTTTTACACCCTTTGAAATTGAATTTAAAAGTTTAGATGGCTCATTAACTTTTTATAAAAATACTATTAAAGTTAATGACTTTATATTAAATAATTCCAAATCTGGAATTTTGAAAATAAATGGTTTTATTGTTTTTTCAAATAAGTTTAAAGATATAAATTTTGATTTAACGATGGAAATGAGTAAATTTTATTTTTCTTTGGATGATTGGACAGAATTCTTTATAAGTGGTTTTTTGAAATTATCAGGCAAGTTTCCAAGTTTAAGTATTGAAGGTAATTTGAATATTGATCAAGGGTATGTAAATTATCCTGTTGGATATAAGGCAAAAAATCAATCAGAAGCACCAAATCCTTTAAGATATTATATAACAATAACTGCCAATAGAAGAATTTTTTTCAGTAATGAGCTTGTTGATGCGGAATTGTCAGCGAACTTAATTCTACAAAAAACAAGTGATGTTGGACAATACTTTGAAGGTTCTTTTAACATTATAAAAGGAAATGTTTATTTATACACATTAAATAAAAATTTTAAGATAATTGAAGGAAAAATAAATGTTGTGAGAAATGAGATAAATCTTGATATAATTGGTGAAGCGGAAATTTATGATGATACAATTACTGCTCATGTTATGGGAACACTTGAAAATCCATATTTTGAATTGTTTTCAAAAAAGGGTAGAAGTCAATTTGAAATTTTAAATTTAGTTTTAAGTGGGGGATTTAGTGAGAGAGGTATAAATTTAGCTCAACAAGTTCTAACAAGAAATATAAGAAAAAAATTCAATTTTGATGAATTAACATTCACACCTATTGGAAATAATGCTCTTATAACACTTGGAAGTTATATAACTGAAAAATTATATTTAAAGTTAAGTACAGATATTCAAAATCCAGATGCTTACAATTTAAGAGTTCAATACTTTTTAAAACCAAATTTATCTGCTTTTGGTGAAAGAAAAGAAAATACTTATACAATTGGTATTGGTTATCGTTTGAAGTTTTAAAAGGCACTTTAAAATTTATCCTTGACAAAACAACCCTTTAAAATTTTTATAATTCTATCAACTATAATTATTTTATTGATATTTTTAATTTTTGCTTTACAAACAAAAAAACCTGAAAATTCAGAATTGATAAGAAAATCAGCTTATTTTAAACTGCCAAGAATTGATAATTTAAATGATAGTTTAAGTCTAGATGATTTTAAAGGAAAGATAATAATTCTAAATTTTTGGGCAAGTTGGTGTGAGCCTTGTAAAGAAGAAGCAAATGAACTTAATAAAATATATGATAACTTAAAAGATAGTGTTATTTTAATTGGCATTAACATATGGGATAAGAGAGAAAATGCTCTTAAATTTATTAGAGATTACAATTTAAAGTTCTTAAACTTATATTCCAAAGATAGTCCAATAAGTGTAGATTATGGAATAACAGGTGTTCCAGAAACAATTATAATAGACAAACAAGGCAATATCATTCATCATTTCAAAGGTCCTATAAACTACAATTTAATAAGTAATATCTTAATCAAATATCTTTATAAAAATCCTTGATTTAGTTGGACAAAATGTTTAAGTGATTGATAATCAGCAACTTATCAAAATTTTAGGAAATTATTTATTTTACGGGGGACTTTAAGGGGGCGAAGACCCCAAGTCAAAAAATGGGCTTTTTTAAAGCGGAAGGCTTGATTCCAGGGTGGGTGGTAAAACATAGAAAAATAAACAATTCCAAAATTATTAGACAATCCATTTAATAACCGCTTTGTCCAATAAATAGTGTTAAGTGGTTGATAATCAATAAGTTATGAAAATTTTAAAAAATTATAGCTTTTATTGGGGGGGTTTGTTAGGGGGCGAAAGCCCCCTGCCGAAAAATGGGTATTTTTAAGCCGAAGGCTTATTTATAGGGTGGGCGGGGAAAATATAATAAAATAAATAATTTCAGAATTATTGGACAAGACAAATAACAACTGCTTTAAAATTTTAAAATCTATGAGATTAGAAAAAATAAGAAGTGATTTTCCATTTTTGAAGAATAACTTTATATATTTTGATAATGCTGCAAGCACACAAAAACCAAGCATTGTAATAGAAAAAATTAAAGAAATATATGAAAATTTTTATGCTAATGTTCATAGAGGTGTTTATAAAATTTCAGCAAAAATTACAGATGAATATGAGAATTCAAGAGAAAAAATAGCAAAATTCATAAATGCTAATTCAGATGAAATAATTTTTGTTAGAAATGCAACGGAAGGAATAAATTTATGCTCTTATATTCTTTCTGATTATATAAATGAAAATGATGAAATTGTTATTACAATATCAGAGCATCATTCAAATTTAGTTCCATGGCAACAACTTGCCATTAGAAAAAAAGCTAAATTAAAGTACATTGATGTTTATAATGATGGAAGATTAAATTTAGAAAATTTAGAAGAAATAATAACTGAAAGAACTAAAATTTTAGCAATTGGGCATGCTTCAAATATAACAGGAATTATTCAACCTATTGAAAAAGTTATAAACTTCGCAAGAAAATTTAAAGACATCTTTATTATTGTTGATGCTTGTCAAAGTGTTCCTCATATTAAGGTAGATGTAAAGAAATTAAATTGTGATTTTTTAGCATTTTCAGCACATAAAATGCTTGGTCCAACAGGTATTGGTGTTTTATGGGCAAGGAAAGATTTATTAGAAAAATTACCTCCATTTTTATTTGGTGGAGATATGATAGAAAATGTTGATTTATTTCATACAACATTTAATAAATTACCTTATAAATATGAAGCGGGAACACCTAACTTTGTAGATGCTATTGCTTTTGGCTATGCCATTGATTATTTAAATGAAATTGGAATTGAAAATATATACGAGCATGAGCAAAAACTTTTAAAATATATGTTAGAAAACATCTTAAATTTAGATTTTATTGAATTATATGGTCCAAAAGATACAAAAGATAGATTATGTATTGTTGCTTTTAATGTCAAAAACATTCACCCTCATGATGTGGCGAGTTATTTAGATTATAAAAATATATTTGTAAGAAGTGGTCATCATTGTGCTCAACCCCTTTTAAGAAGACTAAAAGCAAATAATACGGTTAGAGCAAGCTTATATTTATATAATACACTTGAAGAGATAGATAAATTTTTAGAAGCATTAAAAGAGATAAGAAATTATATTTTTTAAATTACCCTTTAAAATTTTCAAGCTATGGCATATGTGATAACGCAACCTTGTATAGGAACAAAGAGTGGGGAGTGTGTTCAAGTTTGTCCCGTTGATGCTATACATCCAAGAAAAGATGAGAATTGGGATGAGACTAGCCAACTTTACATAGACCCTAATACTTGTATAGATTGTGGTGCTTGTGCTTCTGTATGTCCTGTTAGTGCTATATATCAAGAGAATGATGTTCCAGCTGAGTGGTCTCATTTTAAGGAAAAGAATGCTGATTATTATCGCTTGGGTAAAGAGGATTTTATCAAAAAGTGGGGTTCTTTGTAGGGACCTTTATGGGTCCCTCTATTTTAAGTAATATAGATTATTTTTATGTTTCAAAAGCACTTTTAAATTATGGACTGAATATAAATGATTTAGGATATAAGAAAGATATATCTGTTGAAACGAATTTAAAACCAAAAGGCTTTATTGAAATTTTAAAAAGACCTTTTAAGATAGATACGATTGCTTTTAAACTTCTTCAAAAAAATATATTCTTAGAAATTGAAACAATTTTAAATGATTATTACAATTTAAACATTACAGGTCCTTATTCTATTGTTTTTAATCCTGATACCTTATTTTCATCTTTTGATATTAAAATTCAAAATACCCTAATAAAATTTATTCAAGCATCAAAAATTTATTCTTTTTATTTAGAGCATTCAAATGTTAGTTTAGATGAAATTGAAAGTTTAATCAAATTTGCCAAAGATGAAATTTTAAGTGATAGCTCAAATGTCTCTAAGGATAGTGTTATAAGTTATCTTTCAAAGTTAAATTTTAAAAATTTTTTTTATGCTAATTTGGTTTTATTAAATGCATTCTTGGAGCTTAAAGAAGCTGTGAAATCACTTAAAGGTAAAGATATTAATTTTTTATATGAAACGGAATTTGGGAAAATTGTCATTACTGATAGCTTAATGCCTTCTGATAGTGATTTTATTTATATAAATACCAAAGGTTCTCAAAATTATAAAAAAGTTTGTCAATCAAATATAAGAATTTGTGCTTTTATTGATCTTGAAGGCAATGATAAATATGAGCTTGATAATTATTCAATTTATAGTGAATATGGAGCAGTTTTTTTTTATGATAATGAAGGTGATGATATTTATAAATGTTCAGATTTTTGCCTATCTTCAACAATTTTAGGTATATCTTACTTTGAAGATAAATCAGGAGATGATATTTATGATGTTGGCAGATTTTCTATCTCTTCAAGTTTTTATGGAATTTCTATATTTATTGAGGATGAAGGTGATGATATTTATAGAGCTGTGAATAGGGCTTTATCTTTTAGTAGTATATGGGGAATAAGTATATTTCAAGATTTAAAGGGAAATGACATGTTCTTTTTGGGAAGGTTTTATGAGCATGAGCCATTATGGAAAAATGAATTTTATGGATTTGGATTAGGGTTTTCAATAGGAATTAGAGAAGATATAGCGGGTGGATTTTCATATTTCGTAGATTATGAAGGGAATGATTTATATAATTGTGGAACTTATTGTATTGGTAGTGCTTATTGGTATTCAACGGGAATTTTCATTGATTCAAGTGGTAATGATAGATATATTGGTGTTGAATATGGATTAGGAGCTGGTATTCATATTGCAATTGGCTCTTTCTTTGATTTATCAGGTAATGATATTTATATTTTTAAAGCAGGTCCATCAATTGGAAGTGGTCATGATTTTTCAATTGGATTCTTTTATGAGAAAAGTGGAAATGATATTTACTATGTTTCAGGAGGGATTGGAAATAGTATAGCAAATGGACTTGGAATTTTTATAGATAATAGTGGAAATGATAGCTATAATTTTACGGAGTATCATTTAAGCTGTGGAGCAAGTCAGAATTTAAGTAGCCAAAGAGATTTTTTTGGTATAGGGTTATTTATTGATATTTCAGGAAATGATAACTATCCTTCTCAATCAAAATGTAAGAATAATAGTTTTTGGAGATTAGGAGATATTGGTATTGGTTATGATGGGGAATAACTTAATAGATAAAATTCAAGAACTTTTAAGAAAATTTAATTTAGATGGATGGTTATTTTATAACTTTCAAAATAGAAATTACATAGCTCAAATGATATTGAATATAAATCCAAGAGAACACTTTACAAGAAGATGGTTTTATTTTATCCCAAAAGATGGAGAACCAATTAAACTATTATCAAGAGTTGAGCCTAATAAACTTGAGCATTTAGAAGGTAAAAAATTATTATATTCAACTTGGAAAGAAATGGTTGAAAAACTAAAAGAAATTCTAAAAAATTCTAAAACGATTGCTATGGAATATTCAAGAAATTGCTCAATCCCGTATATTTCAATTATTGATGCTGGGACCTATGAAATTATTAAAAGTTTATCTGTGGAAATTGTTTCATCTGCTGATTTAGTTCAAATGTTTTTTATTATTTCAGAAAATGAAATTAAAACACATTATCAAGCAGGTGAAATTATAAAAAGTGCTTTATTTGAGGTATTTAATAATTTAGGAAAATTTAAATATGAGTTTGAAGTGAGTGATTTTATTTACAATAAGTTAATTGAAAATAATTTAACAACTGATGGTGATTTTCCAATTTTTGCGATTGGTGAGAATTCTTCCAATCCTCATTATATGCCTACAAAAGATAAATCAAAAAAAATTGAGAAAGAAAATCCATTTTTAATAGACATTTGGGCAAGACTAAATCAGGAAAATAGTATTTATTATGATATTACATGGGTTGGATATTATGGAAATAATGTTCCTGATGATTATAAGAAAATTTTTGAAATAGTAAAATCCGCTAGGGATTTGGCAGTTGAATATATAAATAGTAAATTAGAAAAAAATTTGGAAATTTTTGGTTATGAAGTGGATGATGTTGTAAGAAGTTATATTGCTCAAAAAGGTTATGGAAATTATTTTATTCATAGAACAGGTCATTCAATTGGGAAATTTGTTCATTACTTTAATGTAAATATAGATAATTTTGAAACACATGATAATAGGAGAATAATAAATGGCTGTTTATTTTCTATTGAGCCTGGCATATATATAGATGGAAAGTTTGGCATAAGACTTGAAATTGATGTTTATATTAAAAACAATAAGGCAATTATAACAACAATTAAGCAAGATGACCTAATAATAATATGAGAATTGTTGGAACTATAGTTGTGAAATTTATTATCCTTGTTATTTTTGCCATAAAGAAATGCAAACCCATAACATTTTAAAATGGAATAGAAATGATTTTAATAAAAAAGCAATTTTATGATTATTTAAATTCAAATTTTAAATGTCCATATTGTAGATTACACTATCATTTATATTTTGAATTTGTTTAAAAATACCTTTAATTTTTCTTCATTTCAAAGTTATGGCAATTAGAATAGCGATTGTTTGACCTAAAATTAAGCCAATAATCCATTTTAACAATGAATTTTTCATAGCTTGTAATTTAATTTCCGTTTCAGACCTTAATTTTTCAATTTCTAATTTTATTTGACTTTCTAATCTATTCGTTCTTTCGTTACTTTCTGCCCTTATTTTTTCAATTTCCAGCCTAATTTGTTTCTCCATTTGGTTCATTCTTTCATTACTTTCAGCTCTTATTTTTTCAATTTCAATTTTTAAGTTCTTTTCAACATCTAAAATTTTTTCAAGCAATTCACTTCTTATTTTTTCTATTTCTATTCTTATTGTTTTTTCAATTTCAAGTCTTTTTTCCTCGAGCCTATTTTCTAATGCTTTTTCAATTTGAAATCTCTTTTCTTCAAGCTTATTCTCTAATACCTTTTCAATTTTAGTTTTACTTTCTTCAAGTTTATTTTCTAAATTTAATTTCATTTTCCTATATAAAATTTTAATGTCTTTTTTTGTTGCTACTGAGCTTGAATAAATAATCTCTAATATGACTTCGGGATGCCTTTTTATGATTTCTAAAATCTCCTTTTCAGTCATATTGAAAATTTTAAAGGGAAATACTTAATAACTTTTGCCTTGTCCAATAATTCTGAAACCATTTATTTTTCTATATTTCCCCTACCCACCCTGAAAATAAAGCCAATGGCTTATAAATACCTATATTTCGGCTTTGGGGGTTTGCCCCATCAAATCCTCTGAAAAATCTATATACTTACTATACAAAGCAAAAATTAGGGATAAAATTATTCCAAAAATCCAAAAACCTAAACTTATAAAGAACTTTGTTTTATCATAATAAAATTTAACAACATGTTTTCCTTTTGGAGCTTCAACTGCCATAAATGTCCAATTTGCTCTTAAAATTTTAACCTCGTCATTATCTAATTCTGCTTTCCAATAAGGATAATAATTAACACTTAAAACCAAAATCCCATCTCCATTAGTTTCATATTCTAATAAAATTTCATTTGGATTATATTTAAAAATTTTAACATTTTCATAACTTTTTTCTAAACTATAATTTTTATTTAATTTTTCAGATAAATAAACACATTTTTCAGGCTCTAAATTTTTAACATTTGAAAAAAATTCAAAACTATCCTTAAAAATTTTAACACAATGAACAATATAGGCTCTTGGTAAGTAATTTTTTAGCTCTAAAAATCCACTATCAGTTATATAATACTTAACATTTGCCATTTTTAAAAGATTTTCAAAACCTTCATTTCTCTTAATAATATAATCGTAAAATTCAATATAAAATTTGGAAACTAATGGGTCATAACCCTCAATCAACTCCAATTTATTTATAGAACCTGAATTTCTTGGGAGAGTAAGCCCTTTAAAAAATCTTGAATTTATTCTATACTCTCCTAAACTATTTGGCTTTAATTGATTGACAAAATCTGGACTATAATAACTATAAACATTTTCAAATCTCCTTATCTTTAAATATGAGCCACTAATAAGATAAAAATCAAAAAATGCCAATAAGATAACACTATATAAAAATAACTTTTCACTTAAAACTTTCTTTAAAAAACCATAAATAAGAATATATGAAATTGCCAAAAATATAAAAAATTTGAAAATTTCATTTGAAATATCAATTTCTTTTGGAGCTAATGGTAAGAACAAAATGAAAATTAGTAAAAACGCCAAAATAATGTAATTTATTTGTTTTAATGATTTTTCTTTTAAAATGCTATTTAAACCATAACAAGCAAGAATTGAAACAATAATAGGGTATATAAATAATGCTCTTGAAGGATTTCTAATACCTTTAATAATTCCACTTTCATATAAAAACTTAATGATGAAATTTTGGTCTCCAAGTGCTAAAAGAAACAAAAGAAAAGCACTTATTATTATTGAAAGAACAAATTTGTCTTTGTAATTTTTTAATGAACCATAAATGGCAAGCAGTAATCCAATTATTGTAAAGTAAAATGTCATTTCAGTATAAAAGTAATATGGACCACCTACATATTCATTTTCAATTGAGCCATAAAATTTTGGAATAATTAATGTTATTAATCTGTCAAAATGATAAGACATTTCAAGAAGAAATTTTACATCATTTTCAACCCTTTTGCTAATTGTAAATAAATCTATACCTTGAAAATAAAACGATAAAACAAAAGGTAAAAAAACTATTAGAAACAAAATAAACTTAAAAATTTCTTTTTTGTTTTCAAGAATTTTAAAAAAGAATATAATAAAAATAAGAATTAGAAGATAAATTGGTTTTTGAGGATGTCCTGAATGAAATGCAAAGCCCATAAATAAAGCGGATAAATAAGGCTTGTCATTTAGAAAATATAAAACTAATGGCACAAAAGGGATAAAGTCGTAAGTAGGTGCGTGGATAACAGTAAAAACATAGCATGTTGAAAAGGCAAAAATTATTGAGCCAAGAATAGCAATTTCATTTTTAAATTTTAATTTTTTAAAGTAAAGATAGGAAAAAATTAAGGCAAGAAGGTAATTTAAACTAATTAGTAAATTAAAAACATAAATTGAATTATTAAAAATTCCAATAAAATTTCTTATTAAAAATAATGGATTTAATTCAAAAAGTTGAACATCATTTATTGTAGGATAACCTGAAAAAAAATAAGGATTAAATAATGGTAATTTTAAGTTTTTTAATTGCTCAGTTATAAAGTAGAAATTAGGGTAGAATGATTCAATGTTATCATCAAATAAAGGATTTGACAAAAAAACAATTGGAAAAAATAAAATTAACCAAAATATAAATAGAAAAATCATTCATTTAAAAGTTTTAAAATTTCAATATTATTTATCTCCTTTGCTAAATCTAATGGTGTTTTACCTTCATTATTTTTAATATCTTTTTTAGCACCTGCTTTTAGTAATAATTTAACAATAAAATCATTTCCATTTTTTACTGCTAAATGTAAAGGTGTATTGCCATCGTTGTCCTTTATATTAACATCAGCCTTATTTTGAATTAAAAATTTAACAATATCTTCATAATTGTTTTCAATAGCAATATGTAAAATTGTTTTACCATTTTTATCTTTTGTATTTACATCTGCACCTCTATTTATTAAATCTTTAACTTTACTTAATTGACCTTTTGAAACTGCTGAAATTAATTCTTCTTGATGTCCTAATTTATATGCTTGGCAAGATATTAAAACAAAAACAATAAAAAAATTTTTCAATGCCCCCAAGGGGAATCGAACCCCTGCCTCCACCTTGAAAGAGTGGTGTCCTAGCCGCTAGACGATGGGGGCAAGTTTGAAAATTTTAAAGCATGTTAATAACCTAATTTTTTAAGTTCTTCAAATAATTTTTTTGCCTTATTATCCAAATTTTTCGGAATATCTAAGTTTAATCTTATTTTCAAGTCTCCCCTTTTTCCATAACTATTTGGCATACCTCTGTTTTTAATAATGAGCATTTCATTTATATTAAATGAACTTGGAATTTTAACTTTAAATTTTTCTCCCATAATATCTGTTAGTTCAATTTCATCCCCAAGAACAATTTGTGTTAATTTTACTTTTAAATTCATAATTAAATCATCACCAACTCTTTTATAAATCTCATGTGGTTTTTCAATAATTTCTATATATAAATCTCCATAATCACCACCTCTTGGACCTGCATCACCTTTATTCCTAATAACAATTCTTTCACCATTTTTAACACCTTTTGGAATTTCAACTTTTATTTTTTCTCTTTTCTTTACTATCCCTGTGCTATCACAATGAGAACATCTTTGATATATTTCATAACCTGTTCCTGAGCAATTTGGACAAACTGATTGCGTTTGAAAAAGAAAACCAAAAGTCCTTGAAGATTTTATAACATATCCAGAGCCAGAACAAACATGACAAGTTCTTTCTTTTCCTCCCAAACCATTACAATGCTCACATTTAACAAACCTATTATATTCAATTTCCTTTGTTGTTCCTTTTGCTATTTCTTCTAAACTTAATTCAAGTCTATATAATATACTTTTACCTTTTTCTCTACTACCTCTTCTTGTTCCTCGGACATTAAATATATTTTCAAATATATCTGAAAAGAAGTCCCCAAAAATATCTCTTAAATCCTCATAATGTCTTGAAAAGAAATCTTGAAAGTTAAAGTTGTAATTGCTATAATCAGAAAAATCAGCTGTTCCGTATGTGTCATATAGTTTTCTTTTCTCTGGATCAGATAGAACTTCATATGCCTCTGAAATTTCCTTGAATTTTTCTTCTGCTTCCTTTTTCTTTTCAGGTGGAACTTTATCAGGATGATATTTAAGAACTAATTTCCTATATGCTTCTTTAATTTCTTCTTGTGTAGCATTTGGACTAACACCTAAAATTTCATAATAATTTTTTTTGGCTTTTGCCATATTTGTAAGCTATAAATTTTAAAGCTAAATTTATTCTTGAATGTGCATTGTCCAATAATTCTGAAATATAGATTATTACTTTATTTTCCCACCCGCCCTATAAATAAGCCTTCGGCTTAAAAATGACCATTTTTATGTCTCGGGAGCTTCACTTTCGTTAATTTCCGCCATGAATTAAATAATTTCCTTTAAAAATTTTTATAAATTCTTGATTGTCAAAGATTATTACTTTTAGCCCCCTTACGGGGGCGAGGGGGGGTTTAGTGTAAATTATTTTATTAGAATTTTATATGTATTATTATTGATTTTTAAAATGTAAAAACCATCTTTCTTAATGATATATTCTTTGGCTTT
>Ga0079998_114820_pt1 | contig 28336 bp, 19 predicted proteins | sample PerSpoBPS_BMetaG_FD_69201 | JGI IMG/M metagenome (GOLD analysis project Ga0079998, IMG submission 69201) | Thermal spring microbial communities from Yellowstone National Park, Wyoming, USA - Perpetual Spouter B (PS_B) MetaG (SPADES assembly)... | ecosystem: Environmental > Aquatic > Thermal... | reverse complement strand
GAAGCCGAGGACTATTATATTAGGGTTCTTCCCAAGTATATCTGCTATAGTGTCCTTCTTAATAACCTCATACTCGAGGATCGCATAGTCTCTGGAATAGCTGTTAACCCTGATCCTCATAGTCCTCCTATAGGATCTAAAATCATTTATAAACCTACCAATATCCTCTCCGATAAAGATTGAGGTAGCCATATAGGTAGATGGCGTATAATAAAGATCCTTTCTAAGATTTCTACCATATATATCTCTAGTCCTAGTCAGCTCTGTCCAACATCCATCATGATCAATCTCTAAATATATCAAATAACTCCTGAAACCCATAAATAGCTACACCTAACTAATAATACTTAGAGACCCTAAAAAATAGATAGAAAACGTTATCCTTCATTATATTTTTAACTCTATTTTCAATTCTATAGTAGATCATCAGGCGACGCTGGGCTATAGCTATAGGAAGGAGAGTATTCAGAGGAGAAACGGATCCGGTAGCAGGGAGGCTAGAAAGGCTATGAAAAAGCTTAAGGAGGAGAAAAAGAGGGACTATAGGATAAAGACAACAAACCTAATAGTAAGGGACATCCTTAGGATTAGGGGTGTTACAGTTATTAAGAGGATCTCAGGAGACGATATAAGGGTTATGATCGCTAGGTATAGGAATAGACAGTTGAGGCATAGGATATATCAGAGTGCTTTGAAGGGTGAGCTGAACTCGATAATAGACAAGGCTAGAGAGCATGAAGTGCCATTACTTATGATAGATCCTAAGAACACCTCTAAGATCTGCCAGATACATAATGCTTTGATAGAGTATAGGGAGGATAGGATAGGGATCTATAGCAAGAGAGGCTAGAAGTGGCATAGAGAGGTAGCAGCATTGATCAATATCTATCTAAGGAGCCTCGAAGCCCTTTATGAGGGCATTGCCCAGAAGGGCTTCGGGGTTTTAAGTATAGATGGGAGCACCATTCCGCTGGGCTTGACAGCCACCTATGAACCCATAGGGATCCCTAGGTCTCTTTGGGGGAGATGGAAGTCCTCCGATGCCACAGGGCTAAAATCCTGTGGATCAAGAGGCATAGCGATCTCAAAACAAAAGAAAACAATAACAACCAACGACCATCGAGGGATAAGCGGATAGAGATTAAGAGCAGTATATAAGCCTCCTGTCAACTGCAGGATCAAAGATCTTTGTTAAGTTTAAATACTAAAGATATATTTGCCTAGCGATAAGAGGCAGAGTATAGATGATCCTCGATATTGGCGAAAGGGATATAAAAATAAAATGCCTATTGCATATTGGTATTTTGGAGCTGGAATAGGATCTGGGGGTGTGTGGCTTGAGCAGTATTGAGGCTCAGAAGAGGGCGCAGAATGAGGCTAAGATCAAGGAGGCTCTCACGCTCCTCATGGGAATAGTTAACGACACACAGGTTCCTAGAAATATTAGAAGGGCTGCTATACAGGCAATAAAGATCCTTCAGGAGAGCAGCTTAACCCCAGGTGTCAGGGCTGCAAATGCTGTGAGCATTTTGGATGAGGTTAGCCAGGATCCTAACATGCCCACCCATGCTAGGAACCTACTGTGGCAGATAGCCACAAAGCTGGAAACTGTTAAGGACTAGCCTGGGTGTGCCTCTGGTGTATGGATTCAGGGTTAGGGGTATCTATGCCACGGCTATAGCTAAGATCCTCATTGATAGCGGTTTTAAGCCTAGCGATATATCTGAGAAGCTCTCGATGAGGCTAGGTGCCGAGGGAGAAGGCTATGTCGATATAACAGTTAAGAATGGTGAGCATGATAAGGGTCTCCTAGTTATTGTGGGTATTCCGAGCGCTGTTGAAGAGGCTTTCAAGGCTATATCTGGTGTTCTCAGGAGATCCCTCTATAGGGGGCCTCTCCCCCTCTACATGGTGTTCAGGACCTCAGCAATATCACAGGAATCTAGTGGATGCTATGTCGAGACCCCGCTAGGTGTTAATGGGTTTCTAAGGGATAAGATGTGCTACAAGGGTGAGGAGATGGTTGCTACTATCATAGGCTATAGAGATGATGGGATCCCGATTATCGATAGGGGTATATATGTTGTTGGGAGGCACATGATCCTCCTGGATAAGCCTGTGCAGAAGGTTTCAGAGCATATAAAGGATCCGGATGTCATACTAGAGCTAAAAGGGGTGTCCGATATGATCCTCAGGCAGGGCCTTGGAGTATCCTGGAGAAGCTCGGCCTCCAGAGCTTCAACAAAGGAGCTCCTGGAGGAGTTTGAGGAGCTTAGAAAGAACCTAGCTCTAATAACTAGCCAGGCTAGGGAGAAGCCGAGGCTGGAGCCTCTATACCTAGGTGAGGAGATAGCCTTTATCCAGCTATCCCCAGATGATATGGAGGAGCTCGATAGAATAAGATCCATGGTGATCCCGACAGCCCCAATGCATCATATCATCAAAGCATACTCAGATCACCCTGAAACAGCTGATCTACTGGACGGAATCGTTGCGAGCGGGGGAGATCCGGACATAGTTAGAAAAGGGATCAGAAAACATATTCTTGAAAACCTATACGAGGGAGCGGAGGTCCACCTAATCCATGGAAAGCCCTTTGAAAAGCCCCTGATTCTTGGAAAGGGGAGGCTGAGAATCTATATAGAGGATGGTGGCAAGATATTTATTGGGATCCTGAGGAATATAGCGGGCCCCGGGATCTACGATGGACTCGGCATTCCGAAGGAGAGGGAGGATAAGGCATTCACTGTAGTTGGTGAGGATACATGGCTCCTGATCCACGCCTACTATGCTAAGGATGCAAAGCTCAAGGGTATATATGTTAATATAAATACTAAGCCTATATTCATATACGATGGATCTCTAAAAATCCGTTACCTAGATCTAGAGCTGGACGCATCAATCACCGAGCAAGAGCTGAGGATAATTGATGAGAAACCCTTCGAAGCAATATGCAGAAAGCCCGCAGAAATATGTGAGAAGGCCAGGAACACTATGGAGAAGGTTAGAGAAAGATATAAAGAGATCTGGGGGATCATGAGCAACATGGGCAGAGAGATACTAGCGAGAGTAGATGATGAGAAAGACCCTGCCCTAGAGAAGTTTAAGAACTTAATAAATATTCTGACAAGTATATCTTATCTATCTTATCACTGAATATTCCCCATCAAGCTCCCGCAAGTTCGACAATAAATCTAGATACCTAGGTGTCTACATAAAATTACTTGTCGACCAGCCAGAGGATCTATATTGAGGAACTTGCTCGAGATAATACGTAAAACTATTATCCCAGATTGCTTATATTCCAGGAGAGGGGTTTCAGGGCCCGAGCTTTTCATGGGGAGCAGCAGATCCTGGTTTCCAGAAGACCTCCGCCGCGACTTATCGCCGAGATCATGAGGCCAGCCGTAACGACCCCCGCCCCTAGAAGGGTTCTCCTCGAGATCCCCTCCCTTCTCCATTTCATTGAGAATATTAGAGTAATGATAGGTGACAGGATCGAGATTGTGGATGGGATCACGACCCCGGCTAGTGGAAGGCTCATGAGGAATAGCGTGTATCCACCCATATAGCTCATTAGCCCAGAGATTTGGGAGCGTAGTAGGTAGGGGGTTTCTCTCCAGTATCTTCTGCCGAGTGTTCCATATGCTGCTGAGATCATCGTGAGGAAAGCTGCTGCTGAGGCGCTTCTGAAAGCTACTATAGAGATGGGATCCATATTATCAATGAGTATGCGGGATAAAAGCGTTGCCCCTCCCCAGAGAACCCCCGCTCCTAGTCCTGAGGCAATTCCTAATAGTCTATCCACGCGATCTAGCTCAGCGCTTCTGGATGGGTCTCTAAAAGCTATGAATAGCCCTACTAGGGCTGTGGAGGCTCCTACGAGATCTCCAACTGTAATGCTATCTATCTCTGTGAGAGAGGCCATGGCCGATGCCCAGAATACATAGGTATAGGAGGCGACGTTAGCTAGCCCAGCCCCGATCCTCTTCATAGAAGCTATGAAGAGAGCGTCTCCCAAGCCTGGGCCTAGAAGGCCTAGGAGCACCAGGGTCAGGAGTTCCCAAGTATCTAGATCCAGCCTCGATCCCTTAATGATAAGAACAGCAGATGCTAGGAACAGAGCTGCGAGATTCCTTGCTAGAGATACTATGTAAGAGGGCCATGGGATCTTATCAACCAATAGGGGGGAGACGCCCCAGAGAACCGAGGCTAGTAATGATAGTGTTAGGCCGAGGCCGAAGCTCTCCTCTGAAGAGACCAATGCTCTCCTTAAAGGGCATAGCTTAGCTACTACTTAAACTAATATATCATTATATCATAATGACTCCCTCCCGTTCTTTAAGATAGAGTAGAGATCCGCGATCTTTTGTTTTATGAATTAAAACTCGTCTGTATAGGTATTTCTCATACTCTAAGGAAAAATTATCCTAATATACTATTTTATGAATAATACAAAGCTTAGATTTTGAGTTAGCCAAAAATGACTATGACTCTACCAAGATGTTTACCACTAGCTACCGCTCCAATTGCTTCATTGACCTCCTCAAATCTATATCTTTTACTGATCACGTCTCTATAATTTATTAATCCTCTACGTGCAAGTTCTAGAACCTCGAGCTGATCCCTCAAGGAACCTGTATAATTCCCAACAATCTTAACTTCATTACGCACTATATGATGCACAGGAATCGGTGCTTCGTAACCCATCAAACCAATTATAACATATATTCCTAGTTTTGCCACAGCCTTAATATATGTATTTATAGTTTGTGGTAGGCCAACAATGTCTAGTACAGCCTTAACACCCTCTCCTCTAGTTATCTCGAATAGAGCTTTTACAGGATCTTCCTTAGAGGGGTTTATGGCGGCATCTATTTTAGCGAGTTTAGAAGCAAAATCTATAGCCTCCTCTCTGACATCGGCAACGATTAGGTTGGTATATGGCATTAGCCTCCTTACCCATTGCACAGCATACGAACCTAAGCCGCCAAGACCAACGACTAGAACATAGTCGTCTGGATCTATGTATTGCCTAGCCTTCTTCACAGCATTATAGGTGGTTAAACCGGCGCATGCGAGGGGCGATGCTGCCTGTGGATCGCTAAGATCATCGATATTTAATGTGAATCTATAGTGCTGAACATAGATGTACTCTTGCAAACCTCCGTTAGGAACATCGATAGTCAGCCGAGCACGCTTCTTAGCTAGCTGCGTATATCCACTTAAAGTATATTTATCCTCCTCAGCATACTGCCATGCATATACTAACATCTTAGATCCGATCCCAATTGATTCAGGGACCTTATCGCCCTTACCAACAACAATACCCACAATTTCGTGTGAAAGCATCCAAGGTAGGCTCTTAGGTATTCCAATAGGTCTGTAATCCCCGGCCCATAAATGGATATCTGAGTGACAAATACCTGCAGAGATAACCTTTAGCAACACCCCGTAATCGCTTGGTATAGGAGTATCTATATACTCAATGCTTAAAGGCTTACCAAATTCTCGAAGCAATGCTGCTCTGTGTTTAGTAGGGATATCAGGAATATCCATACATATAACCCCAACCTTATATGGGTAATAGTTATTAATATATACCATTGATCTCGGTAGACAGATCATCATAAATGCTATTACTAATAAACGACTAATACATGAGGGGTATTCAATGCATAGCTAGAATATTCCTTCCTCTTCTTCACCACCAATTCACTTTCTTCGTCGACTGAGAGTTCAAACCAACCATGGATTTTCTTGGTCTCTGTATATCCCGAATTATTATATTTGGACATAGCCTTTGCTGACCTCCTCCTCGTCCTAAAGGGCGAGGGTTCCCTTCAGGACGGATCATCGGTTCCCCCCATCTATTCGGGTTTCTGTCATCTGGGGGGGGGGGCAGTCGGGGTGGTCAGAGATCCCCCTGATATCCCTAGCATTTTCAAAGCCCTCTTCCTGATATTCAGCTTTCCTATAACGTCCCTATCTCCCTCAAAGTCGCATCTTGGGCATCTAAGCCTTCTATAGCCTATCTCCTCCAATCCTTTGGAATCGCATTTTGGGCATTCTGAGGATGTCCCCATGGGATCTACTATTGCTAGAGGTGATCCCGCTTCATAGCTTGCCAGTCTATCCACTCCCCAAGCCTTGAATACCCCATTATTATGAGCCTTGCCCTGTGATCCCTGTTCTCGATCCTTCTCAGTGTGTTTATCAGCCCAGTGAGATCCTCTCTAGCGACTGCGTATTGAAGTCTTAAAGCTAGCCCCAAGATCTCCAAGGCTGATTTCCTAGCCCAGTCCTCAAGGATATCCTTAGCCTTCCTATGATAGGATCTTATTCTATTCAGGATCCCCCTTCTCCTCCTCCAAGCAGGATACCTTGGAGAGGAGTATCTCTTCTGGAGATCCTCGGCAAGCTTCTTCCACCTATGGGCTTCATCGATCTTGGTGTCCCTCTCCTTGTTTATCTCATCATCTCCATAGACTATCTTCCTCTCATTAATATCTACGGCTATAACATCCCTAGGCTGGTAAGGCTCTGGCCTCGGTATCTTCCTTGATATCCAAAGCATCATCTTATTATCTCTATATACTAGCCTTGCCTCCCTATTATCATACTGATCATACCTCCTATCCAAGCCAATGATCTTAAGCCTGATCCCTCCTATGATCTCCACATATCCTTCTTTAACCCTGTATCCCGAGCCTTGGTGTAGTAGCATAGATAGCTTCCTAACCCTAGGCCTCCTCCCCCTCCTAGGATTGTTCCTCCAAGACTTTGCATTTGCAAGAGCATCCCTATAGCAGTCAACAGCAGTCCTGGATGGAAGCCCAAACCATTCCCTCAGCTCTCTGTATAGAGCGTATGAACCCTCCCAATGCTTCTTAGATTTAGGCCCAGGATCTTGTTTATAGCGTAGTTGAGAGCAACATTGTATCTCTTGAGGAGCTCTATGGCCCAGGCTCGGGACTAACCATCACCCCGATCGAGATGGTTAGCAAACCCTCATCACCAGAGGCCATAGAGCCCTTCCAAACACAATTAAGATCCTAAAAGCTAATAAACCATCCCCGCCCTGAAGGGGCGAGGCTTTCAGTTGTAAGGTTTAGTGAATCTGATCAGAGATTCTATCGCTTCAGAGTCTTTTTAGTATCTTTCGTGATTATCGGCTTCTATGTGGCCTCCCAACTATCTAGATCGCTAAAATCCCGGCTTGTCCATTGTTATCCTCGCATCCTCTTTTAACTCTATACTAGAGCTAAATTCCCTCAACACAGACACAAGGGTCGTGCTATTAGAATTCTCCTAGTCTTTTGAATCTTTCTTTCAGGGCTCTAGTCCTCTATAATCAATAGAGTAAAAATGGTAGAAAGTTTAAATACAACTATAACAAATACACAAGGGCTATGTCTAATCAATAATATAATTAGAAGATCTTTATAAGCTTTTAATAACAGTCTAGGGATATTCTATTTTTCTAGGGATCTTATTATTTCTCTGATTCTTTCTAATAGAGTTTTTACAAGATCCTTTGCTGTTTCTTCATTGGGTATCTTACTTCTTATTCCTTCTGGATCAGGCCCGTTATACTGGAATTCATGCAGCTGCAATGCCAAAGCCGTCAGCTCTATTACTCCACGTACTTTATCTTCTAATATTGTTGAAGCTTCAGCCATTCTATTGGTTGGCATTACAGCTGCAATCCACTCATGTAGCGGAATTGATCGTGATCCAACTCTTTTAAACCCCCTATATCTACTCTCTAAGAGCTCGAGATTCCTCAGAGCTAGGTATGACAGGATCGACTTCCAAGCTTGAAAAGCCTTTCCAGCAGCATTCCTAACTAAACCCTCCTTCAGAAAAACCCAGGCCATGTCGAGCTCCTTCAGAGCCTCCTGAAGACGCGACTCAGCTATTTCAGCAATATTGAGCCTAGCCTTTACCTCCATATCTGATCACTTTTTATGGATTAACTCTCTCTTATAGCCCATAAATCCTACAGCAGATCTTGTAGAGGTTTGTTTCTTTTCATTAGGCTCCTGTATAGTATTTTGGTTGGAGGATATTTAAGTCATGCAGTGATCTTTGATCTGATATATAGCTAGCATAGCTAGAAGCATTACAGACAGGATATATACAATACAGAAGAGCAGATGAAGATAAAGGTTATTATCAAGCTATAAAGGGCCAAAGAGATCATGGTCATGGTATGTATCTAAACACGTATATAGCATTAATAGGGGTCGCTAACGCTGTTATGGCTAGGTTATAGTAAATAATCGAGGTGTTCTTAGGGCATTATTATTATATTATAGCTCATCCTCTAACTAGGCCTTTTCTAAGTTTTTCGAAGGAGCTATTGATCTCTTCTAGCTTGTGGATCTCTGCCTCAACATTTATTACCCCCTTTCCACGAGCTTCACCATCTCTACCAGATCTCGCAGCGTTCCAGCATATGACCTCGCATCTCCATGTTTCTAAGGGGCTCTGAAGACATTCTGAAGGCATAAGAATTAGCATCTCTCCGGAAGCTGCCTGGGCTATAGAGACTCGATATTCGTAGAAAACCTAAAACCATACTTTCTCTAGAGTATATGATTTATTAGCCATCAAATGGATTTTGAAATGTAAGGGGTCTGAGATCATAAATTTGAGAAGTAATCTGCTAAACACGGGAACTTTCACTTCGAGAAACTCCTGCTATGCGTTTATTTTCATCACGTTTGGTATCATAAACAGGGATGAAGATTATAATTTTCTGGAGAAGAGCATTAATCCGCTTTCAACAGATCTTATGAATAAGGGGGTCTTGAGATGCATAGAAGTAGAGATGTTATAGATTTTTCGTCCCATATACTTCCTGATAGGGTTGTTAAAGAGGTGAAAGATAAGGCGATAAGATATTCCTCACAAGTTTCTAGGCATCTTCAGACGATATTTGCATCTCCTCATTATAGGGATACTAATATACATAGAAGGATCGAGTTGCTGAAGAAATATGGCATCATATACCAAGTTATGAGTATCGGACCTACATATATATGGCTTATAGATGAGAGTGATAGAGATAAGAGAAATAAGATTGTTCTAAATATTACAAAGGTTGTAAATAATGCTATATCTGATATAGCTGAGAAATTTAGAGATTATTTCATTGGATTAGCGACCATCCCACTTCTCAGCGACGAAGCGGTTGACGAGCTTAAAAGGGCTATACTAGAACTCGGATTAAGAGGGGTTCAGATATATAGCAATATTTATGGGGATCCTATAGATCTTGATATATATGCGCCCTTCTATAGGGAGGTTAATAGGCTCGGAATTCCTGTTTTTATTCACCCGCAGAATTATGAGTACTATCCATGGATCTATGAGTATAATTTAAATCAAATCTTCGGATGGCCTTTTGATACTACACTGGCTATGGGTAGACTCGTGTTTAGCGGAATAACTAAGCAATATCCCAGAATTCCCTTCGTAACCCATCACGTTGGGGGAATGGTGCCCTATTATAGAGGAAGAATAGTTGGGATATATAGTAGGGAGCCCCATAGTTTCGGATCCAAGATACCGATCGAAGATCCTATAAATGAGTTTAAGAAGTTCTATGCAGATACAGCATCATTTGGCGTTAGGGAAACAATTGAGATGGGGCTAGAATTCTTTGGAGAAGAGAAACTTGTATTCGGATCCGACTACCCCTTCGGACCTGAACAGGGCGAGAGATACTTAAGAGATACTCTGCTTGCTATAAACAACATGGAGATTAGCGATGAAGTTAAGGAAAAGATATTATGGGACAATGCAGCAAGATTGTTAAGAATAAAATAACGATATGGTAAAACAAAGATATCACTTTGATATCACTTTCTCCAGAAGAGGGAATTATAATAAAACTTGAATATTATATAAGAATTATTTAACAAACTAAGCTACTAAGAGGAGTTTTTCAGTATTAGTTAGAGGCCATGATGCGCTAATCTTATTTAAAAAGAATGAATCATCTATGGGTTTTTGTGCAGCTTTGCATCTGCTGAAAGAGATCTATGATTCAAATGTTACATATTATATTTTGAGACTTATCAGAGTCTGAAAAGCTTTAGGAATATCTTATAGGATTTCATAGTATTGTAGATAATTAGGAAGATCATTCCTAGCGGCTACTCAGCAGGAATACTAGTGTGTCGCATTATAATACTAATGCTGTGTATATGATACTGGGTAAACTATATGTCGTCATATGCATTCTTACAATGATAAGTAATAATGGCTTAGGATCTCATATGAGGAAAGGGTTGAAATATTTATTTTTGTTATTATAGCTGTTATGCTGAAAAGAGATTAGGATGTGGAAAAAGAGCTATTTGAGATATGTATAATTTGCCCTATGCTTCTAAAATACTTACCAAGAATAGTTGTAGGAACTTTTTGGAATTATTATGAAGATATGATTATGAAGATATGAAGACAGGTTCTATTAATGAAGCGATGATAGATATATATTTTAAAGAGACTTCTGAGTGATCAAGCTGGTGATTCTAAGTTATAAGTTATAAAATAGTGTCTGAGTGCGGATTAAGAGTAAAATGGTATCTTTATCATTTGGTAATATTGTGATCCGCTCAATGATATAAATGTCCTTCTCTCTATTCATAATAGGATCGATTATTGGATGTTCATGATTAGTAATACTATTAATAATCCTGATAAAATCTATCTAGGGGATGCGATCTTGTACTATCCCAGATTCTCAGATAAAGAATATGAGAGAAGAAATTATCTTGTTAAGAAGCTCATGGGCGAGAAGGATCTTGATGCGCTACTCATATACAGTACTTCTCCCTCAAATGGCGCTATTCACTATCTTACTAACTATGTAACTAGAGCTCCAACCTATCTAGTATATCCTTTGGAAGGTGAACCAATCCTTATCCTGAACTTCTATAATCATATACCATGTGCCTTTTCTATGTCAATTGTTAGAGATATTAGATGGCATGGTAATGATCCAGTTAATGCTTTGACTAAGGCCCTATCCGAGAGAAATTTGGTAAGGTCTAGAATAGGGGTTGTCGGCTATGAATCGATTCCATATAAGATTATAGAAGGATTAAGAAGATCCTTGCCACATAATATTTTCATCGATGTATCAAAAGAATATAATTCTATTAGGTGGATTAGGAGCGAGGAAGAACTTGAATGGTTTAGAATAAGCGCACAATTAACGGATAGGGCTATGGAGACTCTTAAAGAAGCTATTAGACCAGGTATCTCTGAATTTGAATTAAATGCGGAGGTCTATAGGAGTGTTATAAGAGAGGGAGGGGATATTTGGATCTCTTATATATCATCAACAGATATGGATAACCCTGATCTCTTTGTTCCCTGGCAGTTTCCAAGAAATCGAAGGATCAAGAAAAGGGATGTGATAATAACTGAGATATCAGCCAACTATTATACATACATTACACAGTTACACAGACCTTTTTCTATTGGGATAGAGCCGAGTCAAATATATAGGAAGCTGTTTGAGGTAGCTCTCGAGACATTCTATAGAGTTGTGAAGGTGCTTAGGCCTGGAGCAACTACTAATGATGTGATTAATGCAGCGAGCATTATTGAGGAGTACGGCTTCTCGATCTATGACAGCTTGGTTCATGGAGAGAGCGGCAAATATCCAGAGATAGGTACTATGAGCTCTCCTCATGTAAAGGAGAGCTTTATCTTTAGAGAGAATATGGTATTAGTTGTACAGCCTCAGCCTATAACTAAGGACTATAAGGCAGGTATACAGTTAGGTGCAACTGTAGTTGTTAAAGAGGGGGGCGCAGAGATTCTTAATAAATATCCTTTTGAGTTTATAACATGTTATTAGAGTCTTCTTATACATAATTATTCAATAAATCCAACTAATAAACTTACCTTCGAAAAGGCTCTCCAATAATATTTTCTATTTAATTAGGAAATATCTTAAAGTATTCTTTAGATTTATTTTTAAGCTCTTTACATATATAATTTCTGGGGTAAGATCTATGGCTAAGATAGATCCTTTGTTCTATGGTCTTAACAAGGTCATGGCCGTTATCGCAGTAACCATTATTATTACTGCGGCATCCTTTCTCGGAGGCTATTTATATGGATTGGGTAGCCAGGCTCCGGCTCGGCAGGTCACGACAATAACTGTATCTAGCGCTTCGACTATAACGATATATGAAACAAAAACATACATAGCTACAAAGACTCCATCGCTGGAAGAGCTAATCTCTAATGCTAGAAAAGAAGGGAAGCTAACAATACTTGGTATGATCCCTGCAGAACAGATTAGAGGAGTCATTGACCTATTTAAGTCTAAGTATCCCTTTATAGATGTCACATATCTTAGACTACCGCCAGGAGAATTTGGTGCAAGGATTCAAACAGAATTGAGGTCTGGGAAAGTAACGTTTGATCTCCTAATACCGTCTGGTCCAAGCCCGCAGCTAATCTTCCTCCTCGATAACAAAGTCTTACAACCATATATATCCTCCACAACCCAAGGCCTACCTAAGGAGTTGATCGCTGGTAATTATGAGGCGTTCGCAATAGTTGGAGCAACAGTTATAACAGCACTTGTATACAATAAAAATGCTTTATCGCTCGACAAAGTTCCTAAGAGCTTTAAAGAGCTTGTTGAGAGCCCTTACAAGGATCTCTGGAAAGGCAGATTAGGATGGGTAGATCCGAGAGTAGGGGGAAGTGTATGGATGGGCTTTTTTAAGTTATACCAGCTCTATGACGTTGATTGGTTCAAGAAGCTTTCTGATTTAAAACCAGGTATAGAAACTACTAACGTAGCTGTTGAGTCAAAGACCGTCACTGGGGAGTACATTCTTGGTTGGGTTTTCGATTACATGGCTGCGCCAGATATTGCAAAAGGCGCTCCTGTGAATATTGTCTACCCAGACGATCTTAACATATTAACTCTATACTGGGTTGGAATAACTAGGGATGCGGATCATCCCAATGCTGCGAAACTTTTTATAGAGTTCCTAGCTACTAAGGAAGCTCAAAAGGCAATCGTTGAAAAGGGTTATCTATGGAGTCGTCTCTATAAGGATCTTAAGCCGTTACCCCAGTATCCCAATATATGGGAGCTTAAGAACCTAGTCATAATTCCTCTTGATGAATATAGAAATGTTGTTCTTAAAGAATTCACGGATCAGGGTGCTCTTGGGAAAATTGTCAAGGCGATGGGGCTAGGATAGATTGCTAAGGTTATTTTTAGATTTATTAATAGCTATTCTCGGTTTTTTTGTTCTGATCCCTCTGGGAATAATGGTTATAGCGAGTTTCTCAGGAGACCCATTTGCACTTAGAGATCTAAGTCTCGACACATATGCCAATTTCTTCACATCATCTAGATATGTGAATTCCCTAGCCAACTCACTTATTGTCGGACTTTTAGCAACTATCATTGCTATCGCTATCGGTGTTCCCTTAGCATGGCTAGTTGCTAGAACAAATGTACTATTTAAAGAACTTATAAAATATACTATCGTTATTCCATACATAGTACCTCCATATATATATGCAATGGCATGGATCCTAGTCGCGAGCCCTTATATAGGGATCCTCAATAATATTACCTATAGCATGATCGGTGTGAGACCTTTTAACATCTATTCATTTGAGGGTATGTCCTTAGTCCTTGGACTATACACTATGCCTTTTGTATTTATGAATGTATATACATATATTAGAATGATCGATTATTCGCTTGAAGAGCAGTCAATAGTGTGTGGAGCTAACATTATAAGGACTTTTGCATCGATAACATTTAGACTCTTAACACCTGCTATCGCTGTTTCTTTTATTCTAATCTATATACTATCTATAGAATTGTTCACGATACCTCTTTTATTAGGTTATCCCTCTAAATTATATACCCTACCCGCAGTAATATTCATCGATCTATACGCTACTACTCCCCCAAAATATGCTCTTGGAGCGATTTCATCGGTTATTCTCTTAATCCTAATGGCAATGCTGATGTATATATATATCAAAGTGATTGGCTACGAAAGGAAATATGTTACAATAAGCGGTAAAGGGTTCAGGACTGGAGAAGGAATAGACCTAGGTAGATATAGATATCTTATTGGTTCGCTAATTCTCATATTCATAATAGTAACAATTTATGTTCCAATATCAATACTGATTATTCATTCATTTAGTAAATACTGGGGCGGAAATATAGATCCCAGGCTCTTTACGCTTGAAAACTATAGCTTCGTCCTTAGCGATAACTATTTTATAAACTCGCTCAGGAACACCATAATACTTGGAATGGTTTCCGTACCATCTATAGCTTTGATGGGTCTTATAATAGCTTACTTAGTTTCTAGAGTTAACTATGTAGAACGTAAAGCATTAGATCTAATATCGACAATCCCTTACACGATACCGGGTTATATCTTCAGTCTAGCTCTTCTCATAAGCTGGGCCGCATATATTCCTCTAAGTATTACAGGCACATTATTAATCCTCTGGCTAGCTTTGCTTATTCGCTATTTACCATTCGCTGTTAGAATCAACTCAGCCGGTATACTTGCTATATCCCCTGAGCTTGATGAAGCTTCAATAGCCTCAGGGGCTTCTAGAATAGCGACCCTTAAAAGGATCATTTTACCCCTTCTAAAGGGCCCTCTAGCTGTCTCCATGATTGTTTCTTATATCTATAGTATAAGGGATGTCGGGGCTGTTCTATTTTTAGTAACAGGCAGTACCATGGTTATTCCTGTTCAGGTTCTCTTTTATTGGTTTAATGGAAGCTGGAACTATGCTAGTGCAGCCTCAGTAATACAGATATTGCTAACCCTCCCGGCATTCATATTGTTAATAAGAAACATAGATATCCTAGTAGGTGAAAAATCGTGAGAGGCGTTATAGTTAAAAATCTCACGAAAACATTTGGAAGCGTTATAGCTGCCAGTAGTGTTAGTTTTGACGTTGAACCTGGAGAAGCCCTCGCCCTTCTCGGTCCAAGTGGTTGTGGCAAGACAACCGTTCTTAGGTGTATTGCAGGTCTCGAGATCCCTGACGAAGGGGAAATCATTATTGGGAATAAGATAGTGTTCTCAAGGAGAAACAAGATCCATATCCCACCCAATAAGAGGAACATTGGCATGGTTTTTCAGAGCTATGCCCTTTGGCCACATATGACTGTTTATAAGAATATAGCTTATCCCCTAGAGATCAGAAAGTGGAGCAGATCTGATATTGATAAGAGGGTAAAGGAATTAGTAGATCTTCTCGGGCTCACAGGTCTTGAGAATAGATACCCGTCTCAGTTAAGTGGAGGTCAGCAACAAAGAGTTGCTCTGGCGAGGGCTATTGCGTATCCCGTAGATCTTCTACTTCTAGACGAACCTTTGAGTAACGTTGATGCAAGGCTTTGTGAGAGTCTAAGGCTAGAAATCAGAAATCTCCAGAGAAAATTAAAAATTACGATGATATATGTAACCCATGACAGGCTTGAAGCGCTGACGATAGCAGATAAGATAGGGATTATGAACAAGGGAAAATTAATAGAACTGGGAAAACCGGGCGAAATATTGAGGAACCCGAGAAACTCGTTCGTAGCAGAGTTCCTCGGCTATACAAGACTTTTCGAAGGGATTATAGACGAGAATAGGGGAGCCTTGGCAAGGGTGAAGACAAAAAGCGGATTAAGTGTGATATGTAGAAATCCAGCATCACTAACTATAGGTGAGAAAGTCAGCATATATGTCACAAACGTGAGGATTGGAATGCCTGAAAATAAGGGTTATGACAACTTAATCAAGGTATATGTGAAAGATTTAATAGAACTGGGAGCCTTAATAGAATACCAGATCGAGACACCTGAAGGATCAATAGTTATGAGAGTACCTCCAAACAACAAGAACGTAGAGCTAATCGGCGAGACATATATAGCATTTAGATCAGAAGATTGTTATGTTTTAAAAGACTAGAATATCAACATTATATTATCTATATAAAATAAAATAAACGATCCCAGATCTTCTAGTATAGCGTATATAGGTTACTAACAACATCATAACGATGAATAATGACTCTAAGCATTAGAAATAGCTATATAGCTGAAAGCCTTTGTATCTCGATGCTCATATAGATATGCTGAATTAAATCACTACATAGACCAGGATCGATATCCGAGATTCGATCCATGGAAATGCTATCCCCTTAGTATTATAAATTCGAGGATCTGCCTAACGCTTAGAGAAAAGCGTGAGTTAAACTTAAGTAAGAGAACTAACTACCCAAATATATCCCCTAAGCATATATGTATTTATAGAGGCAAGAACATACTCAGAGGATCGGTAAGGTATAAATAAAATTAGATCAAAGGAATAATGATAATAGATCAAATATCTATAGATATATAACAGATAGTGCTTCTATGCATTTATTATATAGATTTTCCACGACCTTTGTTATAAGTCCTAATAGTAGATCTTTTTGTATTTCAAATACGCAGTTCTAAGGAGCTACAATCATATATCCTAGATCTAATATCTCAGCCCATATAGTAATTAATAGTAGTCTTCAGATTTTATATAGCTCGTCCTAAAACTATTCAGGGAAATAAAATGACCACAATTTTCGGTGTTGATTGGAAAGCTTCAGATAGAATATATAGAGTCAATGTTATTCAAGATGTTAGAATTAAAGTTAGTGACGGTGTTGAAATTAGTTGCGATATATATAGACCTGATGTTGATGGTAGATACCCAGCTATAGTATCTGCGCATCCGTATACACCCTATCAGGGTGAACTGATAAGGCCATATGCATATACAGCTGGTGAGCCTGGAAGGGGTGAAGAGAAACCAAGAGCCTCGCTAGAAGCCGGTGACCCTTATTTCTTCGCCTCTAGGGGATATGTTCATGTGATATGTAATCTTAGGGGGACTGGGAGAAGTGGGGGTTCTTACTGTTTTAATTGTAGGAAAGAGGTTGAAGACGTTTATGAGATCATCGAGTGGATCTCTAAACAGGATTGGTGTAGCGGAAATGTGGGGATGATGGGTATATCATATTTAGGGTGGATACAGCTTCATGTGGCTTCCCTCAAACCTCCTCATCTTAGGTGTATATTTGCTCCAATGGCAGCTACTGATCGTTATCGAGATGTCTTCTATCACGGTGGGATACTTAATTATGGCTTTTTACTACACTGGGTTAGAAATTCGTTAAGAGCCCATACAATTGTAAACTTCTATAAAGAGAGATACGGCGCAAAGGCTTTTGAAGAGGCTATTAAAATGCTCTTGAGGGATGAAGATATAGCTGCGGTAGAGGAGCTTATTAATATATTAAGGAATCCTGATCACGGTGTTAATCCACTAGTAATTAACATGCTAATCCATAGCAGTTACGATGAGTTCTGGGAGGAGAGGAATGTGGATTGTAGTAAGATCGAGATCCCAGCATATGTGGGCGCTAACTGGGGCACATATGGAATCCATCTTGACGCTGCATTCAGATGTTGGGAAGAACTTAGAGGGCCTAAAAAGCTCATTATAGGACCCCTACCAAACGTTGATAGACCCTTTTACCAGCTTCATTATGAGGCTCTAAGATGGTTTGACTACTGGTTAAAGGGTATTGATACAGGTATCATGAGGGAGCCGGATATAAGGATATTTATTATGGAGGCTGACGAGTGGAGGGAGGCTAGTAAATGGCCTCTGCTTGAAACAAAATGGGCACCATTCTTCTTGCATGATGACGGACTCATGTATGAGAAAGATCCTTGGCCTGATGAAGGAAGCTCCTCTTATGAGGATAGTCCATACCAAAGAGGATATCTAAAGTTTATCACACCCCCCTTCGTGGAAAAGACAGAGATTCTCGGTCCAATACTAGCAAATATATATGCATCTACAACTAGCGATGACATTTACTGGGTAATATCTCTGATTCTGGTTAAACCTGACTCTACAGAGTTAACCTTAACTAAGGGCTGGTTAAGAGCGTCTTATCATAACGATATAGATCCAATAAAATCCAGACCTTGGAAGCCATATTATAGATATGTGAAAAGAGAGCCTCTAACACCCGGTAAAATATATAGATTTTCAATACCCCTAGTCCCAACCGGTGTAATGATCAAGCCACGCTATAGACTAGCAATAAAAATAAGTAGTGTAGATGATCCCCCTAAATATGCTCACGAAAGACCTGCGAGTGGGCATATAAGAAGACAAAAACCATCAAGAATAACTGTATATCATAATGCTGAGTATCCATCACACATACTCCTACCTATAACAAGAGGAGGCATCTTTCAGCTATATGTCTCAGGAGGATTGCACTAGCATAAATTAGATACCTATACGAATCAATGACTCATGTTATTTAAATCAATCATTGTATGAGCATCATAGTGATCGATTAAGACGTTTGACAACATATATCGATGATCATAAAGGTTAGTTCTTAGCCAGATATCGTAAGGCTTTTCAAGAAATATAGAAAGCCGTGAAATATGTGATAATATTGATCCCTGGGCCGTATTTCACGCTTTAAGACTTTGAGAAATATTCACAGAGGAGTCTTTGCTACATTGGAGTAAAGTTGTGGAACAGGATAATACTAGACCTACTGACACCGGCAATGCGAAATACCGTGGATAGGATCTTTTCATAGAAATCGTAGGTATCAATTCGACCACACGTTCTTTTCCTAGTAGGCTAGCCGGTTTTCCATCAACAGATGTCTATTCATCACCATAAATTTTCCACCTGTTTCTGAGCAGTCTGTGAGAAGCTCTTATTGCGCTCCACTTCTATTTTGTTACTGAGGCTTTTTAGTTTTACAGCTCTTGATGCCTGTCCTCGACCTATTTATTTCATTCTTTGGCTTATATAGGATCTCACTAGGCGTTTTTCGAGAAGGTTAGAGTGTCTAGATCATATAGGGTATACTTCGCTTATCACTAATATAATTAAGGGCATCCTCCTAATTATTACGTCCTCAGATATCTGTTGCCCGTAATTACTAGGATCTTCTTTAGTTGTTTTCGAGGTTTTCTAGTTTATATATAGATCTAATGGTATGGACTGCAGCCTTTGCATGATCAATGCTTACCCTCTTTGACATCTGAAGGCGCTTTTCTCTGCCCTCGTTGACTCTCTATGCTTAAGGTAATGCTGTATTTCTTAGGGTTAATATCTGCTTTCTCGTTATGGGCATTATCAAGAGGCATTTATAGCGGCATTAAATGAACTATCGTTATTTATTATTCATATATAGTTGTTAATTCGTATAAAAGTGGTGAATTCTATGTATATTGGAAAGCCGCTGAAGCCTCTCGAGGATTATAGGTTCATAACGGGTAGGGGTAGGTATGTGGATGATATAAGGCTTAAGGATACAGCTTATCTCAAGGTTATAAGATCTTCATATGCTAGGGCTATGATCAAGTATGTTGGGTTTAATAACCGGAGAGCGCTGCTATTTATAAAACCTAGTGATATTAGCGGATATGTGCCTGTCAGGGTAGATCCTGAGGTTGCCCAGTATTCTAAGATTGCTAGGATGCCGATACTCCCTATGGATGTTGTTAACTTTGTTGGGCAGCCTGTAGCGGCAATAGTTGCTAGGGATCCCTATGAGGCTGAGGATCTCTTTGAGGAGGTTTCTATAGACTATGAGCCTCTAGATCCTGTTGTGGATCCTTTGAAGGCTTTTGAAAAAGGAGCGCCTCAGATACATAGAGAGGTTCCGAGTAATCTAGCGATTGACAGGAGATTCGTTGGAGGAGATACAAGGGTTTTTAGGGATGCTGATGTGATTGTCAAGGCTAGGCTGGGGATGGAGAGAGTCGCTGCAAATCCTATAGAGCCGAGGGCCTGTATAGCCTATTACGATGGGTCAAGCCTAGTTCTATATATAAATACTCAGAGCCCCTATAGGGTTAGGAGCGATGTGCAGGAGGTCTTTGGACTATCTCCTAAGGATATCAGGATTATATCTCCAGACGTTGGCGGAGCATTTGGGAGTAAGACACCTCTACCTGTTGAGTGTATGCTAGCGATATATGCTTCGATGAAATTGAAGATCCCTGTGAAATATGTTGAGACTAGGAGGGAGCATATTGTCGCACCATATCACGGACGTGGTGTTAGCTTCGAGGTTGAGGGGTATGGAAGTAAGAGGGGTGAACTGCTCGGCCTTAAGGGAAGGGTTATTGTGGATATAGGGGCCTACAGCTATGGGATCAATCTAAATATCCCTATCAATATTGTTAAGTGGTCTGTCGGTCCCTACAGGGTTAGGGCTATTAATATAGATCTCAAGGCTGTATATACCAATAAAACCCCTATAGGTCCTTACAGAGGTGCTGGGAGGCCTGAAGCAGCCCTGATCCACGAGAGGGTTCTAGACGCGTTAGCAGATGAGCTGGGGATCGATAGGGTCGATATAAGGGCTATCAATTTAAGGAGTGGAAGGGGTTATTACGAAACGCCCACGGGCTTGAAGGTCGATGATGCAGATTATCTAGGGACATATGTAAGGGCCTACGAGGCTTATGAAAATGTTAGGAAGAATATTGTGGAAAAACCGGGTAAGAGGGTTGGGATCGGGGTTTCATGTTTCCTAGCCCACGATAGATCTGGTATGGGTGAGAGGGCTAAACTGAGAATATCAAAGGGGGTTGTGGAGATAATAGTTGGAACTCACTCCCACGGCCAGAATCACGCGACGACCTTGGCTCAGATTGCTGCGGATGAGCTAGGGATCCCGATCGAGATGATCTCGATCCGCTATGGAGATACGGAAGAGCTTAGAGAGGGTGTGGGAACGTTTGGAAGCAGATCAGCAGTTGCAGGTGGAGCAGCTGTGATAGAGGTATGTAGAAAGCTTAAGGAAGAGGCTAGGTCGAGAGGGTACCGGGACATCATATCAGCTGTGAAAGGACTCGATGGCTATGAGGTAGAGGTATTCTATAGAGGAGGCGATGTCTTCTCATTTGGATCTCACATAGCGGCTATAGAGATCGACGAGGAAACGGGGTGCGTGAGGATATTAAAGTACATAGCGGTTGACGACGTTGGAAGGGCGATAAATCCGGTTGTAATTGAGGGGCAATTGACAGGGGGATCCCTTCAAGGAGCAGGCCAAGTGCTGTGGGAGGCAATAAAATACGACGATCAGGGATATCCGCAATGCTCATCAATTATAGAATGCGGCGTGCCAAGCTCATTAGAAGCATTTCCAGTAGAATCAATACTCGTAGAAAACCCATCTGAATTCCCTCACGGAGCAAGAGGGGTTGGAGAAGCAGGAGCTATAGGGGCGCCTCCAGCAATAATCTCAGCTATAGAAAATGCCATAGGAATTAAGATCGAGTACATACCAGTGACTTGTGAAGAGCTAAGGAAGTATATAATAGATATGACCCCCCGTCCTGAAGGGCGAGGCTTGTCCTTTATTTAATATCACAATTTTAGTAACGAGCCTAATCTAGCGCAGGGTTGTTTCATGGTTGATTGATAAGAGTTAGATTTATGGGCTTTGATTTCCTAACTATACTTGATGATGAGGTGATAATCTGTGCTAGATCTGGGTGTGGAGAGACCTCGGGAAGCGATGATGCTCAGAGCACCTGAGACCGAGGCTCTATTGGGGCAGGGCCCCATCTAGAGCCTCAGGATCCAAAGGTAGATGGGAGCACCGTGCCGCTGGACTCAACTGTCCTTCCGAGAAGCCACTCCACCTCCCGGGCGACATGCCCTAGGAGGGGGAGTCCCTCGATGCCACAGGGCTAAAAACCCTGTGGATCAAGAAACACAGCAATCCCGAGACAAAAGAAAATCAGCGATAATCAATGACCATCGAGGGACAAGCGGTTGTGAGTGATATGTAGTCTCTCACATACAGTTGATCACCGAGGATCTTCTTAATCTCATTCCCCACTTTTTCTGATAGCTCGTCCCATGTTTTTTGCAGATGCTCGTATAGTTCTTCTACCCTTTTCTTATGGATCTCTGTTTTGTAGCCCATGAATAGCCCGATCCTGCCTAGTGCGGCTCTTGCTAGGAGTAGGTGTTCCAGGTAGTCTCTATCTATCTTCTCTCTATATTTCCTCGGATCTCTGCCTAACCATATTATCTCCCTCACTATGTTCCTAGCCACTATCTCCCTTAGCCTCTCTACATATAGATTCTTCTCATCCCTATACAGCTCTCTGATCTCCTCCGCCAGCCTTTCATAGCTCTCAGAGGATCTACCCCTATAGAATATATGCCTAGAGACAGCCTCTATAAAGGGCTTAACTGCAAGAGGTGACTCTATCGAGTCCGTTAGATATAGCCATAGAGCAGTCGCATATGAATCCAGTATCCCCTCCATAGCAAGGACAGAGGCCTCACCATAGTCAAAGCTATCGATGATAGGCAGGGCCTTACTCTCAATAACTCTAGCAGCCTCATCAACATCGAAATAGCCCGAGTATATGAGGACATCTCCATAGAAGACAGAAGGTACAGAGACGATACCCCGGATAACCCCACTAAATAGATCAAGACCCATATCCCTAAAAACAACACTATTAATAACCCCCCTTTCCCATAGCCTCTTATAAAGCCTATAGGAAGTAGGACACGTTAGATGCGAATAGATCTTTACTTTCAACTCTATAGCGGATCACCCCTACTTCCATTGTTTTTCAATATTATCTTTTCTATAGTAGATCATGCGGAGGATCCTCCTTTTCTGGCAGGCCCTGCTGTTAGTTTTAGTTTTTAGGGTATTTAAGCTTATGATGATTTAACTCCTAAATATAGAATTATTGATCGATCTCCTTTCCATTTTATAAGGGCTGGGTTTCTGCGCCGGTGTCTCATGCGTAGCCTGCTGTCCTCATGCTTCCTGTCATAATCTCCTCTCTACCTGCTTCTCAAGGATACTTTCAGCTGAGAGGGCTGCCTCGATTTTCATAATTGCTTACATTATTTGCTTACCTGCTCTCCAGACTCATAAACGCACGACCCTTAGCTACACTATACGATATAATGAGGTGATATCCTAGCATCTTTATATGTGGGTGTTTTCGGGATATAATGATCAGAGCCCCGAGGTAGAGGCCTTAAATGAGATGATCTACTGTAGAATTTAAAGAGGCTTGTTTTGATTAATAAAAACTAGATATCTATCCTATGCACCGTTGAGCCATATACTCTTGATTCAATGTACAGTTATTTTTCTTGGTATCGTATCTATATAGGTAGTAGGTAACATTACTATTTACGATTTTTATATAGCTCTCATGATTAAGTGGATATCCAAACACGGGCCTTCCATACTCTACGTTATCTAGCACTGCGGCGAGCCTTGTGAAGCCGCTTGTCCCCCGATGATCATTGATTATCACTAATATTCATTTGTTTTGGATTGCTTTACCCCTTGATCCACAGGGTTTTGATCCTGCGGCATCGGGGGCTTCCACCTCCCCCACAGGGTTTTGGACACCCCTGTGGTTTCATGGGTGGCTGTGGAGCCCAGCGGAAAGGGGTTGTTTGTCTGAACATTCTCAGGAGTATTGAGGAGAGGATAGATGACTATCTAGAAAGAACCCATGTCCTATAGATCTATACCCAATCACATTGCTAACAACTATGCCATTAGTTCTATGGATACTTATAAATCTATCCCCAGAATCCCATATTGAAACTCCAATAATTATAAAAACCCCTCATAGTGTCTCATGCCATGTGGAAGTGAAGCGGATATTTACCGAGCATTCCCCTAGCTCCTAGACGTCTCAGCTCTGTGAAGAAGATGCCTCCTGAAGATCCGTAATAGAAGTTAATGCCAGATGCTCGTGAGCTGATGTTATAGCTCTCTATTCACCAGCATATTCAGATGTTGCCTCGTGAGTATATCTGAGGGGCTTTGCAAGTATAATTCTATTACCCATGACACCCATAACTTGATTCTCTTCCGTCTCGTCGGGGGTTTGTTGATGTAGATGTTATGATAATCGTATCCCCTACCTTCCAGCTGACATTATCCCTCAAGATCAAAACTCTATCTCCTTTAAAAGCTGTTGAAGCTAGCTTCGTAGATACAGGTGATATGGGGTAGCCATATATCTCTAGCCGTCCATAGACATGCATCCCTGAGCCACCTTCGCTATTAGCGCACAGCTTAATTACGATTTTCACATCAGGGGGTATAGGATTCTCTCTTGAGCCTATTTTAACGTAACCTGTTCTCAATATAGTCATGTTCAAGAATATTATCGAGCTACTTTTACTGGCACCAAATACTAGGGATCCCTCAACATATATGTTACCCAGTATTGGCGATTCACTTATGTCATATATCACCGTGGTGTTACACGATATAATAACGCTCTCGTTATCCCTAGGCAACCTACTCTTATCCCATGTACAGGGATCTGACCAAAAGCTGCTGGATACGCTTCTTAATTGCATTAGTATAGTACGAATCGGTAGCAATGCTGACCATATCCATCGCGCTAGGCTGTAGGCTAGCATTAGAGATGCTTCTCCCTATCCATGTCCATGTCAGATACCCTGCCATAGTGGCTAACAATGCTAAGACAATGGTTATACAACCTATATATTTTCTTCTATTAATATATCTATATCCATAGTATAGACCTCCGAATAGTGAGAATTGGCGCGGGATATAAGGTTCGGATGTTCTATTTCATTTACGAGAAACCATAGTCATGAAACCCAGCGTTAAAGATCTATATAAAGAGCGATACTATAAGTAAAAACATTCTCTAACCATCTATATATTCGGATCCAAATGTATATGGATTCCGTGAGACCCTGAACCTCTTTAATTCTATAGTAGATCATATGGAGCTTTGTCCCTCTATAATAGAATATCGCTTCTAATCTTTGCATATCTAATCTATGTGATAACTAACTATAGAATTAAGAGTCTTCACGCTTATAGCGGAATTCAAGCTCGAAGACGTCATGATTTCCTTAGATAACTAACTATAGAATTAAGAGATAGGAGACAATAGTATGTTGGCGCGATCCCTCGCATCCCTGAGAGATCTGGTTTTCCAAGCCTTCCTCCGGGCGTTTTTCATCCCCCGCTCAGTTACCATTAGCATCATCTCTCAGCTTCCCTATCATTGAGGTATCACCACTCATGCTAGGAGGCTACATGGCTAATGGGATCCTCGGGTCTTCTCCCACCATCATGCAGTTACAAGCAGTATCACTCATAGCTAAGGCTTCTATTGTAATAGGATGGTTTGTGCCTGGACTTAATTAAAAAACTAAGTTTTTCTTTGTTTCAATACTACTATTTTTCCTTCATTCCTATTCACATATATAGTCTCTACTTCCTTCCTCCACCTGCACACACATCTGTATAAATAGGTTATTCTTCGCATGCCATCTGTGGTATATGTCTCCACAAGGAACTCTGCCTTTCTACCACATTTAGGACATATTAGCCCGTTACCACCCAGCCTGTTCTGAGTCTCCATAGCTTTTGATCCCTCGGCAGCCTCTCTATCCAAAATGAGTATATTTCGGGGGATAATATATTTATAAACCCCCAGGATCGCAAAACATCTCTATTAGCTGATAAACTTTTCCCGCCTTGGAGGGCTGGGTTTCTATTGCCTTCTTAGGTGTTAGTCCCTGGCGAGGGATTAATGGCTTAACACCGCTATGCGTTACCAGGTAGTTCTCAATCTTCCTCGATATCCTTATCCTATAGTTCTGCTTACGAGCTATGTTCAGCGCGGCATTAATGTCTGTATTGATCTTCTTCCCTGTCTTCTTGCATATATACAGTCCTCTATATTTTCTTCCGTTTTTATGTTTATTTCCACATATTGAGCATATCTAGTAAGTATATTCACCAGGAACAATCTCTACGTCTATGCCGTACTCCATGAATATATCAACGATCCGCAGCACTATCCTCCTAAACATCCATATGTTAGTGTTATACTCATTACCATTGTTCTGTGAGAGCATATATAGATATCCAATGTATAGCTTCCTAACACCTCTATCATAGAGCTCACCAGCTAGAAACCTGGTCAATGTTATATATAGGTGCCCGAGCCTCTTATCTCTCTTATACATAGCTTCTAGGTATTTCTTGTGATAATATATTCATGATGGACATCCCTAGCATCCTAAGCATGTCTCTTATAGATTGATAGATTGCTATCTCTCTTTTCCACCAATAGTGCTCATCCTTGATCGTTCTGCCCTTAATGAGTAAGCAGATCCCTCTGTAATTATTACAGTGAATATATTGTTAAGACCCATATCGATGAAAGCCTCTTATCACCAATAGGATCCCCCTGCTTGATGCTCTTCGGATTTATGATCCTTTGTTTCTTCTTTTTCCTCTCCTCATCATATATGGGCTTTATATAGCCCTTCTTATTTGAGCTAGGAGGCTCTGCAGCAACCTCTATTGGTATGTAGGCGAACTACCTACTAGCTTTATAAATGATCTCTAGTCCTCCTTGTTTACTTCCTACCTAATCCCACCAACATATCATATTCTTAGATCAAAGTCTTTAAGAACCGGACAGCCCTCGTTCTTGCTAATAGGCTAGACACAATATCTTCTTCAGCTTTGCTAGAGCTAAGAAGGAGTTCTAAGTCCCATTATTCTTAGTAATAACTGTCTGTGCATTAACACCAAGAACTTCTTTATACTTAATACATGTGATAGTACTTCTTGTTAGTCTCATCCTCTTCTCTACTGTTAGCTCTCTATCGAAGAATGCCTGTCTCTTCTCATAGTCAAGCTCGTTCCATAGCCTAGCAGATGCTATTCCTATATCAAGAGAATCTCCTCCTCAAATCTGTTTAGAATAGTGCTACTTTATTGGTTCCCAGCTTGCTCTTCTTCCTCTTCTCTACCAGCTTTCTGAATGCTTTCAGGGGGTTGGGTTTCTGGTGGGCACGGTTCGGGGCATCCCCTCTAGGGTTATCACTCTACTAGCACCTTTGCCCACCAAGATCCGATCCTCACAAAATAACACGATGATAACCTTATAAAAACCATGCCCCGCCTTAAAGAGCGAGGATCCCCCTTATTTTCAAAGACTGAAGAAGTGCTGTGGTTATATAAGGAACTCTTCACGGGGGGCTCATGCTCTGAATAAAATGTATTATTAAGAAGCAGGGTTAGCCTTGTCCTCTTGTTAGTATTATGAGATTATTTATATATAGTTAATTAATATTTATTTAGTCCTGCGAGGAACTATTGGTGGTGAAGAGGTACATGCCTACTAGAAGAGATTTCTTAAAGATAGCCGCACTCGGGGTAGGGGCTTTCGTAGTTGGTATTGGTTCTGGATATTACCTTGGATCGATTCCATCTCAGCAACAGGGTAGAGCTCCGAGTATCTCCACAATCTCGGCCTTGGGGAGGGATGCAGAGCACCAGGATATAAATACTGCCGTGATTGACTTCTTCTCTAGAGAGAACCTTGGTTATAGGGTTGACTATTCACCCCTCGCTTATAGCCCTCTCTATGATAAGATGGTGCTAGCTCTTCAGCAGGGATCTTCCGCATATGATCTAGTATATATGGACGATCCATGGATACCGCAGTTTGGGGAGAAGAGGTGGCTAACAGATCTTGAGGATCTATCTAGACAGGAGGGTATCACCCTAGATCTTGGGGATTTCCCAAGCGTTCTAATCGATGTTGCTAGGCACCCGTATAAAAGTGGTAGGATCATTGCGTTTCCGCAGATGGGCAACGTCCAGATCTTCGCATATAGGAGAGATATATTCGATAAGCTAGGGCTACCCGAGCTAAAAACATGGAGCGATGTCCTTAACGCATGTGAGAGGATAAAGGCTTCACAACTAGTGGAGTATCCGATAGCCTTTAGGGGTGTTAAGGGGAATCCTGTTGCAACCTCTTTCCAACCAATACTATATGCATTCGGTGGCAAGATAGTGAGTGATGATCTCAAGAAAAGCGCTCTAGATTCAAAGGCTATCGAGGCCCTCGAATATCTGTTACAGCTAAAGAAATACGCACCCCCAGGGGTGGAGAACTTTAACACACCCGATGTAAGGGATAGACTGGTAGGAGGGAGAATAGCTATGAGCACAGAGACATGGCCAGGATGGATAAAGGACGCGGATAATCCTCGAGTGAGCAAAGTTCCAGGACTTCTAGCATATACAACCACACCTGGCGAGAGGACTAAACCCTCACCCCTTCTAGGGGTATGGTACTGGGGCATACCAGCAGGTTCTAAGAATAAGGAGGCTGCGCTGAGATACATACTCTATA
>Ga0079998_113334_pt1 | contig 28535 bp, 29 predicted proteins | sample PerSpoBPS_BMetaG_FD_69201 | JGI IMG/M metagenome (GOLD analysis project Ga0079998, IMG submission 69201) | Thermal spring microbial communities from Yellowstone National Park, Wyoming, USA - Perpetual Spouter B (PS_B) MetaG (SPADES assembly)... | ecosystem: Environmental > Aquatic > Thermal... | reverse complement strand
GGCGCGCTACGAATACGGACACGGCAAGGACAACATCGGCTATTGGACGGATGCCAACGATTGGGTCTCGTGGGAATTCGTCTTGGAGCGGGGCGGCACTTTCCGCGTGGAAATCACTTACGCCTGCGACAAGGGCACGGGTGGCAGCGAGTTCGTCGTGGAAGTGGCGGGGCAAAAGTTAACGGGCATCGTGGAAGAGACGGGTTCGTGGACGAACTTCGTGACGAAATCGTTGGGCACTGTCACCCTTCCCCCCGGTCGCCACACCCTTTCCGTTCGCCCGACGAGAAAGCCCGGCGCTGCCGTGATGAACCTGCAACGCATCAAATTCATCCCGCAACCCTGACGGCTTGGAACGCACCGATTTGGCAACGGTAGGGGCGCAATGCCTTGCGCCCTTACGAAGTTTTTGGTCAGGCAGAACGGCGGCAAACCCTGTCACGGGTTAGGATGGGTTATTGCCTTTGCTGCTTGTCTCACTTTTTCCGCCCACTCAGGGAAGGCGATGGTGCGGGCGAGTTCGTCGTAGAGGCGAAAGGCTTCGTCCCGTTTGCCCTGCGTCAAAAGGACTTTCGCTTTTGCGTCCGTCTCGCGCCACAGTTGCTCTGCCCGCTGGCGCAATTTCGTCAAAACTTCGCGGGCAACCTTTTGCTCTTCGGGGTCGCCGCTTTGGGCGAACTTGAGGGCGATGCGGCGCGGTTGCACCAGAACTTGCACCCGTTCGGCGCGCTGGCGCAACTCCACAAGGTAACGCCACTCGGCTTCGCGGTCGCTGATGAGGACGCCCGCAATCGTCGCCACCAAGTAACATGCCAAAGCGCCTGCGACCATCGCCCGCAAACCCAACTTTGCCAAATCCTGCCGTCGCTCGGGCACCATCGCCCCGATACCGCCCAACTGGATAGCGATGCTGCCGAAGTTGGCGAAGCCGCAGAGGGCGTAAGTCGCCAGCGTGAAGGAACGGGGCGAGATGACATCTTTGAGGGCGACGAGTTTGGTGTAGGCGACGAACTCGTTGGCAGCAATCTGCGTCCCCAAAATCGCTGCCATCTTCGGCACATCCCGCCACTCAAACCCCAGCAGCGCCGCAAGGGGCGTGAACAGCCAACCCAACACCATGTCCAAGTTCAACCCGATGGGCGGGCGTTGCAACAGCGTCTGCATGACAAAACGGTCCAAAGCGCCCAACACATAGTTGACCATCGCCAGCAGACCGAGGAAGGCGATGAGCATCGCCCCGACATTGAGCATCAACCGCATCCCGTCGGCAGCGCCTGTGGCGGCGGCGTCAATGATGTTGACCGTCGTCCGCTCCACCTTGAGCCGCACCGTCCCTTTCGTCAGTGGCTCTTCCGTTTCGGGGCACATGATTTTCGCCATGACCAACGCTGCGGGGGCGCTCATCACCGACGCCGCCAACAAGTGCCCCGCATCCACGCCCATGCTGGCATACACAGCAAAGACGCCGCTGGCGATTGTCGCAAACCCCGCCGCCATCACCGCCATGATTTCGCTCTTTGTCATCTGCGCCAAGTAAGGCTTGACGACGAGGGGCGCTTCCGTTTGACCGACGAAGATGTTGGCGGCGGCGTTCAGCGATTCGGCGCCGCTGGTGCCCATCGTCCGCACCATCACCCACGCGACACCTTGCACGACTTTTTGCATGATGCCCAAGTGATACAGGATGGACATCAGCGAGGCGAAAAAGATGATGGTCGGCAAAGCGCCGAAGAAGAAAAAGAAGCCCATCGGTTGACCGTAGCGAAGGTGTTCGGGATTGTTGGGATTGAGCGCCAACGAACCGAAGACGAAGGAAGCGCCTGCGACGGTGAAGTCCAAGATGCGGTTGACAAACAAACGGGTCGCCTCAAAAACCGCCAAGCCGACGGGCGTCTTGAGGATGAAGAGGGCGAAAAGCACCTGCAACCCGATGCCCCAACCGATGACCCGCCAAGGCACCCGCTTTTTGTCTTCGCTCAACAGCCATGCAATCAACAGCAACCCGAAAATGCCTGCCACGCTGACGAAGCGATACATCGTCGCTCCCCCCTATCCTGCTGTCTTGGCTATTCGCCGCGACAGGTTGTTAGCGGCGGCGATGTTTTGACCTTTTTGCCGTCAACGCATCCAGCAAAAGATGCAATCCGTCGGCAAGGAGCAAGCCCGCAAAGAAACTGAGCCAACTGCGACTGAGGGTGAAACTGGGTTGCCAATGGTAACCCAGTCGGTCCAACGCCCACAAGCCCAACCCGCCCAACGCCGCCAAGTAAAGCAAGCGGGTTAAGGCGCCCAGCAGAGGGCGATGGGAAATGCCCCGATGTGGAAACAGCCACGCATAAGGCAGCCACAAAAGGCGCAACAAACCCCACCGCCTTGCGGGACGGCTCGTCGCCAAATCCAAGTCGGGCGTCAGCCAAAAAGTCCCGACAAGGTAGCCAGCGGCGAAAGCCAGTTTAGACCAACCGTCGGGCAGCGCACAAAGGGTTGGTGGCAACACGATGAGGTTGACGACTTCGTGGACACGCCCCGATGGCAACTCCATCCCCCCATCTTCGTCGGCGAAGTTCATTGCGGTGGGGCACTCAACACTTCTGCCCCATCGCACGGCTCGGCGATGAACCAAGTCAACTTGCGCCCCAAAACTTTTGCGTAAGCGTCGGTCACTTGCTGGGCGATGCGTTCGGCGTCGTTGCGATGGGCAAGCGCCATCACGCATCCGCCCAAACCCGCCCCGCTCAGTTGCGCCCCCAACGCCCCCGCTCGCAAAGCGGCGTCCACCAAAAAATCCAACGCGGGCGTGCTGCAACGGTAACTGCCCGCCTGCCGCCACATCGGCACCCCTTCCGCTTCCATGCGAGCAAGTTGCGCGTCGTCGGTCGGAAAACGAAACGGTTCGCTGACGCCATCCCGCCAACGCATCACTCGGTCGCCGTCGTGGCTCAAGGTCATCAGTTCGCCAAGTTGACCACTGTCGCCTTCCCGCAACGCATCGGCGAACCGCTCGCTCCGTTCGCATTCAGCGATGCCGAACCAACAGACGCCGCGTGGCTCTGTGAAAGTGTGCTCCATTTCCGATGGCGACAACGCATCGCAATTGGCGGCGAGGCGGGAAAGTTCGGCAATGCGATGGGGCAGTGCCCTTGACAGTTCGCCAAAGGAAATTCGTTCGGGCAACGCTTGCAAAAGGCGATAAGTTAGCGCCGAAGAGCCCAAGCGCTTCGGCGTCGCGTCGCGAAGATGCCGCAAGCGGTCACGCAATTCGGGAAAGCGTTCGTGCCAAAGCATCATCCCGACTTCATAGGCAGCAACCCGCAAGTTGAATTCGCGGCGGGCGCCGCTGGCTTTGTGGGCGCGCTCACCGCTGTCCATCACCAATAGGCAAAGGTCGTCAGGGAAAGGCAGCGCCTCAACCGTCATCGGGAAAAAACCGATGCGCAACGCTTTGCCATGCTGCGCCAGCAAGATGGCGGCGTGGTCGCCTGCCCCACCCCGCGTCCCGACGAACCATTCGCCATAGCCACAAAGTTCGGCGAGGGAAAGACGAGACGGGCGTAGCGGGACGACAGCGTTGCGGTGCAACAATGCCAGCACAAAAGCGACGAACAACGCCGACGAGGAACTTAGTCCCGCTTCGGGCGGGATGTCGCCGTCCACGACGGCATTGATGCCCCGCAATTCGGTCACCGACGAAATGCCCAGTGCGGCGTGCCAGTTGACCAGCGTGGCGGCAGCGGCTTCGGCGTAAATCGCCCAACCCGCCACCTTTCGCTCCGTCGCTTTTTGGCGCGTCCAGCGTTCCCATTCGTCCACGCCCATCGGTCTCGGCGGCGCCACTTCGCCGAAGCGGAAAAAGTGCGACGGGAAGGCAGTGGGTTGGGTGTGATGGATGGCAACGAGGTCGTCATTGCGGGGTTGAACCGCCAGCAGGATTTCGCGGGGCAAAGCGATGGGATGGACGAAGCCACCCCGATGGTCAATGTGTCGCCCCATCAAATTGAGCCGCCCAGGCGAGCGGACGAGGATGACGGGCGTGTCAAGCCCCCATCGGTCGGCAGCCGCCGAAAGCAACGCACGAAAAGCAGGCAAGCGCTGAATCCCTGCAGCGCCGTAAACGCCTTTTGCCCAACGCTGCCATTCAAAACTCCCCAGCCACTTCAGCCACTCCCTCAACGGACGCATCAAAGGTCACCCGCATCAGTTTGGGTGCAAAGAAACCGTGCCGCAACGACAACCCTATCGCATCGCAAATGAAAACGGCAGCGACTGGCGAATAGCGATTGGTCAAAAAGAAGGGCGAGTTGCCGCGACGCCCAAAACCTATCCCAAGACTTTCCGAAACACCCGCATTGGCATTGACCGACGCGTGCCAAAATTGCAACGGCATTTTGACCACCGAAAACCCTTGCAAGGAGGCGGCTTGGATGGCGGTCATCTACTACGACAGCGATGCCAGTTTGCAACCGTTGGAAGGCAAAACGGTTGCCGTCATCGGCTACGGAAGTCAAGGGCACGCCCACGCCCAAAACTTGCGCGATAGCGGCGTCAAAGTCGTCGTCGGGTTGCGCAAAGGCAGCCGAAGTTGGGAGCGCGTTCAAACCGACGGGTTGACGCCGATGGAAATTCCCGACGCCGTTCGTCAAGCCGATGTCATCGCTTTAATGGTGCCCGACACGGAGATGCCTGCTTTGTATCGCGAGCAAGTTGCGCCCCACTTGCGGGACGGCGTGGCGTTGCTTTTTGCGCATGGCTTCAACATCCACTACCGCCAAATCGTCCCACCTTTGACCGTTGATGTCGTCATGGTCGCCCCGAAAGGTCCTGGCAACTTGGTGCGGCAAATGTTCGTGGAAGGCAAAGGTGTGCCAGCGCTTATCGCCGTCCATCAGGACTACACGGGACAAGCCAAACAAATCGCTCTCGCTTACGCCAAAGGCTTGGGCGCCACGCGGGCGGGCGTTTTGGAGACGACTTTCGCCGAAGAGACGGAGACGGACTTGTTCGGCGAGCAATGCGTGTTGTGCGGGGGCGTGACGGAACTGATTCGGGCGGGCTTTGAAACGCTGGTGGAAGCAGGCTACCAACCCGAAGTCGCCTACTTTGAGTGCCTGCACGAACTCAAACTCATCGTGGACTTGATTTACGCCCAAGGCATCAGCGGGATGCGCTACTGGATCAGCGACACCGCCAAATATGGCGATGTGACGCGGGGGCGACGGGTCATCGGCGAAGAGACGCGCAAAGCGATGAAGCAAATCTTGGAGGAAATCCAAAGCGGTCAATTCGCCCGCGAGTGGATTTTGGAGAACCAAGCGGGACGCCCTGTCTTCCACGCCGAATTGACCCGCCAGAGCCAGCATCTCATTGAGCGCATCGGTGCCCAACTGAGGCAAATGATGCCCTGGCTGCAACAGGAGCAGCAACGCGTCCCTGCCAGCCAAGTCATCAAAGAGCGCGAGCCCGTTCCCGTCCAGCGGCAGGAGCAAGAGGCGGGGCGATGACTAAACGCAACTTTTTTGCGGCGCTGCGCCGCAAAGGGCGGTGACCTTTATGGCGCAAGTTTTTCGGCTGCCCGTCATCATTGAGCGGGACGAAGAGGGTGTGTTCATCGTGGAGTGCCCTGTCCTGCAAGGCTGCCACAGTTACGGCGACACCCTTGAAGAGGCGTTGGAGAACATCAAGGACGCTATCCGCTTGCACATTGAAGCGCGCCGTCAATTGGGTGAACCGTTGCCGAGCGAAGTGCAGGTGCGAGAGGTGGAAGTTGTTGTCTAAGTTGCGACCGACCCGCCCGCAGGAAATTGTGCGGGTGCTGGAGCGATTGGGATTTCGGCGCATCCGTCAGAGTGGCAGCCATGCGGTCTATCAGCATCCTGACGGGCGATGGACGACTGTGCCCATTCATCCCGGCAGGGATGTTCCCAAAAGCACCTTGCGCAAAATCTTGCGGGATGTGGGCTTAACGCCCGAAGAGTTTGAGCGATTAAGGCGGCAGTGAAGGGATGGTGACCTTTATGGCGCAAGTTTTTCGGCTGCCCGTCATCATTGAGCGGGACGAAGACGGCGTGTTCATCGTGGAGTGTCCTGTCCTGCAAGGTTGCCACAGTTACGGCTACACCCTTGAAGAGGCGTTGGAGAACATTCGGGAAGCCATTCAGTTGTGCATTGAGGAGCGGGTGGCGCACGGTGAGCCACCTTTGTCGGCGGATTGGCGCGAGGTGGAAGTCCTTGTCCAAATTGCGTCCCATCCGTCCCGATGAATTGGTGCGCATCCTTGAGCGGTTGGGTTTCGTGCGGACGCGTCAGAAGGGCAGTCATGCCACTTACCGCCATCCCGACGGTCGGCGCACCGTTGTGCCCTTACACCCTGGCAGGGATTTGCCCGTTGGCACCTTGCGCAAAATCTTGCGGGATGTGGGCTTGACACCTGACGAATTTGAGCGACTGCGACGGCAGTGAGGTGAGGAGATTGCCGAAAGTGCTGGAAGGGCAATTGACGGCGCAGGGGTTGCGCTTCGCCATCGTCGTCAGCCGTTTCAACAGCCTTGTCACTCAGCGCCTATTGGACGGGGCGTTGGATGCATTGCGGCGGCATGGCGCCGACGAAAACGCCATCACTGTCGTCTATGTGCCCGGCTCCTTTGAAATCCCACTCGCTGCCAAGCGGTTGGCGCAAAGCGGCGCTTTTGACGCCGTGATTTGTCTCGGTTGCATCCTTCGGGGCGATACGCCGCATTTTGAGTATGTCGCCAGCGAGGCAGCGAAAGGGATTGCCCAAGTCGCTTTGGAAACGGGCGTGCCGACGATTTTCGGCGTCGTCACGGCGGACACTTTGGAGCAAGCGTTGGAGCGGGCAGGGGCGAAAGCGGGCAATCGGGGCTTTGAGGCGGCGATGACGGCGATGGAGATGGCGAACTTGATGCGCCAACTTTCGGCGGGGAGTTGATGGCAATGGGACGAGGGACGAGGGACGGGGGACGGGAAGTGTGGTGGGTGGCGATGGCGTTGCTTGGCGCGACGCCGTTCATCGCTTTCACGACACCAAAGGGGGCGAAAGTCGTGCGGGAATGGACGGTGCGGGTGAAAAACGATGCCCAGACGCTGCGGGCGACGATTGTGACGGCGACGGTTCCTGCGAATGTCACGGCGACAAGCGTTCGGGTTCAAAGCGCCGATGGGCAAACTTACCCCGCGCAACTCATCAGCGAAGAGGGGCAACGGAAAGTCCTTTGGCTGGAACCCGAACTGCCCGCCAACGCCGAACGCATTTACCGCTTGCAATTGACCGATGAACCGATGCGCCCTACCATCACCTTGACGCCCGAAGCGAAATGGGTGACGGTGCAAGTTGACGGGCAACCCTTCACCCGCTACTACTTCGCCGACGGGCAAAAGCCTTTCTGCTTTCCCATCGTCGGACCAAATGGCAAGGTGCTGACGCGGGGATTCCCCGTTGAACCGAAGGAAGGCGAAAGCCGAGACCATCCTCACCACAAAGGCTTTTGGGTCGCTTACGGCGATGTCAACGGCGTTGACTTTTGGTCGGAGCGCCATCCCATCGTCCATCGCGCTTTTGAGGCGATAGAGAGCGGGAGCGTCATGGGTCGGCTGCAAGCCCGCAACGAATGGCAAACGCGCGACGGCAAGACGATTTGCGAGGAAATCCGCGAGTTGCGCTTTTACGCCCTGCCGAAGTTGCGGATGGTGGATTTGACTTTGACCTTCATCGCCACCAAGGGCGAAGTCACTTTTGGCGACACAAAAGAGGGCTTCGTCGCCATCCGATTGCCCGACGAATTGACGCTGACGCGGGGGACGGGACACATCCTGAACGCAACGGGGCATCGGGATCGGGAAGCGTGGGGCAAGCGGGCATCGTGGTGCCTTTACTACGGGACGCTAAATGGCGAAACTGTCGCCGTCGCCTTCTTTGACCACCCGAAAAACCGCAGTTACCCGACGCCTTGGCATGTCCGCGATTACGGGTTATTCGCCAACGGACCGTTTGGGCGCAAAGACTTCGGGTTGCCTGCGGAAGAGCCCGTGCGGTTGAGCAAGGGCGAACGGTTGACACTGCGTTATCGGTTGGTCTTTCTTGCCCATCACCCGACGGCAAGGGAAGTGGACGAACTTTGGGCAGGCTTCGCCCGACCGCCACGAGGCGTGGCAACTCCGTGTCGTAGCGGTTCACGGTAGGAAGGAGGTGATGTCGTTTGCGGTTGGGCATCGCCACCTATTCCTTTTGGCACTTTCGGGGGGAGCCGTATCCGATAGAGCGGGTGATGGAGCACGCTTGCGAGTGGGGCGCGGCAGGCGTGGAAATTTTGCACCGACAAATGACCAGCGAAGAACCCGCTTACCTTCGTCGGCTCAAACGCACCGCCTTGGCGCTGGGGCTTGACCTTTACGCCCTCGCTATCCACCAAGACTTCGTTCAACCTGACCCGTCAGAGCGCCAGCGCCACATTGAGCACACCCGCTATTGCCTTCAACTGGCGCATGAATTGGGCATCCCTTGTGTCCGAATCAATTCGGGGCGTTGGAAGACGATAGCGTCCTTTGACGAGTTGATGCGCCGAGGTGGCGTTGAACCGCCGTTGGAGGGCTACACCGAAAGTGACGCTTTCGGTTGGGTTATTGGGGCAATAGAAGCCTGCCTTCCTGACGCGGAGCGCTACGGCATCCTTTTGGCTTTGGAAAACCATTGGGGCTTGACAGCGACGGCGGAAGGAACGCTACGCATCGTCACTGCCATCAACTCCGAATGGCTCCGCGTTTGTTTGGACACAGGCAATTTGCTGCGGCACGAAAAGGGGCAAGTGCATTGGGAACCCGATTACGACGGCATGGCAGCATTGGCACCCTACGCCGCCCTCGTCCATGCCAAAACTTATTTCGGCGGCGGCGAGTGGTATACGCTGGACATTGATTACGCCCGCGTGGCGGCGATCCTGCGACAGGCAAACTACTGCGGCTATGTGTCGTTGGAGTTTGAAGGCAAGGAAGCGCCTGAAACGGGCGTGCCCAAAAGCCTTGCCCTCCTTCGGGCAATTTGGGAGCAATAGCGGCACGAACCATAAAGCAACGGTGAAGGCAAAAAACTTACGGTCGCAATAGCGCCTTGACGATGTGGCGGGCTTCACCCCGCGCTAACCGCCAAAAAACTTCCACGCCTTCGTCCAGCGGAAATTCCTGAACCCACGACGCTACTTCCACTTGCCCACTGACGACCAATTGCAGCGCCATCGCAAAGTCGTCATCGGTGTAGGCGTAACTGCCCTGAACGCGCTTTTCGCCGTAAACGATGCCCATGCCCGAAAGGCTTGTCTCATCGTCGTGTAGCCCAACCCAAACGGCGATGCCGGTCGGATGCACGGCGTCCACAGCCATTCGGCGCGTTTGCGACCGACCGACGGCATCCAACGCCAAGTCAAACCCTTCGCCGTCCGTCAACGCCCGCGCTTCCGCGAGCAAATCGGTCTCGGCGGGATTGATGACGGCATCCACGAATTGATGGGCGACGGCGAGCCGTTCGGGGACGATTTCCACGACCGCTACGAAACCCGCCCCCATCGCTTTGGCGACTTGAGCGCACACCAATCCGATCGGACCTGCGCCGAACACGATCACCCGTTTCGGCAAAACCTGCCCTGTCAAGCGAACGGCGTGGACGGCGTTGGCAACGGGTTCCACCATAGCGCCGAGGCGCGTGTCGGCATGGTCGGGCAACGGGTGACAATTTTCGGCGGGGACGGCGACGAACTCGGCGAAAGCGCCGGGGCGATGCATGCTCATCAATTGTCGTCGCTCGCAGATGTTGCTCTTGCCGAGTTGACACCATCGGCAGGTGTGGCAGACGACGAAAGGGTTGACGGCGACTTTTTGACCGACGCTCAAATTCGTCACGCCTTCGCCCGATGCGACGACGGTGCCCGCAAACTCGTGCCCCATAATCAACGGTGGTTGTCGGCGGGGATGGCGTTGGACGACGCATTCCAACTCCGACCCGCAAATGCCGACATGCCCGACGCGGATTAACACTTCGCCCGCTTTCGGTTGCGGTTCAGGCACTTCCGCCAACTCCAACCGTTCCCAATCGGCATACAGCAGCGCCTTCATCCCCATCGCCTCCGCCGACATTGTAGCGCCCTTGACATTGGGTCGGATGGCGAATGCCAAAATAACGCACGGGCAAACGGTGTGTGACCGAAATGCAAACGAGCGCCGATGCAGGATGGCAAAAAGCCAGAGTGTAGGGGTGATTGGCATGGGTGACATCGCACGAGAAGCGACGCTGGCGACGGGGCAAGTCATCCGCATCGTTCGGGGCGACATCACGCAAGAGCAGGTGGACGCCATCGTCAACGCCGCCAATTCGCACCTTAAGCACGGTGGGGGCGTGGCGGCTGCCATCGTCCGAAAAGGCGGGGAAGTCATCCAGCGGGAAAGCGACGAATGGGTGCGCCAGCACGGTCCCGTCCCGACAGGCGAAGTCGCCGTCACGGGTGCTGGCAACTTGCCCGCCAAGTTCGTCATCCACGCCGTCGGTCCCGTTTGGGGAGAGCATCCGCCCGAACGCGCCGATGCGTTGTTGCGCAGCGCTGTCCATAACAGCCTGAAGGCTGCCCACGAGCGGGGTTGCCAGAGCATCGCCTTGCCCGCCATCAGCGCTGGGATTTTCGGCTTCCCGAAAGACCGCTGCGCTGCCATCTTGCTGGACACCGCCCGCCAATTCTGCGAGCAGCATCCCGACAGCCCTTTGCGCGACATCCGCTTCGTCCTCTTTGACGAGCCGACTTTCCAAACTTTCGTGGAGGCTTTTGACGCCCGCTTCGTCAGTCACGGCTAATTGGTCATCGTTGATGCCGTTCCGACACGGAGGTGACGGAGATGGCAAAGGTCTTAGACTGGCGTCGGGACATCGCCGAAGGGTTGTTCTGGGTCGGGTTGAGCCTGCTGTTAAGTTGGCTGGCGTTGCCTTATTTGCCTGAGCGGGTGCCCGTTCATTTCAACTGGCGCTGGCAGCCCGACGGTTGGGGCAGCAAAGCGATGGCGTTCTGGTTTACGCCCGTGACGCTGGCGAGCCTTTGGGCAATCCTGACCGTTTGCTTTTGGTTGGCGGGGACGGAAAAGGGGCAACTGCGGTTGGACGAGGAAGGTTTGCGGTGGGTTAAGTGGCTACGGTCATTGCTGGGGCTGATGCTTGTCGCCCTGCACGGCGGTATGTTGGCGGTGGGCATCGGTTGGCTGAGTTCTCCCCGTCCCTTCCTGATGCCTGTTTTGGGACTATTTTTCCTCGCCGTCGGCAAAGTTTTGCCCCATTTGCCCCGCAACTGGGTGGCGGGGGTTCGGTTGCCTTGGACGGTCTTGGACGAGCGGGTTTGGATGCCTGTCCATCGGGTGGCGGGATGGGGCTTCCTTTTGCTGGGGCTTGGCTTCCTCGTCGCCCCTTTGTTGCCTTTCTGGTGGGACTTTGTGCCCTTTGTCGGAGTGCTGTCGCTCCCGCTCATCCTTTTCGGCTACTCTTACTGGCTTTATCGGCGGGTGAGTGTTTAGCCTCTTGTGGTGCGCCCCCTTGACTAAACAGGACTAAGGCGTTACAATTACGGACGACAAAACTTGCACCCTGACAAGATGCAGGAAAGAGGCGACAGCGAATGTCTGATGCCATCCGACAGCAACTGACACGGATTTTGAAACGCTTGGAAGGTCGCTCGGAAGCAACGCCCGAAGAGAGCGTTGAGCAAATCCTCAAGTTGCCTGCCAAAGGCGTCATTGACCCGCTGATTGACGCCCTTCAGAAAAGCCCCCACTACTTGGTGCGGTTGGTCGCCTGCATGGCGTTGGGAGAACTGCGGGCGGTGCAAGCCGTCCCGACCCTTGTCGCCACCTTGAGAGACTCCAGCCTAACAGTGCAGCGAGCGGCTGCCGAGGCGTTAGCAAAAATTGGGCGCCCCGCCGTCAACGAATTGCTTCAGCACATTGACGACGAAGACTTGTCCATGCGCCGTTGGGTCATTCACATCCTCGGCAAGATCGGGGCGAAGGAATCTGCCCCCGTTTTGTTGGAACGCTTCCATCGGGAAGCCCCTGAATTGCAACGGCTCATCGTGGAGTCGTTGGGCGACATCGCCAGCCGAAAGGCATCCCGATTGCTGACGGAACTCGTCCAACACGGCAGCGCCGATTTTTCCCGCACCGCCATTGAAGCCTTGGGCAAACTCAGAGACCCCAAATCCATCCCCGTGCTGTTGGACATCTTGGCGCGGGATGGTGCGGAGTTGCGCAAATTGGTGCGGGAAGCCCTCTTGACCATCGGCAAGGAAGGGATGCCCCAACTCGTCAAGGCGTTGCATCACCCCAACCTCGCCGTCCGTCAAGTCGCCGCCGAAGTGTTGGGAACGATGGGCGATCGGCGGGCGCTGCGGGAGTTGATCAAAGCGTTGCGTGACCCAGACCCGATTGTCCGTCAATCTGCCGTTCAAGCCATCACTCGCTTCCCCGACAAATCCCTTTTTGAGCCCCTGACCCGCTTGCTCCACGACCCTGACCACGAAGTGCGCTTCCAAGCCTTGCGGGCGTTGGTGCAAGTCGGCAAAGAGATGGCAAAGCCCCATTTGAAGAAAGCCCTCAAAGACCCTGACTGGCTGTTGCGCTTGACAGCCGTGCAAGGGCTGACCGAACTGGGCACGGAAGACACCGTGCCCTTTTTGTGCGACGCCCTCAAAGACCCCGAATGGTCGGTGCGCTACCACGCAGCGATGGGATTGGCTCGTCTGAAGCATCCCAAGAGCCTCGTCCCGCTGATGCAAACCGTCTTTGATCCCCATCCCCAAGTTGCCCTGCAAGCCATTAAGGCGTTGGAGGAACTGGGTGACCCCCGCGCCATTGATGTCCTGCGGCGGGTCGCCGCTGCCAACATCCCCGAAGTCAGCAGCGCAGCAAGTCGGGTCGCCCGTGCTTTGCAAGAAATCGCCCAAGCGAAAGGTCTCCCCGTTCCTCCCAAGCGCCGCCCCGCCCAAAAGCCAAGCCAACCGACGGCAGCGTCCACCAAATGACCTTCGGAGGCAACCTAACCGCCATGCCCGAACGGACGGTCACCGTCAACCGCAAAGCCCGCCACGACTTTGACATCTTGGAAACCTACGAAGCAGGGCTCGTCTTGACAGGTCCTGAAGTCAAATCCATCCGCGCAGGCAAAGTCTCATTGGCGGATGCCTTCGCCCGCGTCCAAAATGGCGAACTGTGGCTGTTGAACCTGCACATCGCCCCTTACGACCCCATCCTGCAACGGGATTACGACCCGCAACGACCCCGTAAATTGCTCATGCACCGACGGGAAATCAACCGACTGGCAGGCTTGACAGCGCAAAAGGGATTAACCCTCATCCCTTTGCGCCTCTACTTCAACGAACGGGGCTACGCCAAAGTGGAATTGGGCTTGGCGAAGGGCAAACGCAAAGTGGACCGACGCCGTGAAATCATGGAGCGAGAAATCCAGCGAGAAATTGACCGCACCCTGCGCAAGCGCCGCTAATTCGTCTCCTTTCGCCCACCAGTCGCCAGTCGCTAATCGCCAGTCGCTAATCGCCAGTCGCTTTCTCCTAGGCTCCGCAACACTTGCACCAACGCCAAATGGGCAGCCCGCTCCCGAATTTGTCGGCGCGTCCCCCGCAACTGGTAACGCTCCACAACCGTCTTTTCAGGCGTGCTGACAGCGATGAAGACCGTGCCGATGGGTTTGTCAGGTTCGCCCCCCGTCGGTCCCGCATAGCCTGTCGTTGCGACGCCGACTTGCGCTTTCAACCGCGCCCGAACATGGCTCGCCATCCATTGGGCGCATTCAGCACTCACCGCCCCATGCTTTTGCAGCAAATCCCATGGCACGCTCAACAGGCTCATTTTTGTCGCTTCGGTGTAAGCGACGATGCCGCCCCGCACATACTCGCTGCTGCCGGGCACTTCCGTCAGCAAGGCGCAAATCAACCCGCCCGTGATTGACTCTGCTGTCGCAATCGCCCAACCCAACTCCCGCAACCGTTGCCCGACCAGCACTTCTATCGGCTCATCTCCAACGGCTAACAGCCACTCGCCAACCCGCTGGCGGATTTGCTCTTCCATGCTGTCCAACAACGCTTCCGCTTCTGCCTCGCTGTTCGCTTTGGCGGCGACCCGCAGCCAAACTTCGCCGGGCTTGACCAGCGTGCCCAAAGTTGGGTTGACACTTTCCATCAACTCGCCCAAGCGATCCGTCAACGCCGATTCGCCGATGCCGACGAAGCGAAAGACGCGCCAATGCAACACTTGCCCGCCAGCAAGCCGCTGAAGGCGCGGGACGACCTCTTGCTCAAACATCGCTTCCATTTCGGCGGGCACGCCGGGCATCGCCACGACGATTTTCCCGTCCCGCTCCATCCAAATGCCGGGCGCCGTCCCGACGGGATTGGGCAGCCAATCGGCGCCTTCAGGCAAATCGGCTTGCTTGAGCAAAGTGGGCGATGGCGCAATCCCTCGCCCTTGCAACAACGCCACCAACCACGCTTCCGCTTCGGGATGGCGCGTCAATGGGACGCCGAAAGCGTCGGCGATGCCCGCTGCCGTCACATCGTCGGGCGTCGGACCCAACCCACCCGTCGTCAAAATCAAGTCGGCTCGCTTGAGCCCTTCCCGAATGGCTTGAGCGATGCGTTGGCGGTTGTCGCCGACCGTCGTCCGCCGAAAAAGGTCAATCCCCAACTTCGCCAGCCATTGCGACAAATAGACGGCGTTGGTGTCCACGATTTGCCCCAGCAACAACTCCGTCCCGACGCTGACAATCTCAGCGACCATGCCCATTTCCCTCCTTGTTGCCCAACCTGCCTACCGTCATTGCGTTCGGGCGACCAATTGGATGGGATAAAAAGAGCCTGCCGATGGGATGGTGACGACGGTGACCGATTGAGTTTGGCGGGGCGCCAGCGAAAAGGCGTGCAGCAAATGCTCTTGATAGGGGCGAAGCAGCGGGACTTCCATCAACCGACCGTTGACGACAAAGGCACCCCGTGCGACGCCCCCGACGGCTTCCACCAACAACTCCGCCCGCCATGAGCGATCGGTGGGGTTGACGAAGCGGATGCTGACGCGATAGACGACGCCATAGTTGCCGTGAAGCGTCCGACCCTTCAGCGGGTGTTGCAACCCAAACCGTCCGACGCTTAGGAAAGTCCAAGCGCCCCCAGCGACATGAGTGGCTTCCAAAACCCGCATCGGTTTGGGGAAAGGTGGCGGTTCGCTGCTACTTGTCAATGCCTCCGCCAATTGCGTGCCCGTCAAAAGTTCTGTCTTGGGCGGCACCGCGGATGATGCGACGACCCGATAAGCAACCCCTGCGGTCTCATCCAGCCGAATTTCCGCCAAAGCGCTCGCCGTGTCTTTGGGCTTAAGGGCAAAGCGCAACAGGCGATATGTGCTTTGCGCTGGCAAAGTCAACCGCACCGCCGCATCATCGGTCAAGCCCTGCAAAAAACCCGCCGTCGCCTCGTGCCCCACTTGCAACTCACTCTCGCGGGGCGTCCCGTAACTGAAGCGAGCGACGACCGAAACGGGATGCTCTTCCGTGTTCAGCAACTCCAAACTCAGCCCCGCTGAACGCGTTAGCCCATTGCGATGATGAAGCATGAACCGCACAGTCTGACCGACAGGTAAAAGACCCCGACAAAGCACCCGATAGTCGCGAAAAGTTTCGGGTTCGTTGCTGATGACCAGCAAATCGGCGTCGCCCAACGACGACGGGAACGAGCGCAAGGGGATGGTCAAAGTGTCGTCCACAGGGAGCAACTGTTCGCCTGTCACTTGCACCCGACAAGTTAGCGCTTCGTTGGGCTTGACAAAAGGAGGCAATTGCCCGTCGGGAGTGGGAAAGATTTGCCATTGCGCCCCCAACTGAAGTTGCAGCGCCGTCAAAACAGCGTTCTCCACGGCTTCCCACACCATCGCCCGACCGATTTTTTCACCCCGCCCCCATGCGACGGGCGCTTCTCGCCATCGCCCCGCCCGATGCAAAATGCGGAAGGGCAACCGCACCCCGACATTGCCTTTCACGATGCGCAAGATGCCCGACCCAACTTCCATCCCTCGCACGACGACAAAGGATGCCTGCTTTTCCACGCCGATGCGCCATCGCACGGGTTCAGAAGGCACCGCTTCCACTTGCACGCTACCGACGGCGTTGCCCAGCAACGGGATGGTCACTTCCTCGCCGACGGCAATGACCGCTTCTGTCAAGGGCACTGCCAACCATTGCCACGAAAGGGCTTGACGCAACCGAAATGCCCATTGCTGCGCCAATGCCTTCGGTTCACTCCCTGATTGCTTCGCCAAAGTATGGGTGACCGTCAGCAACGGTTTGCCGTCCAGTTGCAATTCGTAACCGCCCCGCACCCGAACGACTTGCAACGCCTCAGGCGAAACGCCCCGCCATCGGGCATCGTTGAGTTGTGACGCCAATTGTTGCGCCATCCCTTCCGCCCCCTCGCCCCGCAACCGCAACAAAGTCACACCCGCCGCCCGCAGTTCCGTCACTTCCCCGCTGACCTTGACCGCCTCAAATTGCCAACTGACCGTGAAACCCGAAGGTGTCGCCGTCGCCGCCTGACGACCTTGTGGCGCCGTCTCTTGCGTCCTGATGTGGGACGGAAGCGAAGCAAAAATGGCGATGCCGAAAATCAGCGCCAAACGGACGCCCCATTGATGCTGATAGCGTCTCACGCCACACCCTCCTTCGCCGTTTCGCTATTCGCTACTCGCCCTTCGCTACTCGCTGCCTCCTAAAGATTTTCGCATGCCGTCGCCCGCTTTGCCCCTCTGCCGCCCTCGCCTTTGAAGCCATCCGATGCTAAATTCGGAAGCGGCGCATCCATCCCATCGGCAACGGTGACCGTCATGGATGAGCGAACCTTGCGGGTGCTGGAACTGGACAAAGTGCTGAAAGCCCTCGCCGACCGATGTGCGACGGAACTGGCGAAAGAACTGGTGCAACATCTGATGCCCGCCACCGACTTGGATGAAGTGCGGCGGCGCCAACGGGAAACTTCGGATGCCCGCCGACGCTTGGAACGCTTCGGCGCCCCGCCCCTCAGCGGCATCAGCGATTTGCGCCCTTTGTTGGAACGGGCAAGGCAAGGCGCTGCGTTGGAACCGAGCGAATTGCTGACCATTGCCCGCACTTTAGAGCGCGCCGCCGATTTGAAGGCGTGGCTGCTGAAACCTGATTTGAATGACAGCCTTCGGGTGAACGCCGAACGCCTCGGCGACCACGCCCGATTGATTGCCCGCATCCGTTGGTGCATCGGTGACGACGGGACGGTCTTAGACCGAGCCAGCGACGAGTTGGCGCGCCTGCGTCGGCGCATCCAAACGGTCAAGGAGCGGATGCAGGAGAAACTCCACGACCTGTTGCGCGACCCGTCCATCACCAAGTTTTTGCAAGAGCCTTACTACACCGTCCGCGATGGGCGCTATTGCCTTCCCGTGCGGGCGGAGTTTCGGGCGCAAGTGCAAGGCATCGTCCACGACAAATCCTCGTCGGGCATGACGCTGTTCATTGAACCTGAGCCGTTGGTGGAGTTGGGCAACGAGTTGCGGTTGCTGCAAACTGACGAGCAACGGGAAGTCGCCCGCATCCTGCGGGATTTGACGACCGCCGTCATCGCCGAATTGCCCCTGATTGCCCAAACGCTGGACGCCATCCGCCGACTGGATTTCGCTTTCGCCAAAGCAAAACTCTCGCAAGACTTGCGCGCCTACGAACCCGAACTGAACGCCGACGGCATTTTGAAAGTCCGCCGCGCCCGTCACCCTTTGTTGCACCTTCAAGGCTTCGTCGTGCCCATTGACTTTGAGTTGGGGACGGACTTTGATGTCCTCGTCATCACAGGTCCGAACACGGGCGGCAAAACCGTCGCCCTGAAGACCATCGGCTTGCTGACGCTGATGGCACAGTGCGGTTTGCATTTGCCCGCCGCCGAAGGCGCTAAGTTGAGCGTCTTCCGCCAAGTCTTTGCCGACATCGGTGACGAGCAAAGCATTGAACAAAGTTTGTCCACTTTTTCCAGCCACATGAGCCACATCGCCAAGATGCTTCATCGCGCCGACGAGCAAACTCTCGTGCTTTTGGACGAATTGGGGGCGGGAACTGACCCTGTGGAAGGGGCGGCGTTGGCGAAAGCCATCTTGCTTTTTTTGCATCGCAAAGGCGCCAAAGTCGTTTGCACGACCCATCACAGCGAACTCAAGCATTTCGCCTTCCGTCAACCCCGCTTCCAAAACGCCAGCGTCCTTTTTGATCCCGAAACGCTGCGACCGACTTATCGCTTGGTCATCGGCATCGCTGGGCAAAGCCACGCCCTTGACATCGCCCGACGGTTGGGCGTGCCAGCGGAAGTCCTTCAGGAAGCCCGCCGCCAATTGCCCCGCGACCGCAAGGAAACGGAAGCCCTCATCCACCAACTCAGTGAAGAGCGACAGGCTGCCGAGCAACTGCGTTTGGAATGGGAGCGACGGCTGCAGGAATTGCAACGGCGAGAAGCAGCGTTGCAGGAACGGGAACGAAAACTGCGGGAAGAAGAGCAACGCATCCTCGCCGATGCCCGCCGTCAGGCGGAAGCGTTGTTGCGGCGCTTGGAAGGGCAAGCGGAAGAGTTGTTGAAGCGCCTGAGAACCCAACCCGTCTTGCCATCGGAAATCCGCCAGCGATTGCGGGAACTTTGGCAACAACTTCCGCCTTCGCCGTCCAAACCCGTTAGCGCTGGTGCGATGCCGACGGACCGAAGCGTTTTTTCCGTCGGTGAAACGGTGCGGGTTCGCGATTTGGGCGTCATCGGCAAAATCGTCGCCTTCAGCGATGGTGCAAAGGAAGCGCAACTGGATGTCAACGGGATGCGCCTTTGGGTGAACGCCTCTCGCCTTGAACCTGTCGGCGAGATAGCGCCGATGACACCGACGCAAATGGAGACGGCAACGATGCGGGTTAGGAAGATGGTCAGCACGCCGACGGAGTTGAACCTGTTGGGCAAGCGGGTGGACGAAGCGATAGAAGCGGTGGCGAAGTTTTTGGACGACGCCTTTTTGGCAGGGCACAAAGTCGTCCGAGTGGTGCATGGCAAAGGGACGGGCAAACTGCGCCAAGCCATCCACGACTTTTTGCGAACCCACCCCCATGTCCGCGCCTTTGAGTTAGCGCCCCTTCATGAAGGCGGTGAAGGCGCCACCCTCGTCTACTTGCACGGCGAACCTTGAAAGCGTTTCACCGCCATCACGCACATCGGCAGGAAGGCGAAGGCGACAGGTGTTTGCGGTCCCGAATCATTCAGCAGCAAGGCAGCGAGGCTGCCGATGACCAACCCGCCCCATCGCCAATCCCGTTCCCCTGCCCACCACAAAACTGCCAACAATGCCCCTTGCATCGCCCAAGCGAAATCCCAATGGATGGCTCGGAAGGCGCGCAGCGAGATGCCCAGTTTCGTCCAGACCATCGCCCCCAACGCTAACAACCCTTCTTGAGCGACGGCGTGGACAAAGCGCCCCCAATGCGTCAAGGGTTCAGGGCGCATCAGTTCTATCGCCGCAAAGATGCCCAAAAAGGTGACGGTGAGCAAAAGAGCGACAAGCACATGCCGCCAACGCCATCGCCCCCATCCCAAAACACTCACCGTCATCGCCACGCCTGTCAAGGCGCCGCCGATGTTAGCGCCCATGATGGGCGCGCTGACCAACACGGTGCCTAACGCACCTAGCAATGCCGCCCCTTTCCGTCCCCAACCCATCGCCAAACCGATGGCGAACAGCGACCCCAAAGCAATGCCCATCCCGACATTGCCCAATCCGTAGTAGCGACCGCCAAAGAAACTGGAATAGCCGAAAGGCGTGTTGAGGCTGAACATCCCACTGCTAAGGGCATCGGCAGCGAAGACAATGGCGGTCACCCATGTCGCCCCCACGAGCGCCCCCAGCCGTCGTCGCATTGTCAACCCAACCGTTAGCACCACCAGCAACCCACTCCCGCAAAGCAAACCGACCGCCATCACCGTTTTGCCTGTCAAGGAAGCGTTGATGCCCGCACTGAGCAAATGGACGATGACAGGCAACCACGCCAACCCAATCGTTATTCGCAGCACTCCATCAGGGACGGGACGGCGCAAAAGGAGCAAAATTGTCAAGCCCGCAAAAACAATGCCCTGCGCTATGCACCAGACCGAAAGGGCAGTCACCCGCCACCATCCATCCGTGATGCGCGCCCCTTCGCCCATGCCAAAAAGGAGGGACGAAGGGCGAGGGACGAAGGGCGAAGCGGAACGGATGGGGGCGCCGTTGATGGGTTGAAAGGGTTCGGCGCCGAAAAAGTCCAGCACCGTCGCAGGGATGTCCAAGATGGCAACGAGCCCTTTTTGATGCGTCGTCGCCGAAGTGAGCGGGCTGCCTGCAACGATGCCTTTGCCGACGGCGAAAAGGAAGGAGTGTTCATAGCGACTTTTCTGCGACGGCGCCAACGAAAACACCAGCAACAAATCGCGCCTCAAATCCATCCGCTCCACGACGGGACGCAACAAACGCAACTCCCGACGAATCACCTTCGGCAACAACCGTTCGCTGCCGTAAAGGTCTGCCCGAAGCGTTTCGCCGGGAAAGAGCACGAGCACATCCGCCACCCGCCACGCCGCTGCGACCGCTTCCTCCCATCGCCGTTCGTTCACCGCCACGCCAAAGGGCATCGTCGCATCCCACTGCAACAAAGTCGCCCCCGTCATGCCAACGCCCAACCCGTTTTCGTCCAACGCCATCAGCAAGCCATGACGGAAATAGGCAGGGACGAGGGGCGAGGGACGAGGGACGAGGGAAGGGTCGCCACAGCCGATGGCGAGGGGTCGGACGCCTTTCGGACGCAGCGATTGGGCGACGACGCCGAAGGGCAAGGGCTTTTTTTGCATCCGTTCGTTCCGCCATCGCAGTTCCGCCAACATCGGAAAGACCAGCGGTTTGAAAGGTGCGGACGCATCAGGTAGCAGGGCGTCGCCGACCCGACGGCGGTAAGCGTTGAAGGCGGTGTCGGCATCCAACGGCTCGTTAGCATCAAACACGAACGCTGCCGTCTCGTCACCAAACGCCCGCACGCCGCAGGCAAGGGTCATCGCCGCCCGAAAGCGGTCAACGCCTCCGTAACCCATCGTGTTGAGCAACGCCATCCCGCCCCGTTCTTCCAGCCACTTGCCCATCGCCCCGAAAGCGCTCAACCCTTGTGGGAAGACATGGCGGTAACTGAACCCGTCCATGACAAAGAGCACGACTTTGCCGCGCGGGCGATAGACGAGCGTGCCGAAGGAAGGCGGAGGGCGAAAGGGCGGCGGTGCCGCCGAAGCGAAACAGGGCGTCAGCCAAACGAAAGCGACGGCAATCAGCGCGCAGCAAAGGTTGCAGCGTTGCATCCTTGCCGTTGCTCCCACTCTATGCGTCCGAACCGACGGTGTGGGCGAAGCGGGCTTTGAACTGTTCAGGCGTCATCTTGGCAGCGTCCGCCAACTTCGCCAACATCTCAGGATTGTCAAGGTCGGCGCGTTCCAAGCGAATCATGTATTCGCAGGCGACACGGTAATGTTCGGAGTGAATGTCCACGAGGCGAATTTTCGTCCGTCCCGTTTGCGGGTCGCGCAGTTCGTCAAAGGGCAAGACACGGATGCGCCCACTGTCCAAGCAGACCATCCCGCCCAACTGCACCTTCTCGTTTTCAGGCTCGCTCAAAAGGAACTTGACGGCGCCATAGCCGAGGGTGCGGGTGTAGTCAATGTCAAAGGGGATGGGCGGGGCGCAACGCAACTCGTAACCTAAGGTCACATCCACGATGGTCATCTTTTCGCCCCGTTCGGCGAAGCGTCGCTGAATTTCTCGCTTGAGGATGGTCGCCAGAGGGATTTCGCCCAGCCGAATGTGTCCGTGCGGGTCGTATTCCACTTCCACGCCGGGAATTTTCGCCAACTCTTCGGGGTCTAACTTTTCGCCGATGCCTTCGGCGATGACGGCGACGCCATCCTTGCGCCCCAAAACCCGCCGCTTCAAAATTGCCCCTTCCAACACATCGCACACTTCCGCCAGCGTGATGCGTTCCTTGGGGAACTCTTCACCGATGACAGTGAGGGTAGCGCCTGCTGCTTTCCCGATGCCCAGCGCCAAATGCCCTGCCTTTCGCCCCATGACGACGACGAAATACCAACGGTTGGTCGTGCGGGAATCTTCCATCAGGTTGCGGACCAACTCCGTCCCGACATGGCGCGCCGTCTCAAAGCCGAAGGTGGGCATTCCCCCAGGCAGCGGCAAATCGTTGTCAATGGTCTTGGGCACATGGGCGATGCGAATTTGACCGTTCAGGGCTTTGGCGACTTCGCTGGCGGAAAACGCCGTGTCGTCACCACCGATGGTCACCAAGTAACGGATGCCCAACTCCCGCAAGGCATTGACCGTGTTTTGCAAATCTTCAACTTTGCGGGTCGGATTAGCGCGGGAAGTCCGCAGGATGGAGCCGCCTTCAAAGTGGATGCGGGAGATGTCAGGGATGGTAAGGCGGCGAACCATGTCCGTCCGCCCTTTCATCAAATGCTCAAAGCCGTCGTAAATGCCGATGACTTCCAAGCCCGCATTGATGGCTTCAATGGTAGCAGCGCCGATGACGCTGTTGATGCCCGGCGCAGGACCGCCACCGACAAGGATGCCCAAGCGTTCCGCCATTCTCGTTCCCTCCTTTTCGCCTTTTTAAGTCGGCTTGCGAAGCCACGCTCAGGGCGAAGGCTCGTTGACTTTTTGCCATACGAGCAACAAAGCCGCCATCGTCTTGGCGTCTTCTATCTCGCCCCGAAGGATTTGAGCGACCGCCTCCGCCAACGGCATCACCACCGTCTCCACCCACTCGTCTTCGTCGGTTTTGCCATCGGCAGGTTTCAGCCCTGTCGCCAGAAAGAGGTGAATCAACTCAGTGCTGTAGCCCGGCGCCAAGTAAAAGGACACCAAACGCTCCAAGTGGGTTGCTGTGTAGCCTGTCTCCTCCTGCAACTCCCGCAAGGCGCAATCTTCTGGCGCTTCGTTGGGGTTCAGCGTGCCTGCGGGCACTTCCAGCAACATCTTCCCTGTGGCGTGGCGATATTGCCGAACCAAAATCACTTGCCCGTCATCTCGCATCGGGACGATGGCAACAGCACCAGGATGGACAACGATTTCACGGACGCTTTCGCGCCCATCGGGCAACCGCACACGGTCACGGCGCAACTTCAGCAAGCGCCCTTCAAAAAGCGTCTCACTGTCAACGAGCCTTTCCCGCAGCCCAAACCACCTCCGATGGGCAAAGGATAACGCCGAAGGGCAACCGTTGACACTGCCCGTCGCAAGTGCCACTATGCACCAAACGACCTTTTGAGGTCGGCAAAAGCCTTTGCCTCTTGCCGACAAAAGTTGGGATGGCGCATCTCCCGATGCCCCGAAGGAAATTGACGCTTCGGGTGGGCTATAATGTTGCCTTCGGTGATAACGATGAGCGGTGTCCGTGTTAGCGACTACTTGTTCGTCGCCATGTTCATTGCCTTTGGGATTGTCGGGATCGCTGTGACGCTGGGGATTGCTTGGTTGGTGCGCCCCCGCTTTAAGCCGACGCCCGACAAGGTGATGTCTTACGAATGCAGCGTCCCGCCAAAGGGCTCGGCGTGGGTGCAATTCCGCATCATCTACTACCTTTTCGCCTTGCTCTTCGTCGTCTTTGATGTGGAGGTGCTTTTCCTGTTCCCGTGGGGCGCAGCGTTGAAGTGGCTGAAAGCGCAAGGGTTGGGCATGTTGGCGTTCGTGGACATGTTCATCTTCCTCGTCATCCTCACCTTCGGTTGGCTGTATGCGTGGCGCAAGGGCATCCTGAGATGGACTTGATGGGGTGAAGGCGATGACGCCAGAAGCGATGGAGCAAAAGTTGCGGGAGAAATTCGGCGACGCTATCTTGGCAACCCGCGTCGGGCTGAACGGTTTGGAGGCGCGCGTTGAACCGAAGAGGTTGGTGGAGATTTGCCGCTTCCTTAAGACCGACCCTGAATTGGACTTCAACTTCCTTCGCTGCCTCTCCGCCGTTGATTGGCTCAACGACGGCGAGTTTGAAGTTGTCTATCACCTGTTTTCGTTCCGTCATCGGCATGAGGTGGTCATCAAGGTGCGAGTGCCCCGCTCCGACCCCCATGTGCCCTCCGTCTCTTCCGTCTGGCGGACGGCTATCTGGCACGAGCGCGAAGCCTATGACTTGATGGGCATAATCTTTGACGGTCACCCTGATTTGCGCCGCATCCTTCTGCCCGAAGGCTGGGTCGGTCATCCACTTCGCAAGGATTATGTTCACGACATTGAGCGTTTTGACGACGAGTATGCCGAAAAGATTCGCCGAGGCGAAATCCGTTGAGGTGAAAGGTGATGCCCGAAAGCAAAGGCGCAAACAAAAAACGCAGGTTGAAAAACCCAAATAATGAAGGCACATCAGCAGGACATGGGGCAGAGAACACAGGACAAGTTGGCGGTTTGGAAGGGGCATTGCAGCGCTTGACAGAAGGAGTTATCGCACTGGCGGAAGGTCAAAAGCACCTGCAGGCAACGGTGACGCAATTGGTGGAGTGGCAACAGCAAACCCAAGGAACTGTTGCCCAACTGGTGGAAGGGCAAATCCAGTTGCAAAACACAGTCTCTCAACTGGCAGGAGAGAACCGAAAATTGGCGGATGGGCAGGAAAGGTTGTGGCAGGCAGTCACTCAGTTGGCAAAAGGTCAAGATGAGTTACAGCAAGCAGTCACTCGTTTGACAGAGGAAAACCGAAAGTTGGCAGAGGGACAGGAAAGGTTACAAGAAACGGTCGCCCATTTGTCAGAAGGTCAGGAGAGGTTGTGGCAAGCCGTTGGTCAGTTAGCGGAGGGGCAACAAAGGTTGCAAGAGACAGTCGCTCATTTGGCAGAGGAAAACCAAAGATTGGCAGAGGGACAGGAGAGGTTGCAAGAGACGGTCGCTCATTTGGCGGAGGAGAACCGAAGGTTGGCGGAAGGGCAAGAGAGGTTGTGGGAAGTCGTTGGTCAGTTAACGGAGGGGCAACAGAGGTTGCAAGAGACGGTCGCTCAACTGGCGGAGGAAAACCGAAAGTTGGCGGAAGGACAGGAAAGGTTGTGGCAGGCAGTCGGTCAATTAGCGGAGGGGCAACAAAGGTTGCAAGAAACGGTCGCCCATTTGGCAGAAGAGAACCGAAGGTTGGCGGAAGGGCAGGAAAGGTTGCAAGAGACGGTCGCTCAACTTGTGGGAGTTCAATTGCAATTGCAAACCACTGTCTCACAACTGGCGGAAGAGAGCCGAAAGGCAATGGTCGTTTTGAAAGAGGTGAACAGGAAAGTCGGTCGGTTGGATGAGCAACTTGGCATGACCGTTGAATCGGTTGCCCAAATAGTTTTGCCTGGCTATTTGGAGAGGCATTTCGGCATAAAACTTGAAGGCAAGTTGGGCTACGAACTCAAACCGATGTTCTTCCGATTAAACGGCGAGTGGGAGCAAGTTGACCTTTACGGCGAAGGGACGATGGGCAAGGAAGAAATTTGCATCGTTTGCGAGTGCAAGGCGAAAATTTACGAGAGGGATGTCCATGCTTTTGTCAAGAAGTTGGAACGGCTTTGGGGGCTTCTGAGGAAGCGACCTATACCCGTTTTGTTTGGCTACTCAATTCATCCGTCGGCGCAAGAGCCTGCAAGTTCGCACAATATCCTTTTGGTCAGCCCACTTCACCGTTAAGGGGTGAAAAGTTATGGCGGCGACGGAGTTGCGAGAGACTGCCGCTGTTTCGCCGCGCCGAGAAATCCGCACCGAAGAGATGGAAATCAGCATGGGTCCGCAGCACCCGTCCACGCACGGCGTCCTGCGGGTCGTCATCAAAGTGGACGGCGAATGGATTCGGGCTGCCGACCCTGATTTGGGTTACTTGCATCGTTCCTTTGAAAAACTTGCCGAACAACGCACCTACCCGCAGGGCATCTTCCTGACCGACCGATGGGACTACCTTTCGGCGATGAACAACAACTGGATTTACTGCCTCGCCGTAGAAAAACTGTTGGGCATCCAAGTGCCCGAAAAAGCCGAATGGATTCGGACGATGATCTCCGAGTTCCAACGCATCGCCAGCCACTTGGTCTTCCTCGGCACTTACGGCTTGGACATCGGGGCGCTAACGCCTTTCTTCTACTGCTTCCGCGAGCGGGAGAAAATCCTTGACCTTTTTGAAGCCCTGTGCGGGGCACGACTGACTTACAACTACATCCGCATCGGTGGCGTCGCCCGTGACCTGCCTAAAGGTTGGCTGGACAGAGCCGAAGAAACGGTGGACTATCTGGAGAAGCGCTTTGACGAGTTGGACGACTTACTGACCTTCAACAAGATTTTCGTCGCCCGAACCGTCGGCATCGGTGTCGTCCCGCCCGAGATGGCGATGGATTACGGCTTGACGGGACCGATGATTCGCGCCAGCGGTATCCCTTACGATGTCCGCAAGGCGCAACCTTACAGCGTCTATGACCGGGTGGAGTTTGATGTCGTCACCCATCCCGGTTGCGATTGCTGGGCGCGGGTTTGGGTGCGTTCGCAGGAAATGCGCCAGAGCCTTCGCATCATCCGCCAATGCATCGCCAAACTGCGCACCTTCCCCGAACCCGACTTTGATGCCCCTTACGACCCATCGCCTTATGTGATGGCAAAAGTCCCACCCAAACCTAAACCCAAACCCAACGATGTCTATGTCGCCATTGAATCGCCTCGCGGCGAACTGGGCGTCTACATGGTCAGCGACGGCAGCGAGAAACCCTACCGCATGAAAATTCGCGGACCTGGTTTTGTCAACCTGTCCATCCTGCCCGCCGTCGCCCCAGGACACAAAGTCGCCGATTTGGTTGCCATCGTCGGCAATGTGGACATCGTGATGGGCGAGGTGGACCGATAGAAAAACTCTGGCGCTCTTAGCATCCAGAGAAGGTGACAAACATGGTGACGCTGACGGCGCAAACTTTGGAGCAACGGGTCGTCCGAAAGGTGACGAGCACCGAGCCACCTTTGACTTTCACCGTGGAAATTCGCTATCATCCCGACGACAACGGCTATTCGGCGGAGTGCGTGGAGATGGATGCTGTCGCTTGGGGCGATACTTACGAGGAAGCCGTTGAAAACTTGCTGGATGTGATGATTGGGTTTGCGGAAGCGACGATGAAACTGGTTCGGGACCATCCGAACCTCAAAGACAGAAGCGTCGCCCATGCCCACTTTGTGCTATCGCTCGGAAGTGAGGAAAAGTTGCGGAAGGTGCTGGGGTTGTGAGGGATGGCTTACACTTACGACCAGTTTCGGAGCGCGCTGAGGAAAGCAGGGTTTCAACTCATCCGATCGGGCAAGCACGAAGTCTGGGCAAAGGTGGAGCCCGATGGGACAGTTTACAAAGTGCCCATCAGCCATCAGCACGGCAAGGACATTCCCAATTGGCTTTTTGCCAAAATGTTGCGCCAGGCAGGCTTGAGCCGAGACGAGTTTGAGCGACTGCTCAAAGACCCGTGACGGAGGGTTGACAGGATGACGCTGACGGAACTGTGCCGAAGCGTGGTGCAATGGCTGGGCGTGCCAGCGGAGTATCGGGACGCTGCGACCCTCATCTTGCTGGCACTCGTGGACTCCTTCATCCTTTTCAACTTCGTCATGCTGAGCGTCTTGGTGCTCATCTATGTCTTTCGCAAACTCATCGGCTTCATCCAAGCCCGCCTCGGTCCCCGCTACACGGGTCCGCGCGGCATCCTGCAAACCGTCGCCGACGCCCTCAAGTTGCTGACGAAAGAAGACATCATCCCGACCGCTGCCGATCGGGTCACCTTCAACCTTGCGCCGCTCATCGTTTTCCTGCCCGCCCTGCTGGTTTATGTCGTCATCCCCTTCGGCGACCCAAAGTCAGGATTGCAAGTGCGCGACTTAAACATCGGCATCCTCTACATCGCCGCCATTACTTCCGTCACCGTCATCGGCATCGTCACGGCAGGTTGGGCGTCGGGCAACAAGTGGGCGGTACTGGGAGCGATGCGGTCAGGTGCCCAATTGCTTTCCTACGAAGTCCCGATGACCTTAGCCTTCCTCGTGCCCGTCCTGCTGGCGGGCTCGCTGCGTTTGTCGGACATCGTGAATGCTCAAGGCGAATGGTTCTGGCAATGGAACGCCTTTCGTTTGGATTACCTCGGCTTGACCTTCGTCGCCTTCATCGTTTACTTCGTCTGCGCCCTCGCGGAAACGAACCAAACGCCCTTTGACCTTCCCGAAGCGGAGAGCGAGTTGGTGGCGGGCTATCATGTGGAATACAGCGGGATGAAATTTGCCATCTTCTTCCTCGCCGAATTTGGCAACACGGTCGCCATCTCCGCCATCGCCACCCACCTGTTCTTGGGCGGTTGGAAAGCACCTGCGCCCTTTTTGCCCGATACTGGTTGGTGGTCGCT
>Ga0079998_116924_pt1 | contig 28696 bp, 25 predicted proteins | sample PerSpoBPS_BMetaG_FD_69201 | JGI IMG/M metagenome (GOLD analysis project Ga0079998, IMG submission 69201) | Thermal spring microbial communities from Yellowstone National Park, Wyoming, USA - Perpetual Spouter B (PS_B) MetaG (SPADES assembly)... | ecosystem: Environmental > Aquatic > Thermal... | reverse complement strand
AAAAGCTAAGATAGCAATTGTGAGTATTTCTGAATTAGAAGCTTCTGCCCTTACGTCGTCCTTTAAACCAAGATTTTTTAAAACATCATCAACTATGCAAAAAATTCCTATAATATTTATATCATCTTTGTTGTTGTTTTTTATTATTTTTGTTTTCATATTTAGTACCTCCTGATGGGAGAAAGATTAAAAGAATAAAGAAGAAGTTTTGATATTTCTTCTCCCCTCAGCTTTAATTTTAATATCTATTATTGATTGATTTTTTGATAACTAGCAACTTGGGTTTTTTATATTTTTCCCAAAGATTTTTGATGTATCTTTTGTCGGGGACATAGTCCTTCCATTTCAGCCAGCCCTTTTTCTGTAAATAGTAAAGGAACATAATTCTTGATAGAAGTTGTTGCGCAAATGAATGGCACTTTGAATAATCTGCTTTTCTTTGTGGAATTAAAACTTTGTCTCTTATAAAAGTCAAGGCATGTTTGTATGCTTCAAAGAATTCTTTCGTTACTCTCTCAACATTAAAAGCTTCTTTGTGTTTTTGCCAAATTATTTCAGGAAATTGCTCATTCGGGGAAATCCTCAACATTTCAAGGACCTCAAGGTCTGTATGGTAGGGGCTTGAGGGGTCAAGATAGAGCGTTCTTAATAGAATTTTCACTTTTGAATCATAAGGTATTCTATGCGGACTTACAAATGCGATCTCTGAGAAATCGGTTGTGAAGATGAAAAGTGTATTAACCTGGGGGTATCTTCTATAAAATGGTTCAATTATAGTTCGGAAATCAGTCCTTCGCATTGATTTAGTTTTTGCGAAGTAGATTTGAAAAGAGGTATAATCGGAGACGATATAAAACTCTTCAATAAGATCACTTGCTCTCTGCGGAAATTCAAATTGTGTTTTGTCAAGGGGGCTAAAATTGAATTTGTAGCCCATTCTCTTGAAAAGATTTGCTACATCACCAGGAGTTTTGATAATTAATGGTTCCATCATTTTCACCCCCTTAATTAGTTATTGTTATAAATCCGACTAATTTGAGTTTAATCTCTTTTTCAGTGGATTCTTTTTGTGGATTTTGTGTCGCAATTTCTATTGGATGGGCATTTTTAAAATCATCAAGTTGTTTGATTATTTCTTCTGGCTTTAAGTTTCTTGACAGGTTCCAGAGTTTTTTAAGTTCTTTGAGGTATATGTCAGGCAAAGGATTTGAAAAATATTGTAAAAGATGTTTTGCAGGTTCTCCTATCGCTTGAAGCCAATTGACGATATAACTTTGAGGTGCTTTAAGTTTTTGAGGTTTAACCTCCTGGGTTTTCAATCTTGAAATTATATAATTCTTTACTTTCCTTATTATTTGATAAACATCTAAATCATCCGGAGGCGGAACATAAGGTTCATTTTTATCGCATTTTATCAGCCTTATGCATTCTAATCTATTTTCAATAATTTTACCTGTTTCAAGATCGTAGAAGCACCAGTAATGTTTGTCATTTTTAAATGCAACAAACACACCCTTTTTCCCTTCTCTTTTTATCCCGCTCCCTACTCCGTTCGGGATTTTCTGTAATTTCTTTGTACCTTCGGATTGGATATATTTTAAAATTTCATCTTTTAGAAATTCTCCGATTGCTATCTCCGAGATTTCCTCCAATTCATCAAGGACTTCTTTTTTGGCGTCAAAGATGTCTGTTATGTATCCGAAGTCCTTAGGGTTAGGGGTTTCACCCAGAATGGAGACATCAAGTCCAACGCTTCTATTTATAGCTTCAAGTTTATTGTAAAGTCGTTTTAGAAGGTTAAGTATTGATTCAAGTTCATCCTCGGGGAAAAAGTTATATACATGGATGGTGTCATGTGGGGAACCAATTCTATCCAGGCGTCCAATTCGTTGGATAATTTTCACTGGGTTCCATGGTAGATCGTAATTTATTATAGTATCAGCGTCCTGCAGGTTTTGACCTTCGGAGAGCACATCGGTTGAGATTAGGATTTGCAATTCTTGATCAGTATCCTTTATTTCCGGGTGTCCGTTTGATAATGGTGAAAATCTAATTATTCTGTTTTTTCTCTCCGAAGGTAAGATATCACTATCAATGATTGAAATTTTATCGGATGAAATACCGATTTTTGAAATTATATCTTCCCGTTTTAGGTAGTTATAAACATACCTCATTGTATCTTTGAAATAGCCGAAGATGACTATTTTTTTGTTTTTAAGCGAAATGACAGTTTCAACGAGTTTCTGTAATTTTGAGTCATTGTTTTCCGAGATTAATGATAGTTTTTGCTTTAACTCTTCAAGTATTTGTATGTCGCTCAAAGTCCTATTTTTTATCTCTTCTATCTCGTATTCATCAGGATTTATATTTTTTATCTGGTCAAGTGAAATTTCGGGTAAGCCTTCTTCATTATCATCTTCGGTTTGGGGTAAGTAAATTTTACTGTAGGTTTCTCGGTCAAGAAGAATGCCTTTTTCTAGAAACTCCAAGAATTTTCTTTGGAATTTAAGCAAACGCTCAACGCTTATCCTGAATGCTTTAACACTTGATTCTAATCTCTTCAAAAAGAGCATTTTAAGAATTGCGATGACGGATTCGTTTCTTCCAAGCTTCATCAAAAACTGGTGAATCTTTTCCTCAGACCATCCTCGTTCAGTAAGATATTTTTTTATTTGTTCAAAATCCCTGAGTTTTCTCTGGAAAATATCTTTTCTGTATAAGTCCAAGTTATAGCTTGCAAGTTGAAGCGATTCAATTAGTTTTTCACACTCGCTATAAATTCCACTGTAAACTTCGGTAAGTTTATATTTTATTGTATGAAGTTCTCTTTCCGGGAACTTAATTTTTTCACCATCAATAGTAGCATCAGGATAAAATTTTTTAATAAATTGTCTGCTTCTTCGGACTGCAATTTCTTCAAGTAAATCAAAAGTGTCTCTCTATCTCTGTCTGATTTTAAGAAATAGCCCCATAAACTTGTTATACCAGCGGGTTTGAAAAATTCATCGTTATCTTTACAGATAAACCTTATCTGGTTATAAAGATCAAAAACAGAGTTATTGACAGGGGTTGCGGTTATCAAGATAATTTTTTTATTGTTTTTGCCCTTTATAATCGCCTCAAAGAGATTTTTCCATCTTTTTGTATTTGAGTTTCTGAAGTTATGTGATTCATCTATAACTATAATGTCATAGCCAGAAAATTCATCAGGGTTAAAGTCCCTACCGACACTCTCCTGCGATATAACATCTGCTCTTATGCCGAATTCCATAAGTTTTGGTTCCCATAGCGTGTCTCTAATTTGAGCTGGACAAATTATCAGAGCTTTCTGCCTAAGTCTATATGCAAAATCATCAAGGAGACGCAAAGCAAGGTAAGTTTTCCCAAGTCCAACAGAGTCAGCAAGTATGACGCCTCCATACTTCTCTAAAGCTTGTAGAGCTGATAAATATCCGTCTTTTTGAAAATCAGCAAGAATAATTGGAGAAGGCATCTCATCAGATGGAGATTCAGAAAGTTTGTCTTCAAAATACGAATATAAAATTTTCATATAAACATCGTATGGAGAGTATTGTGAGTGGAAGTTTGAAATGAAGGAAATGAGATTTTCTTTATAGCTTTCGCATTTCTGGTTGAAATATTCAAAAAAAATCTTTTTATGATTATTTACAGCTGAATCCTGTTTGAGAACGGAATTAAACTCTCCTTCTCTTGTTAATCCGGCATAGGTGAAATTTGACGAACCAACTATCGCAACTGAACCGATTGTAGGAATACCACCATCAATTATGTAAAATTTGCCATGGAAAAAACCATCTTTGTAAATTTTAATTTCAACTTCACTTCTTCTGATGAAAGAGAGAAATTCATCTAATAAGTTTCTTGTTTCTTTTTCATCAACTTTTTCCTCTATCTCTTCTTGTAAGATTGATTCTAAAATTTCAGGAGAGATAATTTTCTCAGGGTCTTTCCCAATTAAAATTTTTACCTCTTTTGCTTTCTTCAAACTATCTTTTACGAGTTTGAAACCTTCAAGATTGAAATAGGCAGTTGCAATATAAACACTTGAATTTTCATTGATGAACTCATTTAAAACATCTGAAAGTTTATAATTCGTATTATCAATAACATCAGGAATAGTTTTAACTTTCCTCATTCTCCATCCCCCCTTTTGTATCATAATAATATTGAATCAAGCCAAAATATTCCTTAACTGATTTTACCTTCTTTATATTAAGCATTTTCATTGATTCTTCTATGATGTAATTTGCAGCAAGGGGTTTATGATATTCAAAAACTACATTTAGAAAATGCATCATACTTTGATTCTTTTCATCTTCATAAACAACCAGAAAGAAAGGTAAGATAATATTGAAAAACATATCCTGTTTTCTATCTAAACCTATCCCAGGAAAATTCATTATTTCTTTAACTATTTGATTTGCTATTTTTTGATTCTCCTTGAAATCGTTTGTCCAATTATCATTATAGTTCTCTTCAATTCTCATCTTGAAGAAACTAAAAATACCCATATCTGCTGTCAGAGAAAGGAGTTGGGAAATCTGTTTTATTCTATTTTGAGGAAAATTATAAGGTCTTACCCCTCTTAGCTTCCAAACTTTCCTATCCATTTTTAGAGAGAAATCAAAGTTATCAATTTTTCCATGAGCATCTTCAAATCCTGCTCTGTGAAGCAATGCTAATTCAATCAACTTCCTATCTTTGAGTTTTCTTATTTCTGAATATGGAGTTATCATGGCTAACTCCAAAAATTGAAGTTTATTTTCTTTATACCCCAAAGAAAGCATAATCTCACGATAAATTGCTTCATCTGGCAGAGCAATCTTCAAAAGATTCCTCATCCTCTGTTTCTTCTTTTGTAACCTCTTTAAAGCTAATTCTTCTAACTTTATCCCATTTTTTATTTCAAAACTCATCCTTTTTATCTTTTCATTTTTTCTATATTTCTTCTTCAAATATATAATATAAGTCTCTTGGTTTCTTCGGTTTTATTAGATAATGATGACGATATAATTAAATGTCCCCTTTATGTCCCCTTTGTGTCTCCTTTGTCCCCTTTAACTTCCTTTGATAGATACAATGATAGAATAACTTCTCCCTTTTCATTGGTTGGGATGATTTTTTCAACGAAATGACCTTTAAGAAAAACAGGAGATATTTCTCTTTGCAGTATAGCTATAACTTTCAGAGGGTTTTGAATTTCTTCTCCGAGCTTTTTAATTGCTTGATTTACTTTTTGGATCATCTTTTTTGGTATTGCTCCCTCTTCAAGTCTTTCAATAAGCCTTTTCATATAGTTTTCCTGATCTTCTGTTAATTGCTTGCTATTTTTTAATAAGGCTCTCAAAATTTTTGTGAGCTCCTTTGCCGAATCTGTTCCGCGGCGACTTTGGGACAAAATTTCTTCCCCAGAAGTTGCATAGAAAAACGCCGATTTGTTTTTTCCAAGAAGGGCATAATACCTTTCAAGAGGTAGCATTGCTCTTTTTTCATTCTCCGGGCATTCAAAAATTTTTGCAGCCGTCAGAAAATCAAGCTCGTATGTTCCCTTATCCCAAGATAAATAAAACTTCATAAGTTTTCCTTTTCTGAAAAATGTTATAAGCGAATCAGGTTGAACAAGGCTTTGGAATTTCTCATCAAATTTCCTTGAAGACCTGGCTTTTTTGGGTAATCTCTTTATTTTCTTAAATAAATCTGGATTTTCATCCCTTACCTTCTCTATAACTTTCAAGTATTTTAGCTCACTTTCTTCAAAAATTTCGTCTTCAAAGAAAATTTTTTTAGATGTCAATTTATCAAACAGCTCATGCGAAGCAACAGGCTCCCCCTCAGTCAAAATTGCAGCATCTCCACCGAGAAGATTTAAAAATGCCTCAACTTTTGAACGGGCTATTTTTATTAACTCTATCTCATTCTCCCCCTGTTCAGTCGGGAAGAAATTAAAAACATAGATTTTATCAAATTGAGTATCTATACGATTTACTCTCCCAACCCTTTGAATTAGCTTTGTTGGATTCCAAGGTATATCATAGTTTATCACTATGTTTGACCTATGGAGATTAACACCTTCCGAAAGGACTTCTGTTGAAACAAGTATTTTGTAATCATCTTTTTTATTTCTGGCTCTTGCGTCAAAGTTTTCTATAACTTTATCCTTTACATTTTCCGGAGAACTCCCATGAAAAAGCAGAGCTATTTCCCTAAACTTTTTATTTATGTTATCAACTAAATACTCCGCAGTCTCTTTCGATTCAGTAAATATAATGATTTTTTTGTCTTTTAAAATTGGATCGTTCCGGAGTTTGTCAAGTAATACATCAAGTTTCGGATCTCTTTTTATTTCACTCCACATTGATTGAATTTCTTTGAGTATATGAAGGTCGTTTTCAAGATGACTTTCAAAATCTTCCGTAAATTCACTCGCTTTGTATTCTTGTGCTTTTCCTTCTTCAATCAATTGCTGTATCGCTTCATCGTCATCTTTTTCCAAAAGCTCAAATATTTTATCTGCGTACTTTTTACTCACAAAAACCTTACCTTTTTCTTTGTATGTCTTGATAAATTCCTCGTAAGAGGCAATAAATCTTTCAATACTTTTTCTAAAAGCATAAAAACTACTTTCAAGCCTTTTGACAAGGAGAACTTTCATAAAACCTCCAAGATTTCTCTGCGACTGCTCTTCAAGTGGAGTAATTTTGCTTTTGAGGTATAGCAAAGGCATATAACGAGCATAAGTAAGCTCTTTGGTCAAAAGTTCAACTGTTTCCATGAAAATTTCGTTCTCCCTTTCATTAAGCTGATAAAGTAGAGGTTTTGGGTCTTCTATCTGGGGAAATTTGATATTATTCCTTTCAAGGTCTTCTTTAAAATATGTTTCTATATCTTTTCTTGTTCTTCTTACCATCACATATTTTAAGACCTTATTTCTTATTTCTTTCGCTATCTCCCTTGTCTCCTTCATATATTCATCATAATTACTTGAACGATCAAAGCTTTTTAACCTTCTATCAAGAGATAAGAAAAAGTTTTCTAAATCAGGAACCCCTGGAATTGTGCTTTTTCGTGTGTTCTGAAAAAGTTTAAGTTGTGCAAGAACATCTTTTGGAGAATTATTATATGGAGTTGCAGAAACAAGAATAACTCTCTTCCCTCTACAAATTTCAGAAAGCTTTTCATAACTTATAGTTGTTTCATTCCTAAAACGATGAGCCTCATCAATTACAATATTTTTGTATTCTCTTTGTCTGATAAGCTTCAAAGCTTCATCAAGCTTTCCTGTAGATACAAAATCTGCGTGAATATTGAAATCAGAAAAAACATTTGGCCAAGAACCAGGGTTATTTTTACTGAGCAAAGAAGGAGGAGCTATAACCATAGTCCTCCCATCAAGCTGGGAGACAAGCATAGCACAAATATAAGTTTTCCCAGTTCCAACAACATCTGAAATAAAAACACCACCGTATTCTTCTAATATCTTCTTTGCGTTCAATACAGCTTGCTTCTGGTAATTGAGCTCCTTAAAATATTCAGGTAGATATTTGTGATAAAACTCGTCTATCCTGCTCAACTCATCTTTAAAATACTCATATAGAAATTTCAAATAGAGTTCATAAGGCGTTATATTTTGGTTAAGATAAGTTCTCTCATTTATTGTATTTACAAAGGTTTCATTAAGTTCGACAGAATCTTTCCAAAGTTCCTCAAATTTACTTTTTGCATACTCATAATCTGCTCTATTTTTGAGCTCAACATTAAATTCCAAATTATCTTTTAACCCTCTTTGCGTAAAATTACTTGAACCAGTTATAACCCTACCTACATCTCTATCTCCTTCTTTGAATGTGATTATATATAGCTTTGCGTGAATATTACGAGAAGGATAAGCTCTTACCTCAATCTTTCCTGAGCTTATCCATTCAACAAATTTTCTAACTCCTTCCTCCACAATCCTACTATCATCTGAATCTTCCATTTCCTCTATTATTTTCTCTCCTACAAGCTGTTTGACCTCATAATCAGAAAGATTAGAATAATGCCTATTTTCACCGCTTGCCGACATCAGCAGTTCATAAGTTTTCTCTGATGTAGCTATTCCTATAAGGATTCTTATCTTTTTCGTACTTTCTAACGATTTATATATTTGATGAAATCCACTTACATAAAAGTATCCAACAAGACAATCAAAAAAACGGGCATCTTTTATCAATACATTAAACCTGTCTTTTAGTGTTTTTCCTCGTTCATTAGTTATAAATGTTAAATCTAAAACATCAAACTTTAAACTCTCTTTCACTCTCATATTACACAATTTATAGAAAGAATTTTATATTTTAAACAGCACTGAATAACATCGTTTTAGAACGAATTAAATGGGTAAATTACAACGAAAATTTATAAACTATACAGAGAGCAGATCGTAAAAGGAGATATGAAAGATATATGGGAATTCTTCTCCGACTCCTGTAATTTGAGCAAAATAACCCCACCTGATATGAATTTCAAAATAGAGTTATAGCAGAAATATTCGGATGAGAAAAACGGATTGGAAAAAATAAAACAAAAAACCGAAACCCACCAAAAACTAAACCATTTGAAATTATCTGAAAACATTTTGCTTTTTCTGAAAAATAATCTTTCTATACAATATTCATAAGGATTTTGCAAAAAAGGAGGTGAAAAAAAATGGCGGTTTATCAAGCAAAAAACTTTGACCATCTTCTCGGAACACCAGGCTTTTCAGATCAGCTCCTCAAAAACCATTTCACTCTATATCAAGGGTATGTCACAAACTCAAATAAATTGATTGAAGAAATACAAGCACTCACAAAAGAAGGAAAAATAGGAACTCCTCATTATGCAGAACTCAAAAGAAGATTTGGCTGGGAATTCAACGGTATGAGACTTCATGAGTACTACTTTGAAAATATGACAAAAAACAAAGTTGAACTTAACAAAGACTCCGGATTTTACAAAAAAATTCAAGAAGACTTCGGATCCTGGGAAAATTGGGAAAAAGATTTCAAATCAACCGGAGCTATGAGAGGTATAGGTTGGGCAATCCTTTATTATGACCCAGTAGCAAAAAAACTTTTTAACACATGGATAAACGAACACGATGTCGGACACCTCGCAGCCTGCCCAATCATCCTCATTATGGATGTGTTTGAACACGCTTTCATGATTGACTACGGCCTCAAAAGAGCTGACTACATCGAAGCTTTCTTTAACGCAATTGACTGGAATATCGTAATATCAAGATTTGAATCAGCTACAAAAAAATAAAAGTAAAAGAAAAAAGAAAAAAATAAGAGATAAAAAGAAAAAGAAAAGAAGAAGAAGAAAAAGAAAAAGAAAAGAACAACCTAGTAAAAACAAAAAGCAAGTAAATAAGTAAATAGAAAAAGTAAGTAAATAAAAAAAGAACAGAAAATTAATAAAACTTTATTTCAAATATTAGAAAAATAAATATGCTACTACCCGAAGAAAAGAAAGAAGTTATAAAAGATTTTGGGAGACACGAAAACGATGTCGGTTCTCCAGAGGTTCAAATAGCTCTGCTCACAAAAAGAATAAAAATTTTAGAAGACCATCTCAAAAACCACAAACACGATTTTTCATCAAAAAGAAGATTACTTATATTAATTGCAAAAAGAAAAAAATTACTTGATTACCTTTCACAAACAAACCCAGAAAGATACCAATTTGTCATTACAAAACTTGGACTTAGAAAATAAATCAAGAAAAGATAGGAAAAATTTTCCTATGGAATATTATTTGCCTTCAAATTTATATGAAGGCTTTCTTCCAAGCTCTGGAAATCTCATCGTCTGCACTCCGAGCTGAAAGAATAAGAATAAACACAATAGCCTCAAACCTCGCAAACATACACACAACAAGAACACCGGAAGGAGGACCATATATCAGAAAAGAAGTTATATTCAAAGCAGAACCCGTAAAAGATGAATTTTGGGTAGAAAAAAATATCTACCTCAGACCGCTCGTCTTTCACATGTTCTATCTTCCCGATTTCATAAGAGAAAGAATAAAGGAAAGATTACTACCTACGAAAATCCCAGTTGATTCAACACTGGCAGAAGTAAAAGTTGAAGGCATAGTTGAAGACCCACGACCACCCGTACTAAAATACGAACCAGGACACCCAGATGCAGATGAATACGGCTATGTCGCATATCCTAACATAAATCCTATTGAAGAGATGGTAAATCTAATATCAGCTCAAAGAGCCTTTGAAGCTAATGTTAATGCTGTAAATATAACCCGTGATATCGCAAACTCTGCCCTCTCAATAGGCAGAAGAACATAATAATTGAAATAAAAAATGATAACTATAAAATAAAGGATAATTGAGCTATGAAGACAAAAAGTAAAAAAAATAAATAAGGAAGAAAAATGAATTAAAGCAAAGAAAAAAAGAAAAAATTTGAACTAAATTTCTATAAAAGGCTATGGATACGAAGAAAATAAATGCTATTACTGAATCAATAAAATCAGTTAATGAAAAAATAAAAGAGATTCCAAAAGAAAACTTCAACATAATATTTGAGGAAGAAATCAAAAATGCTAATAAAAAAACGGATGTGGAAAAAAATCAAACATCAAAAATATCAGATATGAAAAGCTTTATTCAAGGTATAGCTATGAGAAACATAATATTTGAAAATGAAAACGAAAAAATTCAAGAAAAATAAAAACCATCAGATAAAAAATCAAAAGAGAATTGTAAAATTTTTAATATGGAAATAAAATTCCCAGAAATAGACACAGAAAAAATATTTCAAGAAAAAGTAAATGAAATTCAATCAAGAACCCCAGATAAAATAGAAGGGAAAAAAGAGCCAGATAAATCAGAAACAGAATCCTTTTTCTCATCGCTAGCTAATGCTATAAAAAATGTAAAAGAAGCAGATAAAGAAGCTCGCGAAAAATCAATGAAAATGATACTGGGAGAGGTTGAAGATATTCACGATGTTATGATATCCCGAGAAAAAGCTAATACACTATTTCAACTATTTTTAGAAGTAAGAAATAGAGCCGTTCAAGCCTTTGAAAACATAATGCGTATGCAATTTTAAAATTATTTATTTAGAATTTATAAAAAGATAAAAGGAAAGAAAGAAGGAATGAAAAAATGAGAGCACAAGAAATAGCTAAAAATTTGGGAGAATCTATAAGAAGAATACCACTCCCCATACTCATCGGAGTCGCTTCACTCTTTCTATTACTTGGAGTTGGAATCACAATTTATAACATCTCAAAATCAAAAAAACAAGAAATAAAATGGGGAGCCTTATATACAGACCTGAAATCTCATGATGTCTCAAAAATAATAGATGAACTTGAGAGAATGAAAGTACCATACAAACTATCCGACACAGCAGACACAATATTCATACCACAAGAACTTATACCAGATATAAGAAATACACTCGCAACAAAAGGATTACCACAAGAGAGAGCAGGTCTTGAAATGTTTGAAAAACCAAAATTCGGTCTAACAGAGTTCATGCAAAAAGTCAACTATCAAAGAGCTATCCAGGGAGAACTTGAAAGAACCATAACAAAAATAAACTGCGTAGAAAATGCAAGAGTACATATATCCTTCCCTGAAAAGAAACTATTCACAGAAGAACAAAAAGAACCCACAGCCTCCGTTATGCTATGGATCACCCCAGGATGTACAATATCGCCTGGCTCAATTAAAGGAATCGTACATCTTGTTTCATTCGCAGTAGAAGGACTGAAAAAAGAAAATGTCACAGTTGTTGATCAGAGAGGTAGAGTTCTGCACCCGGTAAAACAAGATGAAAATTTTCAAGCACTTGAAGCAACACAAACCCAGCTTGAAATTGAAAGGCAATTTGAGAGGAACCTGGAGGAAAAGCTAACAGAACTCCTTGAAAAAAGCATAGGACCAGGAAAAGTCGGAGTAAAAGTTGATGCCGACCTTGATTACACAAAGGTAAAGAGAGTATCAGAAAGATATGACCCCCTTGAAACAGCTGTAAGAAGCGAACAGACAATAGATGAAAGGTTCAAAGGAGTGGGAGCTGTCCCGGTCGGTCCCCCAGGAACCAGAGAGAATGTTCCACCAGAAATAGGAATAGAACCTCTGCCCGGGAAATCTGAATATGAAAGAAACGAGAGAATAAGAAATTATGAAATATCAAAAATCGTAGAACATGTTGAGGAAGAAGTAGGAGATATAAAAAGAATATCAGTAGCAGTCATGGTAGATGGTCAATATGATGTAGAATGGCGTAATGGGAAACCCTATGTGAAATTCATACCTTTGCCAGACGACGAACTTGCAAAAATAAGAAGTTTTGTTGAATCAGCAGTCGGAATAAACCCACAAAGAGGAGACCAAATATCTGTTGTCTCTGTACCTTTTGAAGGCTCCGTAAGATATGCCGAAAGACTCGCTATGCTACAACTTACTGAAACCTCAAGAGAAAGAGCAAGCATGTACAAATGGCTCGCAATAGCAGCAATAGGATTCTTCATATCTTTATATCTTATCTTCAAAAAATTGTTTGAAAGAAGATTACCACAGGAAGTTGAAGTTGTTATCCCAAAATATGAAAGACCACCTACTGCCCCTGAACCAGTACCTCCAATAGAGATAAAAATAGAAGAAATAAAAGCTCCGGAAGCTCCAACAATAGAAGTCGCTCCACCGATAATTCCTGAAATAACTATACCAGAAAGACCAGCAGAAATCCCTGTAATAATTCCGGAAATAAAGACTCCACCCCCACCTCCTCTCGAAGAAGAAATAAAACCACCCCCGGTAGAAGAGGTAAAACCGCCCCCAGCAGAAGAAATAAAACCACCTCCACCAATAGAGGAAATAAAACCACCTCCGGTAGAAGAAGTAAAACCAAAAGAAGAAGAAATTATAGTAGAAGAGATAGCAGTTCCAGAAGAAGAGGAGAAAATAATACCACCACCTCCGGTAATTCCTCCACCGCCACCACCGGTAGAAGAAGCCAAAACACCAGAAGAAATAAGTATTCCAGTTGTTGAAATGGCACCACCAATTCAAATACCAGAAATAGAAGTAGCAGCACCACCCCCTGTACCAGAAGTTGATATTGAACATTCAAGAGAAATAGCAAAAGACATAGTTAAAGAGAACAAAGAACTCGTTCTTCATATAATAAGAAAGTGGCTGTCTGAAAGATAAAAAAATATACTCAAAAAGCAAAAAAAAAAAGCAAAAAAAAATGCTCCGCCCTGTAAATTAGAGGTAAATTTTCATACGGGCAAAAAGAGAAGAAGAAAAACAGAATGGACAGAAATAGAGGATTTCAAGAAAAATAGATAAAATTCACATCTGATAAAAAGAAAAAATTTTCCCTTATAAAACAAAAAAAATATAAAAAGAATAATCTTTTTTAGTATGATGAGAACTGAAATAACAGAAAGACCATCATTACTCAGGAGTATAAATCCTGCAACAGGCGAACTCATAGGAGAGTTTGAGAACTCCTCAGAGGAGAAAGTAATTGAAGCTGTAAAAAGAGCCAGACAAGCTCAAAAAGACTGGGAAAATCTCAAAATAAAAGAAAGAGCTGAATGGATACTAAAACTCAAAGAAAAAATAAGAAAAAATATAGAAGATATAGCAGATGAAATAGCAAAAGAAAAAGGAGTTTCAAGGTTTGAAGCCCTAATTTCAGATGTATTCCCAATTTTAGACCTTGCAGATTTTTTCGCAAAAAACACTGAAAAAATTCTCAAAAAAGAAAAAATAAACATAGGAGTATGGGGGTTCTTGGGAAGAGAAAGCTACATAGAATATTTCCCTTATGGAGTAATAGGAATTATTTCACCATGGAACTTCCCATTCTCAATACCTATGGGGCAAATAATAATAGCTCTTATGGCTGGGAATACCTGTGTTCTCAAACCCTCAGAACTCACTCCGAAAACAGGAGTTACGATAGGAGAACTTTTCAAAGATGTAGGATTCCCAGATGGTGTCGTCGAAGTTGTAACAGGAGATGGTCTAACAGGAGCTTATCTTGTAAAAGCGGGTGTAGATAAAATCTTCTTTACAGGTTCAACTTTCACAGGAAAACTCATAATGAAAGCAGCGGCAGAAAATCTTATTCCTTGTGTTATGGAGCTCGGAGGGAAAGACCCGATGATTGTATTTGATGATGTTGATATTGATATCACAGCTAACGCAGCTATTTTTGGGGCTTTCTTCAACACAGGTCAAGTCTGCGCCTCGGTAGAAAGACTATATGTCCATAAAAACATATATGAAGAATTTACGCAAGCTGTAATAGAAAAAACTAAAAAGCTAAGGGTAGGTCCATCTCAATCCCCATACGATAAAGATATGGGAGCTGTGATTTCAGAAAAGCAGCTTATGAAAATAAAAGAACATATTGATGACGCAAAGAAAAGAGGAGCAAAAGTCATAGGCGGTCAGATAAAAGATCTCTTCGTTTATCCTACAATAATTTTAGATGCAGATCACTCATTCAAAATCGTAAATGAAGAAACTTTCGGTCCTGTTCTACCAATAATTCCTTTTGAGACAGAAGAAGAAGCTGTAAAACTAGCAAATGATTCAGAATATGGTTTAACCGCCTCCGTATGGACCAGAGACATCAAAAGGGCAGAAAGAATTGCTCAAAAACTCCAATATGCCACAGTTATGATAAACGATAACCTCATCACGCATGCTATACCGCAAACTCCCTGGGGCGGTGTGAAAAAATCAGGAATAGGTAGAACCCATGGAAAAGAGGGACTTTTAGAGATGGTTCAGATAAGACATGTTCATAAAAACAAACTCGGTCAAAAAGTACCATCACCTTGGTGGTATCCTTTCACAGAAGAAAAATATGAATTTGCACTTTCTCTTACAAATTTACTTCACTCAAAAGATATAAGAGAAAAAATCAAGGGACTTTTCGGAGTTCTGAAAAACATAAACAAAGCCTCAAAACAAAAACTTTAAAGCTGAAAAAATAAAAAAACCTTCACAGAACAAAATAAAAAATAAGTATGGAAAAAATAAAAGTAGAAAAACAAGATAGAGTTCTCATAGTAACCTTATCTACACCAGAGAAAAGAAATGTCTTAGATGAAAAAACGATAGATGAGATAATCCAAGCTTTCACAGAAGAAAGCAAAGATAAAAGTTTAAAAGTAGCCCTAATTCAAGGTGAAGGAGATATATTCTGCGCAGGCGGAGATCTAAAATGGATGAAAGAGAAAGGAGAACTCAAATACACTGAGAACCTCGCAGATGCAAGAAAACTCGCCCAAATGTACGAAGCAATATGGAAATTTCCTGTACCTGTTGTAGTAAAGGTTCAAGGCGGGGCTTTTGGGGGAGGGGTTGGATTTTTAGCCGTATCAGATATATCTATTTGCGAAAAAAATGCCAAGTTCAGAACACCAGAAGTCAAAATAGGTCTAATTCCAGCAGTAATCTCCGTTTTTCTTCTGAGAAAAATAGGAATGTCAAACTTAAAATTTCTCGCTCTCACAGGAAAAGAAATTGACGCTTTTGAAGCTCAAAAAATTGGACTTATAAACATAGTCTGTGAAAAAGATGAGTTAGATAAAAAGGTAAATGAAATTATAGAAGAGATAAAAAGCAATTCAGGTTATGCAGTAAGGAAAACAAAAGAACTTATAATGAAAATCTTCGATTCAAGTTTCAGCTACTCACTCGACCTCGCATCTCACTTTTTGGCAGAAGCAAGAGCCGGAAAAGACGCAAAAGAAGGAATTTCAGCATTCTTTGAAAAACGAAAACCTAAATTTGACTGATAAAAACAAACAAGAAAAAATAAAAGAAAACTTTAAAGTAAAGCATGTTCCACGAATACCCAAAGGAAAAAGCTGAAATAAAAAGAATATTCCTTTTTTACAACAAGAAAGCTTTCTACAACAGGAATTCAAACTCGTCAAGATTCATCCAACTTATGAGAAAATTTGAAGATGTAAAAATAATTCCAGAAAAAATTTTTGTTTTGCCAGATAATAAAATAGACCTTGAACCAAAAGATGGAGATGCTCTCTTGATTTTCGGTGGAGATGGAACAATTCACAGAGTTCTTACAGAAATATTTAAAAACTTGAAAGAAACAAAGAACTTTCCAAAAATACTTGTTGGACACTTGCGCGGTGGAACTATGAACACAATTGCAACCTGTCTTCAAATCCCAAAAATAGAAAACATTCTTTTGAAAATAAAAGAAAGCAAAAAAATCGATGTTATTCCCAGAAACCCAATTGAAATAAAAACAGAAAAAGATGTTTTCTATGGATTTTTGTTCGGAGCCATAACCCCCTTCAACTTTCTTGAAAAATACTACACAGGAAAAATATTGGGACCAATAAGAGGTGCCGAAACTTTACTTATTGGATTATCGGAAATGCTCAAAAAAGAGAAAAAAAGGGAAATTCTAAAAAAGCAAAAATGTAAAATAAAAGTTGTGTTTTATGAAGAAATCCCTCATCTTGAAACCGAAGGTGAATTTCTTCTTATAGGAGCTTCTACAATTCATTCCTTTGGTTTGAATTTTTCTAACTTCCCGAAAGCTCCAAAATGCAACGACTCATTTAACTTTATAGCTTACTCCGACTCACTTTTGAAACTCGCCGCCTATCTACCCTTAATTTATTTTGGGAAATTACCAAAAGATTCTCTTAATGAAATTGTAAAAGGTGCTGAGATAGAAAGCCAAGAAAAAATAGGTTTCACAATAGACGGAGATTTATATTCTTCAAGAAAAATAACTTTGAGACCAGCTCCAAAAGTGTTTTTTATCACATAACTTTTCAACCAACCCAAAAATCAAAAAATTTGAACAATTGTTCAAAAATTCTTGAAAAAAAGAATTAAAGAATAAAAAAAAAAGAAAAATAAATTTGATAGCCACAGCGGATTATTTATTACACCAAGAAAAATAGAAATGAAAAAAAAGGAGGTAAATAAAAAATGGATTTTGAGCTTTCCCCAGAGGTTCAGATGGCAAAAGACACGGCAGAAAAAATACACAAAAAATTAGAGGGCAAAAAGAAAGAAATATTTGAAAAAATAAGAAGAAACGAGTTCGTTCAGGAAATATGGGATGAGCTTTCGCAAGCTGGTTTCACCGGCGCAATAGTACCACCAGAGTATGGCGGAACAGGATTAGGAATGCTCGCAAGCACAGTAGCAATAGAAACACTTGCAAAATATGGAATAGGAAATGCGCTATTTGTACTTACACTCTGCGCTGAATCTTGCGTTACAAGAAACGGCAACGAAAAGATCAAAAAAAAGTTCTTACCTCCTATGGCAGAGGGAAAAATAAAATGCGCCCTCGGAGTCACGGAACCAGAAGCAGGTACCAATACATTCAGAATAAAAACTCTGGCAGAAAAGAAAGGAGATAGATATATAATAAACGGAGAAAAAACTTACATCACAGGAGCCGATGTTGCCGACTATATCCTACTTGTCACAAGAACAATCCCTTATTCAGAACTTTCAAAAAAAGGATTACCTAAAATTTTCGGACTGTCTTTGTTTCTCGTTGACCTGAAATCAAAGGGAATAAAGCTTTACAAACTCAACACAAGAGGAATAGAAGGTATGAATCAGTTCACAGTCGTATTTGAGGATGTAGAGGTGCCAGAGGAGAATTTAGTCGGAGAAGAAAATCAGGGATTGTTTGTTATGTTCAACGGACTAAATCCCGAGAGAATTTTAGCTGGTGCGGGAGCATTAGGGTTGACAGAATTTTGCTTGCAAAGAGCAGTAGAATATGCAAAACAAAGATGTGTATTCGGAGAAAGACCTATCGGAAGTTATCAAGCAATTCAACATCCGCTCGCCGATGTGAAAATAAGACAAGAAGCTGTAAGGCTTACCGTTTACAAAGCCGCATGGGCGTACGATAAAAACTTACCTCCGCAAGAAGTTATGTTTTTAGCGAATTCATCAAAATACCTTGCAGCAGAACTTATACTTATGGCAGTAGATAGAGCTATACAAACTTATGGAGGAGCTGGATTTGTGGAAGATAATTTCCTTATACTTTTATGGGATTCCGCAAGGCTTCTGAAAACTGCCCCACTTTCAAACGAAATGATACTCAACCTTACAGCAGAACACATACTTGGACTACCAAGATCGTATTAGAAAAGCAAAATAAAAACACTATCATTCTGAAAATTTACAAAAGCACTGAAAAATTAATAAATAAGGAAATTAGAAAGTATGGAATACAGAGATTTTGTTGGACTTGAAAAGAAAGTATCAGTAATAGGTTTTGGAGTATGGACTGTTGCATCTGATTGGTGGGGTGTAAAAGATGAAGAACTGAGAAAAAAACTACTTATAAAAGCAGCAGATGAAGGGATTAACTTCTTTGATACAGCAGATGTGTATGGCGATGGCTACGGTGAAGAAATATTAAAAAAAGTTTTCGGCAAAAGACTTCAAGATTTCGTCATTGCAACAAAGGTAGGATATAACTTCTACGACTACAAAAGAGAGGGACACAGAGAACATCCACAGGATTTTTCCGAAAAGTATGTGAGAAAAGCCCTTGAAAACTCTCTGAAAAGATTAGGATTAGAAACAATAGATCTTTATCAGCTCCACAATCCAAAGCTCCACCACATAAAAGATGATGTTATTGACCTACTTGAAAAACTGAAAGAAGAAGGGAAAATAAAAGCATACGGAGGTGCATTAGGACCAGATATAGGTTGGGTTGAAGAAGGAAAAACATTGATAGAAAAAAAGGTTCTCAACATTCAGATAATTTATAGCATACTTGAACAAGAACCTGCAAATACTTTCTTTGAAATAGGTAAAGAAGCAGGAGCAAAATTTATCGTAAGAGTACCACACGCAAGCGGATTTCTTGACGGCACAGCTGATGCTAACACAGTCTTCTCGTCAGGAGACCACAGAAGTTTTAGAAAAAAAGACTGGATGGAAAGAGCGTGGGCTGCAGTAAAAGAACTAAACCTCACAGAGAAAGTAAAAGGCATGACAATAGGACAAATAGCAATAGCATTCTGCCTTTCAGAACCATCCGTTACAACTGTTCTACCTAATTTCACAAAGGAAGAGGAGATAATAGAATGGGTAAAGGCAACCGGTAAAAAATTAGATGATGAAATAATAAAAGAAGCCAAAAGAGTATATTATGAAAGACTACATCCTTATGTTGTCATGAGATCAAGCTAACAGCCCATTGTTAAAGAACAATGGGTTTAGGAGAGGTTTATTCGCTCTGGTTCAAAAACCAGGCGAACCTTACTCCCCTTAGCCACTGCCACAGCTTCTACCCGTTCTACCGGGCTACCTTTTCTTTTACTTTCTTTCTCCTTTCCCTCTCTTTCTACTATCCCTTTATTACTTCTCCTCTTCTGATAAAGATATACTCTCTCTACTTCTGTCAACCCCTCTTCTCCTTCTATTCCTCCTATGTTTCTTGCTGCATTTATATCCGCATTCACTATACCACAAGACGACCTAAATAAACCTCTGCTTATCCTCCGTTCTGGTGTGTATTCTCTTTTTCTTATCCCCCTTGTTTTTGTTGTTGAAACAGTGCATCCTGCACTGTCCACACCAGAACTATATCTTTCATCTCTTACTTTTACCTTTATCCCGTGTTCTTTACACAAATATTTGAGATATTCTACTACTTTGCCATGTGGGGCAAGATGCCAAAGCTGATTTGCTATATCCCTCATCCCTGATGGCTTATTCTTGTTCCTAAATCCATCCCCTATTACAATTTCTTTTACATTATACTTTAAAGCTAATGCCAAGATATACTTTGCTACCTTGTGCGCAAAATCCTCATTCACCTTTGCTATCTTATACCATAAATTTGCTATTTTTTGTTCAAGTCTATGAACAAAAAAATAAGGAGCAGGAAATAAAAAAATCAAGCTTTCTTGTGCCATCTTTTTAGCTTTGTTCAAGATGCTGTCAAGTCTGCTTTTTAGCTCTGATATTTTCTTCAACCTAAAAGTTGTCAGAGATTTCCATATTTTACCATCTATCAAGAAACCTTTTTTCACACCTTCAATAACAACAGAAAAGAAATTTGAAACTCCGGGATCTAACGCCATCTTTCTCTTGAATGCAAAATTCTGCCCTCCCTTTTCTTTATTAATATTGCTATCAAGAATATCTACATGATTTAAGCTTTGAACATCTATACCTCTTTTTGCTTTCTTTTCCTTTTCACTTTCTTTCTTCTTTTTCTTTTTGTAAATGATTTGTAATTCAAAGAATTTCCCATATTTTGGAACTATATTGACTTCTGATATATCTAATTGGGATAAATCAAAATTTGTATTGATGGTTATGAAATTCAAATCGCTTTTCTTTCTTCTACCTTTGCCTATTCTATGGTTTTTAGGATAGCAAAGAGTAATGGTGGAACCATCAATTTTTACATTTTTTCTTGGGAATGAGACAATATGGAAACAATTTCTCTTGGTTTTGAATCTTGGAGGTTTAACAGGATGAGGGTATTTTTGAGGGTTTTTGAGGTAATCAAAGAAGTTTAACCAGCCTCTGACGACATGAGAGAATATTTTGGTTGTGGTTTGGGAATGTAGGTTGAGCTTGAAGAAGTTAGATGAAAGTTTATTGTAAAGGTCGTAGATATTAGGTTTGGCGGTACCAGTTTTGATGAGGTAGTTAGCACAGTTGAAAAGTTTTCCAGCGTTGAAGCAAAGCCATCTTATTTCACGAGAAGGTTTGATAGCAATCTTCAAACACCTATGCATACTAAAATCTTTCTATAAATAATTTTATTTTAATGAAATAACAAATGGCTCTACCCTTTAAGTCATCGGAATTATTGAGTGAAAAAATGCTTATAAAACATACAACAAGGGCAAATCTGATTTTTAAGATTTTGTTCAGAGGGTAATTTGTAGCACCCGCTTTCCGATCACTTAAAGGCATGAGCCTAACAAATTTTTAACAATAGACTGCTAAAAATAAACCAATAAAATAAAACAAACAAAGAAAAACAAAAAGGAAACTAAAAATAAAATGCAAGCCCAATTCAAAGCAAGTAAATTTCAATAGATCTCAATCTAAAAATATATCTGCTGAAATATCTGGGAAAAAAGACGGAGAGAAAGTGATGTAGCTTGTAGATATTGCGTCTGGTCTAATCTTCGCAAAGAGCTTTACATTATGAGGTCTTATACCACCTGAAAGCTCAACAAAAATTTTAATTCCTTCGGATGAAGAAAAATCTCTTATTTGATCCAAAAGCGACTTTGAAGTTTCATAATCAAAATTATCAAGCATTATTATAAAACAACTATGGTGAAGGAGATTATTACTGAAATCAATGCCTTTATCTTTAAAATTTTTTGCAATTTTTAATGCATAAGAAAGATCTTCTTTGCTCTGAACTTCTATTGTTATTCCCTTACGCAGGATTTTTTTCAGCTTTTCATTTTCAAGCTTTTGAAAAAAGCTCAAAAGATTTTTCATTCCTCCAACCGCTCCTATGTGATTATCTTTTATCATTACTCCTGACGAAAGGTCTAACCTATAAGGCAATCCACCCCCAACACATACAGCATATTTTTCTAAAAATCTAAGACCTGGTGTAGTTTTTCTCGTAGCCAATATATGAACTCCAAAACCACTCACAATATCAACAAGCCTACGAGTTTCAGTAGCAATAGCAGAAAGCCTTATTATTAAATTCAGACACAATCTTTCAAGAGAAAGTAGAAACCCTATGTTATTTGAAACCACCTCAAAAATCTTTTCCTTATATTTTACTACATCTCCATCCTTTTTATATTGATTGAAATGAAGTCGTAAATTCTGGCGGCAAAGTCTTGCAGAGTGACTAAAAATTTCTTGCAGAAAATCCGCCCCCGCAAGCAAAAATTTCTCTTTTGTCTTTGAAAAGAAAATAATTTTTCCACTCCGACCCGTAGAATCTAATCCCAAAAGATGAGAAGTTACATCTCCAAAAACTTTATCCTCAGATAACCACTTTGGTAAATTTCTTATAACTTCATTTCTCGCTTTTGTTTTAACAAAATTCAATATTTTTTGTCTTATCTGATCAGAACTCCCCATCGTTCTATTTTTTTCCCATCTTCTATTCTTTTCTAATTTTATCAGAATTTATCAAAAGGTTTTGGAGTAAAATATTTGTGCCACTTTTCAATAGCAAAACTATCTGTCATACCTGCTATAAAATCTATAATACGCTGATCTAATGGCTCAGATTTAAGAAATCCTTCGCTTTCAATTTCAAATATATCAGGGTTATTGAGATAAAATTCATAAAGATCTAAAATTATCCTCTCAACCTTACTTGTCTCTCTCATAACGACTTCGCTTGTATATACCCTTTCATATAAAAAACTTCTCAAACTTTCCATAGCCCAAAGCATTTCATCAGAACACATTATATCGTTCATTTTCATTGAAGTATATATAACATCTTTCACCATCCTATCTATTCTTTCCCCGTATCTTTCACCGATTATTTTTCTTATTTCTTCTGGGACATCTGATATCTTTATTATTTCTGCTCTTATTGCATCATCAAGGTCATGATTGAGATATGCTATAATATCGCTTAATCTTACCACTTTCCCCTCAGAAGTTACAGGAATAAACTCAGGATTATCAGGGAAAATTTTTCCCATACCTTTTGAATGTTTCAGAATACCATCAATAACCTCAAAAGTAAGGTTCAATCCTTCACCGTTCTTTTCTATCTTCTCAACGACTCTAACAGATTGTCTTGCATGATGGAAATCGGGAACAATTTTTCTCATAGCGAATTCTCCGGCGTGTCCAAAAGGCGTATGTCCAAGATCGTGTCCAAGAGCTATTGCCTCCGTCAAATCCTCATTTAATCTGAGAGCGCGAGAAATAGTTCTTGAAATTTGCATAACTTCCAGAGTATGTGTAAGGCGAGTCCTGTAATGATCACCTTTTGGAAGAATCAAGACCTGGGTTTTTCTTTTTAGTCTTCTGAAAGCTTTTGAATGAAGAATTCTATCCCTATCAACTTGGAAACAGGTCCTTATATCACAAGGTTGCTCTGGGATTTTCCGACCTTTTGAATTTGAACTGAGTGTAGCTAATGAAGATAAATTTTTTCTTTCTATTTCTTCCGTCAGCTCACGAGGTGATTTTTCCATCTCTCTTATTTTTCAAGGATTTTTTACTTGAAACTTATCAGGTTCCCAAAGCAAGTCCTTAAAGCTCTTACCTCTCAACTTTGCTTGCAAAGATAATGTTCTAAGTTTAGAGAAGGCGTCAAATGTGGCTTTTGTTAAGTTGATAGGATTATTTCCTCCGAGCGATTTTGATAGAGCATTTTTAACTCCTGCAACATACAAAATAGCTTTAACAGCTCCTCCCGCCGTCAGACCTGTCCCGGGAGCTGCTGGTCTGAGTACAACCCTTGAAGTTCCAAATCTACCCTCTACCTCATGAGGTATAGTTCCGTTTACCAAAGGAATAACCACCATATTCTTTTTTGCTGCATTTATAGCTTTTCTTACCGCTTCTGGCGCTTCCGGCGCTTTACCCATACCGTATCCGACTGCACCTTTCATATTTCCGACGACACAAAATGCCATAAAAGAGAATCTTTTCCCTCCTTTTGTAACACGAGTGACACGAGATGTTGTAAGAACCCTTTCTACTATCTCATCATCTTCTTTTGGTATGTATCTTTCAAGGTATTTGTAAGCATTTCCTGCATACATTCTTCCTGATTTTCCCCATTTTCCCATAAGATAATTCCTCCTTTTAAAAATAAATTTTTAAAATTTCAAAATTCAAGCCCTCCTTCCCTTGCTGATTCTGCAAAGGCTTTCACTTTTCCGTGATATTTATAAAACCTTCTATCTAACACGACCTTTTTTATGCCTTTTTCTAACGCTCTTTGAGCTATGAGTTTCCCAACTTCACGAGCGGCATCTTGCGACCATGTTCTTTTTATCTTATCTTTGAGCTCAAGGGTTGAAGCTGCACAAAGTGTATGACCTTTTGTATCATCTATTATTTGGGCGTAAAAGTGTTTTTTAGACCTAAAAACACAAAGGCGGGGTCTTTCGGGAGTGCCAAATATTTTTTTCCTTACCCTCTTTATTCTTCTTAATCTCCTTATATCCCTCTCTTTTCTTTCCGAAACCATACCCACCATCATCTTATCTTACACTCCTAATTTATTTTTTATTAAATTAAAAAATTTTATATTATAACATCAAACCTATCTCCCTTATTTCTTTTTACCCTTTATTTCTTTTTACCCTTTGCCTTTCCGGGTTTTAAGTGAAGAACTTCATCTTCATACTTTATCCCTGCACCTTTATATGGATCAGGAGGTTTTATATCTCTTATTTGAGCTGCTACCTGACCTACTTTATATTTATCTATACCTTCAACAAATATTCTTACTGGGCTTCTCAACCCAACCTTCACATCATCCCACGGAGAAGTATAATAAACGGGATGAGAATACCCTACTCTTAAAACTAATGTATTTCCTTGCATTTCAGCTCTATAACCTATACCTACTATATCAAGCTCAATCTTGTATCCTTCTGTTACACCTTTTATCATATTTGCAATTAAAGCTCTGGTTGTACCGTGCATTGCCTTCGCTTTTCTATCATTTGGTCGTGGATTATTTACAAAAATTTTTCCATCCTCAACCTTGACCTCTATTGGTGGAGTAATTTTCATTGAAAGCTCACCTTTTGGTCCCTTGACTGATATAACTCCATCTTCAACTTTTACATTAACACCAGAAGGGATAACAACAGGCATTCTTCCTATACGGGACATAATAAACTTAAAATAATAAGCAAAAATGACAAATTGAATTTTTCCAGAAATTAAAGTTTTGTTATGAAAGTTTCAGTTATAACTGCCGCAACTTCACATGAAAACCTTGAAGAAGTCATAAGAAGGCTCAAAAACCAAACAAAAAAACCTTATGAGATATTGGTTGTTGATAACTCACAAAACGAAAACGAATCAGAAAAAATAAATAAAGTAGCAAAAAATTTAGGAGTAAGATATGTAAGAGAAGAAAGAGAAGGATTACATAATGCAAGAAACAGAGGCGTAATTGAAGCAGAAGGCGAAATAGTTCAGTTTATAGATGACGATGCTCTTGCAGAAAGAAATTTAATTGAAGAAATTTCAAAACAATACAAATCAGAAGACATATCAGCAGTAGGAGGTAAAGTTGTTCCCATCTTCAAATCAAAACTTCCAAAATTTTTCAAATACTTAAAATACCAATACCTCTCTGTTTTAGATTACGGAAACGAAATAAAAGAAGTTGATTATCTGAACGGGAACAATATGTCTTTCCGAAAAGATGTGTATATAAAAGCTGGAGGAGTAAATCCCGATGCTTATCAATCTTCAGATAAACTTTTTTTCAGAGGAGATGGGGAAAGTGGTTTATGTAGAAAAATAAAGAAATTTGGAAAGAAAATAATATATACACCTTATGCAGTAGTATATCATGTGATACCGGAGAGAAGACTTTCTATTGAATACCTGCGAAAAAAAGCTTTTGGACATGGAGTCCAGATGTCGTATTCAAAGTTTTTCGGAGGGAAATTTCCACCAAACCATATTTTATTTTTGAGGTCAAATGCTTTTTTTCTTCTTTTTATCTTGAACAAAATTTTAGGCAAAATGATTCCACATGACATGAAAGTAAGATATGATGTTTGGGGAGAAACCATGAAAGCAAGATGGCTTTATGAACTCAAACTTATTTTTGACAAGAATTTAAGAGAACATGTCTCAAAAACAAACTGGATAGATGAAATAAGAAAATAAAAAGGAGCTTGCCTTATATCTCCTTGAATCGGCATGGGCTTTACCTTTATTTCTACTTCAAATAAGCTTGCTAAACTTTGTTTTTTGATTTTGAATTCTTGATAGATTTGACAAAATTTTCCCAACTTTCTGCTCTTATTACTTCTCTCTTTATCTTTTCCAATCTATTTATCTCATTTATCTTATCTAAAAGTTTTTTGATTTGTCTTGCCTTTGAAATACCAAACTTTGCCTCTGCATCTAACAAAATCGCTTTTTTTAATCCCTCCCTCAATCCTTCCTGTTTTCCTTCCTTTTTTCCCTTCTCAAAACCTCTTTTTTCTCCCTCTTCCTCTCCCCATTTATAAAGGAAGGTCTTTCTTATGTCAACTTGTATTGGCATAGGTTTCACCTCTATTTTAACATCAAATAAACCTGCTAAAAAACTTATGCTATCTATATATTTTATGATTTCTTCCTCATTTTTCAAAATTTCTAAAATTCTTTTTTTGACCTTTCTTATTATTTCGGGTTTATCTTTAAATTTCCCGGCTAAAATTCCTATGATAACCTCTTCCGGTTTATTACTCTTTATAAACTCATCTGGATCTATTTTCTTCATATCAACAACTTTAAATTTGTGTATTGTAAATTCTGTTCTAAACACAGAAGTTGGAGGATTACCTTTTCCCACAAATAAAACAATTTGTGTAGGAAATTTCTCAAACTTCTCTTTAATCGCAACAGAATATATCAGCATTCTTTCTGGCAAAGTTTTATCCTGCTGAACCTGGATTTCAATATGAAAGATTTTTTCTTTTGATCTGAATAGTAAATCTGGACGAAGAGATTTGATAAGTTTTATTTCACCTGTAATATTTCCAAGTTCTTCTTCAATTTTCTCACCAGTGACTACTGATATAATTTTTCCCGCAGCTTTTGAGAAAATCTCTTTCAAAATTGGATCAAATCTTTTCAGTTCCTTCATGAAATAAATTCTCCGCCCTTATACTTGATTTTAAAAAACGAATCTTATTTCAAATTAAAAACTCCCATTTAGAAAGAGAGCCTGAAATCAAAATAAAATCAAAATCTTGAACTTTTCAAGCTTTCCTAAAATCTAAAATAGAAAGCAAACTTATTTAAGTAATGAAAAACTTTATTCCTGTAAGCGAGCCTTGGCTCACCGGGAAAGAGTTAGAATATGTTCAAGATGCAGTAAAAAGTACATTTATATCATCTGAGGGGAAGTATATAGAAGAGTTTGAGACAAAATTTGCAAGTTATATAGGGAGAAAATTTGGTGTTGCATGCACAAGTGGGACAACAGCCCTGACACTGGCTTTCCGAGCCCTTGAACTTGAAAAAGGTTCAGAAGTTATTTTACCCTCATTCACAATAATCTCCTGCGCTCTCGCTGTAATATATAATGACCTTATTCCTGTTTTCGTTGATTCAGCTATGAAAACATGGAACATGAATCCAGATGAGATAGAAAGAAAAATAACTTCAAAAACCAAAGCTATATTGATGGTCCATACATACGGGTTTCCTTGCGATATAGATAGAATAGTAAAAATTGCTCAAAAATACAATCTTTATATCGTAGAAGATTTTGCAGAAGCAATAGGTTCAGAATACAAAGGAGTAAAATGTGGGAATTTTGGAATTATAAGTTGCACAAGCTTTTATGCCAACAAATTAATAACGACGGGAGAAGGTGGAATGTGTTTGACTGACGATGAAAAACTTGCTAAGAAAATGAAAAGGTTAAGGAATCTTGCCTTTATTCCGGAAAAAAGATTTATTCACTATGAACTTGGTTTCAATTTCAGAATGACAAATATCCAAGCAGCTATTGGACTTGCACAACTTGAAAACATTGAGGAAAGAATAAAGAAGAAAATTTTTATGGGGAAACTATATTCCGAACTGTTAAAACCTCTTGAAGATGAAGGAATAATTTCTCTACCACCACAAGATCCACAACACAAAAACACATTTTGGATGTACGGCGTTCTACTGAAAAATGGAACCACCGCAGATGAAATTATGAAGAAGCTTTATGAGAAAGGGATTCAGACAAGACCTTTTTTCTATCCACTTCACCTCCAACCTGCATTTGAAAAATTTCCCTGGTTCAAAAAAGATAACTTACCCGTATCAGAGTATCTTGGGAAGTATGGTTTTTATCTTCCGTCGGGATTGACTTTGGATGAAGAAAAAATAAGGGTTGTAGCACAATCTTTAATTGATATTCTCAAAAAAAATAAGTCAATTACCTGAAAAATCCCACTTTACGCTAAAATAACTTCGCTGCCTAGCTTTGTCGCAAACATATTAAGGCGGCCCTGCAAAGCCATCAGGACCTAACTTCATCGCTATCCTCTCCCACTTCCCTTGCACCATCACAGGACGCAAAGGAGAGAAGTCCCTTACAAACATCCTCCCAAGGAGAGGTATAGCGAAGGCTACCCTCAGAACTCGCCAGAGTTTCTGCCCGCTTTCCGGACCCCTCACAGGTTCCTTCCTCAGGTTCCCCTGCTTTTGGGTCTCTGGCTCACTCTGAGAGCTTTCTTTTCTATTAATTACTTCAATCAAAAATCTCTCCAAAAATTTCCTCTCCCTCTTTAACCTACTCAAATCTCTCTTTATTCCATTCGCTTTGTATTTATTCTTCTCTTGATTCAACTTATTTTTCAATTCCTCCTCCATTTTCCCTAATCTCCATAATGCATATTGAATGTAAATCTGGCTTTTAAGAAGCTTTTTGTAGTTCTCTGGAATTTCTTCCTTAAACCCTAACGCTTTCCT
>Ga0079998_113032_pt1 | contig 29124 bp, 18 predicted proteins | sample PerSpoBPS_BMetaG_FD_69201 | JGI IMG/M metagenome (GOLD analysis project Ga0079998, IMG submission 69201) | Thermal spring microbial communities from Yellowstone National Park, Wyoming, USA - Perpetual Spouter B (PS_B) MetaG (SPADES assembly)... | ecosystem: Environmental > Aquatic > Thermal... | reverse complement strand
CCGTTCTACAGATGGTGGTACAAATTGGAAACTTGTTTTTGGTCGGAGAGGGGGTTTGGCAAATAAAGATTTTGTAAAATGGCAGTTCAATAAAAAGGGGTTAGTTTGGTTTTATGGGGAATCCTCGGTCTCCGAAGCATATTTGTTTCGTTCCACAGATTATGGTAATACTTTCGGGGGTAGTGTAAACTTCTACGCTTTTGGGTTCTATCCACCTGGAGCTGTTTTAGATGTTGCTTTTGATGCTAACAATCCAAACATCGTCTATGCTGTTGCAAATTATGGAGTTTTCAAAACAACCGATGGGGGTTATACATGGAATAAAATAGTTCCAGGTGATAAATTAATTTCCTGTATAGCTGAACATCCATCAATCGGTGGGTTGCTTTATTTGGCTGGTGATAAGAGAATCTACATTACATATGACGGGGGCACAACATTACACTTGATAGGGGAATTAGAATGTGATTTTATCACATCGCTTGCTGTAGATATCAAAGGAAATCGCTTATTTTTAGGAACGACAAGAAGCGGTGTGTATGCTTTGAAATTAAATGGTTTGAAAATAAGCAACTAAAAAATAAAGTTGGATATTAGCGATGACAACCAAAAGGTTTTTATCCTTATTTCTTATAGCTTTACTTTATACTCCCGTTTTCATATTAATATCCTTTAGTCAGGTAAATCAACGGACTATTGGTAGGTATGAATATGCACAATTCGATGGGGTTTGGTACACTGTCGTACAGGGCAAAAGAGGTGATCTCGTTGATCTTAAACATCTTCTTGTCAGGTTAAAAGACAAAGCAGATATTAAAACTTTTGATTTTAACAAGATAGGTTTACCTAAGTTAAAAGATGTGCGTGGTCGTTTTGCCGATGGCTTTTATGAACTAGAAATTCCAGAGGGTGTCGACCCTTTTGAAGTTGCTTACCGTTTACAGAACACTGGAAAATTTGAAGAGGTACTCTTCAATGTTTTTGTGGAGGTTGATAAATTTCCCAATGACCCATATTATACTGATCAATGGAACCTAGGGAAAATCTCAATTTCTAATGCATGGGACATTGAAACTGGATCTTCAAACATCATCGTTGCGGTCATTGATGTTGGAGCAGATTACAATCATGAGGACCTTATAGCTAATCGCTGGTCTAGCATTGGTTATGATTTTCTTGACAATGATCCTGATCCATATCCTTCTGATGGTGCAGCTCATGGAACAGCGGTAGCAGGCATAATAGGTGCAATGACAAACAACGGTCTTGGGGTTGCAGGTATTGCAGGCGGATGGGGTGGTACCGGGGGAATCCGTATCATGCACCTTGACGCAGGATGGAAAGATGTAAGCGGACTTGAGCGTATTGGACTTTCAGCTTCAGCACAAGCCATTGACTATGCTGCAGCTCAGGGGGCAAGAGTTATAAACATGAGCTTTTCAAGCCAAACACCATATTCTCCTTGGGAATCGGCGATCAATCGTGCCGTCAATAATTACAATGTTGTCTGTGTAGCTTCGGCTGGCAACTACTCCTCAAATGAATCAAGATCAGTCCGCTATCCAGCTGCATATGACAATGTTATTGCTGTAGGTGCAATAGTCAAAAATGACTATAGAAAGGAACTTAACGACGGAAGCGGTGATGACCGTTGGGGCAGCTGCTATGGACCGCAACTTGATGTAGTAGCTCCGGGGATCTTTATCTGGAGCACCGATATAACTGGACCGGCTGGTTACAGTTATGATAATTACACTCAACATTCAGTGGCACTTCAGCTTCCGCCCCCCATGTTGCGGGTATCGCTGCACTTATACTTTCGGTCAATCCATCTCTTACATGGTATCAAGTGAGAGATATCATCCGCGCTTCAGCTGATAAGGTTCCTGGTATGGGTGGACAAAACCGCACCGATGAATATGGTTATGGTCGTGTCAATGCATATCAAGCGCTATTACTTGCCCTTGCCTATGCAAATAAATCAACAGATGGGGGAGCAACCAATCCAAACAATGTAAGACAAATTGCATATGGATATGGTGGACAAAAACTATATCTCGTATTCGCTTCCGGTGGTGAGATATTCTTTAGAAGGTCTACAGATAATGGGGTATCATGGGATATAATAAAGAGATTAAGCACTGGTGATGGGAATAATTGTGAACCAACCATAACAGTTCACCCTTACGGTAGTAGTTCACTTACAACCACAGATGGAATCCATGTTGTATGGTCTCGTAGGGTGAATGGAAATACATTTGATATTTACTACACTAAAAGTTTTGATTTTGGACAGACATGGTCTAACCCTGTTAAAATTGTTTCAAATGTCGTTATCTCATCTTATCAATTTTTGCCCTGGCCTGTTATGGCGGGTGTATCATATCAAGAGGGTGTGAATAACCTCCCAAAGGGAATGCTTCCACCATCATATGTTCGTGCTCTTGTCCTTGTTTTTGTTGACCAGAATGGTTTAAAGTGGATGTATAGCGAGGAGCCTTATACATACTGGTATGGTCCTTACTCACTTTCCTCAACAGCCCCGGGTTATTTCATCTGGTATCCTTCAGTTGCAAGTTATAGTGGAGATAACCCGTTTTTATATTTAACATACGATGCGAGATTTCTACATAAGATTTATTCAAGATTTTTCAATGTTGAAACATTTTCATGGTCTGATGAAGCAATTGTATATGCATATGAATATAGGGGTTCTGGCACAGATACATTAACTTACCCAAGACATTCTTGCGTTAGTGTTGGTATGATTCATTCAAAGTATGCTGTATGGATGGGTTGGGATAATATCATCCAAAAATGGGCGATTGGATTTAGAGCTGGGAACTTTTCAAAGGATAACACATGGAGTGATTGGATGTGGCGTTATTTTGAGTTGTTAGATTCACTTTGGTATCCGTCTGTGTGCTCTTATTATAGTGGAGGGACATATAAAATTGCAATAGCTGGAACAAGGGAGCAATCAAAGGAAACATTTATACTTAAGGCTGATGCCTCACTTCATAGTTGGAGTATATCAACCACTGGATTAAATTCACTTTACGCTGTCGTTCCAAATTTAAATTACTGGTCTGGCTTCGCCATTAATTTTAAACAAGCTATGACCAATCAATCTTATCCTTATACCATCATCCTTACGGATCAAGGTCTTCCAAAGCTCAATGTAGATAGACAATTTGTTGAGATAGATAAAATATACCGCCGAGCACTTGTCTTTGATTCATGGCGTTTTGAGTTTGGAGATATAAGATTAATAGGTAAAGATGGGGAGATGAAGATAGTGCCATTGAAAACATTTGATTACTCCGAACCGGTTGACAGGTCTGATTTGTGGAAATATCTTGAAAGTGAAGACATTTTCAATGATGGAAGGTTTGAGAAGATAAAAATTTCATTGAGGATTTCACCCCCTGACATTGTACCGGAGGTTAACGATGTTTTGATATTTTCTGGGGGCGAAGCTTTGAGAAATATTTTTTCTCTGGATGAATTGAAAAAGGGCGTTGATTTTGAAATACCTGCTCCAAAGGGGAAAATTTTCACAGTAAAACCACTTGTTAAATTTAAAGGTTATCAAAAAGAGCCCGGGGATTTCGTCGCAGTTGAAAACTACTTAATTGACTTGATTTCTTATTACAATGCAAGTTCATATTCCATTTCAAAATCCGTCTCAGAGCCACTTCTTGAACAGAATTACCCAAATCCATTTAACCCTGTAACCGTGATTAAATTTGTAGTCCCTGCTGATGGACATGTAATTTTGAGAGTTTATGACATACTTGGCAGGGAGATTGCAACACTTGTTGATGAGTATAAGAAATCAGGTAGTTATCAGGTGATGTTTGATGCCTCTGGTCTTTCGTCAGGGGTTTATTTCTATCGCTTGGACGCCTCCGGGAAGATAGTTCAAAGGAAAATGCTTCTTGTAAAGTAAAATTTAAAAAGAATGGGGGCGAGATTTATGATTTTCAAACTTATTTTAATTTTTCTACTTTTTGTTCAATTTTTAAATACACAAGGGATTTATCCGAATGAGTTTATAGTTGAGCACAGAGCTGTCTCTATCTCCTCTTCCGGTTGGCTTTTGGGATTGGAGGTGGGCAAACCTGAAATTAAATATAACGGGGTGAAGAAAATCGTTGAATTTTCAAGGTACAGGGGATACTCCCTTAAAACGATTTTCCAATGGCTTGAGTCAGATACTGTATATGTCCCAGAGGGGATGGTTAACATAAGGGTAGAGATTGGATTTGGCGCAACTTCACTTGATAAGATGTTGCCTTTTGACTCCGTCATAGTTGTTGAATACGATGTTTACGATGTTGATGGGAAAGAGAGCGTTTATACTTCATTTATCGCCCTTGTTGGAAGATATGAGACAATCGCTTACGATTCTTTAAATGGTGGATATATAAAGTTTTACAATGTTGGTTTTTTAGGGACTCGCATTGATTCATTTATGCACAGAGGTGGAAGGATAATAACAAGGGCGAGGACTTCACTTGGATTTATAACCGATACAAGCAAAGTTAAATGGGGTATCCCTGGAATTGGTTATGGCTACAGGGATAGTTCCGAGTATTTTCAGTATCACCCATTTTTGAAGAATTATCTACCCAAGATGTTGTCTTTTTTGCCAACTTCCGTTGAGAGAACAAATGAAATCGCAAAAGATTTCAATCTATATCAAAACTATCCCAACCCATTCAACCCGTCAACAACAATTGAATTTGACATCCCTGAAAGAACAAATGTAAAGTTAATTATTTACGACATCCTCGGCCGTGAAGTTGAAACCCTAATTGACAAAGAACTTGAACCAGGGAAATATAAAATCAACTTCACCGCAACCAATTTGCCAAGTGGTGTCTATTTCTATATATTGAAAACACCCAAATTCACAAAAACAAACAAAATGCTTTTGATTAAATAAATTTCTCTTAATTTTTCTCTCCCCTTGCGGGAGAGAATAAAAGTGAGGGGTGCTGTTAAAAACAAAAACTCAAACCAAGATGACAAGCCCAACTCACATATCTTTTTCACTCTTTACGCTCGCCTTCGCAAGTGTAGGGCAGGGAATGGAATTTAACTACGAAAACGCCATCATTTGCGCCCTTGGATCTTTAACCCCAGACATTGACAATTCAAAATCATGGCTCGGGCGACTTTTTCCCTTCATTTCAAAACCCATTGAAAACAAATTCAGCCATAGAACACTAACCCACTCACTACTTGCAATCGTCTTTATCTGGTCAATCGCTGTTCTCTGTAAGATCCTCTTTGACACAGGAAACTTCAACCCACTCGCCTTCGCCATCGGTTACACATCGCATATCCTGATTGATTGTGCCTCGGTCCAGGGAGTTAAAATCCTTTACCCATTCTCTATGCGTAATGCTGTTTTCCCATTTGACACACAACAACCAGAAGCTTACAGAATAGTCGTCGGCTCAAGGGCTGACCTTGCGCTCGGATTCGTCTTCGTCTTTCTCACAATACCCTTCGCTTATATAAGTTTTAAGACACATACAAAAATCGTCAGGGAGATCCAGCGGGACATAAACTCAGCAGTTAGATCCTACAACGAATTGTCAAAAAATTTTATTTGCTTCGCACGACTTGAGGGAATAAATACGACAACAGGAGATAAACTCAAAGGGGACTATTTGATAATTTCAGCAGAGAAACAAAACATGCTCTTGATAAAAGAGGGCTCTCTTACCCTCTCAGTAGGGAAGGACAACTTCAAAAACGATATTTTCACAGCGGACATCTTAACCATACCAAAGCAAAAAGCACGCCTTGAAATAAAAAACCTATCAATCCAAAATCAAACCCTCGCAAACGCAATTGACTTAAACGACTCTTTGCTGTTTTTGACAGGTGAAATTGAATTCTACGAACCACTTGAACCAATACAACCCCCGCCGACGAAATTTGAATTCTTCAAACAAACGGGAGAACACAAAATTAAGTTGAATATGACAACAACCGAATTTCTGAGATCCTTGAACCTTCAAGACAAAATCATCAAATCCGCAAAACTCACTTTGAAAAAGATTTATCTTGAAACACAGCCAGCGCCAGCGCCCACCGTCGCTGATAACGGAAAAAACGAAAAAGACAAAACCCAATTCATCCTAATTGAACTACACCCAAACGAAAACATCCGCTTCGTAGTCAAACCACAAGACACAATCAAAGAAGGTCAGACAATCGCCTACAGACAAACAACAGAAATTGAACGCCTAAAACTTCAAATCAATCAAATCCAAAGCCAAATATCCCAAACCGAAAGCAAAATAAAAGCACTTGACCAACGCCTCAAACAAGACACAACTGAAATAAACCTCAAACTTGCTCAAATTGAAAGAGAAATCTCCGGGCTTGAAGAACTCAGAAAGAGAGGGCTCGCTGGTCCGCAAGCGACTTTCAAACTTGAAAAAGAAAAAGAAACGCTGTTGAACAAAATCAAACAAAAACAAACCGACGCCGAATTGAAGAAGGGGAAACTTTACTTAAAGATTGAGACGCTGAAAACGAAGATTAAAGAAATTGAACTCAAAATCACAGACATTGAAGTCAAAAACACAATCAAATCAACCGCCAGCGGTCGCCTCCGCGAAATAAGAGAGTCCTTAACAAAATCAAAACGCCAATTCCTTCTAATCCTTGAATAACGGTTAAAAACATCATCTATTGCTTTTTTCAGAAATTTTTCTTACTTTGAAATGGAGTTTGTCTTTCAAACTCATTGATTTTAAAAATGCGTAATTCGGGGATTAAATATTTCCGTTTTTTCCGCATTTCAATCAATTCCCCTTTATTTTTCAAATTGTTGAGATACCTTGTTTTTCTTTTTCTACTTTTTTCAGGTTGCAGTAAGCTGATTGATAATGATGACGGTCCATGTGGTGGAGCAATGCCTGGGATTTATCCCATACCTCCCTATGTTGATCCCATTTGGCATCCCGGCGGTAAATTTATCGGTTTCAACCACATTCCCCTGGATAGTATTATATTTAATGGTTGTTCTGGTTTACAACTCTTTAAAAAAGATTCAGCTGGGTTCTGGCTTATAGATTCTGATGGAAAAAATATGCGCAGAATTCTCTCCTATCCACTTGAAACTCCGGTTTGGTCCCCTGATGGTGAATGGATCGCTTTCGTTTATGGTGCTCAGATTTTCAAGATGCGTTTCAGGGAAGATACATTTGATACAACAACATTAACACAGCTAACATTTGAAGGACGAAACTTCTTTCCAGCCTGGAGTCCAGACGGACGATGGATTGTTTACTGGAGAAGTCAAGCCTATCCAGAGCATTCGGTTTGGGGTCTATGGTTGATGTCAGCAGATGGACTTATTAAATATAAAATTTTAAGTGGGGATTTACCATATCCAAATTGGTCTCCGGATGGAAAATACATCATATTTCGTGGTTGGTATGATAGTATCAATGCTGGGATAATACGATATGAAATAGCGACATCGCATAGTACCGTTATTTTAAAAGCAAATGGTAGGGATATTCGTTACCCAAAATATTCACCTGATGGTACAAAGATTGCTTTTTGTATGGATGGTTATCTTTGGATTATGGACTCAAACGGAAATAACTTGAGAAAATTAACTACTTTTAAAGGTATTGAGGTTAATGAAATTCCATTTAGCTGGTCTCCAGATGGTAGTAAAATTGTTTACACACGGTATAGAACAGACGATTGGACAAAAAATAACGGTGTCCTGTGGGTGATTGATATAAATACTGGCTTAGAAAAACAGCTCACCTTTAATTAATGATGCGCGAAATAGAATAGAAGGAGGTGGTTCTATATGAGATAATGTATTATTTTATCGGGTTTTAAATCAAGGTTTTTTACAAGAGATAAAATAAAGTTAAGGGGGATGCTATGAAAGCAAATATTTTTTTCAAATTGCTGATTATCATATCAGTAATGTTCTTTTTTTCTAATGGTTTGCTTTACACACAAAGCGATCCTTCAAGAGAACTTTTGGTTTACTTCACTTCAGGAATTGAACGCTCTTCTACAGGTAAAGAAGCATTGATTCGTTCTGAGGCTGTTCAAAATATCCTGACACGATTTAACATTGATAAAAATAATGTTGTTCCGGCGTTCCCAAATTTCAACGAAGCTGACACTTTGAAGCAACTTTCTGATGGTAAAAAGATCAAGATGCCAAACATGGCGAAAATATTCAAAATTCAAGTTCCTGATGGTATATCAAGAGAAGAGGTTATTGAACATCTCAAGAAATTACCTAATGTGCTTTTTGCAGAGCCAAATGGCACAGCTAGTTTACACGTTATTCCTAATGATCCGTATTTCCCTGATCAATGGGGACTGCAAAAAATTCAAGCACCCGAAGCTTGGGATATTTACCAAGGGAGTTCCTCAACAAAAATTGGCATAGTTGATAATGGTGTTGACGCAACCCATCCTGATCTTAGTGGCAAAGTTTCTGGAAACGCAGTAGTTTATAATCCTGAATATTTTGGATATCACGGCATACACGTAGCAGGAATTGCAGCTGCGAAAACCAACAACGCGATAGGTGTTGCGGGAGTGAACTGGAACGCCCAAATTTTTTCAGCGCCATTTGATCGGTATACCGATGACCCAGAACTTTATAATATTATTATTAATGCCGTAGATCAAGGTTGTGATGTTTTAAATAATAGTTGGGGGCTAATTTATCCAGACGGGAGACCAGGAAGATATTCAACACTTATACGGATTGCATTTGCATATGTATATAAGTTAAATCGCGTTGCGGTCGCTTCAATGGGTAACACTGGAAACACAACTAATACTGTTGAATATCCTGCATCTTTTGGTCAGGGTATTATTGCCGTTGGGGCAACTAACACAAGTGATCAACGAGCTGACCTCTCTACCTATGGATATGCCATTGATGTTTCAGCCCCCGGAGTTAATATATTATCAACCTATCGTTATCCAGATTATGCCTTTGGTTCAGGTACATCCATGGCAGCTCCTTTTGTATCAGGAATAGCATCCCTTTTAAAGGGTTATGCAAGCGAAGTTCTTGGCATTGAACTTTACAATGACGACATTGAGCGCATCATTCAACTTTCCGCTGATGACATATATCCACCGGGTTGGGATCAATACACTGGTTATGGTCGTGTAAATGCAAGGCGTGCCCTTGACCTTTTAAGACCACCATATGTTCTGATGCATCTCGGGGCAATTGGAGGAACAATCGTCTCATCAACTGGATTTTACCAGATGTTAATTTTCGGTGCAAGTGGTTTACCAGATGGTGTTTATATCGTTAAGCGATATGAGGTTAGACGCGATGTTACATACCCAGCTATATTAGACCCTAATGTCTGGGGGAGGGGAGTTGCAACAGTTGGATGGTCTATTGAAAATCCAAACTATGCCATGGGTTGGTGCGATGCCCTCCCAGGAAGTATCACACAAACAGGAGCAACCTTAAGAACATATGTTTATGAGGTTTGGGATATGGCTGGTTGGTATCGTGGCTGGTATCCGTGCAGACCTGAAAATGTTGTCTTTTCATATACCGTCCACGGTAGAACACCAAATGCACCATCAAACTTAACTGCTATTGTTGTTTCTGCTTCACAGGTTAATCTAAACTGGAACGATAATTCTACAGATGAGGAAGGTTTCAAGATAGAAAGAAAGCTCGGTTTTAACGGAAGTTGGATTCAAATTGGCATCGTTGGTCAAAATGTTACAAGTTGGAGTGATTTTGATGTTTCTCCTGGTGAGAGTTACTATTACAGGGTGAGGGCATATAAAGGGGAAGTTAATTCACCTTATTCAAACACAGCACTTGCGGTCACACCTTTCACATATGCCTGGATTGATGGTCCCTCAGTTTTATCAAAAGGTCAAACAGGAACATGGATTGCAAACCCAAGTGAAGGTTCCTATGAGTGGAGATGGAGATATTATCCTAACGGAAGTTGGTCTGGGATTGTAAGCACAAGTAGAACTTATTCAGAAACAATGGTTGGGATGGATTTTCAACTTTGGGTTAGGGTTACAAAGTTTGGTGAGACAAAAGATGCGTATAAAATTGTTTATTACAAAGATGGCTTTATAGAGCCTACCTTCTCGGAAATTATTAGTTCTTCTGATATTAATTTACCAGATAAATTCAATGACTTGATCTATCCAAACCCATTTAACCCGATAACAAAGATAAAATTTTCACTCCCTGAGGATTCATATGTTGAAATAAAAGTATATGATGTCTTGGGAAGGGAAATTGAGACATTGCTAAGCGAAAATAGAAAAGCAGGCTACCACGAGATAACATTTGACGCATCCAATCTGCCAAGCGGTGTGTATTTTTACCGCATCAAGGCGGGTAAATTTGCGGATGTAAAGAAAATGATCTTGATGAAATAAAGTAATTTACCCCTCACCTGTTTTTTATCCTCTCCGCTTTGAGGGAGATAGTAGGGTGAGGGGGTCTTTTTCTCCATCTACTTCACTAAAACCATCTTCTTCACCTCAACCTGCCCTCCCACCTCAAGCCGATAAAAATATATCCCACTTGGCAAACCCCTCGCATCAAAATTTACCCTATACCTTCCCATCCCTACCAACCCCTCAAAAGGTCTCCTAACCTCACGACCCAAAACATCATAAACAACCAACCTCACAAAACTTCTCTCATACACCTCAAACTCAATCGCTGTAACACTGTTAAATGGATTTGGATAATTCTGAAAAAGCCTAAACCTCGCCGGCGGTATTTCAACAGGCTTTATTATAACTCCACCCTCACGATATACCGCAATCCCCCTGAACTTAGTCCCAATCCACTTGTTCCCTTCCTTGTCTATAGATATCGTTAAAACCCAATTATCAGGTAAACCAGAATTTGACTCATTATATACAATCCAATTACCACCATCAAATTTCACAAGCCCACCGCCATCTGTCCCTATCCATTTATTCCCCTGTTTATCTATGGCTATTGCAAGAACATAGTTAAGGGGCAAGCCAGAATTTGATGTGTTATAAACTGTCCAGCGAAGACCGTCAAACTTTACAAGACCCCCGCCTGTTCCAATCCACTTGTTCCCCAAGCTATCTATCGCTATCGCGGTAATATAGTCACCAGGTAAACCTGAATTTGAAGTGTTGTAAACAGTCCAATTAACCCCATCAAATTTTGCAAGACCATTGTGTGTTCCTATCCATTTGTTACCCTCTCTATCTATCGCTATAGCATAAACATCACTAGAAGGTAAACCCGAATTTTTTCTATTATAAACAACCCAGTCTACCTCATCAAACTTCACAAGTCCTCCACCCCAGGTCCCGATCCATTTATTCCCCAGGCTATCAATAGCTATTGCAAGAATATAATCAACTGGCAAACCAGAATTCAAGTAATTATAAACAGTCCAGTTTACCCCATCAAACTTCACAAGTCCTACATCAGTCCCAACCCACTTATTCCCCAGCTCGTCTATCGCTATCTCATAAATAGTATTAGAAGGCAAACCAACATTCGTTGTTTTATAAATGACCCAGTTCACCCCATCAAACTTAACAAGCCCACCGCCATCCGTCCCTATCCATTTATTCCCATCCTTATCTATCATTATCACACTAACATTATCAAAAGGAAGACCTGAATTTGAAGTGTTATAAACGGTCCAATTAACTCCATCAAACTTAGCAAGACCCCCACCAAAATAAAAAAATCCCCTGCGAAAAGTCCTCGTTCCTATCCATTTGTTTCCCTCCCTATCTATCGCTATAGCATAAACATCATTAGAAGGTAAGCCAGAATTTGAAGTATCATAAACTGTCCAGCTAACCCCATCAAACACCGCAACCCCCCTAGGTGTCCCTATCCACTTTTTCCCATTGCCATCTATCGCTATTGAACGAACAGTATCGGAAGGCAAACCTGAATTAGATGTCTTGTAAACCCTCCAGCGAAGTCCATCAAACTTTGCAAGCCCTCCGTTTGTCCCTATCCACTTGTTCCCCTCTTCATCTATAACTATCACATGAATCCATTCATTAGGCAAACCAGAATTTGAATCCCTATACACAGTCCAATTCACTCCATCAAACTTCACAAGTCCAATCCAAGTTCCAAGCCAGATAATACCACGCTTATCTATGGTTACGAAATCCGTAACATTTATATCATAATTATCAAAATTAAGCTCTGTATACACAGTCCAATTCCTCCCATCAAACTTCAAAAGACCCCCACCATTAGTTCCAATCCACTTGTTCCCCAAGCTATCTATTGCTATTGAACTAACATAATTGTTAGTCAATCCAGAATTAAACTTATCATAAACCACAAATTCACCCGTTCTCTTATTTATCCTAACAAGCCCTGCACCCCATGTCCCAACCCAAAGATATTCACCCTCCTCAACAAGACATCTTATGAATTTCCCACCCATGTTGTAAACAACCCATTCTCGTACTTGCGAAATGGATGAAGTTGAAATGAAAACCAAAACAAAGAATATAACTACTTGAAAAGTGCCATCCCATCTTCTCATCGCTTCTAAACCTTTTTATTCAAAAATTGCCATTCTAAAAAAAATTTACTATCATCTACCCAAAAAATCAAAACCCCCATGCCAGATAAAATTTTCCTTGACAACGCCTTTTTCGGAAGAGAAACAGAACTTAAAAAAATCATCTTCAACGCTCTCGTCGGGAAAAATACCCTCATCATAGGAAAAAAGGGAATAGGGAAGACATCTCTTCTTGAACAAGCAATCAACATTATCACCGGAACAACACACAAAATAGAATTCAGCCCAACTGTCCTTGAAAAAGAGTTTAACGATGTGAGAGTATCCCAACGCCTGCGCCAAGCGTGGGAAAGAAAAATAAAAACACTAAAAATTGACCTCACGAAAACAAAATCAACCCTTTTCACAGAAATAATCCAAACCCTATATTCAAACCGAGACCTTGAAGACCCCGAAAACGCCGTTGAAATCGCCCCCGACGGCTCAATATCAATAAAGACAAAATCAGCGCAGGGAGTTATAATCAAATCAATCAAATCAAAGGACTACATCCTTTTCATTGACGACCTTGACCTCGCAAGTGCCCAACTTGCAGAATTTATACTTGACCTCGCCCAAGCGTCAACAATCATTGCTACAACAAGCGAACTCAAAAACGACAAACGCCTAAAACACATATACGCAATGTTTGAAAAAATAAACCTTGAAGAACTACCAAAAGAAACATCCATCAAGTTGATTAACTACCTAATTGATAAACACCTCTCACACTTGAAGGCAGATAAAAGGGAATTTCTCAAAAACGAAGTCCTGCACATCTCAAAGGGAAACCCCAACCTTATAAAAGCAACACTCTCACAGGCGATCGCAAAAAAGCACATCCAAGACGACGACATAAGAGAACTCAGAAAACAAGAAGAAAGAGAATACTTAAACCTTGGACCTTTCTTTGCATTCCTTATCGGCTCAATCACAATTGTGAAGATCCTTCAAATCGGACTTGAAAACAGAGAAACATATATTTTGCTTTCAATCTTTTCCTTCCTTGCATATCTTATCCTCAGAATTTTCCGCTACTTTTTCCTCTTCCGCCCTCAAAGAAAAAGGTGAAAAATTTTGACATTTACAAACTTTTGCGATAAATTAGAATCAAACCAAACCGCAAGGGAAATATGAGCCCGAAATACATCAAGCCGAAAAGATACATCGTCTGGTCAACGGATAGGGAAATAGACATTGAAAACCCTTTTTTGAGGAAATGGTACATAAAACAGGTCCTTACAAAGGGGAGAGCAGAGGACATCGCCGAACTTGACTGGGAGGAGATAAAAAAATTACTTCCTGAACTTGAACTCCCAAAAGAGATAAAATCACTATGGGAGGACTACTTTGCTCAAAGGTAATGGAATTATAACAGATTTACAAAGGGAAATTTTGTTAATTTTTTCAACTATTCCTGATAGCGATATGTTTTATTTAACGGGTGGGACAGCCCTGACGGAGTTTTATTTAGCCCATAGAAAATCTTTTGACCTTGATATTTTTACAACCGAGAAAGCACTTGTCATCCCTTTTTCGCACGCCTTTGAAGATGAAATTAAAAAAGTTTTCCAAATTAAAGTTATAAGACGGCTTGAGACATTTGTTGAATTTGAGGTTTCAGGAAAAGATGAAAAAACGAGAGTTCAAATAGCCATTGATTCACCTTTTAGATTTGAAAATCCAGTTGTTTCTGATATCGGTATAAAAGTTAATGACTACACAGATTTAATTGTTGATAAGCTTCTTGCTTTTTTCGGCAGGGCAGAACCGAGGGACGCTGTTGATTTGTTTTTTATCTTGAAAGATGAGGATTTTTGGAAATTGACAGAACTTGCGAAAGGGAAAGACCCTGGGTTTGATTTATACTGGATGGCTATCGCATTGAAAAAAGTTGAAAATTTCCCAGACGAAATTAATCTATGGCCTGTTGATATGATAAAAGAGGTAAACCCAAAGGAAATAAAAACGCTATTTTCAAAACTCGCCATTGAAATAATGGAAAGAATAAAGAAAGGTGAAAGCCATGAATAACCCAATTAAAAAGCTAATTTTCATCCTTTTCAAGGATTTATCTTTTGCTTAAAACAGCTCACCATCTAACCCAATTTTACCTTACTGGGACAGGGGGATAAAGATAACTGGCGGGATTTCATACGATATCCTTCAAGATGTCCAGATATTTACAAATTTAAGATACGCAAGATTTAGGTATATAGGGGGATATCCACTTATACTTCCGGCTGTTTATGGCATTTATGCCAGGGTCACTGGTAATGCTTCAAAAGTTTACGAAGCTTTACTTGGTGTTAGATTTATCACGCCTCGCCATTTTATAAGACCTTTCATTTCAATAAGTGGCGGTATTCAATCAGTTTATGTTGGTGAAATTTTCGTCACCCGTGGGTTTAAGACGGAACTTAGACAGGAACCGGAGATAACTTACCTTGTTGAGTCAACAGGCAAGACAAAACACAGCGAGTTTGTTTGCATTAGTTATGGTTTGCTCGTTTCATTGCATCCATCAATTAAACTTTTAATTGATGGCTCATTTTCACAGTCATTTGACTTAAAACGCCCATTTTACCAATTGCTTGGGGTGCTTCAGTTCAAACTTAACAAGTGACTTGACCTATATCAAGCCAAACCACAAAAAAGATACATAAACCATCACACCCACCGTTACAATGTTAATTTCTACTGCGAACCGAGGGAAATTTGACTTGATGATCCTCTCATAACATTCCCACAAAAGACCTGATTTTTACCTTATTTTTGATTGACTTGTAAAAAACAATAAACTAAATTTTTTTAAAGAAAATAGTAAATGAGGAATGCCGGGAAATCTTGAGCACTTAGTTGCAAGAATTAAAGAAGACGACGAAGAAGCATTTAAAGAATTCTTCTTTACATTTTATAACGATGTCTACAAATTCTTGTATTTTCTAAGTGGTGACGGGTCAATAGCCGAAGATCTATGCCAGGAAGCATTTATAAAATTTTGGTTGGCAAGAAAAAGAATAAACCCCGACATTTCCCCTAAAAACTACCTTTTTAAGATAGCACGAAATTTATACCTAAATTATAAAAGGGACACAAAACAAACTGTAGAAGTAGATGAACTTTCAATCGCTGGGAGAAACACAACCAGCGATGAATACGAAACCAACGAAATTATTCTAAACTTGCTAAATGAACTTCCTCCAAGATGTCGTGAGATATTCGTCCTTTCAAGATATAACGATCTTTCATACAAAGAAATAGCCGAACTTTTAAACATATCCATACAAACCGTGAAAAACCAAATTAATAAAGCCCTCGCAATTTTAAGAGTGAAGATAAAAGATTATTTGTGAAATAGTACAAACGGTTCCTTTTTGTGTATTATTAAGTGAAAGCAAAAAATGAAAAATTGATATGAAAAATAAACCCAAATATGAGCTTTTTGTCAGATTCTTAAAAGGTGAACTGGATGAAAAAAGCGCAAAACATCTTCAAAATTGGCTCGCTAAATCTCCGAAAAACAAAAGATATTTTGAAGAGTTTAAGAAAACTTGGGATTTCATGGGAAATGCCCACATTGATAAACCATACTCGGAAATAGAAAAACAATGGCTTGACCTTCAAAGTAAGATCTTCGTAAGACATATAGAAATCCTCAAAATTATCAAAAATCTCCTAAACCGCCGTATTAAAATACTACTTTTAATCCCATTGATCGTCCTTATCCCTGTATTTATTTACCTTTTAAAAGAGGGAAAAACTGAAAAATTAATCCTCGCAAACACAACCGGGAAATTTGAAACTAAAACGATAATCCTACCCGATGATACATACATCACTCTAAACTCATCAAGTAAAATTTACATATCAATCGCACAAAATCGCGAAGTAAAATTAGAAGGCGAAGCTTATTTTGTCGTTAATCCATCCACTAAAATCACCTTTAAAGTTAAAGTTGACCCCGGAATAATAACCGTCCATGGCACGGAATTTAATGTCAAAAGCAGAAGCGGTAAATTAACTATATATGTCAAAAACGGGATGGTTTCATTTGAATCAAAAAATGGCTCAAGAATTTATTTAAACAGAAAAGATGTGTTAAACTATAACCCTCATGAAGGGATATTTAAAGTTGAAAAAACCGAAAGAGATATTTACACTCAATGGATTGTGGGTAACCTCGTCTTTGAGAACCAATCTCTTTTTGATGTGTTAAATGAACTGAAAAACTATTACGAATTTGACTTTGTTTTTACAAATCGTAACGCTATGGGTAAAAGGATAACCGGCGTTTTTCATAAGGGCTTAACACTGGAAAAAATAATTGAGACGATTTCATTTATAACCGGATTGAAAATTGAAACAATTGAAACAAAACGGGGCAAAATTATAAAAGTAAGCTGAAATGAAGATAATCGCCTTAATTTTGTTTCTGTTAATTCAGATTAACACGAAAACACCAGACACATCACTTAACAAAGATATTCAAATTGACTTTAAAAATGTAAGCTTGAAAACTGCGCTTGAAAAATTAACTGAATTGTCAGGCATATATTTCATATATGAAGAAGATGTCGTTGCAAATACAACAGTTAACCTTGAAGGCAAAATGAAGGTTAGGGATGCGATAAAATCGTTGCTTACTTCCGCTGGTTTAAACTATGCCTTCATTGACTCAGTAACCGTCGCTATTACCAGAAAGAACAAGGTAAAAATTGAAAATAAAGAGGGAGGAATAAAAGGTAAAGTTAAAAGTGAAAACGGGGACCCCCTCCCAGCAGCAAATGTATACATCAAAGAACTGGGAAAAGGATGTATCACTGATAAGGATGGAAATTTCAGCATTCACCTTAAGCCAGGATTTTATACATTGGAGATATCCTATGTGGGTTATAAAAAGAAAACTATAACTGTTGAAGTCAAGGAAAATGAAATAACATTAGTTGACTGCGTGATGGAAACCCAAGTTTTTTACATAGGGGCGATTGAAGTAGTATCCTCAGGAAGTGAAGAACTTATTCCATCCGAAGCAACTACAAAAACAATAATCACCAGCGCTGAGGTAGAACACTTCCAAGCCACAAGTTTGAACGATGTTTTGAACCTCGTCCCTGGCATACAAAAAACAGATAACCCGGGGATAGGTAAAACCGCTCAAATCGCAATCCGTGGTTTTGAAAACAATCAAATGTCCGCCTTTGGCACACTTGTAATAATTGATGGTGCCCCTCTCAGCAACAACGCAAACCTACAATTCCAAAAATGGACATCCGCAATCACAGGACCCTCAAACCTCGGGGGAAGCGTTGATATAAGAACTATCCCGGCTGACAACATTGAATCAATTGAAGTGATACGCGGAATCCCATCTGTAAAATATGGAGATATGACTTCAGGTGTTATAATAGTAAACACAAAAACCGGAAAACAACCCCATAGAGTAAAAATCAAAACTAATCCTGATACAAAAGAGGCAAACTTAGGCGGTAGCTTCAAAATTGGCAACTCCATCCTGAGCTACAATTTAAACTTAGCTCAAAGTGAAAGAAATATACGATTGAAAGGCGATGAATTTAGCCGACTGACAGGACAAATCACCCTAAGCCGTAACTTGATGAACGACCGCCTAAACTTTAACACAAAACTACTCGGACAAAAAATCTTTGATGAAGAACAACCCAAAGGTGATGTTTATAAAACAAGAAACTACAATAGAGGATACCTTCTCCAATGGACAATTTGGGGAAAATATAACCCCGAACAACCAATAGGATTCTTTGAATACAATATCTATGTTACAAGGAGAAGGGAGAACAGTATGAAATCTCGCCTTGTTCAATCAGATGTAAGAATCCTTCCAACAGGAGATACAGTTTCCTCCTACATTGGTAAAGTTGAAACTCGCGGAGTTGAATGGACAACGGGTGCAAGATTTGAATATAACCGCATATTTTCCGGGTTAGGTCTATTCCATAAACTACTGATCGGCTTAGATCTTCAATATAACGCAAATACCGGCGAAGGCATCATCATTGATACACTATTTAACTACTATGGTCCAGAGTCAGGAAAACTACCATACCGCTTCGACGATATCCCAGGTCAATTTCTACCAAGCTTATACCTTGAAGATAAAATTACCGGCAAACTCTTCGGAATTAACTTCTCCCTTACCGCTGGGTTTAGATATGAAATGTATAGACCATATAAAATTAACCTAAAGGGTTTGATAAGCAAGGGAAATTTCATAGAATCATATAACGGAACATATTTCAACCCACGCGGAAATATCATCCTTTTCCTACCTAAAGAAAACCAAATAAGAATAAGCGCAGGCGTATCTTCTAAATCACCACCAATGAGCTCAATCTATCCAGAGCCAACAGTTATAAAGTGGCGAAATCCCAACGATAGTTCAATCGTATACATCAGACCTAATACAAGAAATCCATACTTGAAAGGATATATAGAAAAACAATTTGAAATTGGCTACGATAAACGCTTCGGGAAAATTCTCGGACTATCAATATCAGCATATTATAAATATAGAAACGATGAAATATCGTCACAAACTATTCCGATCTTCTTTTACGACTCTCTTAAAAACAAAGTATACTATATAGACAAATACGGCGTATCCCAAAACCTAGGCTGGTCAATTGGAAAAGGCATTGAATTTACTTTAAGGACATCAAAAATAGAAAAACTTAATATGGAAATTCAAATTTCAGGAGCTTATACATATTTAAAAAATTCATCAAGAGGCTTTTACTATGACTCTAACCCTGACATTACACTCGGCAGATACCCAAACTATAAAGTTCCAAATGTCCCAATAGATACCCTCATCGGCTTCATTTACGATAAAAGCATCTCCTGGAGTGATGTTTTAATCGTTAATTACTTCTTGAAATGGACCGTGAAAAAATTAGGACTTTGGGTGACATTTAGAGCGGAAAATGTTCTTGTGGAAAGAACCAGAACTTATAATTTAGAACCAATTGATTTCAGCTTGCCGACCGTTACAGAGGATACAAAACGCGCAAGAGAATTTGACGAGAGCATTAAAACCAAACCGTCAAAATGGTTGCTCAGTTTCAACATTACTCAATCAATCTTTAAAGGCGCTGAGATCTCTTTTTATGTTAACAACTTCCTTGACGACCCAGCTGTATATAGATATTACACTAACTATAAAGGTGAAATTGCCGAGAGCACAAGAAACCCATCGTTGTTTTATGGAATAGAAATAAGCATCGTTCTTGATGATTTGGCTAAATCAATATTAAAAAATGACTTTAAATAGAATGAGAGGGTTATTTTATAAATTAGTCGTGTTTTCCATTTCTTTAGCGCTTTTTCATAGCTGTGAAAAAATTGAAATGCCAACTAAATACGATGGCTCTGGCTACCTTAAACTGATCTGCCTTTGGGATTCACTGGGTCAACTTACCCCTATAAGAAATGGCAAAGTTATAATTACAAGCGAATACGGAATTAAAATCGTTTATCTCAATGAAGACGGGTGTGTTGAGATTCCAAACCTGCCAGAATCAATCTACAACGCCTCCGTCCACGGAATACATCCCACCGATAAAAGCATCTCACTTATAGGCGTAAAAAAAGACATTGAAGTTAAATCAATGGGAAAAACCATTGATACCATTATTGCCTCACCCACAAGCGGCTTTGGCATAGTGATAAATGAAATATATTCATCAGGTCCAGTAAACGATATATTCTACATCTTCGACCAATTTATAGAACTTTATAATCCAACAGATAGCATTAAATACCTTGATGGAATTATCGTTATGAGAGTATCCGGTAATAATGAAGGACTTGGACCAGGCGCCGATGAAGGTAACGACGGAGACATAGATGGGATCACCTATATCTTTAAATTTCCCGGAAACCCAGGTGAAAAAAATTATCCGATTTACCCAAAACAATTTGTCGTTATCGCCTCCAAAGCCATTGACCATAGAAAATTCGTCTCAACAAGCATTGACTTGTCAAATGCTGACTGGGAGTTCTATAATCAATACTCCCCAAACGATGTTGATAACCCAAATGTCCCTAACCTTATTAACCTAAGACCCGACAGAACTTCTGATTTCCTTCTTGCTTTGACAAGCGATATCGTTGTGATTGCAACTGGCGAAGATATCAAATGGGAAGACGGAATAGATATAAACACCATAATTGACGGAGTTGAATATCAATCAAGCCCGCATCCTATAAATAAGAAAACGCTTGATCCAAGAGTTGATAGGGGATATGTCCTAAGCCCCCCAAGATATAGTGGAAAATCCATGCAAAGGAAATCCCCAGGATTTGATACAAATGATTCTTCTATTGACTTTGAAATAATTGATAAACCAACGCCAGGCAGACAATGATAAAAACATTCATATTGATACTTTTGTCGCTTTTCGCCGAATTTATCTACGCTCAATACTACCGCCTAACCGCTATTGGAGGAATGTATATCGCCGTTGAAGATGTTGACAACGAATTAAATCTATACGACTTCGGTGAAAACCCCGCCTGGATAATTTACGATGAGAATAAAAACAAAATCTGGATGCACAGCGATTTCAGTAAATCAAAGGGAGAATATAAACGCATATATGACCCCTATCAATTGAATTTATACGGAATCAGTTTCTTCCGTGTACAAACGCTTGATAAAAGTGGTACCTTTAAAGGTTGGGCATCGTATACAAATGAAATAAGAGAAAAATTATACGGCTCACTTCTGTTATTTCCATATGACGGCAAATCTTTTTTTGTAACCGACACAACTACGGGAAACTTTCGCTATCAAATTATAACATTCGGTTTTGACTACGGCTCTAAAGTTTTTAAGTATGCCTGCGCCGGAGTAAATGTTAACTATAAAATCATTGACGGCTTAAAAGATATATACACAAATGCAAGGGATATTTACCGCCAAATAAACATTTCACCTAGTTTAGCAATTCCAATTACACAAAATTTAAACATCGGTTTTAAACTTACGATTTCAAATTGGCAGGAAAAAATTGAGGCCAAAAGTGAAAACCTCTATGACGCTGAATTATACCTGTATAGAGGAAATTTATACGCCATAAAAAGAACAAGCAATATTGTGAATCTCAAACTAAAAGAGAAAAATAATGAAATCGGTATTCAAACAACCTACTCACCCCAAAATAACCTAAACCTCGGAATAAAATTTAACATTAAACGAAGCGGTCAATATATTCTGATCCCATACGGGCTACTTGAAGAATATGAATTTGGCTACGCAAATTTCAATGCATCAAACATTAATCTACTCTCCCGATTGAAACTTAACAAAAAATCAACCATCGGCTTAGCTTTCAAATACGAGTATCTTGATATATGGAGCAAACACTCTCCAAGAAACTTGCTTCTTTGGAGGGAAAAAATCAAAAATTTTGAATCTGGATTAGGAATATGGTCAAATCTTTCAGAACTTTTTTCCGTCGGGATTGAAATATTGTACAAAAACTCTACCGCTGACTCAATGAAATACATAGATAACATATTTAAATTTATTAAAAGCGATAACTACATCATCAAACTTGGAGGAGAATTTAAAAGCAAAAAAATAACTCTAAGATCTGGCTTTAATTATTTATTCTCAACAAAGGATATAACTTTCGGTGGAGATAATGTCGCTTATTCTTCGCTTAGTTTCGGCATAACCTATGATCCATTTGCTGACTTGATTCTCGTTCTGGGTAAAATAAATGCAAAAATAGAGCAAAAAAATAATTCCGTTAAAAGAAATATCTTCAAACTAATTCTTATACTAAAATTCTAAAAAAAACAAAAAAGGAGGAAGCCATGCATGCAAAACTGTTCATTCTCGCTTTAATTGTTATCGTTGCTCTCGCAAACTCCCAAGGTTGGCGTGAAGCCCTATCGCCAACTTATCCACCAGGAACCGTCTTTTATAAGACATTTATGGTCAACAAAAATATCGCCTTTGTAGTAGGAAACAACGGCATTATATTGAAATCAACAGATAGCGGGCTCAACTGGACACGACTTAATAGCGGTGTCACAAGAACCCTCTACAGTATCTACTTCTTAAATGAACAAATCGGATTTGTAGGTGGCTCATCAAGAACCTTGCTTAAAACAAAAAACGGCGGTACCACATGGGATTCAATTAATGTTACAAAAATTCCGAACTCAACTGCAACTATATATGCTCTGTACTTCGCTGATACAACCACCGGATGGATGATGGCTTCAACTTCATCTCAGGGCTGGATACTCAGAACAACAGACGGGGGCAATACTTGGACAATTGACACGACAATATCAAAACAGCTTTATAACATGTACTTCTATGCTCCAGGCAAAGGTATCGTAGTAGGAAAAGATGCAAGTACGATTTGGTATACAAAAGATGGTATAACCTGGAAAAACGCTCCAGCACCGGACTTAAGCCAATTTCCATATACAAGATCCGACATCAGAAGCGTTTTCATGGTAAGTGAAAGCGTGGCAGTTGCAGTTGGTTGGGGAACATTCGCCGCTGGCCTTCAACCCAGTATAATAATACGAAGCACCGACGGAGGCGCATCTTGGACTCAAATTGTACCCCCAGAGGATAAAAGAACATATGACAATCTTTACGCTGTTTGGTTTAAGGACTCTAAAAACGGCATAGCTATAGGTGGTGGACTAAAAGGCGCTGTTACATTGGTGACAAACGATGGCGGACTGACCTGGAACCCGATACGCGCCCCTATAGGAGCAACTCTTTACGACGCCTCTGGTATTGGCGATACAATAATTGTAGCCTGTTCGGACGGGCTTATAATAAGAACACCTGACTTCGGAAGAAGCGCTACACAAACTAAAGTACCTGGAGCAACTATATATTCAATGCAAGTGATAGGGAACAAAATCTACGGAGCTGGATATGATGGAATTTTAGTAACATCAAGAAACTTAGGTAAAACATGGGAAGCTGGGTTTATCTGCCCGACCGACGGCTACAGCACCCCAAATGCTAACAATATCTACTTCATAAACGACTTGGTGGGATTTTCTGCCCATAGTTATAGATTGCTCGCAAAAACCACCGACGGCGGTAATACTTGGACCTCTCTAATTAAAGATACGCTTTCATCAACAAGTCATTTTTATGATGTCTTCTTCTTTGATGAAAATACCGGCTTCGCAGTTGGACAACTTCAAACTAATTTGGATGTCATCTACAAAACCACAGACGGCGGACGAACATGGACAACGACATCAGGTATCGTGAACAAAGCCCTTAGAGCGATAAGCTTTGGATCAAGGAACAAAGGTGCTATCGTTGGAGCCGGGTTAAAAGGATTATATACCACAGACGGAGGCACAACCTGGCAATCCTCAACATTTGTCGGCGTACCAAGCTCTCTCTCAAGCGTTGATCTAAGAGACCTCGCTTTTATAAACGAAACAACAGCTGTCGCCGTCGGATATAAAATTATCCTAAAAACAACAGATGCCGGAAAAACCTGGAACTATATTGATTCAACCACCAACTGGCTATACTCCGTGAGCTTTAACAAAAACGGCATCGGCTATGCCTCAGGCACCGGATTTATCCTGAAATCCACAGACGGAGGACAAACTTGGACCAACCTCTACGATCCAAATGTAATACAATCTTCTACCCTATACGCAGTCGCCATTGATACATTAAATTACGCCTGGACTGGTGGCGCTTATTCATTCGTCTATACAAATTCACCAGTGACATTCGTTAAATTAAATGATGAGTTACCACAAAACTTCACACTATCACAAAACTATCCAAACCCATTCAACCCATCTACAACGGTTGAATTTTCAGTCCCCTATACAAGCAGGGTCTCAATAAAAATCTACAACGCCCTAGGTCAAGAAATTAAAACATTAATTAACGGTGAATTACAACCGGGGAAATACAAAGTTGAATTTAATGCCTTTGATCTGCCAAGCGGTGTCTATTTCTGTGTCATGAAAGCAGACGGATTCAACGATATGAAAAAGATGTTGTTGATAAAATAAAGTTATCTCTTACAGGGGCGATTCACTTCGCCCCTGTCTTTAAACTTTTAAAACAAAAATAACTTAACAATGAAAAAAATTATCAAAATATTCCTCATCCTCACATTCATTATAATCTCAAAATCCATAGTAATAAGTGACAACTTACCCCAAAACGCTGAAAATAAAAAATACGAAGAAGGCAAGGTCTATCGCCATACACTCTCCAACGGAATGACCGTTCTAACAATGGAAAGACATAATGTGCCATACATCTATCACCAACTTACATATAAAGTCGGATCAGTGAATGAACCGCCCGGATTGACCGGAATAAGCCATGTAGTAGAACACATGATGTTCAAAGGAACAAAAAAATATAGTAAAGGAGAAATATCAAAAATAATCTCCCAAAATTCCGGGGTGTTCAACGCTTTCACTACCGCCGATATGACCTCATACTATATCTACCTTCCGAAAGATAAAATTGAAATCGCTTTTGATATTGAATCGGATAGAATGCAAAACTCAACATTTGACTCAACTGAATTTACACGGGAAATTGAAGTTATCCTTCAAGAAAGAAGAACAAGAACAGAAAGTAACCCAAACGGCATCTTCTACGAAAACTTAAACGCCCTTGTATTTACTCTACACCCCTATAGAAATCCAACTATCGGCTGGCTAAATGACCTAAAAAAGATGACCTATAAAGATGCATTCAATTTCTATAAGACCTATTACACGCCAAACAATTCAATCCTAGTTCTTGTCGGCGACTTTGAAACGGATGAAATCATAAAACTAGCGGAAAAATATTACGGGAAAATCCCACAAGGCCCACAACTACCAGAACCTGAATTTTATGAACCCGAACAAAAAGTAAAAAAATCATTTACCCTTGTCCATTCAGATATCCAATCTCCAACTTTATCTATTGTCTTCAAAACTCCATCCTTCAGGGACGATGATGGACCCGCCCTTTACCTATTGGGGAAGATACTTTGTGAAAAAAGCAGAGGGTCACGGCTTTATAAACGACTCGTTGAAGATGAAAAACTTGCTTTATCAGTTGGAGGCGGATTGTCAATGATGAAATATGCTGGGCTATTCTATATAAATGTCGTTCTAAATCCCGACAGCTCTACCGATAGGGTAGAGCAAATAATTTGGGATGAGATAGAGAAACTAAAAAAAGAAGGTCCCAGCGAAAAAGAACTTCAAAAAGTGAAAAATAGATTCAAATTCACCCAAACCACGGAATACATCAAAAACGCCGATATCGGAATGCGTATAAGCACCTGGGAATGCTACTATGGCTGGGATTACTATGATGTTTTCTATAACAAAGTGCTCAATGTTTCTGCTGATGACATCAAAAAAGTAGCTAATAACTTCCTTATACCCGAAACCTCAACTTTATCCTGGAGAATTCCAAAGGAGAAAAAAAATGTCACTATAAGCGAGGATGAAGAAGAAAGCGAAGAAAAAACAGAACCGGTCAAATTATTTGAAAACGACGATTTTAGTAGATTCTATCTCAAGGAGAACGAACTGATAGAACCCTATAAAGAACTTTTAAATATCCCACGACCAAAACCAATAACCCCTCTCATCAAAAAACATAAATTAGAAAATGGTATAACATTATATACCATTGAAAATAAACTCGTTCCCACAATTCTTGTCTATGGGATAATTAACACTGGAATCATAACTGAGGAAATTTATGAAGGGAAAAACGGGCTCTCAAATGTCCTAGCAGATGTGCTAAATAGAGGACCTGCGAACCTAACTTATGACGAATATGTAGACAAACTTTCATTCTACCCAATTTCAATATCAATAAGAGGTAATTACAGGGGATTCACTTTTGAGGGATATTCCCTGACCGAAAATTCTAATGAAATGTTAAAAACTTTGGTAGATATACTTACCAATCCCCGCTTAGATACCACCGAGATAAAACTTATAAGGGATAAACATCGCGCCCTTGCAAGCCGTAGATTCAAAAGTACTAAAGTTATCGCCTTCTACTACATGTTTGATAACATCTTCAAAAACCACGAATACTCCAAAAACAAAATCACAACTGAAAGCATCAATAAAATCACCACCGATGATGTCATCAAAGCATACAAGAAATACATAAACCCACAACAAACTACGATTATCGTCGTTGGCTCTTTGAAACATGACGAGCTTTTTAATCTCGTTAAGTATTATTTCAGCTCCTGGAAATCCAAGGAAAAATTATCTACTTCAAAAGGCGTTTCAAAGGTACAGCCATTAAACGATAGAGAAATAAAAGCATTCCCAGATAGCGAGTATACCGAATGCACAATAAATATAGGTTTTTCACCCTACAATGATATAAAATTTGAAGAAATAGAAACAGCAAACATTCTCAATTACATCTTAGCCCAAAGCGCACTGACCTCAAGAATAGGGGTTGAACTCAGAGATAAACAGGGCTTGATATATGGAATTAGAAGCCAACTTTGGTACACAAGAGACCGCATAGGATACTGGAAATTCAACATTAAGACAGCCCCTCAAAATGTCACAAAGGTTATTGAAGGAATTTTCAAAGAAATACAGAAATTAATTTCCGAAGGTATAACCGACGAGGAATTTACCAACGCTAAGCAAAGAATGCTTGGTCTTTTGCCACTCTATACCGAAACTCCATATGATGTAGCTTCAATCGTTGCAGAATCAATAATTTATAAATTGCCACTTGATAACTTTGATACAAAATACGACAGAATAAAATCAATATCTAAAGATGATATAATTAAAGTCGCTGAGAAATATCTAACATTGGATAAATACATAATCGTCGTTGATGGACCAATAACTGACGAAGACATAAATAAATTAAAACAAAATGGGATAAAAAAATGAAATCACTGACCAAATACCTTGCATTTATCATAATATCAACCTCATTGCTAGCTCAAACGGATGAAACTAAACCGGAAGTAAAAGAATTAACACAATATCATGAGGTTATTTATAAACTTTGGCATATCGCATATCCAAATAAAGATATTAACTTGATAATAAAACTTTACGATGATTTAAAAGATGGCGCAGACAAAGTGGCAAATGCTAAACTTCCAGGTATCTTAAGGGATAAAGAGAAAATTTGGAAAGAAAATGCCGAAAAACTTCTATTATCTATTAATAACCTAAAAAACGCCATTGATAAAAAAGATACCACTGAAATATTAAAATCGGCGGAAACTATCCACGCGATGTATGAAACGCTCGTTAAAGTGATAAAACCACCTATAAAAGAAGTAGATGATTTCCACCAAACGCTATATGTCCTTTATCATTACTATGTCCCAGAAAACAATATTGAAAAAATGAAAACGCTAATACCTGAATTGCTTCAAAAAGTGAAGAATCTCAAAAATGCGTCGCTTCCCGATAAGTTGAAACAAAAAGAAGAAAAATTTAAAACGATTGTGTTAGAACTCGACAAAGAAGTATTAAACTTTATATCAGCAGTTGAAAATAACAAAGACAAAACCTCCATAAAAAACGCCATGGAAAAAGTCCACCAAAAATACCAGGCACTTGAAAAATTATTTGAATGAGCCAGCGAAATTTTTCACAATTAAAGCCAGCTCCTCAGATGGAGCTGGCATTTTTATTTTAAAAACCACTCCCCCACCTCTTCCCTGATTAATACAGAAGGTTTCTTATGTAAACTTATTCCTATTTAAGTCACCCCACCCTGTAAAAATTTAAATCTAAAGCTTTTCATCCGCTTGAAATTACACCTCCTAGATTTACAACTATTAGCTAAATACCCATTTTATTTTAATAGTATCATCTTACTTACTTGTATGAAGTTTCCCGCCATAAGCATATAAAAATATATCCCAATTTAAAACGCTAAGGATTCCCCAATGCTTTAGATCTTAATTTTCACCCCCCCTTACTAATCAAGCTTACCAAATACTCCCTCAACGCAACCGCTTGATTATGCTCAACATCACAAGCTGAAAAAAGCAATGTCAATGTCCCATCCCTTGCAATCTCAACCAACCTTTTAAGAACTTCCTTTTTCTCATCCAACTCTACAAAATAACGACGCTTAAACTCCTCCCACTTTGACGGATCGTGAGAAAACCATTTCCTTAAAGCCGTGCTCGGCGCTACATCAGGCAACCATAAATCAACCCTAACATCCCCCTTCTTCATCCCACGAGGCCAAAGGCGATCAACAAGAACACGAAAACCATCATCACCACTGGGCTCATCATATACTCTCTTCACACGTATCCTCGCTTCCATAAAAATCTTCCTTTTGTTTAAACTCAACCCAATTTAACAAATTTTCATTAAATTCAATAAAAACCCCAAGGAAAATTTATGCCTTACCAATGCCAACGCTGTAAAAGAATTCAACCAAACTTCACAACAAGATGCCTTTTCTGTGCTGGATTCTTAACAC
>Ga0079998_115102_pt1 | contig 29407 bp, 23 predicted proteins | sample PerSpoBPS_BMetaG_FD_69201 | JGI IMG/M metagenome (GOLD analysis project Ga0079998, IMG submission 69201) | Thermal spring microbial communities from Yellowstone National Park, Wyoming, USA - Perpetual Spouter B (PS_B) MetaG (SPADES assembly)... | ecosystem: Environmental > Aquatic > Thermal... | reverse complement strand
GCAGCAGCCGTTGCTGCATACCAATCCAAAGCAGGCACGATCACTTCATCGCCTGTTTTTATGCCGACGGCTTTTAAGGCGAGATAGAGAGCTATCGTTCCAGAGGCAGTCCCGAAGGCATACTTGACCCCACAAAATTCAGCGAAACCCCTTTCCCACTCCGCTACGGCCCCGCGTCCAACCAAAGCCGACTCAAAAAATTCGTCCAATGTGTCAAGTTCAAGTTGTGTCAACATTGTAAATCACCTCAACTGCTGAAGGGATCAACGACACGGCGCAATTCTGAGAGTCGGCGATGTAAAGCCATAAGATCCACTTCGCCGCTCGTTTCGTCGACGATGCCCTTGAGGTATTCAGGAAGCTCGTAATCAGTGCGGCGACGACCGTCAAAAGTTCGCCAAGGAAGTAGAAAACTGAACGAGGTCATGCGGATAGAGGTTAAGGCGATGAACTCATGCACAAGTGGGTTGTAATTTGGCTTGAACTCATGAGCTGCACGGAGCAAGTGGCGTTGGTGGATTGGCACTCCAACCTTACCTGCTTCCATATCGGCAAAAATTCCCGCCAAACTTATAACCTCTTGAAGGGCTCTCACCGTTGGTAAGCGAAGCGATGGCACTTGGGCAATCTCAAATGCGTTCACATCCTCCGCCAACTCCCTGCCAACTTGGCGAGCCAGAACCGGGAGTAACTCTTGAATTTCTTGACTTGTTGGGTGGAGGAAGGGGATAACAACTGAGAAGCGGTCTAAAGTGGCGGCATCCAAAATGTCAGGTCGGTTTGTGGTCCCTATCCAGAGAATCTTCCCGCGGTGCTTCATGCCTCCCATGAATTCCCAAAGACGAGCCATCATGCGCTCGCTGGTTCCTGCGTCGCTTGAAGGACCTATGTTTCTTTGTCCACCCCATGCTTGATCAATTTCGTCTACCCAGACGATACAGGGAGCGAGGGTTTCTATAATCCACAGTGCTAACTCTAAGTTGCGCTCAGAGGCTCCTACCCATTTTTCGCGGATGTTGCCCAGCCGCAGAAGTGTCCAACCCATTTCCTTGGCGATAGCCTTGACGAGGAAACTCTTCCCTGTGCCAGGTGGACCTGCAAACAGCATTGCTTGAGGCACATTGGTGGCACCTGAACGGATTTGCCACAGAAGAAGTTGGAGATAATCAATGCAGTGGCGCAACCCCGCCACGCCGTCAAAACCGTAGGTTGGTTCTATGACTTCAACCAAATCTCGTCCCAATTGTTTAATGGTCTGTGACTTCTTCTCCCGCACGAGAGAGGTGTTCACTCCATTCCCTCCAGCCAGCCTAAACAATTCTTCTATGTCCTGCAACCGAAGACCACTTGTGATGCGAGCGAAAGCTTCCACCTCCAATCCTTCTGCCAACTGCCCATAATGCCGTTCAATTAAGAACTGGGTGAACGAAAGGCGTGACTGCTCGTCAGGCAGATCCACTTGAATGACCCGATAGCCGCCACCCTGTCTCAATAACTCGTGGACTTCGTTCTGGTAACTGACGAGCAAGCAAAGGTTTTGGGTCTGACGAATGGCGTCATCGATCCCCCAACCGTGCAAGATTTCCAAGAGGTTCATGTGAGTAGGGGAGAGGACGGCGGAAGTTAATCCTTGCGCGTTGGGCGCCAACAAGTCAGCATGGTCAAGTATGACTGCTGTTGGAGGCTCAGGTTGCCTCAGTTGGCGGGTCAACCAACGGAAGACTTCCTCAGGACTGCGGGGGTCAGTCACTTCGGGGCGTTGGTTGTTTTGCCTTGACAGCCGATAGATCCCTTGTCCCAGCGAATAGCCCCAAACAGTGTAGCCTTCCCCTTGAAGCCTTTGAGCGAGGTAATACTTCAAGCGGCAAGGTGGAAGACCACTGTTAGGGTCATAGACATAATCCGTCGTGTTGAAGACAAAGATGAAACCTCTCCGTCCAGAACGGCGTGCTTGCTCCCACTCTTGAATCCATCTTGGCGTTTTTGTTGTTGAAGGCATCGCACATTCCTCCTTCAAGTCTTCAAGCGTTGTTGAACCAAAATGGCAGCAGATTGCCGCCTTTGTTGCTCATTTTGTTGCTCAAAAAGACGACCCCTACAAGCCACCTGCAAGAGGGCTTGCGTGAAAGGCACGCGGTTTTCTCTGGCCACTTTCGCAGCCTCTTGAATTAGCAGGCCGCCTTCCCTTCGCCCATGGTAGTAGCGCCTTCCCTCACGAAACTGGACACCCTTTTGGGTCATCCGCTGTCGGAAGGCAATCAATTCTGCTTGGCATGTCGTCCCCTCCCAGCCAATCATGTCCATCATCAGTTGGCTTTTCGGGGAAACGACGACGGCAATTGCTTTTGCACCTTTCGTCGCCCAAAGAGCCGTCCAAGACCCGACTGGGGAACAGGCGCTTTGGGTGTGAACTTTGTAACCCATTTCTTGCAGGCTTTCTTTGGTGGAGTTAACGACGATTTGATGCTGGGCTTCCGCTAAACGGGTATGGACTTCCCTTAACCCGGATGCCAGCAACCTTTGGGCTTGGCGGGCGTTTTTGACCGCATCAGTCAACTTCCCACGCTGCCATTGGTGTTGGGCATTAATTAAAAGTCGTTGAGCGGTCTCCCATTCCTGCGGTTTCACTTTTTGCATCCCGAAGGACAGCAAGGGCTGATTCTTAATGGATTGCAGCAGGGCTTGGGCATTCGCCAGTGGTTGGAGATGGGTTTTAGGAAGTTTAGGGAATTGTTGCGACAAGGCGTTCAGGTGAACAGATGCCAACTGCCGAGTGGAAATTCGCACCTGCCTTAAAAGTTCTTCAGTGCTGTAAGCGGGAGCAGAAAAATCAAAGAGGCGGGCAATGTCGCCAACAAGGGCACCAAATGCCGCCGCAATGATGTCGCTGAGAAGAGAACTGCTTTGACCTGTGCTCACAATTTCTGTAGTCGCCACGAATCGTTCCGACATTTTTACCACCTCCGCGTTTGGAATGGGTCAAAATGTTCTGGCAACACGGCTTCCTCATTGTTGCCATCGGAAGGCAATTGTTCAGGAATGACAGGAAATTCCACCATTGGCTCTCGGTGAATAGTGATTCGCTGACCCTCTCCGTTGTCTGGTGAAGTTATTAGCCGCCGGTGAGTCTCCGGCGCAACGGCTTCCTCATGAGTAGGGGTTACTTGCTGAGGCGTTTCTCGCCTTGGTGCCTCTCGCCCTTCGTCCTCGTCTATGTTGATGGCGTCAAGGAATTGCCGATACTTACGGTGGAGAATCCAAGAGAGAAGGATGAAGCCTAAGAAGTAGCCCCAGCAGATAAGGCGGGCAATCATGGAAACTCCTTGCAGTTCTGTCTCAATTTCGGCAACGTCCATAGCCCACCGCAAGGAGAAGACGCGCGCATCAACCCAAATCATGAACATGCCAGCAAGGATGAAGATGAGGGATAAGATGAGGTTGGGGACCAAGCCTGCTTGTTCCTCTGGGGACATCTTTGTTCTCTGAGACACCCAACCGATGAGTGCCAAAAGCATATCAAGGTGGGTTGCCACCAAAAAGCCACCCGCTGCCGCCAAAAAAGTCAAGATGCCTGCCATCACATATGGGGTTGTCATTTGGATAGTTTGGTGGATAAAAGCGAACCATGGTTCGCCCATCCCGACGAGTTCCGAACGGGTCAATTTGCCCAAAGTCGTCGCTTGCAAGAGATATGCGTAGGCGGTCAAGATGACCCAAGGGACGCTCCAAAAAATCAAACCTCTCATCGCTTCCAAGATGCGCGCCCACCTCGCCCCCAGTAACTCTCTCACAACAACAAGAAAGAAGAGACCCCCAACCATGGACAAGACCAAGGCGATGGCAAAGGAGTGCCATGCATTCATCGCCTTTCACCTCCTTTGAGCCTTGAAAGGGCAATCAGCATCACCATCAGAGCAGCCAACACTCCGAAAAGGATGCCCAGGAACTTGAAGGGATTCACACTTCCTGCGGGATCGGAACGGGGTGCTTCTCGAAGCCGTTGCATTAACTCGGCTTGGAATTTCTGGGCTATCCTGTCGTTGAAGGCTTGTAGGTTCTCTTTCCCCACGATCCCGCTGGTCATCGGTGGCGGGCTGAAGAAGCGGGCTCGGTTCAAGGCAGGGATTTCTCGCTTGACCTTCATCTCCACCTCACTGGGACACAGGAAGACCCAAATGCTGACATCGTTGAGTCGGCTCCAGTCAAAAGCAGTTAGGGGTCGGAAGGGGATCAACCCCCCGGGTGTTCGGGCTGGGTCAACGATCAGGTCAGAGAAGATAAAGAGGAACTTGAGAGACTGGGGTTGACGGGAAAAAGCCAAATCAGCCAGTTCAAGGGCAGTAACGACATCGGTGCCTAAGCGGGGGTCAGGGTTGCTGAAGGCATTGATGAACTCCCGTGCGGCTTTCCTGCGCAGATCTAAACCGCTGAGTTCCGTCACGATGGTTGGTGTGGCGTTGAGGACAATGAAGGTCATAGCATCGTCGGGATGACCGGGTAAGGCGTAATAAAGTCCTCGAAGCAATCTTTCCGTGATGGCGTGGGCAATGTGCAGGTTGCTCCAAAACGACCTGGTAGTGTCAAAGATGACGACTACATGGGTCGGACGCCATTGCTGCTGTGCACCACACAAGCTGCAAGTGAAGGCTAAAAGCGCACTGATGAGCATCTTTACGAACCTACTCATAAGTGACTCACCTCTTTAAGAGTTGAGGCATTTTTCCGTCGCTTCTTTTCGACAACGGGGACCACAACGCGACAGTGACAGGCTGGACACTCCGCAACCAAGTACTTCGTTCCAAATGCTTTGAAAGCAGTAGTTGTGCGAAGCTTTTCCATACATTGGTCGCAATAATCCTTAGTTTGCTGCAAATGTGTTTTAATGGGAATATATTGCTTAATCAATTTCTTTCGATAACTAATCAATTTCTTCCTCAATCGGTGTCGAGTTACTTTATGAGCTTTTTCAATAGCCTCAGTAAGTTCCTCAGGATCTTGATACCCCACAAGAAATGCAATCTTTGCGAGTTCGTTTCGTTTAATGACCTCCTCTTCTATGTCCTTTCCATCCGGGAAGATCTCCCAAAAGTCCTCAGGGGACTCATCAAGGTCGTCGCTACCATCGGTGTTATGCCAAAGGGTGGAGACTAATATTTCACGGTTTCGTGTGCGTTGCTGGCGGTTATGAGCGCTAAAGGCTCGCAGCAATAGCGGTGACGAGTATACAAGTAAAGGCACTCCCCGACGGGGATCATATCCCCGAACTGCGGGCCAAATGACCGAAAAAACTTCGCTGACAACATCTTTTATGTCTTCTTCGGACGACACGAAGGACAATCTTTGACGGACAAAAAATTCAATTGCCTTGAGGAGCGATTGAGCAAGGAGTTCACAGAATTCTTGGTCACTGAGTAGGATTACCCAATCCTCAGGATCATTGGCTCTAAGAAGGATCATGCGGGTTCGCAATTCACTCTCCAATGGAAGACCTACAATGGTGTATTCCAGCCCAGTCACTCTTTTTCTTTGGGCCACCGGCGTCACCTCTGCTTGTTGTATCATTCAATTCACCTCGACATCGTTGAGTTTTCGGCAGGCCTGCCTCGGCAGGCACTGCTTCCCTAATAGGTGACGCCGATGTTCCCCATCTTTTACTATCGCTTTGAAGATGCGCAAAGTTACATCAAATGTGGAGGTGGCGGGATTCGAACCCGCGAGGCAGTTCGTGCACTTTGGCCTTTCACTGCCCCGATCCAATCCACCCCCATCAAATTCGATGGCTACAAGAGCTAGGCTTGGTGGTAGTAAAGTGGTCATGTCCAAGGTGCCAAATTTTTGTCATCGGCTTTGCTACCACTTTGAGCCTCCCGATGATTATTTTCTAAGCATTGTGCCCAAAGGTTTCGATAAGAGGCAGGGTAAGGTAAGGATGTCTAAGAAAAAGTCAGCCACTTCTCGCAATCTTGGGTTAGCGTAGAAATAGGGTGGAATAGTTCCTGTGATGACCGCGACGAACAAGTCTTCTCGTTGTAATTTAATGCTGCGAAGTGTTTCAACAAAATCTCCATCACCAGAAGCCAAAGCCAGAACGCTACCTGAAGGAAGCACTTCCGATTTGTCCAACAACAAACACCTAATGGCGTGGTCATCAGCCTTTTCCACAGTATTAGGAATAGCCATTCGCTTTGGGAAAACAATAATCCATCCATGAGCCTGAAGGGTTTTGAAAAACCTTCTGAGCCAGTCGGTATTACAACGAAGGTGATTCAAATTTGGAGAGACCCAAATTCGTTCGCCAAAGGTAACTTGTTTTTGCAAGAGATTTCCCAGTCGTTCCTCTATTTGGTCTATTAAACCTTCGCTGAGGAGAGTTTGAGGTCTACCGCAAGCTTTAAGCAAACTCCAGAAGTTCGGACCATCAACTATGAGACAATCGGACAGTTCAACACTCATTGCCCCCACCCCCTCTGCCAACCCCTCGACCTGAGCCTCCTTTTGACGAATTCACAGAAGCAGGTTGTCCGTGGACCGGTCTGCCATTCTTGGTACCACTTCCGCAGAAGGCTAAGTTCCTTCCTCACGACAAACTCCTCAACGGGTCTTCGCACCGAACCTCGCTCGCTCCACCCTCCCACCAGGTCTCTTTCCAACTCCGCGCAGTGACACTGCCTTGCTTCTGCCGGCTTTTGGATGGTAATTTGTTTCATCTTTCAAAACCTCCTTCGTTGGATTTTTTTGTAGGGGCTTCGCAGATAAACGAAGTCCCCTACACCTTCGCAATAGCCGGCAGCGCTGGCAGTGTCACCTTAACTCGGTCACTCACCCCTAAATGCAAAGACCAGCGCGATTAGGATGAACAGTCGCCTTAGACCAAATCTCTGTGACATCAATAAGGTCTTTTTTCAGACCTGTCATCCTAACCGCGCTGGTCTTCGGCATGTGCGCGGTAATTATAAGTTATCATCCCCTTGGTTGTCAATAGAGGAATGCCCACCATTTTTGACGATTTTGCCACCACTTTTGCGCAGTTTTGCGCAAGCCCTATTGCAAGGCTCTCAAAACGACTTGCTTAATTATCTCATAGGGATTCCTGTCCCTTGGAATTCTCAAGATTTTCAAAACTTCCTGGCAAGCCTCAAGCAAGTTTTGTATATTATTCACGCGAACTTCAATCTCCTCTTTACTAACTCCACGAAAACCATGCCCAAGGATGGAATGATTGCGCAAAGATATAAGAGATTTAGATTCAATCTCTTGAGCAAAATTTGCTACTGTTTCCATCTCATCAGTTACAAGCTCTTGTGCTTTCTGTGAGATCTCTTTGATGATTGTATGTAACATATTTAAGTTTGTCTTCGTAGGAATGTCATGTAAATCAATGCTCAATCTGTGTATATTTTGAATTTTTTCCGCAGATCTCAATATTTGACTGATAGTGGCAAAAGGTAACTTAAATTGCCTTTCTAAAACTAATTGAAGAATAGTTTCGGTAAAACGAATAAGCCGCCCCAGAAACTCCAACCATGATTCTTGAGCTAAGGCGATTTCTATACCCCAATAGAGTTCTAAAATCCACAATTCAAGTCGGCTTATGCGTTCACTCCATTCATCGTCATCTCCTGGCAAATCCCTTACCAATTCATCCATTTGCCGTCTCAGATCAGCAAGAATTTGGTCTTCCTCATAACTTAAACTTATGTCTACTGGTAAACTTTCAAGAGCATTTTTTGCCCTTTTTAGATCAAATAAAAGCCTAAAGGCAGCATGGCGGCAAAGAGCAGCATGAAATGGAAGGTTCAAATTCTCCAAAAATTCAGCAGCGGGAGCATAATAGTGTCTCTCCACGAGACCCTTTGCGTGTTCCCGATAAAAGGTTTCCAGCAGAAATCCCTTGAAATCTACGGGGAAAACCGTTCCATCAGGGAGGACATAAAGAGGTGTGCATTTTTCCCGGTATATACTTATTGCTTGCAGAAGAAGCGATTCGTAAACGGTTGGTATTCCGCCTGTTTGGGAAGTGAAAACCCACTTCACCGCATTAGGAGGAACCAAATCTTTTAATCTTCTTCCAAAAAACCTTAGCATGTGATAAGAATCAACAGGATTACAGTTTTTGCTAATAGCAACTGGCTTTACATCTACTTTATATCCAAATTGTGCAAAATATTCAGGAAGCCATATTCTTGCAATTTGTGCAAAATAAAGTGTATCTTTAATGCGGTAAGTTACATTCTCACGCTGATCTGTGTAGAATAAATAAACAGATAATTGATTTCCTAAATTGAGTTGCCTGATATAATTTATACAAAGTCGCAAGATAGGCAAATCTATTAGTTGACCTAAAGTGTTATTGCGCCTATATCTTTCCCAGAGAATACGCCCATCCTCACGAGGAGATCTAAGTGTCCACCCTGTCGGGGTCTCTCGTTCGTAATTGAGATTAATCCCTAAATCTTGTAGCCTGTCTGGAAACTTCACTTGAACATCACTCGCTCCTACCATCGCTAAGAGAAAAACCATCTTCATCTCACCTCACTTAAAGTTTATTGAACTTCCCGCACTAATTCCAAACCGCTAAGCGGTCGTTCACTTTTGCAAGACCCCACCCCCTGCACCAAGCGGGGGATTGGCTCACATGTCTCCAAACCGCTAAGCGGTCGTTCACTTTTGCAAGAATGTTAGAATATATCTCAAATAGAGCTCCAGAACTGTCTCCAAACCGCTAAGCGGTCGTTCACTTTTGCAAGACGATCGTACTCGCGGTGGAGAAGCCACAACTCCCAGCGTCTCCAAACCGCTAAGCGGTCGTTCACTTTTGCAAGCCAACCCCAACCCACACAACCCGAGGCCGAGACCACTGTCTCCAAACCGCTAAGCGGTCGTTCACTTTTGCAAGACCAGCCGGAGCAGTGGCTCCGGTTCGTGGAGTCACTTGTCTCCAAACCGCTAAGCGGTCGTTCACTTTTGCAAGAATGTTAGAATATATCTCAAATAGAGCTCCAGAACTGTCTCCAAACCGCTAAGCGGTCGTTCACTTTTGCAAGTGCTCGTCCTTTCGGAATTAGGTCCTAACCCCCCTGTCTCCAAACCGCTAAGCGGTCGTTCACTTTTGCAAGTCGACATCATAGAATCCCGTAAAAAAGATAGAAATGTCTCCAAACCGCTAAGCGGTCGTTCGCTTTTGCAAGAGAGATGGCGAGGTACCTCACATTCGGCCTGGTTCTGTCTCCAAACCGCTAAGCGGTCGTTCACTTTTGCAAGTTCTGTTGACGTACAATCAGGACAAGGCAACTGAAAAAGTCTCCAAACCGCTAAGCGGTCGTTCACTTTTGCAAGAATAGTCCAGCAACAGCAACAGCAAAACTAAAGTCTCCAAACCGCTAAGCGGTCGTTCACTTTTGCAAGGGCTGGGGGTATAGTAATAGAAGCAATCGATAAAGCACGTCTCCAAACCGCTAAGCGGTCGTTCACTTTTGCAAGTGCTGGCTGGGCGGCGGAAACCGCCCCACCCTACCCTCTCCAAACCGCTAAGCGGTCGTTCACTTTTGCAAGCCTTACAGGACTGCTCGGCTTTATGCCGCGCACCTTCTCTCCAAACCGCTAAGCGGTCGTTCACTTTTGCAAGGGTTACCCCTAAAACGACAGGGTTTTGACGACTTTGCACGGCTTTTTCCCATCCCTTCCGCTAACCTACCCCTCACCCTTGACAGCCTTCGGATAATTTGACCGTCAAAGGGAAATTTCGTTTTGCCGATTTTTCCGAAGAAAGGCGGAATTTTTCCGAGAAAACCCGTTTTCCGCTAAACCCCCACCCCTTTTCGGGGTGTGAGAGGTTAGCGGAAAGAAGTATAACTCTCGCCGAAGGTGATGTCAACCCCTGTAACCTTTCACCAACTCTGGCGGAATATATAAAGTGGTGAGCCTCAGCAAGAAGGAGATGAAGACACATAGGCATCTTGCTGCGCCTGATGGCAAAAATCGTGTTTTTGCTGGTTCAATTTACTCTGAGGGCAGCACTGGAGGTTTTAGGGTGTATGGTGCGACTTTTGTATTGGAGCGTGCGCACTTACGGTTGGGGACGGGTCGCTGCTTTCTTTCTGGCGTTGTGGTTAAGTGTTTGGGTGCATCAGCAATTAGGCAACCCATTAGCCTTCCCTGCATCCTTAGGGAGCATTGCTTTTGTTGCTTTCGGTTTTTGGGGCTTAATGGTCGGTGGCTATCTGTGGCTCGCTTGGCTTTGGCAGCAAGGGATGAGTGACAGGTCTGTTAGGGCTTTGCTCTCGTCTCAGAGGAATTTTCACGCTCATGTTCCCTCTGCCCCCCTTGCGCCCCAAGGGAATGCTTCCTCTCTGTCCGCTTCGACACCTCCTGGAGTGCTTCCTTCCCGACAAGCAGTCCCATCGCCCTATGGGACAGGTCTTTGGGAGCAGGTTTTGTCGCCTACTACTCTTCAAGAGGCGTGGCGAAGGGTATTAGTGCGAGGGGGTAGTCCAGGTTCAGATGGGATGACTGTGGAAACCTTCGCCTTGCATGCGGAGCAGCACCTTCAAAGGTTAGCGAGAGAATTGGCTGAAAACCGCTATCAACCTTATCCGCCACGATGGGTTGAGGTGCCCAAAAGGAGTGGCGGGGGGCGACGGTTAGCGGTTTTATGCGTTAGGGACCGCATCGTTCAACTGGCTCTTCACCTTGTCTTATCTCCCATATGGGACAAACGCTTTGCTCCCTGTAGTTACGCCTATCGCCCTGGTCGTTCCGCCTTACAAGCGGTGGCTGCTGTGGAACAGGCACGAGCGATGGGGAAAGTGTGGGTAGTGGACGCCGACATTGAGTCGTTTTTTGACAGTGTCCCTCACGCTCCCCTGTTTGCCTTATTGCGGGATTGGTTGCCTGACGAGCGGGTGCGACAGTTAGTGCAAATGTGTGTCACTGCCACTGCTCCTGCTCAAGGAAGGGGAATTGCTCAAGGGGCTCCCCTATCGCCTCTTTTGGCGAACCTTTACTTGCATCCTTTTGATGAAGCGCTTTCCCAAGGGGGTTACTCTCTCATCCGATATGCTGATGATTTCGTCATCCTTTGTGCCACCCGCCCTCAAGCGGAAGAAGCACTTAAAAGGGCAGAACGACTACTCAATGGCTTAGGTCTAAGGCTCAACGCCAGCAAAACCCGCATTGTCCATTGGGATGAGGGGTTTACCTTCTTGGGTTATGTCTTCACCAGAAACGGCAAATTCCCCAGCGAAGAAGCCGTTGCCAGCCTGCAAGAACGGTTAGCCTCCACCAACGACGAAACGAAACGCCGTCAGATTTTAGCGGGTTGGAAAGGTTACTTTGGTGATGCTTTGCCCGATTTTGACCTTCCCTTGCCATCCCACAGCGCAATTGCAGAGCCAGCAGAAACTATAGAAGATGCCCCTTGGTGGTCGCAGGAAGGTGAACCGGACAGGGATGAGGCTTCCTTCCGAATAGGTTTGTATCGGGAGCGATTTTTAGGGCGTCCCGATGTTTTTGCCCGTTACTGGCAAACGAAGGGGCGTAAAGGTTATGCTCCTGTGCGCCGTCCCGTCACCGATAAAGAATTGATGGCTCACTTGAATGGGCAAACAGTGTTAGGCACTTACCTGCTCTCGCCCGAAGGCAACACTAAGGCGTTAGTGATAGACATAGATGGACCAGAAAGTAACGAAGCAGGGCAAAAGGTAGCTTTTCAACTCGCTCTGCAAATGGTAACAGCGTTGCAACGAGAAGGGATCATACCTCTGTGGGAAGATAGCGGCGGCAAAGGTTACCACCTGTGGTTGTGCTTTTCTGAACCTGTCCCAGCAGGTGTCATAAGGCGATGGGCTATTCGTTGGGTGGATCAATTTCGCCCTTTCCCTGAAGGGGTCTTGGTGGAAATTTTCCCTAAGCAGGATTACCTTGCCCCAGGCGCTCTGGGTTCTCTCATCCGATTACCCTTAGGATACCATCCAGAGACCGGGCGGAAAAGCCGTTGGCTGACATTAGCAGGTCAACCCACTGGTGATGATTGGGCAATTCTTGCTGACACACCACTTATCAACCCGCAGCCCCTTCTCTCTGACGGGCGACAACCGAAAGTGGAGAGATTAGGAGAGTTCTCTCCTGATTTACCCGAACCACCTGAAGTGATTGCACCGATGGTGAAAGGGTGCGCGCTGATTTGGGGATTAGTCCAGAAGGCGAAACAGATGCATCACCTTCGGCATGTGGAACGGTTGGCGCTCCTTTATACTCTGGGGCACTGTGGAGAGGCGGGGCAAACTTACCTCCATCAAGTCATCGCTTTGTGTTCCAACTATAATCCCCGCATAACGGAACGGTGGATTCAGCGATTGGATATTGGACACCGACCAATTCGGTGTTCCACCTTGCGGGAATGGCTGAAAGACCTTTTGCCCGGCGTCACTTGCCCTTGCGTGCCCAATGCCAAAGACCCAACGCCCTTAGATTTGTTGCAGCAAGCAAGGGAAGCATTGCCTAAACCTGTCACCTCGCAGAGGGAAGAATGGGAGGAAGTAGCGCAAGACATGTTTGGGGACGCTCTGGTCTTTGACGATCAAAGACCCTAAAGCGTTGTGGATTGATGGAGGGAAAAGCGACGATGCCCGTCCTTTATGTGACGCAACCTGGAGCAGAAGTGCGAAAGAAAGGGGCTCGGCTACAGGTAGAGTGGCAAGGACAGTTGCTTGCCACTTTGCCCTTGAGGTTGGTAGAACGCTTAGTTCTGTTGGGACCAGTCCAACTTAGCGCTGCCGCCACGCAAGTCCTGCTCCAAGCGCGCATCCCAGTGCTGTTTTGCAACATACGGGGCAATTGCTATGGCGTCTTAACGGCTGGTTATGGGGATAGCGAATTATTGCTGGCACAGGTGGAACGGTATCGTGATGAAATCTATCGACTGGGCATCGCCAAAGCCATCGTTTCAGCCAAAATCACCCATCAAATAAGATTGTTGCGCCGTCATGCTCGCAATCATCCCAACCCTGTCATCACCCAAATAGCCGACCAAATAGAACAAATCCTCATGACGCTCCCTAATCGCTCCTCAGTATCCGAGGTGATGGGAGTAGAGGGGCAAGCCTCTGCCCTTTACTTTTCCGCCTTCGGTCACTGCTTACGGCAATCGGAAATTACTTTTACTGAACGCAACCGGCGACCTCCCAGAGACCCTGTCAACGCTATTTTGAGCCTGGGATATATGTTGGTGCTTAGCGAAGTTTTGAGTGCTGTGATGGCTCAGGGGCTTCACCCCGGTCTGGGCTTTTTGCACGAGGTAAGCAATCGCCACCCTGCTTTAGCCTTAGATTTGCAGGAACTTGCCCGACAACCCGTCGTTGACCGATTAACTCTGAGCCTTTTCAATCGTGGGGTGCTAACGAAAGACGATTTCTTGACCCAACCCAACGGTGGGGTGCGATTGAAGGAACAGAGCCTGAAACGATTCTTGCTGTTTTACGAGAGGGCGATGACAACTCCTTTCCGCTACGGGAGAGATGGCAAGGTCAGCACTTTGAGGGATTGGATAAAAGAGCATGCTCAGTCGTTAAAAAAGGCAATCTTGTCGGGTGAAACTTGGCTGCCAGAAGTTTTGGAGTTGTGAGATGAGGTGAAGGGAATGCGCTATGTCATCGCCTACGATATCGCTGATGACCGGCGACGCCATCAGGTTGCTAAGTTTTTGGAAGGTTGGGGTAGGCGGGTGCAGGAAAGTGTCTTTGAGTGTGACCTTTCGCCTGAAGAGTTAGAAGAAGTGATCAACCACCTTGAAGCATTGATGAACGCCTCAGAGGACCGATGCCACCTTTATCGGCTTTGTGGTGAATGTGCCCCTCGCCGAAGGACTTTGGGTTTAGGAGACCTTGAACCCGAATGGTTAGAGACTATCGTGACCTAACTCAGTTATTGAGGAGGCAGTGGGACTTCCCATGCCTTTGACAATGTTTTCAGGACAAATTGGTTGATATCGTCAAAGACCAACCTTTTGCCTTTTGGGGAACTTGCGACTTGCTTAGAACTTTGCTGTGAAGCCTCCTGCCATCTCTTGAGTTGCTCACCCATGCGAGGGTCAGTAGCCGTGGAGGTGAGTTGAGACAGAATCTCCAAAACCTCAATGTCCTTCAAAACCTCTTCCATCTTCTCCACTAACTTCTCCAAAGCATTCTTGGGCTGCTTTGCTATTCTGTGCCGCACGACTTCACTGCTCAAAGCATCCTCAGACAAATTTGCGAGGCTATGCAACAGCCCGTTGCGAAAGCCACCCAGACAAGACCGAAGTTGACCTAAACCTGAACTGACTTTGTTAATTGCCGATTTTTGTTGATTGCTGCCCGTGTGCTTGAAGTAATTGATAATGCCATCATAGAACTGTTCATCCGCTAACACCCAACCATATGCCTTCTTACCCTGACTTTGTAGATACTGTTGTAGATGATTTCGGAGTAGATTTGGTAAATCTCCAAGCTTCACATACCGACGGGGCACAAATGGGTTTGGAATTGGCTGAACTTTATCATCGCGGCAATATATTCCACGCAATTTAGGCACCAAGGTTTCTGCTGCCAAACGGGCTAAACCCTCCACGATGCCATCTGCCAGTGCAATAAAGGCGATGAGGCGGTGACTTCGGCGGAAGATTTCCAGACACCCCAATGCTTCCCGCACCCTATCAGCAAAGGTTTGATGGTTGGCTGAGTCATACCAATACTGAAAAGGGTCTTCACTTTTATAATCTTCAATTGCCGTCAATGCTTTTTGGAAGTCAAAGTTGAGGCGAGCATCAGCATGGCGCAACGCTGCTATGGCTTTTTGAATTTCTTCCGTCCGCTGATCTTCAGGGATTTCGTTTTCCAGCAAATCTGTGGCTGCCTTATAGTCGTAACTTCCCAAAAGTGTGTGCAGTTGCCGAATTAGTCGGTCGCCCCAAAAGACTTGGATTTTCAGTAAATGCGCTCTTCCTTCTCCTTCTAAAACTTGGATGATTCTTGCCTTCCGACCACAAACATTCAAAACGACCTGATGCAGGGCAAAATTCAATGCGGGAATTCCACCTGAAATCTCCGCAAAGACTTCCTGACTTTGTTGCAGTAGTTTCCGTAACTCCACTTGGTTTCCATCTACTGCCACCTTTAGGCTCGCTATCAACTGATAAGCCTCATCCCAGCGGGCTGGGACAATGTCGCTAATTTTAAGAACACAGACTTGCCCCAATTTTTCCCGATTCTCGTAACGCTGGCAAAGCCACTGCTTGATAATTTCTGCTGCCCAGTAGGTGTCATTTGCCCGAAGATTTGCTGGAGCATCGTCTGGTTGGTCAGTGCCAAGAAGATAGACGACATCCAAAGTCTTCGCCTCACCCAAAGCCAAATCCAGGGCAGGCTCCAAGATAGGGCACGCAACCACTTCTTTAAGGAACTGTTGAAACTTTTCCTGTTGAGACTCTTTCTGCTGCAGAAGCCATTTTCCTAACGCTCTGACGCCCAGTTGGTCTGGTGTTTGATTAAAAGATCTCGAAAGGAAACCTTCAAGGACTTGTGCTTTTCCTTGCTCATGGGGTCGGACATCCAAACTGTAAAGCCTGCCATTGATTTTGACCTGTAAGTCCCTTGCCCCGACATTGGCGATGAACAGGCGCATTTTTCATTCCCTCCTTTCTCCTTCGTCGTCCTTTATTTTGCGACAATCTTTCACTCCCGAATCCATCGTGTCTGTCCCATGCCATGTGCCGTGTGCCAGCCCACCCCAGCATAGAAGGCAAATTCGGCGAGCATACCTATCAAGCGGCTCAACTCCGGCAATCGCTCGGCAAAGCGGTAGGTGAACTTGCCTGTAAAGCCAACTGTGCGATGATTTCCCAACTCAACCCTTCTGGTCTCTCCCCGCCAGTTGCTCAAAATGACTGCCTCTTCTATTAACTCCCTCATTCCTTGCCCAATAGGGTAAGGCGAAAAAGCGTCCCACAAGGCAATCAAGGAGCCAAATACCCAACGAGGTAGGGGAAAAGGTTGTTCAAAGTGATTAACACGAAAGGTCGTGGGCGTAAGGAAGAGCAAGGTCACGCTATCAGTTGGTGCAACCTTCCCCCATCGTTCCCATAGTGCTATGTAATCATCTTGACCTGCTTCAGGATGCTCCTCAGCCGTCGTTGCTACATTCACTATTGAAAACACAGCATCCCCAATTCGCACGCCTCCCATATTGGGTGTAAAGGAAAGCAAATGTTCGGATACTCTTTTTGTCAAGCCAGTTAACCGCCAAGTATAGACTTGTTCGGGATGGAGGCAAAACTCGTTCCCTTCCCGTTCCTGTGCGTCCAACAACGGACTAACAGTGAAAGGTTTATGAGGTCGGGCTTCGTGAAGCGCTTTCGCCAGCGCTGCATCTCGCCTCAAGAACAATTCCAACGCTGCTGTGTACGCAAATCGACCATGCGAAACAGGCAAACGGACTGGAGTAATCGGTTGCAGGGTTAGGACAACCGCAGAAAGCACCTTAGATCACCCACTTACCTTTGCCCTCCTTGCGATGCTTTTCTCATCAAAATCGGCAGTTGCTCCAAGAACTCCTGAATGGCTTCCGCAACATTTTCCACACCAACGGGCACTTCCTGCAACTCATAAGTCGTCTGGTTCAAATATTGGACACGCCGTTGACTGCGCACGCAGGCTAACACACTGCCAGCGCTCATCAAAGATGAGCCACTGGTGATGTCAGTTGTCACTTCATTTTCAGGCAAACCCAAACTCTCAGCCTGCTTATAGGCAGCGTTGACAACCTGTTGTATTGAGGGCAAATCGTCTGGGTTTCTCAGTTCCAGTTCATGGATCTGAAACTCGGCATTCAAACGCCGACAAATTTCGCGAAACAAAGAGAGTTCATCACCTTTCGTCTGTTCGGTAACCACAATCCAGAGATGCTCTAACTTTTGATAATGGTAGGCTATAGCATAAAATGGTGGTGCAAAAGGGGTATCAGCAAGGGCTTCCATCCAATTTTGAGGGGAAGGCGCATTTCTTTTCATTCTTTCCATCTCCCTTCGTTGACGAATCACTGTATTCAGGTCCTTCAATTCCTCCCATGTGGGCACATTGTTTGAGTTGAGGCGCTGAGTCTCTTCCACAAGTCTTCGCCATCGCTCTTGACCTTCTGGGCCGCCCGGTTTTCGGCTGAGGAAAAGGATGAGTCCTCTCGTTTGCGTTGGCGAACCTATTTGAGAAGCGCTAACAGAAGGGGAAGGTTCAAGGAGAAGCGTCATGAATGCCGTAAAAATTAGCCACGCTAAAACGCTCCCTAATAAGGAAATATCGATACTTTCTACAAGGTTGCCTAAAGCACCGATCAGGACAACGGCTGTCAAGAGGAGAGGGATGGATAAACTGGCTTCCGTTGCTGCTAAAGAGGCAAAAACACGAGCAAAGGCACTTGCCATTTCGTGTCGTCGTGTCTTCTCCCTCCTCATCTTGATGAATAACACGGTAGCCCCGATGACAAAAGCGATAAAAGGAATAGGAAACCAAACCCAAATCAGTTTCGGGATTTGCCACCTCGCAAACATCCAAATAAATACCAAAACGGCTGGAGACCAAGCGATAATGCGTCGCCAAAAGAGCACCATTGAGATATCACCTGTGGTCATGATAATCGCATCAGCATTGTCCACTTGCCACCCAGACCGAGAAATACCCGATCAATCTTCAGCGTTTCTATTCAGTGTTTGACTTGCCTCACCTGCCTTCGTGGCGCTCCCTCTGACGCTGTTGGTGGCTGGGTGGATGACTTGAATGCGATGAACCAGACAAAGACAAATCTCTTGGCGGGAAGCCGTCCTGCCTCTCACCCTCTTTCTTTTTGATTTCCTGCGGTCTCTTCAGCATATGCCTCGGTTTTTGGAGGAACTCGCGCTGGTGTCTATGGGCGAACCAACGGAAGGCTTCCCAGTATTCCTTCATGTTAGGGTGGCTTTGGTTTGTCCTTTCATCGCCTCCTGGTGGATATTGAACAGGTAAGCCCTTTGCTATCTTCCAATCAAGCATCGTCAGCAAATCAGCAATAGGAGGCATCCTAACAAAGGTTTTAAGCCATTCAGTATCCTCAGCGCCATCTGAAGGCACGGGTATTTGGGCGCGCTGAAGAAACTCTTCTTGCTCCGTCACAGCATCGCGGGCGAAAGCAGTTACGAACCTTTTGACAAATGCTGCCACTTGCTCTCCCTCCACTCGTTCCTCTCCAGATTCCTCAAGGCTTTGATAGCGCTGGCAATCTTTGAAAAGCGTAAGCGATTTTATTTGCACCTCCGCGCTTCCCAGACCTAACGGTTTGCCCATACCAAAGTGATGGTAAAGGTGGGACGAAACACCTACTTCCTCCAACGCCTGTTCCCCCAGCAAATTGGGCTGCAGTGTCAAAAGAAGTAACCCCAATTCTGCATCGCTCAGGTTCTCAAAGTCCACCGTGAACTCAAAGACGGCATTGTCAGGCAGCAGAAGTTCCACCGTCTTGTTTTGGTCGTCCGCTAAAGGCTGTCCATTGCCACCTCGTTGATCCCAAACGCTATTGACATCGGCTCCCGATTGGGGTCGGTTTGCATGAGCATTTGGCTTGTGCCAGTAAAACTTGCGACCACGAATGGTGGCATTGTCGTCATTGTAGCCTGCGTTCTGACCGACATTTTGGCAATTGAGGTAAAACTGCCAGCAACTTGGTTTAGGTTGACCAAGCGGCTGCAAAGTAACCCATTGGGTCTTTGGTTCGCTTTCGCTCGCCCATCGGGCAGGACTGAAGTGGATGAAGCCCTTAAGTGCTGTCGCTTCTTCTTCCGCTTCTGGCGCTACCCACCCAAAAAGCCGACAAGCAGGACAAAGGTTTTCTGGTTTTTGGCAGGGCAAAAAGTCTTTGTGCTTTCTCAACAGAATTTCATCCAGTGAGTGCTTGTAAAGGACACGATACAGCTCTACAGGTCCCATGTTAACGACTCTGCCATTTTCCTCCCTAAAGTAAACAATGTCACCAATCTTTAATTCGTGACGTTTCCGGCGATATCCAACGAACTTCCTCGTATTAGGGTCTTCGCACTGAACAAGGTCAGAATTAGGCAATGCTTTGTCCTGTTCAATGCCTTCACGAAGGGTTCGATTGTATTTCAATTGCGCTTCGTAATCAAAGTTGACAGTTCTGTTACCTAACACAATAAAACGCTGAGAGTTCTTTGCTTCTGTTGTGTTCGTAATTTTCAGAATGCCACGCTGCTGTCCTCGGCTCAGATCAGCGGTGGGAATTTCTAAATTGCGCCCTCCTACTCGGCGTCGGTAATGGAAGGTCATAATTTGCGCAGTGACTTCACTTCCATCTTTGGCACTTTGAAGTTGTTGCTGGCAAATTGGTACAGGTCCGTCAATCACGCTACGAGGTTCTCGGTAAAACACACGATACTTATTCCCGCTAACGATTTCGCCCCTCTGAGACCGATCCGCCAATCTGGTTACCCTACCCACCCCTTGTGGGCTTTGCACTAAGCGGTAACTGTAATAGCGCTTGACTTTGCTGATGCGCACTTCTGGGTCATTGGGTCGTCGCATAAGTTCCCATTCAAACTCCAACTGGCTTAGGCAGGAATTGGATAAGGCTTCGGCGACAGTTCGGAATGCGCCCTTCAATGATGAGCCGGGAATGAAAGGTTTCTCCTGTTCGTCTCGCAACAAAGCCAACATTTCGTGCCCTTCACAACCTTTATAGCCCTCTACATTCTGGGCTTGCTCAATGCGTTTCTTTAATGCTTTCCACGCTTCTAAAGCCTTCTCACGCACCCAACAAGGCAGTTGCTCGTCAAGCATTGCAAGGGCTTTTGGTGTTTCGGGCAACTGAAACCTTCGCTCAGGGTGGGGGATGAAAAAGGGGGTTTTGAAAATGATTTGGCAGACGATGCGCCCTCTATTGCCGACAAAATACTCATGGGATTCTGGCTTCTTTCGGGGCACTTTGCCCCACAAGGGAACAAAGTTGTAAGGATTGACGAAGCCATCACGCCGCTGTTCACCCTGCATCAACTTTCCCTCCTTGCCTGAATCCTTGATGGGCTTCCAACTTCACGAAACGGTCAAACATCGGCTGCCCCTGCCAAAGGTAGAACCGAACCCGCAGGCAAAGCGGACACTCCCGCTTAACCTCGCCTTGCTCCCACAACCCTGCCAATTCATCGTCAATCGGATAGGTCAAGGGGCGTGGGATGCGGGTGACATACCAGACACGACGACCGCATTTATCCCTCACCCAACTCCCATCCATAAGAGGCATCCCCCAAAGCAAAAAAGTTTGGTCCTGTGGTTTCTGATCCAACTTCTCCGTCGGATACGACTTAGCGGATTCTATATCGGGTGGCGTAACCCCTTCAAAAATCCAGCGACACAGGAAGCCGTTGCCCTCTTCGTCCTCACGCCATCGCACCTCCGCATGCTCTCCAAAAGCACGCCCCCACTGGCTTCCCTCCAGCAAATCTTTATTGCCCTGCCAGAAACAGTTAAAGCCCTCAAACCAAATTTCCTTCCATGTCGCCACGATGATGTAACTAAAATGCTGTCCGTTATGCAGTTTCTCAACCAAACTCGCCAACTCACCTTTATTGACCCACTTCGCCTTGATGTGCAAGTTCATCGCTCTCCGCCCCTTCAAGATGGTTTCGCCTAAAGTTCTTCACTTTCTCGTTCAACTCGCTAACACCATCACTCAGCAAATTTTTCAAGTCATTGGGAAGGCTTTCAGGAAACTTGCCTTGAAGTTGCCATGACCGATATTGCCAAACTTTGCCCTTCTCCGCTTCCATGCCCAAACTTTTTGCCAGTTGAGAATTGGGCAACAAGAAGGCTTCAACTTTCGTCACCTTCGCAGTGACTTTCCCAAAGCCCCTCGTCTTTGCCGAACCGATGCGGACTAAGCCATCGGCAAGGTCTTTGAAGAGCAAGGCAATCAATCCCAGTGCCCATTTTTCGTCCCCAAAGACCGCCATTTTTCCTTCAAAGGTGGCTTCAGTGACGGGCAAGGTGTCAAATTTTTTGTGCTCCAAAGCACCGCCGCTAAACCTCTCCACTGCCAAATGGTCAAAAAGCATTTCACTGAACCTGTTGCCCTTCAAGTAAGCCTCAGAGACGACCACAAGTGATCGCCACAAGGTAGAACCGAACAAGCGCTCGGCTAAGTCCGATCCATCCCAAACGATTTGCGCCATCTCCTTCCCTGCTTCAAACCATTTCTGCTCTTCTTCCAGCCCTGTTTGCTGCATCTGCTTTTCCCAGACCTTTTTTACTTGCTGGCGCAATGCTCCATTCTCCTCCCAAAGGTCAACTTTTGCAGCACGGCGACGACAATACTCCTCATAGACCTTGCTTATATCCGCCTCTTCTCCCAGGTCTTTCCTTGTGTAATGCCATGAAAGGGTTCGCAAGATTCGCTCGCAATGGCTTCGGAAAGCACCGCGAAGGGATGAACCCGGTAAAATTGGTTGCCAATCCGTCATTTCTACTTCATTGCCCATCCCAATCCAAACGGCATCTAAGGCCTCTCTTTCCCTACGAACTTCCGTCCCTTTCCTCTTCTTTCGCTCCTTCAACGCCTCAAAAGCCATCGCAGGTTCGGCTCGCCCACGAATTAGCAGTGGCTCACCTTGCACAGTGAGTTCGTAGGTGAAGACGAACGCTTGAGGGATGCGGGTGATGGGAGTGTTCTCCTCGACCGAGAAGGAAAAATCCTTCAAAACTTCTGTTCGCCAACTCTCCCAACCTTGACCTTCCTTTTGTCGGACGAAATCGTCTCGATTCATCAAAAAACCGAGAAGGTCATCCTTGTTCGTCAAATCCACCCTCACCGCCTTTTCCATCCGCCAATTCAAAGCGCCCAACCCACTGCCACCCTTTGCACCGACGGAAAAGGGCAGCGTCTCTAAAGCAGTTAGAACCATCGCGAGCAACGCTTCATCCCGTTCGTTCCCATCCCGCAACTCAATCCACAAATCAAACTCCAAACCCTTCGGGAGAATCTCGTAGTCAAACTTGATGCCCTTTCTTGCCGCCCCTCGCTTTCGGTCTATCCCGACGCCATCACGCACTTCTGTCCAGCCCTGCCAATCACCTTTAAGTCGGGCATGACGAACACGCAACTTTGAAGGGTGGGAGGGCAGTTGTAATGCCGTTGATTGTTCCTCTTCCTCTCTCTTTGGGCGGGCAGTGCCGAAAAGGCTCAGCACATCCTTTAATCCCCAGTCCTTCAAAACCGCCACAAGTTGGGTGGCAATCGTCCGCATCACTCCCGACAGGCTCGTCCCTGGGATATATGGCTTTCCGTCCCAGCCAAGCAAAACGGGTTGATCCGTTTCGTGCGGAAGGACGCCCACTTCCGCCCTCCACCCGATGTGCAAGGGAGCGGTCGTTTGAATCGTTCCAAGCAAGTAAAGCCGCTTTGCACCTGTCATAGGGTTAGGGTTGTCACTCATCGCCTTCCTTCCTCCCAAAGTAATTGCTTGATGCTGAACTCCTTATCCTTTTCGCTTCCCTCCAACAGCACCCTCATCACCAGCACAAAATCGTTCACCCGCTTGACGACATCTTTCCACTCTCCCTCTAACCCCAGCACTTCTATGAGCGCTTCGGCAAGGGATTTCCCCTCAATTTTGTGATCCCAGCCACCAATCTTTCGTTCTGCTTGTCGCCTCAGATACTCTATCAACCTCTCGTTTGGCTTTTCCATTGCCTTAAGCCTGTAAAGCCTGTCCAAGATGCTGGCATACGATTGCAGGTAATTCAGTTGGCTGGAAGACAACCCGCTCCTTTTCAGTTCCCCTTCATGCTTTTGCAGGAAGGAAACAACCCTTTCATCCAATTTTTCAGGCAAGCCTTTGCCCTTTGGTTCTTCACGCCCCTTCCCCCAACGCAAGCAAACCATTTCCTGCGTTAAATGCCATGGGTCGCAAATGAGCACTTGCCCAAAACCTTCGCTTCTTCGCCAGCCGATGCCCTCATCTTCCCATCGTTTCAATGCCTTCTTCAATTTCCCTTCATCAACGCTTCGCGAGACGGAAAACAAGAAGACCGAACCTGCTGCAATTGCCATGTCCCGCTCCTTAGGCAGGCGATGGGCAGTTTGCCAGCCACCGACAAGACAAGGGCGGGCAAAGGACGCAAGCGACCGAACCGACCCCTCTTCCATTCCCAGCCTCTTCTCCACTTCCCAAGTTGTCAACACCCGATATGGGCGAAGAAAATCGTCCAGTAAAATGGTGTCCGTCACCAAAGTGACGCTAAAAAAGAAACTGTCCTGTGCCCCTTCTATCGGCAGTTTGGACAATTGCTTTTGATAGGCTTCCCAGCGTTCTTCAAAGGGACGATGACTTTTCTCCCATGGGGCTTCGCCTCGCACCCAAGCAGTGACCGTCAGCGCCCCATAGGTGGATGACCTTCGCCCTACCCGTAAGTTCTCCAACTTCCATTGACCACCTGTGTCACGCTCAAAACCGATGGCTTTCAACAAGTCTTCTGCTTTCTCCCTTGCCTTCCCCTCATCTTCATCCCTCACCGCAATCCAGCCACGAAATTCCGTCCCGACAGGGAAAGATTGCAGGCTAAAAAGTCGTCTCTCCATCGCCATGTTCATTTCCTTAGTCCCGATTGCACCGATACCGACATGAGTTGCCAGTCGCAAGTCGGGTTTGTAGTCCCTGCCATACCCCGTGACGAAGTTAGCCAAAAGCCAAGGGGTATCTAAGGGTTCTATGGGCGCACGGCATTCAGGACAAGTCAATTCCTCATACTCTTCTGAAGGTGGCTGAGCAACTTTCAGCAACATGTCATAAGCACCGTGTCCGCCTTCAGGCAACCCGGCATCATATTTGCAACTGCGGGCACTGCGTGGGACGGGCAAAACTGCCAATTCATCGGGCACTTCGCCTTCCATCGGGACAGGGCGAAGGGGACTGAAGCGAATGGCAGGAGTCTCAAACCATTGGGGAATGTTTTCTTCAGAGTTCTTACCTTGCTGAAGAAAGACAGCCACAAAGGCACCACGAACAGTTGAGCCGGGGATTTCCCAATGGCTCTCGTAAAGGTTACCTGCCTCAAAGCGGCGGGGGATTGCAATCCCCGTCTTCGCGTCTGCCTTTAGAATCACCCAACAAGTTGCCATTGGCTTACCCCCTTCACCCACTCAGTTGTCAACAGCCCAATCTCTCGCCCCTCAATTTACCACGAACTTTCCCCCTTGTCAAGCACCCAACACCTCCAAACCGCTAAGCGGTCGTTCACTTTTGCAAGAAAAAGGAGGCGAGAAGGATGGAGGCCACCGCTATAGGTCTCCAAACCGCTAAGCGGTCGTTCACTTTTGCAACAAACCACCCAACCCGAACCCGAAACCACCGCCCCGTCTCCAAACCGCTAAGCGGTCGTTCACTTTTGCAAGAAAGGAGGTGAAGGCGATGACGGGAGACCTGCAGTGTCTCCAAACCGCTAAGCGGTCGTTCACTTTTGCAAGGAGGCAAAGACCACTGTTCCCGAACCGAAGGGTGTCATGTCTCCAAACCGCTAAGCGGTCGTTCACTTTTGCAAGGCAAGGAATGACAGTACCAGGACAGTAGGCCCCAATGTCTCCAAACCGCTAAGCGGTCGTTCACTTTTGCAAGAATTAGCCCTGTCATGCTCACCTAGGGCTAAAAAGATTGTCTCCAAACCGCTAAGCGGTCGTTCACTTTTGCAAGCCCAGAAATGCAAAAACTCGAAAAACTTGAGTTTTGATGTCTCCAAACCGCTAAGCGGTCGTTCACTTTTGCAAGGACGATCCGGGCCGATACGTCTTAGTCCCCCTCACCGCGTCTCCAAACCGCTAAGCGGTCGTTCACTTTTGCAAGGACGATCCGGGCCGATACGTCTTAGTCCCCCTCACCGCGTCTCCAAACCGCTAAGCGGTCGTTCACTTTTGCAAGTTGTATACTTCCCGGACTAACCTCGGCGATCCCCACCTGTCTCCAAACCGCTAAGCGGTCGTTCACTTTTGCAAGCATCCGTTGAATGATCCGAAGAACTGGCTCCTGTTCCTGTCTCCAAACCGCTAAGCGGTCGTTCACTTTTGCAAGGGTTACCCCTAAAACGACAGGGTTTTGACGACTTTGCATGGCTTTTTCCCATCCCTTCCGCTAACCTACCCCTCACCCTTGACAGCCCTCGGATAATTTGACCGTCAAAGGGAAATTTCGTTTTGCCGATTTTTCCGAAGAAAGGCGGAATTTTTCCGAGAAAAACCGTTTCCGCTAAACCCCCACCCCTTTTCGGGGTGTGAGAGGTTAGCGGAAGGAAGTTTAGCACAAGCGCCCACCGCCTGTCATGACCCTTCGCCCACTCCTACTTCTGGCTTTTCCTCCCCTTCACCCTTCAAATAGGCTTTTAACACCAATTCCCAAGTTTCCCGCATTCCCGTCAAGGTGATGTTTTTCACTTGGCACCATCCCCAACCCCTTGCTGAGCGTTTCCCGACCCGCTCTATCAGCCTCAACCCCGCCACCAGCAAACTGGCTTCCTCCAGAAGTTCGGCTACATTGGAAGCCTTTCCCTTTCGCTCTATGTATCCCCGAAAGACGGCGGGAGCGCCCACCTCAAGGGAAAAGAGGAAATCCATCGGCACTCGCCCAGTGAATGGGTCTATGCGGTTATGGGTGCTAATGCGCCGATTCGGCTCACCGACAAGTTCGGCATCGCTGAAGTGGTAAGCCTTAGGGATAAAGGTTGTCCCGAAGAGACGGCATAGCACACATGGTTGCTCCAGACGGAAATTCAACCCACAGGTCTTCAAAACCCCTTGTCCTTCCGTCTCCGTCGGTGCTTTCTGCAGACTGGCTTGGCAGCAATCTTTTGCTTTCCCTGTCCAGAGAAGGATTTGAGTGCAAGCATCACGAAGCAGTCCACGAAAGTGCTCAGCAGGGATGACAAGTCGTCCATCGGGTCGGATGACCATCAGTTCATCGGCAACTCCTGGTCGGCTCAATCCTGCCCCGATGTGGAATTCCGCTTCCACCTGCAACTCATAATCTATCCGCATCACGCTCTCCCCCTTTGCTGTGGGAAATCAAGCAACTCCACCGCATCCCAAAGATAGCGACAAAATCGTTTGCCTTGCCCGCCAATCCTTGTGTCCTCCTGCCAAAGGGACGGCACATGCTCCTTCGTTCCCAGCGCCTGACGGATGACTTCTTGGACACTTTCATCACCCAACCGCAAAAACCATCGTGCGAAGGCACAGTTCCCTCTTTGCCTTCCTTGCCTCAAGATGTCCCCCAGTTCCTTCAATCGGCTTCGCCCTATCTTGCCATTCTCCTTCTCCATCAGTCCCTTCAAATCTTTCACCACTTCCAGAAGTTGGCGCAACTCATTTTCGTTTTCGTCAGGCGAAACGAGATAGGGACGCCCCGTCATCAGTAACTCCTGAGACCCATCTTTGACCGTGTAAGCCTCGCGACGAAGCGTCTTCAAGTCCTCAATGTTAGAACCCGTGACAACTTGAAAGTCCACCGCTCCCAATTCCTTCCCTTGCTGATTTACCTTCCAAGACCTTCGTTTCGCGCTTTTGAGCAACTCTGAAGCCATCCTGTGAAGGCTCAGAAAGGGAAGGTTGTGATGGGCGATGACAACCCCTGCCGACATCGTGAAGGTTGGGAATTCAATCCCTTGAAGGGAATGGTCTTGGCTAAACTTCTCCCCCGCCTTCACTTGAAAGAGACGGCAGAAGGCTTCAGCAAAGGGCAAGGCATATTGAGCCTGTATCACCAGCAACACATCGTCCCCTCCCAGCAAAAGGACGCGGAAAGGCAAAATTGTTTTGTTACCCTTTTGCGGTAACTCCTGCCCATCCAGAACCTCCATGAGCGCGTCTATCAACGCTTCCTGCGTCGTCTCCTTCAACAAGGCAGAGAATGCCTTATACGCCTGCAACTGCCCTTTGTTGTCTTTCTCTTCAACGCCTTTCCTTAGGGCTTTCAGCAATTCCCCGAAGCGGTTGCCGTCCGCCTCAATGTAGCCCATATAACCGTGCGGTTTCGCTCCAGTGACCAGTTCCTCAAAGTCCTCAGGGAAGCGAAATGCTTCGGGTGACTTGCCGCACCTTTCGGCAATCCTATGCCTAAGGATGGCATCAACTGGCAAACGGTCTTTCAATTGTGGGTTAGGAATGACCTTCTTGCCCGATGGCAAGAAAATTGGCTGATAATGGGGCTTTTCTGCCCACTTTTTGGCTTTAAAAACTGTGATGCCAATATTACGGAAAGCGTCGTCTTCCAGCCCATAGTCAATGGCAAAATCCCTTCCCGTCATTTCGCAAATACGGAAGAAGGGCGAGCCACTGAAGAAAGGCATCACCGCTTCGCTTTTCTGCTCCTTCCCATCTTCCGATGTCTCTGCTTCTCCTTGCTTGGACGCTTCCAATTCCTGTCCCTGTCCTTCCTTCTGTCGTTCTGGTTCACCTGCTTTCCTTCGGCTCATCTCCCGCATGGCATTTTCTATCGCTTGAACGAAATTGCCCTTTTCCCAAGGAATGACCGTTACGGTCACGGTTGCCGAGCCCGTCCGATCCACATATAACTTGCGCAACTCTTCGGCTGCCTGACGGGCTTTCCCTTCGTCTTTAAAGATGGCTTCCGTGATGCCACCTGCCGAAAAAATGACTTCTCCACCATAGGCGCGGATGAGCCACTTTGTCTGCTCCTCATTGACATGACTTAAGAGGGAACTGGCAGCGACGATGTGTCTCAACTTGACGCTGGCAAACAAGTAGTCTTTGATGCGGTCCACATCGGCATATAAAATGAAGGCAGGCGGCTCAAAATCCTTGGGTGGGTTACTGCCTTTCAACTTGACGATGGCTTCAAAGTATCTTTCGTCGGGCAAAGTCACCCTCGTCGGCATCCCACCCTTCAGGTCAAAGAGTTCCACGAAGTTGTAGCCTGAATCAGTGACAGCAGCGATAGTCAGTTGCGGTTCGCCTGTCTTCAAGTTTCGTGACCGAACAATAGCGATAGGGGCAAGTTTTTGCCCTTCCAATAAGAGCAAAGTTAGGTCTATCGGCTCTCGTTCTTCCCGAATGTCCACGATCGCCAAAGGTCCATCTACTTGATAACGCTGTGCCCATTGCATTGTCCGTTCCATGATGGTGCGATACTCTTCGGCTGCTTGCTGAATGAGCGCTTCCGCTTCCTCATCTTGGCAACGGCTGAGCAAGTAGCGCAAGATTAGTTGACAAATCTCCTCACTGTGCCCCTTTGCCTTCAATGCCATATCCAGCAACTTGCCTTTCTCACTGGGTTCACCGAGACGGCTGTCAATGGCTCGTGCATCAGCATCAGCACCGGGGTAAGGTTCTTCGCCTTTAAGCAACCATTTGGCTGCTGCCATAATGCCGTCAAAATCACCATGCGTTACGATAGCATCCACCTGACCTACCGACTGAACTAATTCGGGCGTAATCATCTCTGGGACAGCAGGATGTTCCTTGCGGGATGAAAGAATGAAACGGGAATCGGAAGAGAAGTCGGCATGGCGCTCGTGTTCGTGATGGTCAATCCAAAAAACTAACCGCTCTCCTAAGGCTTGGATGAAGGGAAGGGTTGTTGTGGCAAAGGATGAACGAGGCGTATCAGCGCAGAAGGCGACATCCAGCACGACGACCCGCCCTTGAATTTTTTGCGCCAATTCCTCCCCCACCTCAAAGGGCTGCACAAAGACCACCTTCGCCATCTCAGTTCACCCCGTTATGTATTGCTTCTTTGTGTTTAAAAAGGTTAACGGAAATGGATCCTTTCGTCAAGGATTGCTGAGTATGTTCGAAAAGTCTTTCTTCATGCGTGGAAAGAAGCAATCAATAAGCCCCTTCCAAGACCAACCACCTAAACAACAAAAAACCTGACACCATCAAAACCGCCATGTTCCACAAAACCGCCCTCATCATTATCGCCTTCTTTGCCATCTCCTCACTCCTTTCCCTGCACCCTTCACCATACGACCTCTTTAGCAACCCTATCACTTGCTCTATCTTGTATCTCTGCCTGTATATCTCCCTACCTTCCTCCCATTCTCTCATCGCCTCTTTCCTCTCCTCTGCCCTCACTCCCTGCCATATCCCTTCCTTCACCTTCACATATATCTCCCATCCTCTCCTCTTCGCCTCCCTCAAAATCTCTATGCTCTTGCCATACAATCCATCTCCAACATATTTCACCCTCTCCCCTATCTTCTCCCTTTGCCCTCTCAGCCACGACAAAAACATCTTCCTCTCATCTCCATACGAACTTTCTACCCTCACTCCCAAAATCATCCTCTTGCCTTCCCTCTCTCCCAAAACAAAAACGACCTTGCAATGTGCCTTCACCTTCTTC